>Ga0308171_1000067_pt1 | contig 338877 bp, 304 predicted proteins | sample PhyGR1_FD_202135 | JGI IMG/M metagenome (GOLD analysis project Ga0308171, IMG submission 202135) | Phyllosphere microbial communities from UC Gill Tract Community Farm, Albany, California, United States - DLSLSG.R1 | ecosystem: Host-associated > Plants > Phyllosphere > Unclassified | place...
AAAACAAGCGCCAAACAAGAACGCATCTCCAAATTAAGTCATTACGGTCCGGCTTGACTAATGGCCTATCTTAATCCCCTAAAACAAAAAACCGCCCCATAATTGACTTATGAGACGGCTTCTTTTTCTTTACAGAATAGTTTAAGCTACTTTATTATAAGAAATAATAATTGTTGTAACTTAGGTAAAAACTATATCATGATACGTCTCTCAGGCTTACTCTTTCTTTTAATCGTTTTGTTATCTTGTTCAAAGCCTGGCTTAAAAAAAAAGCTAATAAAAGAAAATATCTTATATGATAAAGCATTTGAATTTAGAGAACAAGGAAGAATTGATAGTGCATTTAGTTATTTCAATCAGGCGAAGGATTTATTCTTGACCCAAAATGATAGCTTAGGCGCGGGAAAATGTTTGGTTAATATGGGGATTATTTCAACCGATAGGGGAGATTATTTTGGAGGTCAAGAAATTTCATTAAACGCAATTAAATATTTTGATCATACTGACAAAAAACAATATCCATACATCCACTCTAACTATAACAACCTTGGGATCGCCTCGGCGAAACTGGCCGACTATCCAAATGCTTTAAAATTTTATAACCTAGCTATTAGGTATGCTGATAAACTTTCTGATGTAAATCTATATTTAAACAATAAGGCCAAAGTTTACCAAGACACAAAAAATTTTAATGAAAGTCTAAAAATCTACAATCAAGTTTTATCAAAAAATAACGACAATCCTAAAGAATATGCGATGGCATTATCAAACCTTGCAAAAACTAAGTGGCTGATAAATCCTAACTATAATGCTGAACCTGAATTTCTGAAAGCGTTAAATATTAGACTAAGAGAAAATGACTTATGGGGGCTTAATGCGAGTTATGCACATCTTTCAGATTTTTACAGTAGTAAAAGGCCTGAACTTGCCTTAAATTATGCCGAGAAGATGTATAATGTTGCCAAAAAGATAAAAAGTGCTGACGATCAGCTTGAGGCATTGCAGAAATTGACAAATCTTGATTCTCCTTCAAAAGTTAAACGCTATTTCGAAATCTATTATAGGTTAGATGATAGTATCCAAAGCTCGCACAATGCCGCCAAAAACCAATTTGCCCTGATCCGCTACGAAACCGAAAAAAGCAAAGCCGACAACCTTGTTTTGCAAAAAGACAACGATGGTAAACGATATCAAATCATCATTCTGGCATTCGGTATTGTTTTAATATCTGTTACCGGCACCGTCCTTTATAAAAAAAGAAAACAACGGATAGAGCTTCAGGCTCAAAACACCATCCGCGAAAATAAACTCAAAACCTCCCAAAAAGTGCATGATGTAGTGGCAAACGGACTCTATAAGATCATGAGCAAATTGGATAACCAGGAAACCCTAAAAAATAATCCGGTTATTAACGAGATAGAAGAACTTTACGAACAATCGCGCGACCTCTCCTACGAGAAACCTAGGCCTAAAAATCATCATTTTCACGAAAAAATATTCGATCTTTTAAAATCATTCGCTTCCGAAAATATCAGGGTAATACTGGTAGGCAATTCCATTCAGTTGTGGGAACAAGTTTCAGAACAGGCCAAAGAAGAAATACAACATATCCTTCAGGAACTGATGGTGAATATGAGCAAACATAGTCAGGCCAGTGATGTGGTGATCAGGTTTGAGCAGGCACAACAAAAAATAAACATTTCTTATACGGATAATGGTATAGGCATTAGGGGTGGGGTGCAACCCAACAACGGACTTACCAATACGGGAACCCGTATTGAAGCAATTGGCGGTACCATTACCTTTGATACCAAAGTTGAAAAGGGGCTTAAAATCCAAATCTCTTTTCCGGTTTCCTAATTGTATTAAATATGTTTAAAAGAATACTCATTGCCGAAGATCAAGAAACACAGAATATTTCGCTGCAAAAAACATTGGCCGAACTGGGCGCAGCAAAACCCGAATATGTTTATTATTGCGATGACGCCCTCACCTGGATAAAAAATGCGGTTAAAACAGAACAGCCCTATGATCTGCTGATTACCGATCTTTACTTTGAGGAAGACCATAATCGTCAAAAAATTACAGGAGGCACCGAACTCATCAAAGCGGCGAAAGAAGTACAGCCTGATTTAAAAATACTGGTCTTTTCAGGCGAAAGTAAAACGGCGGTTATCGACATGTTATTCAAGGAAATGAATATTGACGGCTATGTGCGCAAAGCCCGCCATGATGGTCAATACCTCAAGCTGGCCATTAATGCCATCCATAACCATAAGAAATACCTTTCACCTGATTTAAAACTCGCACGAAAAGAAAATAATTCTCACGATTTTACAGATTTAGATATTGCCATTATTTCCCAACTCGTGGAAGGAACACCTCAAAAAAATATTCCTTATTACCTGCAGGAGAACAACATTAAACCATCTGGACTGAGCAGCATTGAAAAACGTCTTAACTTAATGAAAGAGGTATTGGGTTTCTCTAAAAACGAACAGCTGATCGCTTATTGTAAAGACGTAGGGATTATTTAGGATTTTGCCGGGGGGTCAATTGATCAAAAGCGCTGAGTCCATAGTCCCGGGCCAGCTATAGCGTAGCGGATTCGAATAGCCGCTTAATACTCAAGGGGGACTAAAACTCCCGATATCGTCACCCTGAACTCGTTTCAGGGTCTTTCGATGACGATCCTTAGCCGAAAATCTGTGACTAAGAAGAATACGATCACCATCAATTAACCGCTTTCAACAATTAACCTGTTAAACCAATCGAAACCTGTAACAAACTCTGCTACGGTTTCCCGTAATAATAATATCTTCAGTCGCTTTACTTTTGATCAACAAACCAAAAGCCAAGCTTAAATGGATCTTAAATTAAAGTTAGAACAACTCCACCAGCGGGTGGTAGGATTAAAAGATCAGATTAATACCGAAGAGGCTACGAAAAATGCATTTGTGATGCCATTTATTCAAATCCTGGGTTACGATATTTTTAATCCGACAGAAGTCATACCCGAACACATCTGCGATATCGGCACCAAGAAAGGTGAAAAAGTAGATTACGTCATCCGAAAAAACAACGAACCTATCCTCATTTTCGAATGCAAACACTGGAAAGAAAATGCCGATGCCCACAACTCCCAGTTGCACCGCTACTACCATGTTTCTAAAGCACGCTTTGGCGTGTTGACCAATGGCACAATTTATAATTTTTACGCCGATCTGGAAAAGCCGAATATCATGGATGAAAAACCATTCTTAACCATCGATATTGAAGACCTGAAAGATAATGCCATTAAAATCCTGGAAAGTTTTACCAAGAACGAATACAATTTAGAGAACATCCTCGATTCGGCCGAAGGTTTAAAATACATCAAAGCCATTAGAAAGGAGTTTGAAAAGGAAACAGACAGCCCTTCTGATGAAATGGTAAAACTATTGGTGAACCGGTTTTTTAACAAACCATTAACTGCCAACCGGATGATTGCCTTTAAAGAATATACTAAAAAAGCCCTCACCATTTCCATTAATGAATCCATCAGCGACCGCTTAAAATCGGCACTGAACATTAATGAGAAAATCGAGAAAAAGGAGGAAGACAAGGCAATTCCCGTTATCGAAGATCCTGATACTTCCAAAATTGTAACTACCGAAGAAGAACTGGAAGCTTTCCAGATTGTGAAAGCCATATTACGCGAAAAAATTCCTGCAGGGCGCATTGCAGCGCGTGATACTCAATCCTATTTTGGGGTATTGTTGGATGATAATAACCGCAAACCGATCTGCAGGTTCCACTTTAATACGGCCAATAAATACCTCGAAACTTTCCAGAACGGCAAGGATGCCGGTGACAAAAAACAGTTGTTTAATCTCGACGAACTTTACGATTACCGGGCTCAATTGCATCAAACTTTAGAAAATTATTAATTAGCTATCTCTCTCACAAAATGCTGGGGTTGCTCCATGGCCTGTGTTGGGAGCAGGCGGAGCAGCCTCTCATTTTAATTAAGCGAACGCTCAGCTTGATTTTTCATCCCGGGGGGATAACCATTTCATAAAATCAATGTAAATAACACGATTTTAAAAAGTGCATAATGCCGTGATATCGCCATCCCGACCGCAGCGGAGAGATCTTTTAAGTTTGATTTCAAAAACCTAATCTTCACGCCAGTATGGGCAGCACTTTGCATTGTTCCGGTCGAGGGTGACCATTCCATTGCAGTTTGGCAGCGCTAGCGGACTGGTATTCAATTTTTTATACATGAAATAATAGTTTTTCTAGTTACGGTTTCCCGTAAGGTTGTCGCAGAGTATGTCAATACTTTTGATATGAAAATTATATTCTAAAAGCTATTAATTATGACAACCTACGATTTAGTAAAACAAGCCATTTTAAATAAACAATGTGTAACCTGTAATTATAATGGCTACTCCCGTATAATGACGCCCCATGTTTTAGGAACAAAAAATGGCAAGCAACAGGCACTTTTCTATCAGTATGCTGGTCAATCGAGTTCTGGGTTAAGCGCCGATCCAAATAAAAACTGGAGGTGCATCCCTATAGATAAAATTGAAAATCTCAGCATAAATAATGATTTATTTCAAACTGCAAATAATCACTCAAGAACTCAAACGTGTGTAGATAGTATTGACGTAGAGGTTAAATACTAAAGTAAATTTTTCGTGCATAGATAATGATTTACTTCTCTAAGAGGCTTGATGTCATGGCAAGCAATTAGAATTAGTGGTGTATATAATTAACATTTTAACAACAAATTTATTATGATAAATGATTTAAAAAAGTTCTTAAATGAAGAGCAGGATCCAAAAGCAGTAGAAAAGATATTAGATCGGATTAATAGCCTCCTGACTACGAATGAACAGGTTGAATATATTGCTGTACAAAGAAAACCTGCTATAAATTTTTCTCCTGATTGTATAGCCTTAACAAATAAAAGAATAATCTTTTGTAAACCTAAAAACTTCGGTTTGTCGATGGATTTTCAAGATTATAACTGGAAAGATGTTGTCGATTGTCACATTAAGGAAGGAATATTAGGGGCAACATTTACAATGACGACAGTAAGGAATTTCAATAATATGATGGACTATCTTCCAAAAAATCAAGCAAGAAAACTCTACCAATATGCTCAAGAGAAAGAGGAAGAAATGCGGGAATACAGGAGGCAAAAAGAATTGGAGGATAAAAGAGCAGCGGCAGGGGGCGGAATTGTTGTAAATAATACTCCTAATATACCAAATGAAAATATTGCCCAAGCCGAAGACCCTTTTACAGTTATACAAAAATTAAAAGCTTTATTAGAAAATGGAATTCTTTCTCAGGAAGAATTTGATAGCAAGAAAAACGAAATTCTATCGCGTGTCTAATGAAAGCTAAAAAAATTATATTCATTGCCTGCTCAATCTGCTGCTTCGTGGCAATATTAAAGTTGCCCATTGAATATTATATCTTTTTAAGAACAATGGTTTCGTTGGGTGCCGTACTGCTCATTTACCACTGGATCAAGCAAAAAAATTATGCTTTGGCAATTGTCTTTGCGCTGATACTCTTTCTTTTTAATCCCGTTGCTCCCTTTTACCTGCATCGAAAAAGCATTTGGATCCCATTGGATATCATCACCGGATTATTGTTTTTAATTATTGCCTTTTATAAGAAAAGTGAATCTGCAAAACCAGAAGAAAAACCAACTGAAATTTTACCTGCTCAAAAAACATACTCCAGAGACCGTATCGTTTCGGAAAAGAGAAATACCATAATCACATCATAAATCAAACTAAACATTACTGTTATGATTGCTCAAATAGAAGAATTGTTTCGTTCAAAAACGGATAGTCAGCCTCAAAATAACCAGATTCAAAATCCAAGTATTGATGATGGGGATGATGTAAGAAAAAGAACTTACCACGAGGCCGGTTTCAGAGATGGATCGAGAAATAGTGGAAGCCCACTTGCCCTATCCATTTGCTTAAATGCCATTTATGCCAGGTTTCAAAATGAAGAAAAAGAGCTGATAGAAAAGCAACAGCTGGCTAAAGAGCCCTATATTAACGAGCAGAAAACTAAAGAAACTGAAATAAAGACGCTGGCCATCAGCAAAGAAAATAAAGAACAACAAATCAACAAGTTAGAATCCGATATCAGAACAGTAAAGGATAATATCGAAGAGCTAAAATTCGAAATCAACGACCTGCCCCGGAATCCGGAAAAATATCATATTAGTGCTTCAAAAGGTGCGTCAAGTAAATTCTGGATTGGGTTGATCATCCTGATGCCCTTAAGCCTGTATTTATTTACTTTTTATATCTCCACTTCTTATTCTGCTTTTTTTAAACCCTTTGATGCCAATAGTACCATCATTATGAATGTGCTTGATTCGAAAGCTTTTGAAAAGGCCTGGCATGATGGCTCCCTCGAAGGTGCTTTTGTAACTTTTATTCCCTTTGTGTTTTTGGGGCTTGGATATTTGATCCATATGTTTGGAGAAGTTAAAAGTATAGGTAATTACATTAAGATAGCAGCGCTTTTACTCACAACCTTTGTTTTTGATGCCATTTTAGCTTATCAGATTGAGGAAAAGATTTATGAGCTAACCAAAACTTTTAATACGCCAGATTTTAATCTCCCCATTGCCTTTGGGAGAATCCAGTTCTGGGGAATCATCTTTGCCGGTTTCGTTGTGTACCTTATTTGGGGCGTGGTGTTCGATTTTATCATGAAAGAACATCGCGAGAAAGACAAAATTAAACATGAGCAGCTCCGCAGAAAAAAAGACATACAGATCCATCAGGATAGGATAAGCGATATTGAAATTCAAAAAGCGAAATTGACAGAAGAACTCAATAAATTCAAGACAGATTCAATTGCAGCTCAGGAACGTGTTAAAGCACTTCAAAATATTATTGATGCGGTAATTATTCCCACGAAGGAGTATGTGCTTTATGCTTCAGAATACATGAAAGGTTGGATTACGTTTGTTAGTGAAAAACTCCATATTTCAATGCATGAAAAAATAGTTCTTCAAACTGAATGCATTACCTGCTACCATGAGAACCTCAAAAGCGTAGGAGCTAGCGAAGATTCGCAGAATTCTGTTTACGTCACTAATTTATAAATCCTGCATCATGAAACAAATATTACCAAAGATATTACTATCACTCTTGCTTATCACTTTTTTTGCAAAAGAAGGTAAAGCCCAGCTGGCAAAACAGAATCTCAACATTAGCTTTTTATTGGACCTATCAGACCGGATCGACCCTAAAAAAAATCCGGGTATTTACCAACGTGATCTGCAATATATCAAATCAATACAAAAAGCATTTACTAACCATGTAAAGGGAAAAAAGATGCTGCTACTAAAAGACCAGATGCAGGTTTTTTTTAACCCTTTACCTAATATCGAAAATATAAATCAGCTTAGTGAAGAATTAAAGGTTGGTTTTTGCCCGCAAAGCAATAAAAATGATTTCCTGAAAATAGATAAACTGTATACCGAAAACCTTACAAAAATTTATCAGAGGGCTATTAAAGACCATAATTATGTTGGCTCCGATATATGGAAGTTTTTTAAAAACAACGTACAGTTATATTGTATCAAACCTGAACATCGGAACATTTTGGTGATACTTACGGACGGTTATATGTACCACAAAGCCAGCATAATGCAGGTAGAAGGAAAAAGTTCTTACATCACGTCGCAATCTCTAGCTTCGAAAAAGCTTACCTCGGCTGGTTACGCCACCATCATGAGGAAAAACAAGTTTGGTTTTATTACTTTCCCTTATAACCTAAAAGATCTCGAAATCCTGGTACTGGGCATTAATCCATCCCCAGGCAACCCTTACGAGGAAGACGTAATTAAACAATACTGGGGTGATTGGTTTAAGACGATGAAAGTAAAGAAATTTGATTTACTCACGACAGATCTGCCGGCTGCATTGGAACCAGTAATCAATAATTTCATTCAGGGAAAGCTATAGTCATTAACTATCCCTATATTCATAAGCCATTTACAAACAAACAACTAACCTCGACAGCATGAAAATCCTCTCCCTAATCATCTTCTTCTTCGTAAACATTGCCTGCAAGGAAAGCACAACGGTGTACATCTGCAACAGCCCAGGTGCTAAAAAATACCACAATAGCTCAAATTGTCGTGGTTTAAGTAATTGTACTTACAAAATTGTAAAAGTGGATCTTGAACAAGCTAAAAAAGAGGGAAAAACAATATGCCACTGGGAAAAGTAGTCTTACTACTAGTGTTGCTCACGCTTCAATCCTGCTTCATCCAGCCCGCAGGAAATAAAGGCCTTAATTATAGCAATCTGGTTTTTACCGCCAAAGTCATCCACATTATGGATGGCGACACCATGGAAGTTTTATACCAGAACCATCCTGTTAAAATCCGTTTGGCGCATATTGATTGCCCCGAGAAACGTGGCCACCAGCCTTTTGGAACCAAAGCGAAACAGGCCTTATCTGATTTATGCTTCCGGCAAATGGTAACGGTTCAGGGTCAAAAATACGACCGGTATAAAAGATTGATCGCCGTAGTGATTAACGACAAAGAACAGATAATCAATCAGGAAATGATTAAACAGGGTATGGCCTGGCATTTTAAAAAGTACTCCTCCGATCCGCTTTATGCGCAACTTGAAATTACCGCAAGGAAACATAAAGTAGGTTTATGGCAGGATAGCACTGCAATTGCGCCATGGGAATGGAGAGCGATGAAGCATGTTTTGGTGAAGTAACCGCTTGCGTGTTTCATGTTTTAAGCCTTATATAATGGAGACTATGAAACGCTAGTGCAGATTTTGCAATATTGATCTCCTGCTGAATAAAGAAACCGATCTTTACCTCTACCATCTCTTTGGCAGCCCCACCTGATAGCTCACCCGCCGGCAGATTAAAGATTACCTTTACATAAGCGAAAACACCTACAAACGTAAGGTAAAAGACTACACTTTAAAACCCTTGAACCTGCCGGGGGGACCATTTTTAACTGAAAAACCGGTTGGCTTATTTAAGGGGCCGGATAAAATGCATTTGGTTACCCATTCTTTACCTGTTCTTTACCTGTTGTTCGAGACAGGTTAACCCCATGTTTACCCTTTCGTTACCTATTCTTTACCTTTTCTCTACCTATTCTTTACCTTTTGTTTACCCCGGCGTTACCCTTTAGGTAAACAAAAGGTAATGCCGGAGGTCTTTTTATGCCGGAAATAGGGTGGTGCCCGGCGCCAGCTGTCTGCCAGCATGTGCGCAGATTGCTCATCAATTGAGTTTAAAGGTTCATTTTGGTTCAGGTAGATTTATAACCGTTTAGAGTAGGTTAAGTCCGGAATAATGCGTTACGAAAGTCCGTAGTTGTACCTGGGATGGATTTAGCGGTTAAACGAGAAATAATATGCTATAAAACAGCCGAATAGCTGGATAATGTTACCATAGGCTTAACCACTAAACCCTGCCCTAACTGGTGATTATATCCGGTTGGAGCAGGGTTTATTAAATTTTGTTTTTTTTCTACACTTTTCTTACTGCCGTTTTTAATACCGAGAGGAGGAAAAGGATCAGAAATACGATGATAACAGGCGCAAAAACTTCTAACCAGCCTATGCGACCGAAAATGATTTTGATGATAAAGAGGATGCCGCTAAAAAGCACCCCCAATAGGATTAGGATTTCTTTAAAACCTCTTTTCTTTGTTTTTCTGGTTCTTCTTTTTGCCACAATATTTTTTTAACTGATTACTTAACGTGCGTTTTAGGTCTTAATTTCGTCATTGCGAACTGGAGAAAGGGCTTTGCGTTGGCGTGAAGCAATCTTTTTGACAATAAATACATGGTACATTGCTTCGGCTAGCACATATTCAGTTCGCATCCAAGCTATCGGATCATTTATAGCAATGTAATCTCAACACGCCTGTTCTTTTTTCTTCCACTGGCGGTATGGTTTGAGGCAACCGGGTTTTCAATGCCTTTTCCTGTGGTGCTTATCCGGCTTGCATCAATATTTAATGCACTTAAGTGACTTTTGAAGGCATCGGCCCTTGCCTGCGATACCTGCTGGTTTAGGGCTAGCGGACCATCACTGCTGGCATAACCATCAATATGGACGGATGCCGCAGGGTTTTTGATCAAATAAGTCACAATGCGCCTGATCAAAGTTTCATTTACGCTTGCAAAAGATGATGAACCCTGTACAAATGTTACCGGTATAGTATGGTTTAAACCCCTGATCGCTTTGGCTGGTAATTCAGCATGAACTGTATTTTGGTGGGTTATACTGATCGAATCTTCTTTTACTGCCGGTGATTTTACCTGGGTAACAGCCTTGGTATCCATACCGCCAGCTTTTTCTTTGGCTGGTGTTCCAGGAGCAAGAACTGAAGCCGTAGTTGAAGAAACGTCAGGTATAGGTGCTTTTACTGCAGGATCTGTTTTTCCTGTTGCATAATACCAGATGCCGCCACCAACAACCAGTACGCCGAACAAACCGATCAACCAGCGCTGCGATCTGCCAGCAGGTTTTTCGATCTTTCCCTTTGAAAGATCAAATTTGGATGGCGCTGTTTCAGCACCATCGTTTTTATTTAAATCGAATGCCATAATTTTCTATTTTTAGGTGTACATATCAACCAAAGTTTGCAAACTGCCCGTATGCGCCCTGCCCATCGCTTCAAACTCCCAGCTTTCGCCAACACGGAATAAACGCCCAAATTCAACGGCATCTTCATTGGTATACTGATCTTTAAGGTCGTAACGCAATATTTCCAAACCATTGCTTTCATCCACAATCCTGATGTAGCAGTCGTTTACTTTTCCAAAATTTAGATCCAATGTTCTCCGGTCTTTCTTATTGTCGTTCGGGTATTTACAGATGGTACAGCAGATAATAATCTGCTCCACCTTAGGGCTAACTTTTGATAAATCGATAAACATATCTTCATCATCGTCGCCGTCACTTCTGCTCCCGTCGGGATCATCAATAGCGCCGATAATGGCGCCGTCTTCCGTAAACGGCCTGAAGAGGCCTTTCTCAACTTTATCCTCAATTTTATTCCCCATTCGGATCTGCCCGTAAAACGTAAAGTACGAATCGGAAGGGATCTTGAAATCGCCTCCGATCGAAAATGCCGAAACATCGAGATCAAACTCCGGACCGCCCGGTTCTTCGTTAGGATTCCAGCCCATTCCGATTTTTACAATCGTGAGTCCGGGTGCTGCCTTGGATAGTGCGAACCTGTCGCCCTTATTTAAATTAAAACTGCTCATTTATTGATATAATGCTATTAGTGTATTCAAACCGCCGGAAAAGGCCTGGCCAAGGCCCTCTACATTCCATGCTCCACCGTTTCTGGAAAGGGAAGCAATCATGATGGAATCTTCATTTGTAAATTCATCTTTAAGCAGATAATGGCATAAAACCGACTGATCAGCACGGTTTCTGATATTGATGTAGGAGTTTTGAACGTGGCCAAAATGGTGTCCTCTTTCTTCACTCTGATCAATGGTTACGGCGAAATACAGGAACTCTACTTTCGGATTTATTCTGGATAAATCGATGTGGATTACCTCATCGTCTCCATCGCCTTCGCCGCCCCTGCTGTCGCCCGGATAATGGGTAGAGCCATCGGGACTGGTACTGTTATTATAAAAAACAAAGTATTCATCAGCAAGGAGTTTGCCGTTTTCACCTAACATAAATACGGAGAGGTCAAGGTCTACCGGGTGTCCGTTTATGATTGCGGTGTCCCAGCCCAGGCCTGCAACAATGTGTTTTAACCCGGGTTCTTCCCCGATCAGTGAAATGGGTTTTCTTTTTTCTATTTGTATAGCCATTTTGTGAAGTTTTTTTAGATTTAATAAGCCTTAATTCTTTTTTGGAGGTAAAGGAGGTGGTTTTACCGGATTGTTTTTAGTGTTTGTTGTTGCCTTTATTTCTGGTAACCTGGGAATGTTTATGGGTTTTGGAATTTCGCTTTGTTTTCTTGGTGGTAATGGCGGTGGCAATTTTGGTGATGGGAGCGGAGGACGAACCAATACCGGAGGCGCAGCAGATACTTTTGCTTCAACTTTATAACCGCTATTGGCAATTGCCTGGAAAATAGCCAGCATGGTATCTTTAACATCAACAGGCTGCAAGGCCGTAACATGATGATACTTTTTCAGCAGCTTATCAGAAAAATACGCTGTGCTGATTTCTTCTGATCCCAGCAGGATTGTGACGCCATCTGCCTGCAGATTGTTTGCCTTCAGCAGATCGTCTATTGCGGCAAAAATCATCCCGTCATTGGCGTAATATTGCAGCCTGTCGTTCAGATTTCTTTCTCTTACATTAAACCAATACCTGTTTCCATCAGACAGTTCGGCTTCTCCTTTAATAATCGGACTGATGTTTTGAAGTAAAGCCGCACAAAAGGGAAGCAAAAAAGCGATTTCCGCATCTTTATCAACCGACAGGTAGGAATTTTGCACGATAACATATTCCACAATCATATCGGCCAGGATTTTTACCCTTGGGTCGGCCCCCTGACCTACCAGTTTGGCCGATCCGAGAGGTTCTGCCCTGATGTTTTTGTAGAGGTTTAAATAAAGTACGTCATCAATACCATTCATCAATAAAATGGCCTTGTGGTTTGGCAAAATCTGCTTTTGGGAGAGTATATTAAAAAGGGTATGGTGATATTCAATACGGCCTAAATTGAAATAACCCGCCTCCTGAAACAGGTTTTCGATCAGCGATTTCTCATTGTCTTCAATATCATCATCAAATAAAAAGCGCAAAGGAAACTGCTGCCTGTACGATTCGATAGAATCTGATTTGTACAATACCGTATTTAAAAAGTGTGATAAGTATTGTTCAACACCGTAATAAAACAGCTGCTTAACCGGTTTTTTATGGCCATATATACTGAAATGTTTAGCCGGATCTTTTACAATTTCGAAATAATTACCATAAGCGTAAGGATCGTTTCTGTAAAAGCGCTCCCTTGCTGCGCCACCAAAAATAAAATCGTTGCCATTTACATAAAAGTACAGGGGAACCTCATTCGATTCCCTCATTTTTAATGGGGCATAAGGGTTACTGTCTGATTGATACCAGAAAGTAACCGTCCGCTTCGATATTTTTGCCAATACACAGAATCCCATCGCCATTATTGTTTTTGAATACCCTTAAGCAGGTGTTTTTCAAAGAATTTCATCCCTTCCAGAATGATGATCGGTGCTACATAATCGAAATCTTTCTGATCATCGTGTTTCCGCTTTTGTGCTTTGATAAAATCCGGCTCCCCCTTGATATAGTTCTCAATATTCATATCCTGAAAACCGGCCATAAAATCTGTTGCATTCATTTTTAAACCGAACATCCCGGATGATACCTTGTAAAACAGATCGGCAAAATCCATAAACCTTGGGCAATGCGGTTTGCCTTCCTGCGGTAAACAGATAAAATGATTGCCAATATGCTCCAGCATTTCGGGCGTAATGGAATTGGTTGACTCCAGGTATTTAAATTCGCCATTTGGCGTAACCACACAGAAATTATCCTCGCCCAATATCTCAATGGCCTGTTTGTTGGTGGGTACCAGAATGCTGGTGATGTTGGTGGGGATGGCCAAACCTTTAGATACCTCGTATTTAACATCCGCATTATCTGTACCGCGGTGTGAATTGATATCAATTATTTTTAAAGGGATTGTAGTAATCGGACTAATGGTTTGTTTGGCCACGGTTTCTCCGCCCATTCCCCTGATAAACATCTGCGTATAATAATCATCTGCTGCAGCCGGATTTACCGCGTTAAACCAGTCGAATATCCTTGCGCCTTTCCCTGCAAATGCAATTTTTATTTTCGGTGGAATGGCTTTAACCGCCGGAGGTGCATCTTCTGATTTTACAATTTCATTCCGCAGTTTATAGGCCAGCTGACCTGCGTAAAACATAATCAGGCCGGTTACATAAAGGTTAACGCTCATCATTTCCTTGCACTCCGCAGCAATCAGGAGGTAAAAAGTTTCAAAATCAGCAGCTTCTAAACGGTCAACCACCTGTTCGAAATAATAAGGCGCGGTATTTTCATTAAATTTGGGTGTGCCGGAATTTAACCCCTGAATCGATATTTTTTTCTTTTCGCAGATCCGGAGCAGTACGTTTTTAAAATTGGGCGAAAATTTGGTGGCCTGCGCCACACGTTCAGCTGCAAAACGGATGGAATTCTGTTTGATCATGGCTTTTCCGCCCTCCATCTGGCATAACGCGGTAATATCTGTTGTACTGCCACCAATATCAAAACAAAGCACCAGCTCTCCGGGATTAATGGAGTAGCCTCCATTCGGGCGTACCAGGTAATTGGCTACGGCACAGGCTTCTGACAACGACTCCTCGTTACCTAATTTTTTAAAATCGAATCTCACCGGACCGGTTTCCGTTTTGATATCTACTGCTGTAAGCGTTTTTTTAGCATCATTCCCCCATCCTGTAACTACCTCTGCTTTGGCCTGTTCACCCCAGGCGCTATGGCCAGTTGAGCCCCATGCCGATGTTGTGGCCGCAGGTGCTGATGCCTGGCTGCCCCATGCAACCGACTGAGCTAAGGGAGCCCCCCAGCTGCTACTGCCTGATGTATCGCCGATATCAGAAAGATCGGAAGGAGGGAAGGTTTTTAATTTAACGTAGCTTTCAATCGGTGATATTTCTTTAAGCGAATCCCATATGCCCCGGTATTCGCTTAATAATTCTTTACCCATTGATGAAGGGTACGACCATTTTAAGGTATGCGGCTCATGCCCTTCAATAAATAACTGCGCATAAACATGCAACAATAGGGTACTTAAATAGGCGGTTTTATAGCTCTTGTCAATCTGCTGGGTAGACCATTTCATATTGTACACCAACTCGGCCCTGCCAATGCGGTTATAACCTAAAATGTATCGGTTGTTTTCTGCATTTTCAATAGGGAGGTTTTTTTCAAAACAGGGGAAACCACCCTTTACGGCCTGGGCCATTAACGAGTTAACCTGGATGTTGCCATCGTTTACTACCCTTCTGGAATCGTGGATAGTTAATACTGATTTAATGGAATTGGTGAGGATTTCGTCGTTCTGAAAAAAGAAAATTTCATCCTCAACAGCTGGGCGTTCGTCGTTATTTTTACTATCGGTAGCCAATAATGATACCCTTTTGTTGGTGAGTTTCAGGTTTTCGCAAACCTCGTTCCGCTGATCGGAAAAGTAAGCAATAGATGAATTTGTACTACCAAAATCGACCCCTAAAAATGCCGGCGACAAGGTCCTTGGCGCGTTTAACATATTTATCGGTAAAGCCTGGGTATTGCCTGACCCATCATAACGGATAATCCCAAAGCCGCAATCAACCCCTGCCTGCGAAAATTTCACACCTTTAAAAGGTTTATTACTTTCGTATATCTCGTACTTATATTTATTGTCGGCCACCGCATTGTTGGCTGCAACGTGTAGCTGCGCTTTGATACTGCCATATTTTTCGGAGATTACCGCTGCCTTTCCATTATTGGCCAGGTATAACGGAATGCCCTTTTCATCCAGCACAATCCTGAAAAAATCGTCATCCATATTTCCGATAAATGGCGTAGCCTGAAACCTGGCATCGTTATGCGGTATTTCGGAATACAGAAAATAGCGGTTCCATTGTTTGGATATAAAATTAGGCCACATTAAAATATCCTTACCGCTGATCGATTCGGAGGTAACCCTATAAATAACCGCTTTAACAATCTCATTTCCGGTTTCGGTATATAACGTTAGCTGAACAATCAGGCGTTCGCCATCTTTATCTGCCGGATCGTAAATGGCAGTAATCCGCGATTTTACGTTCGATGATTCGGAAATACCCACCAAAGCATCGAGTGTAGCACCAAAAACATTTAGTGCCAGCGGCGTTAAGGGCAAGGTAAAATAGGCATAGCTGTTTAGCTGTCCTTTGGTTTCGGCAGCCAATAGCAGTATAGGTTTTGATTTCAGGAAATTCCGGGTTTCCATGCCATCTCTGCCAAAATCGACCTGTGCAATTTCAGTAGTATCCGGAAGCAATAAATCTTTCGGATCAAACAGAATACTACCTTCTTTCGATTCATTGTAAATCATTCCTTCTGAACCGAACAAGGCTGTAGAATAGTTAAAAAGAAGGCTAAAAGGATAATTGAATAAAGAACCGACTTCGGGCGGGGTAGATTTATCGAGTTTAGGGTAACCTTTTGTCTGCTGATAAATGACCATCTCATCCATCCAGGCCTGAATACAGGTTGAAACATTGCCATATTGAGGCCTGATCAGTTCGTCTACACCGGCATAATTCTGCCTGAACCTTTCAATGTTATCTAAAATGTGCCTGGCATAGCCATAAATTGCAGAGAGCTCCTGCGGATTCATTTCCGACTGTAAGGGATCGATAAATTTTCCGTTCTGTACATTGATGAAAGGAAATTTTTCCCTGATCTGGTAGGATACCGAAGTAAAAACAAAACCATCAGGTGAAGTGCCACCGATAACATGGCCTTTAAACGAAATAACATCGATAAAGGGTATCCTGTCGGTATTATTGGCCAATGACTGATCGCACCACAAAGGTTTACGCTCAAATAACATATTGCCAAAAGCACCAGTAGGCTCGTATAAATTTGCAGTTGTACTTAAATGCTCACCATCTGAATAAGATAGATGAATTCTATTCACTTCCAGGTCTTTATAGTTTAAGGCTATACAACTGATCAAACCTTTCCATTCACTGATCAGCGACTTATAAAACAACATTAAACCTGACGCTTCGGCGTCTTTATCCCGGATGTTGTCTATGGCATTTTTGAATAAATTAGCCCGGGCAAAAACAGAAGGTATACCCGATACAATTGTTCCGATATTAACAGCAGAATTACCGTCCTCACCAACAGCGATTTCGGGGATCAGGATGTTTTTCGTAAATACTTCCAGCTGTGGAATTTTATCCCATGCAAATTCGACACCGTTTGGCTCTGTTTTGGGATGAACTTTTATCGCCAGGGCTTTGATTCTTTTATCAGACATGGTGCTTTAGTTTATATCGAAGTTTTGTGAAATGGTAAGTGCGTTAAAAATGTGCGCGAGGAATTTCTCTTTGGTGGTATTTACCTTTTGCTCTTCTTTAGGATTCGTGTTGATCAGATTCTCCACGAAAACGTTATATCGATCGCTAAAAAACCGTCCTTTACTCCAATGGTGTTTTTCATCAAGGAAAATGGTACCCACATCCAGTTTTTTTAGTTCGGAAGGGTTATCCGGAAATGCCTTGCTATCAAAAAGGAATCTACCAGGGGCAACGGAATTCCTCACCTGATAAAGCCAGCCCGGTACAAATCTGGCATCTTTAAAGGTGTAGGCAAAGAGTTTAAAATATTCGTTGATGTCTTTGCATTCCGCATCAGTAATGGTGCTGTATTGGTTAAGTTTTTGATTCTCGCATTGTTTAATGAAACCTTTTATGCCCGCATCATCAAAAGCGCCGCCGTTTTTGGTTAAGGAAATGTGTGCCAGGGAGAAAAAAGCACCCAGTTTATTTACAAATATTTCACCTGATTTATTTTCGTTTCCAATAAAGTCGTCAAAAGAAAAATTAAACGAATTATCTTTAAATTCTACCGCTTTATAGAGGTACTCTGCCTTTGCGCTGTTAAAACCATCATTACGGGTAAAAAAATCGTAAGCAGCACAGGCACATAACAGTTCTGTAATATGGCATGGGTTTTTCTGCTCACTCCCACCGGTGATGGTTTGATTAGACGTATTGTTGCCATCAATTTTCTTGCTTTCTATCGGCCAGCCGATATGGTAAAGCAGTTTATAACACCTCTGAACGGTAGGATCGCTTTGGTAAAACTGCAATGCTGCCTGGCTGTTTAGCGGAAAAAACGATGAATCGGCAATTACGCTATTGGCTTTGCTGGCTTTCTGTTTATCATCTGGTTTACTAAAAGTGAAATACTCCGTTAATAAAGTAGAACCAAATTTGGCCTTGCCGAAATCGATACTGGCCTTGCCGTTTGAGCGGATTTTCACAAAGTCTTGTAGTGCTTTCGGGATTACGGGGATAGATGAGGCACCAGTACCACCGAATATAGAACCGAAAATAAAAACCCTTGCATTTGCGCCTGCCCCCTCCAGTTTACCCATAAAAGTATCCAGTTCGCGTTCCTGCGATTGTACTGCAGCACCTTTAATGATATTGCGGGCAGCTTCTATAATGCCATGGTACATCAGCATAGAGCCGAGGTGGGTTTGTGCCCGGTAGCCATGGTCTAAAGCAAATTCCTGTACCGAACTATTATCCAAAAACAGGTCAGATATTAATTTATTGGCTTTCTGCTGTTCGGGCGAACCTGTTGTAATTTTACTGATGTTTTTATAGGTTTCTCTTCCCGGACCGGCATAATTGGTGAAAAACCGGTGCAAATTCAGTTTTGCCGAGAAAAAAGTATTTGCATTTGGCGTTCCGCCCACGCTGGTACCGGTTGTTTTGATCCGGTTGTAAAGGCCGATCAATTCTTCAACCCTCCCTTTATTCCCGTTATTCTGGTCGGTATCAAGCGTGAGGATTTCGATTTCCTGATTATCGAACATCCCGATTCCACACAGGTGGGTAAAGGCTTCCAAACAACGCATCCCGGTACCGCCTATGGCGATGACGAATAATTTATCCATTGCTATTTTATTAGGGGTTAAAACCAGTGCCCGATTTTTCCGGTGGCAAATATTTTGCTCATTACAAAACCGATTAAGATGTAAAGCATAAAACCGATAGCGGTACCAATACTCAAGGCTGTTACATAATTATTAACAACCATGATGTTTGCATCAGGCTTAAATGCATAATAGCCCAGCAAAAAACATACTGCCGGATTTAGGATGGCCAGTACCCAGAACCAGGTTTTACGTGCCTGCGGATCTTTAGGGTTACTTCCGCCTTCAAATTTAATGGCGTTTGCAATAATGGCCGATAAAAGAAGAAAGATCAATGCGGTAATGATCGAGATGATGTAAGCTGAAGCTGATTCCATTTTAGAATTTATTTAAATGATTTTAGATTACTGTTTAGTTTTGATGTAGTAAGCGTACACTACCTTATCTACAGGTTTGAGTTCCTGTAAAGTGTTTTTGATCGATTCTGACAAAGCGGTATTGGAAGTATTTTTTGCGTTTATCCACTCGAATTTCGCCATTTTAGCGCCCTGCAGATTTGGTGTAGCGGTTTTTGATAAAATATCTACCCTGATCAGACCATCCGGATCAGGAATGTTGGCGATACTGAATTTAGGGTCGAAGGAAACACCAAATTCTATGTGTTTTGGGTTGGATGCCCTGGTATTGGTAAAAAGGGTTTGGTTAAGGGTAAAAACCTCATTAAGCGGGTTTGATGCCTGTGCTTTATAAATCCATTGTTCTTTTAATTTTCCATCGGCGTTGTAACAGGCCAGTGCAATGGCATCCTTTTCCTGATCAGAAAACTTAGCCTCGCCATTATTGCCTTTGCTTAATTTAGGCTGGTGTTTTTTAGCTTCGTCTGCTTTGGCAAAGTTTTCGAAATCAGCCGTCACATCGGAAACTTTTACGCAGAAGTTTCCAAAAGTGTAACTATCTTCGTTACTCAGGTCTATAAAAAGCTTCCTGAAAAAATCGTTAAACTGGTTTTGTGCGGCATAAGTGTTGTGCAGTTGATCGATGCTTTTCCAATCTAATCCAAGAGGATAAAATTCAAAGTTATGTCCGTTTTTAAGACCATTAATATAGCCCTCTTTTAAATCGAGTACATTTTTGGCTTTGTCTGATTTTGCGTTTTCATCATAAAAAATACCTCCTGATTTTTCTGAAGGATAGGCTGTAGATAGCTGACAAATACTGTTTGATAAATCAAACCGGGTTGTTGATGGCGAAAGTTTTGATTCGAGTTTTGAAATCAAACTCCCTGCATCCGGATGACCGTAACTGAATATGGTGAAATAGAGGTGTTTATTCACCTTACCTTCTTGATAATCGGCAATAAAAAAGTGAATGGAATTTCCTTTTTCAAGCCATTTGGAGAATGGGATTTTTAGAAAGGCGGTATTGGTCACCTCGACGTTTTTTTGCCACTCTTCGAAATCGGTAATCAGCAGTGCATCGCCATTACCGGCCACAATTTTTTCTACCGATGATTGCAATGGCGCCCAAATATCAGCGTATTGTTTTGGGTCGCTTACCTGCTGCCCCAGCTCGGTAGTGTTGGCTACATTGAGCAATGAAATTTTGTTGGAGCCCAATTTATAAACTTCAAATTGCTGTGACAGGATGGTATTGAAGCAGGCCGACATCATGCTTTTAATTTTAGGATCACTAAAAGCCTTGTTTATTCCGGAGGAGAAATCAATATAAAGTGCCGGAGTACCTTTTTCGGTCTCACTTCCTGGAGTATTGGCGTTATGATATGCTTCGATACGTTTTCCTAAATTCTGATCATAAAGGTTAAAATTCGTAGCTGTGAAGGGATCTTCCGATTGGGATTCTCCGGAACCTTTACAAGCTGAAATTGCAAATAGCCCCAATAATCCCATGATCCTGATAAATTTCCGGGTATTGCCTGTTTTCATAATTTATACATTTTAGTGCTTTGGGTATGATTTAGTTGACCAAAAGTATAAGCACGGCAACGGCAATCCTTACGGAAAACCGTAAAGAGAAATTATAGGCGATAAAATTTTGAGTTAGTTTTTAGAAACCCAGCACATTTTTCCTCATTGAAACATTCACTTCAAGTTAACTATGCTCTATATAACCTGCTTAATTTGTTCAAAACGTATACTGGCCCGGGGTATGATGCACTCCATAAACTTAATGGCAGAGGTTTATTAATGATTAAAAAAACCTGGGGATTAAACGACTTACCGCTTAACAAAAAACAGCTAATTGAAAATTCTTACCTGAACAGTTAAGCAAAGAATTTACAATCTTTTCGCATGTATAGTCCTGCCTTGTATAAAAATCAGCTCTGTTATTAACCCATTCTGATCTTTTACAAACTCCATACTGGCTTGAATCGTTTTAAAAAAGAACTTGTTATTGCTTTCTGCGAAAGCCTCTATCCTGGGCTGCCCGGTTGCCTGTACGAAAACCTTTTTACCCTCGCGGCTTACAGTTAATACCAGTTTGGGGGTAAGCTGGTAATTGCCCAGATAAAGATCCAGATCCTGATCAGGAACCGAAGCGAGGGTTACCTTTTTGGTTTTGTTTAAGCCCTTAAAACCATACACCTTGGAAATGCTGTTGATCAGCTCCTGAACAATTTCTCCGTTATCTGAATTGACCATCACTATCAGACCATTCCCACCCTCAAAGCTCCCATAGTATCCGCCGGTAAACCCTGCATTCCCCGCACCATGGCCAAAGTACTTAACTCCATCGTAATCCTCCACAAAAACACCTAAGGCAGCGCCATTTTTATTCATGTAAGGACTTAGGCGTAACTTTGTTGTCTCCTCATCAAGAACCTTTGCCGATTTACCCTGGTAAGCAAGCTGGGTTTCGATGATGTATTTAGCCAGATCCCTGGGGTTTGTCCATAAACCCGCAGCAGCCTGCTCGGGATAAATATGATATTTGCCCTTCACCTCTTTCCCATCTCCGTCGAATCCTGAGGATAATAATTGCGGCCTGATGCCCATTGGTGGTTGTGCAAAAGTACTGCTAAGCATGCCCAGCGGTTTTAATACCTGCTCCCTTAAATAGTTTTCATACTTTTCTCCGGTAATATCGGTGAGTACCAGTTGAGAGATCGTTGTGCCCCCACCGGAATATTCCTGACGGCTGCCGGGAGGGAAAAGTGACCTCACCGCATCTGAATTGGCCGGAAATTCGCCATTTAAAATCTGAATTGCTGAAGGTAGCCGATTACCCGAATCATAGCCTGCAAAGCCATGCACATTTAATCCGGCGGTATGGCTAAGCAGATTTGCCATATTGATTTTCTTTCCCTTGGAAACGGAATCGTAGGGGAATTTCCAGCTTTTGAGGTAATTATTGATATCTGCATATAAATCCAGCTTACGGTCTTTAAACAGCTTTAAGATGGCCAGGCCGTTGAGCGATTTACTGATAGATGCCGCCTGAAAAAGTGTTTTATCGGTTACCGGAATTCTCTTTTCTGGATCGGCAAAGCCATAACCCCTGGCAAAATCGACCTTATAATCCTTAATCACCGCGATGCTTAGCCCCTGCACCTTAAAATGTTTCATGCGATCGAACAAATTCGCAGCAGCAGAATCGCCGGTCTGGATGTTTTCGGTAAGCCCGTTTTCAACCTGTCTGATCCGGTCTTCGACTGTGGATTGCGCAAGGGTAGTATTAAAACTGAAAACCAAAAAAAACAAAACCAGGCAGGCAGTACCTGTATAGGATTTCTGATTAGCCGCCTTAAGTCTACCCAAATGGGTTCTTATGGTATTTTTCATTGCATATTATCTTTGTATAACCCTGAACTGCTCAGGATTATTGGTTTTTAATTGATAAACTTGACCCTGGTTTTCTGATTGGTTAATTCCTGCTTCTGCTGCCCCATAACAATACGCCAAATGGCAACAGTTTTATCCGGGCCACTTCTTCCCGATGGCGCAAGGTTAGGTATCCAACGGCTGACCATGGCTGTTTCGGGGCGGCAGCCGTTTTTGCCATATCGGTGTGCAGGTTAAAAATAATCATTACCGGTTTAAAACCAAGCTTCAGCGGCCGGTATAACTACCATGATGTCTATTGATAAGCCATACAACCAGTATGGTTACGCATAATACGTAAATATTCCTGGAATTTAATCACTAAAACAAAGAAAGCCGCCCAAAAGGGCAGCTTTACTCATCTGATTGATTCTTTTTATTTTGCTAAAACCATAGCGTTTTGTTCTGCTTTCATAATCGCCTCAGAAGCATATGATTCTGATTTAAGACTGGCAAAGTCAGCTAATTTTACATTTTTCATATTGCTTGCAATCATGGTACTTTGATCAGCAGTACCATTTAATTTTAATACTGCATCTTCCTTAACGATGGTGTATAAACTGCCAGCGGTAGTTTTAATCTTTGCAGTAGCACTTTGGCTTAAAAACAACTGAAGGTTTTTTACATCAAAGTTATTACTGGTTATTACAACCGATTGGCCATAAGCTTCAATTCTTTCTAAATCTTTTACGGTAATATTAAGCGTTACCTGACCGGTTTCCATTGAATTGACAAATAAAGTTGTTCCATCAGTGGTTACCGAAGTTTTTGCAGCATCGTAGTTGCTTGCCCCTTCTACATGTTGCTTTTCGCCTTGGGTCAGGATAAGTTTTACATTTCCACTTACCCAGATCCTGTTGAATGTTGATAGTGTGGACGTTTTTGTTTCTGCTTTAACAGGCTCAGCGGCAAAAGTTACCATTGCTGATGAAGTGAATACTACTGCTGTTAATACTGCTGCGAATAAGGTTTTTGTTAAGGTTTTCATATCTTTAATATTTTAAGTGCTTGTTATTGTTTTGTTATTAAGACGCAGCTTAACGCCAAACGTTGCAGGCAAAAACCCGCCATTATACCATTAACCGTAACTTCTAGACCAACGCCGGTAATTTCTAGACAAACGCTTTTCAACTTTATATCCTGACTTGCATAAATCAAGTTCAAGGATCAGGAAGATACTGCCGTTTTACAGAATGGGAGAAATAAAGTAATTACCTGAATTATAAAAAAATCAGTGCTGCAACTCCATGGTTTAACCTATGGATAGCGCAATCATTTCTTAATTAAATCTATATGCAGGATATTAAAAATTAAAGGCAGAGCGACCAGAAAGGTTAAACCATGCATAGCATCAGCCAAAGCAAGATTACCTCCTAATTTAGGTTAGCAGGTATTGGATCGTGAGTATCTGCCATTAGATGCGCCAGGCTTATGAACATTATTCTGAGATATCCTTCAATAACTATTTACATCCGCTGATTTTTACTGGCAGTCAGCACCCGGAAATTAAATGGACGATAGGTAAGCATTAGAATTTAGCAAAGCAGGTTTAAATGATTCGTTTTATTACTGAATTTCATCGATAATGCCGCTTTTTATTGCATATACCGCAAGGCTCACCGAATTGGACGTACCTGATTTTTCTAATAAATTTTTACGGTGGCCCTCTACCGTTTTAACACTGATGAATAATTTCTGTGCAATTTCTGTGGTGGTTAAGCCATTACAAATGAGTGTAAGTACTTCAAGTTCCCTTTTAGTCAGCGGGCTTTCGCCATACTTTAAAGTTGATCGCCTGCTATAATTACTTTTAACACCGTTTACCATGGCCGCGGCAACGGCATCGGTAAAGTAAAAACCATTTATATATACCTTTTCAATGGCTTTATATAAAATTTCTTTATCAATATCTTTTGGTAAATAACTCCGCGCACCGGCTTTCATCATATAAAAAATAAAATTATCGGCAGTATGCATGGATAAGGCAATGATCCTGACTTCCGGAAATTTTTCTGCAACTAGTTTGCACAAATCCATTCCGTCTTTTCCGGGTAGTTCAATATCCATCAAAATGATATCAGGTACCTGCAGTTCCAGTTCCTTTAATAATTGCGAATAACCCTCAACGTCAAAAATAGGATCGAAGTGTTTAACCCGTCCTAAAATTTCCATTAACCCCAGCCTAAATAGTTTATGATCATCTACTATGCCTATTTTAATTCGGTTAGCAGGTTGGTTAGTTAAATCATTTGTGATCTTTTCCATCATTTAAAGGAATAGTGATTTCGATTAATGTACCTGAATTTTCTTTGGATGTTATCTTTAAAGCAGCTTGCATAGCTGCTACCCGGGTTTTTATACTCTTAATACCTATCCCCGTACGGATTAAATCGTTAGTGATGGTAGCATCAAAGCCACAGCCGTCATCCTTAACTGTAGCCAATATAACCTCAGCGGTTTGATTGAGCGTAATGAACAGGTTTTTTGCATTTGCATGATTGATGACGTTGTTGATCAGTTCCTGGATAATTCGATATATAGACAGTTCGTATTCAAAGCTCAGGTCGAATTTTGTGTCAATTGCCATATCAATCTTTAGGGTATTGCTGGCCGATAATACATTTACATGGTAACGTAGTGCATCAGCCAATCCAAATTTTGCCAGTACAGAGGGGAAAAGATTATTTGCAATCTTTCTCACGTCATTAATGGTATTGCTCAATCCATCTTTAATGCCCGCAATGAGCCGGCGGCTTTCCATATCATTTTCCGGAAGCTGATTAACAAGCATTTTTATAGCTGAAAGGGATGAACCTATTTCGTCATGCATATCCTGCCCGATACGTACCCTTTCTTTTTCCTGAATGCTAATGCTAAAACCAAGTAATTGTATTTGGTAGTCATCTTTAACTTTTTGTAAACGGCGTTGCTCTTTGAGCAACCGTTTTTGATATAAAACAAAAAATGCAATGATCGCAATAGCTAGCAATAGCATGACGAGGATACTGCCGAATATCAGATGTTGTAATTCAGTTTCTTTGGGATCAGACACACGGTTAAAGTATAAAAAATGTATAAAAGCATGTTAAATATGGCATGGGTAAACCAAATGAGATTGAAGAATCGCAGCGATAACATTTGAATATAATTACTGAAAATGAAGATCACAGAATTTGCTGAAAAATAAATAAACAGGCCTGTGGACAACCAAAACATAGGTTGATATTCAAGGCGTGTCTCTATGAGTGAGTTCAGGTTTTTATAGTAATAACACATCACCAATAGCAATATTAATACGCCTTCAGCGAAATGAGGAATAGCGCTCAGGTCGTCGGCAGGTGCCATCAAACTGTCAGCAATGACATAAGTGGTAAACAATATGGTTACTATTGGTATGAAACGGCCAATTGCCATTTTTTTGAACTCAGATTGATATATCCGGGCAAGCAATGCAAATTCTACCGGTATAAAAACCGGCCATAAAAAATGGTTGCTGATTTTCAGAAAGTACAAAACATGGCCGATTGCTTCTACTGAAAAATCAAAAAAAATCAATAAAGCCAGAGACCTCCATATTTGCTCCATTTTTTTAAATCGTATAAGAGCGATTAAAAATGGTACGATGACCAGAAAAGACGAATAAATTAAAAAGGTTTGCGAAGCACCATCCATAAATATTCAACATTGGATCTTTATTCAAAATTTTATTATTGCAGTTTGCCTAGAGGCTTATGTGATTGGGTGGTGTGGGAAGAGAAAGATCATAAAAGGTTTTCACCTCTTCAGCATTATCGACAGCGCTGTCATCAGTAAGGAGTTGTACACCCGCCAGAACCAGTCCGAATGTACGGCTCAAGGTAGGCTGGCCAATCAGGTTATTGGAAACATGTTTGTGTATAACCGGCAGGATGACCAGATCATAACACTCTTTCTGCGTTCCCGGAGGAAACAACGAATACATAAAGTCTGACATGAGGTAGTTATAGCCGGTAAGGTATCCGTAATTTGTTAAAAACAGCTCACTTAAGCATCCTGGTGCCTTTGGATTGCCATCACACACCATTTTCCACCCGTCTATCCATTCCTGTGCGAGGCGGCTTGAAATAAAGTTGCCAACCCCCTGAAAAGGCTTGTCTCCCGATACAACAATGGTATCATCATACTGTGGCCTACCTAAATGGTAAGCCGAACATCTCTGCCCCAGCTGATCAGTTGCGTATATAACAATGGTAAATGTTGGTGACTTTATCTTATAGGGTTGATATTTATTAGCTATCGCAAATCTTGCATGGATGTGCTTGACGCCAATACACGACAACAAACTCTGTATAGTTGCATCGTTAAAGTGAACCTGTACCAACATTTTTTCCGTGCTGCTGTCCTTATCTGCAAAAATTTTGCAGGGCATTTTAGTGCTGGAAACTTGTTTGGTCCATTCAAATGTATACTCCAGAAATTGTAATTCCGAGATGATGTAAAAGTTTTCTAAGCTGGCAGGATTAGATGAGTAATCGTGATTGTTCATCATGTTATGTAATAAAACCGGTTAATGAAAAAATTTATCTTTTGTTTTGATCAATAGTTTGTAAGTCAGGCTGCAGCATTTATTCAATCAAATCACATCCCTTGAATAATGATCTAAAATACAAAATTGTAGTTGCAAAACAGTGTTTATGTATATATAAATATATTTTTCAGCAACAAATAGACTTCTTATCCCCCTAATATTAAGTATACAACTTTTAGCATTTTAACAAGGGTTTACCCTGGGTTTTGCATGGTTTACCCTCATTTATAAAAACGAGTGTTTACGCTCTTTAAACGGCTTTAATTATAACCTTTCTTTGAGGTATAGAATATTAAATAATTAGCAGGATTTAAACCGGGTAAAAATTCTTGAAACCCCTTATTCCCATAGCGCTTAAGCTATAGTAAAGAGGAAGTGCAGGAGTACCTGGTGATCATAAATTGGAAAATAAAACAGCTTATATGGATTCTTTACAAATCATGGCAGTATCTATGGGAATAGCCATGCACAATGCCAGCACAAATCAGCGCAGCGGGCAACTTATAGCCAATGCCTGCCTGTCTGTCTGCTGTAAAAAAATATTGGAAAGTCAAAGCAATACCTAATCATTTTCTTAAGCCTTATCCGGCTTTATATTAACCTGGTAAACGGATGGTATCACAATTAAAATAAATATTATGCCTTATACAAGTTTAACAACATCAGACAGTAGCATTACTCCACAAATTATGCAAGACGAGGGTACGATTAAGGCCTTTCAATCTGTCGCTCAATCAACAGCGCTAGCCGTACAGGATGCTGTTGATAATCTCAGAAATGTAAACACCATCAGCTCTACTGCCATTGGTGTTGCGATGGCGCAAATGCTTGCGGTGCCGGCTGAGGCAGGTCAATATACAACTATTGTAACTGCTGCCCAAGCCTTAGCGACTACCGCAGCGGCCAACTTTCTGGTGGTTGGGCAAAATGCCGCAACGGTGCTCAGCGGCTTTCCATCGAAATAATTGTTTAAAAGAATAAGATCAGATGATTTATCTCAACGGACAACAACTGAATGCTATCGGCGGGTTAAGCACAAAGTCGCAGGCGGTACTTGCTATGATCAGTGGAGGACAGAAATGGTTAAGTATGTGTATTGCTGATACCTCGATCACCAGCATCAATGTCGAAAGCGAAAACCAACTGCTTAAGCTGATACAAAGCGGGTTAACAGGCGATAACTATATTCGTTTCAATACTTTCAGGGCGGATATCGACAAAATACTTTCTTTATCCGACTCAGATGCCGCGCAATTGGCAGCGATCCGGCTCTCGGCAAATGATAATGAAGCTAACCTGGCGGTATTGCTTCATCAAAACGATATGCTAAGCTATGGAGATCTTGCAAAAAGTGCCGATTTGATCTCCCAGCTTGTTCAAAAGCGGCCGGATCTTTTTCAGGCCATCTCATTTAGTGACATGCTCGCGTTAGCTGATTTTACGATGCAACAAAGCGAAGTTAACCCCGAATTGCAGACACAATCGGCTGAATTCGCGAGTGCAACCGCGGCTACAGTATCCGATTTTGTCAACCTGTCGCTTTTCTTCCAATATGCGCAGCAACATCTGCTGGGCGAAAACCTTATCCCTCAAACCCAAAACAGCGAAATACAGGCCATGTATACGCAGCTTGCAGCAGTGGTAGAGCCTTATTTATTTACCCCTTCAATCGATATGACGACTGCCGGCGGGAACATGGTGCAATCCGTTCCGGACCTGGCGAGGGGAAGCAATTTTATTGGCTATATCACAGCCAGTTCTGCGATGTTCAACCTTATACAAAATATTTCTCTTAACGACCAGACCGGGGGCGGCCTGACGACAGCTATAAACAATTACCTGGCTGCAGTGAAAAACCTCATCAGTTTTACACCTTTAGCCACCAACACATTGTCGCAGGACGGCGCCACAGCTTCGCTTAAATTCCAATCCGGCCAGGGCCTTGCAAATGTCGGCGTAGACCGAAATGGTACCGTATACCTGTTCCCAGATACCAAGATTATTAACTTAAATTAAATAGGAAATTATGGCTAACGATTATATCCTTTCTTCCGTAACCGATGTGCAGCAACTGCTAAAAGGTAATGCTGATTCGCAATCTGTAGCAATGCTGAACAATGTAATGGCCGAAACCATAGGCATGGCTATGCACAACGCCGTTACCGCTCAACATAATGCACAAATGCTGAATTCGGCCACGACCACATCTACCTGTGCACGTATCCTTTCAGTAATGGGGGCCACCCCGCCTGCGCCTGCACCGCCGCCCGCGCCAACTCCCCCGCCAACGCCTCCGGCAACGCCAAATGCAGCACCGGAAACACCGGCTACCGGAACAGCAACTCCAGCCGAAAGTGGTACCCCAGTTGCCAGTAATAACACCAGCAATTAATATTTAAAAAGAAGCTTAACCTAAAATGGCAGAAACAGTAAATAGTCAGGTTACTGATTCGATTACCGAATCAAGCCTGGAGGTTATCGGAAATGCACCTGCTATTGCGATTGGCAACCTTTATCAGGCCACGGCCCAGGCTTTGGCCAATGCGGCCCATAATGCAACGGTAGCGCAGCAACAGGCCAATATTTTGGGACAAGCAGTAACCGCTCAGGGTGTGGCACTTATATATGCTATTAAAATTTAATCATTATAAACAATAAAAAACAAAAACTATGGCTTTTCCAACAGCAGTAAACAGCCAGATCACCGATTCGGTGACCCAGGCAAACACCCAGGTATTAGGCCTTGCCCCGGCAAGTGCTATGGCTAACCTTATGCAGGCCACCGCGCAGGCACTGGCTAATGCAGCGCATAATGCAACAACCAGTCAGCAACAAAGTAATATTACCGCGCAGGCGGCAACCACCATGGGCGTAACAACCCTCTATTCGATAGATACTGCATCTGATGCGGTGGGAACAACTAAAATATTCGCTTAAAAAGTAATTAACAATAAATTAAATAAAAACAATTATGGCTTTTCCAACATCAGTAAACGACCAAATCACCGATTCGGTATCACAGGTTAACACCAAGGTTTTAGGTGATTCGCCGGCAATGGCAATGGGCAACCTTTTTATGGCTACCTCACAAGCGCTGGCAAATGCAGCACACAATGCAACCAACTCACAACAGCAAACCAACATTACGGCGCAGGCTGCCACCACATCAGGCATTACCACCCTGTATTCGATAGATACCTCGTCTGATGCAGTAGGTACACGTAAAATTTATCAATAATTAAATCTTTAACCCTAAATCTAAACCGTTATGGCTTTTCCAACAGCAGTAAACAGTCAAATTACCGATTCAGTATCTGAAGTAAATACCAAGGTACTGGGCGATGCGCCGGCAATGGCAATGGGCAACCTTTTTATGGCTACCTCTCAGGCTTTATCCAACGCGGCTCATAATGCAACCCATACGCAGCAGCAAACCAACGTTACTTCACAGGCATCAACAACCTCTGCGGTAACTACCCTTTATTCCATCGATACTTCATCAGACGCGGTAGGCACAAATATGATTTATCAATAAACTTAACATTCACATTAAAAAAATAAACAATGGCTTTTCCAACAGCAGTAAACAGTCAGATCACCGATTCGGTGACCCAGGCCAACACCAAAGTATTGGGTGACGCGGCCGCTATCGCGATGGGCAATTTTTTCCAGGCTACATCACAGGCAATGGCCAATGCGGCACATAATGCTTCTACCAGCCAGCAGCAAAGTAATATCACGGCGCAGGCGGCAACTACAATGGGCGTTACCACCCTGTATTCTATTGACACGGCCTCCAGTGTTGTGGGCACCAAACAAATCTATGCTCCGGGTAAAGTACTAGGGCAATAAAACCGAACCAATTATTCACTTAAACCAACTTTATTATGGCTTTTCCAACATCAGTAAACGATCAGATCACCGACTCTGTAACCCAGGCAAACACCAAAGTACTGGGCGACGCGCCTGCAATTGCAATGGGCAACCTGTATCAGGCCACCGCACAAGCATTGGCCAATGCAGCACACAATGCCACCAGTAGCCAGCAGCAAAGTAATATTACGGCGCAGGCAGCCACCACTATGGGGGTTACGATGCTGTATTCAATCGATACTGCATCTGATGCCGTAGGCACCAAACAAATCTTCGGCTCTTAGCCGGATACAACCGGATCCAAAAAGGGACGGAAATGGTTAAAGAGGGCAGTGCCAATGGCTGGCGCAGCCCTCATTCCAATTACTTAAAAGAACAGTATTATGCAACAGCAAAGTGATTCCCCTAATACAGCTGATACACCGGTTGCGCCCCACAGTAAGCCTGCAGCGGCACCAACAACATCACCGCAACAGGTGATGCAACAACAAATTACTGACCTTAAAGCGCAGATCGCCACCATACAGCAACAGGCTTTACAGGCGATGCAGGCGCAGGTAGACAGCAGCTTCCAAACGCTGGCAGCAAGCAGTTTGCAAATGGTCAATAACCAGGCTCAAGCTGCTGCGCCGGTAGTGCCACCACCAGTAATTAACCCTATTCAGCAGGCAATTAATACGGTAAACACCAGTGTTGACGCGGCCATGCTGGCCGCCCAGCAAAGTGTGAAAAATGCCGAGAGTATGGTAAACGATCCTGCGCAGCAAACGCCGGGAACCTAATCTGATGAAACACAATGGTGATAAGTTTTGATGGTTTTGCAGAGGCCGTAATGGGCTGGTGCAGCATAAAGAATAATCAGTTTAAGCAATACTGGCCGCTAAAGGGCGGGTGGGAACAGTGGGTGCAGGCAGAAGTGGCCGCTTATATTATCAGCCTGGATACCAGGTTTGATATACAGCGCGAACAGCACATTTACCGCCAGTATAACAAAAAAGCTGACTGGGTGTGCAATGGCCTTAATCCTGATGTCAGTACCTGGATAGCCATTGAGCTTAAATGCCAGTCGCATGGAAATGCCGATAATTTCATCAATGAAGTGAAGAAAGATATCGCCAAAATCCAGCCACTCAACATCGATCCTGCTTTTAGAACTGCACAAACCGGTGTTATGGCCATCTACTTTGAAGAAAAATCGCAAGCTTGGCTCAAAGATGATGGTTTTATAGAAGTATTTGTAAATAAAGAGCTGGGCTGTGCAATCAAAAAAATTTAATCATTATATAAATATTTAACATTATGCCCGGCGCTAACCACTCCAGACTTTACAACTTAGCCACGCTAGCTGTCAATAAATGGGCTAATGCATTAACCCAAAATCCTTTAACATTATTTTCCCGGTCGTTTCCGGTCTATCGGTATGGAGGGTATTTAAATGGTCCGCAAAATGGATCAAGCATCAGAACCATCCACAAGCCATTGGCTGATGACCGGGAAAACAGGTGGTCTGGCCTGTCTGTTGACGGCCATAGCGGAACCTCTGCGCTATATGTATCTACATTGATTGGTCTGGGGCGGGCACCACAATTTGTAGAACAATCACATTACCACGCAAAAGGCAGCAAAGACAGTGGGCAGGAAATATCGTTTATGCCGTTTAAGCGAAAAGAACCATTACAATTCCAAAGGAAAAAAGTGCATCAGTTAAACTCCATGTTTTCACTAATGCTAACTAAGGATATCAGGGTGTTGGATCTTACTTTATCTAACTTCGATCCTCCTCATCCTCATTTACCTTCACCATCTCCGGCTCTCTGGCAATTGTTCAATATTGCCCTTGCCGAAGACCCGGATTTAATGTGGCAGGGATTTGAGAGTTTCAGGCCCGGGCCAGATAGCGACGATTTGACGGTTAAACGACTCATCACTAAACTCTTAACCATTCATTACTATAATGAAGATACCAGTTTCACCAGGGGGATTGCCAATGGTATTTTTAATACATTTCCACAATGTGAAGCTCTAAAGGTAACATCCATTCGTGGAGAAGGTATTAACCTTGTGATCAAGGGTGCAGTGGGGGAACCTTCTGCCTTACTGTTGCCCCTGTTAAGATGTACTTTTATTTACGAAGATCAGGAGTCGCGGCAAATTTTCACAAAAGAAGACCAGCTATTCAACGACAGCCTGATGGCCACCAATGATAACCCCGTTATAAACCAGGTATCTTCAGACTCTTCGGCGCCAGATCCTTTTCAGCAACCTGATGCTACGTCTGCTTCAGATCAGCCCCCAATTGTTCCATCAGCGCCAACGCAGTCGTCTACCGTTTTACCTTCTTCAGCTCTATCTTCGATTCTGGCACCGGCGCAAAGTCAACCGCCAATTTAACTATATCCCGTTTTACAGCATTAATAAATTACTAACCCATACTTAAACCAACCTCGATATGCCACAAGCAACCGATCCAGCACTATATACGTTAATTTACGACGTCACTCAAAATATTATTGCTAATCAAAATCCCGCAGTTCTGACTATACCGGCAGGTACACCGCTTTACAGGTATGTTAACTACCGGGGTAACCCTCAGACAGAGGCAGCCGCCAGGACCATTTGGTCAACAGCGGGAAATGATATATATAACCGATGGACAGGGTTACCTCCTGCTGAAGGTACACAGGGAACATCAGGCTTATATTTATCCATGGAGGAAGCAGGCCCACAAAATACCGACTTCCCCGAACTGGAACACTATCAAAGACAAGGACCGATAGAGGTAGGCCGGCAAATCAATTATTGGGAGTATTCGCCCGTAAATCAATTCCCGGTAATGGCACAGGCCCAGGCAACGCAACTGCGTTCTATGTTTATTTTTACATCTAATCAAAATATTAATGGCTATGATTTAACCATGCCAAATCCAGTCAATAGCCCTGCAACTCCAGGCCCCTCGCTTCCAATACCATCGCCGTTGCTATTGGCCATATTTACTGCTGCCGGTGTTGCCAATCATGCCCTGATGCAGGCTAAATTTGTGCAATATAATCCCGGTGTACAAGATCCGCATGAAAACGGGGCATCCAGTATGACCTTGTTATGGAATTTGTATTACGATTCTCAGGATGCCAGTTTTAGCAGGGCCATAGGTAACGCAATATTCGGCAATACACAGCAAATCCAATTCATCAAAACCACTTCGGTTAGAAATGGCAGGAGTGTCAATGTTGTTGCCAAAGGGAATGTTTATCCGGCAGGAGCTTTTGTACCCCCGCCACTGCCACCGCAACAACCACAGCCAGTTGTCGTGCAACCTGCGCCGGTAATTGATTTTTTAAGCACCCAGGGCAGGGGTACCTTTTATATGACTGTAGATTCAAACGCAGTTTATACCATTGAAGACCTGGAGTACAATCAGATTCTCGAAGATGCGAGGCAAGCTGAATAACAATTTACCTTTTCCTAAATTTATAAATTAATCCTGATGAATTCAACTTGTTTGCTGCTAGATCTTATGGTTTACCCGATGCTGATTTCGGGAGGCTTTGTGGTGGTTACTTTGATCATATTTGTCTGTTTAGCGGCGCGGACCTCGTTGCTGCGCGAAGAAATCAGTAATCACCGGGAATTTAACGTTAACCAGCGAGCGCAGGAAATTAAGTTGGGCAAACCGGTAAACCAGCCAGCTCCTTTCAGCCTGTCTAAAGTACAACTGGGAGTATGGACAATGGTGATCTCATCATCCTATATTTATTTGTCCTTATTTAAAGGAGATTGTGCCGAAACTGAAGTTAACCAAACAGCACTGGTGCTATTGGGGATTTTTTCAGGTACTGCAGTCACATCTAAAATCATAGATAAACGCGAAATCAAAGATCAGCGGCCAAGGCATCAGAATAGACCCTCGCGAGGCTTCTTTACGGATATATTATCAGACGATCTAGGCATCAGCATTCACCGGTTTCAGCACGTAGTATGGACCCTGGTGGGCATAAGCATTTATCTTTATAAAATAGGAGAAGTTAAAACAGGCTGTGCTTTACCAGAGTTAAGCGATACTTTACTGTTATTAATGGGCATTAGCAGTGCAACATTTGTGGCTATCCGATCAAGAGAAAACGATGCTGAGGACACCCCAAAAACCGGCGTTCCTGATTATATCCCCACGGCTGTACAAAACCCTCCCGCTCATGCAGGCAGTGGGGGTAATGCATTCTACGGATAGCTGCTATAATACCCGTTAAAAACTTAACACATTCATTCATCTAAATCTTATTTTTATGCAAACACTTTCAATCGGCTCGGCAGGCAGCGAGGTTTTTATGCTGCAAAGGGCACTCTCTTTTCTTAATTATTCATTGGCCATTGACGGTAATTTTGGTCCTGGCACCCAGGCTGCAGTAATACAATTTCAACAGGAACATCAGTTAAGTGCCGACGGCATTGCCGGGCCCGACACCTGGGCCGTGCTGGACAATCTGGTGCCGCAGGGCATGGATATCAGCCATTTTACCGGCAACATTAACTGGGGCCAGTTATCGCCACATATCCAGTTTATTTATTGCAAAGCCAGCCAGGGGGCAGGTTTTAAAGACCCTACATTATCTTCTAACATGGCAACCATCAGACAGCAAGGGCTGATATTCGGCGCTTATCATTTTTTAACTTTCCAGGATTCTGCCGCCGTTCAAATGCAGAACTTTTTATCGTGCGGGATTGATTTCACCGCCCCGGGTACCCTGCCACCAGTGTTGGATATTGAATGGCAGGTAGGCTCGAATGACGGGCAGACCCAGGCGATGAACCAGTACATTCTAAATAATAAAACTGCCTGCGCTCAGCTGATTCATGATTGCCTTACGCAACTTTCGTCTGCAACGGGCCGTACACCGATCATTTATACCGCAAAATCGTTCTGGACGGAATATTTTGGCGGAGTCGCTTTCCCTGATTACCCTTTATGGGTGCCTTCTTACCAATCTAACCCGCCGGGACTATTTGCTTCATGGCAGCAGTACACATTCTGGCAATACTCTGGAAGCGGAGCGGTAACAGGCGTAGCAGGCCAGGTAGACCAGGATCTTTTTAATGGCAATAAAGACACTTTAAATACGCTGGCGTTAATCAGCAGTAGTGAAAAGCAGGTATAAAAAATGCTTATTTGATTGCCCGCAAGTATTAACCATCAAGGGTACAGACCAGTAATTTCAAATAGATAGCGAACAACCTTAATACATGATATATGCCAAAACAAGATCCAATTAAGCAAGTCGTAGTTGACCAGGATTGGGAAAACGTGAAAAAAGACGTAAACAGTGCGATGTCAAAAATAAAAAATATTCTCTTGAGTACAAATCAGGAAAAACACAACGCAATTTCCAGTCTTAAGATTCGGGGCAGAGATCAAATTATTTATGCTTTTTTACTCACGCTCAAATTAAATAAGCTAAATCATTTGTTAGCAGACTGGAATGAGAAAACGTGGGACATCTATTATACATCAGGCCTTTTGCTGGATATGGGGCTTGCACTTAGTAAACTGCTTCCGGATAAAACAGAAGCTAGGGCCGCCTTCGAAGCACAATTTAGTCAAACGCGTCAGGCAAATAAATTAATAAACCGTGAAAGTGACTTTTATAAAGATCTGCCTGATGATGTAGGCACGCAAGCAGGCGTTTCGGCCAGCACCTGGAATGTACTACAGGCACTTCGTTATTTAAATATGGAACTGGGCAACGCCGGAAGAGAGAAAATTACCCCAATTGAAGTGGAAGCCATCATGAATGGACTTATATACTTTTGGGATATTGGTTATATTAAACGTTGGCTGGGCCAGTTTCATACAGCCGCAGAGGTATGGGCCGCTTATAACTTTTACCGGGAGAAATACTATATAAAAAAGTCATTACCGATTACGCCCAAACTATGATTCAATGCGGCTGACAAAAGATTGTGGAATAAAGCAAGGGAATTTGCATCTTAGCAAAACGGAAACCGCTAAAACTTTTAAGCCAGCTAATTTTACATTATTCTAATTGCTTGGGGCACTTTGATTAGCAGTACTATTTATTTAAATACCGAATCACCCTTAACAATAGTATATAAACTGCCTGCTGATGTATTCGGTAATATCCTACCTATCTAACTGGTCTTTATTGAATTGATGAACAAGCTTTGTCCCATCAGTTGTCGCCCAATGATACAAATTATAATATGCCTACACCTACCGAAACTTATACCAATCTTTTGAAAATGAGAAGTCAAACATCTCATCAGCATGTTTTCACATTGAAATAACATTCTTTAAATCGCGCTTAAAACAAAAAAAGCCACCCCAAAAGGGCAGCTTTACTCATCTGATCGATATTTTCTATTTTGCTAAAACCATCGCGTTTTGCTCTGCTTTCATAATCGCCTCAGAAGCATATGATTCTGATTTAAGACTGGCAAAGTCTGCTAATTTTACATTTTTCATATTGCTTGCAATCATTGTACTTTGATCAGCAGTACCATTTAATTTTAATACTGCATCTTCCTTAACGATGGTGTATAAACTGCCAGCGGTAGTTTTAATCTTTGCAGTAGCACTTTGGCTCAAAAACAACTGAAGGTTTTTTACATCAAAGTTATTACTGGTTATTACAACCGATTGGCCATAAGCTTCAATTCTTTCTAAATCTTTTACGGTAATATTAAGCGTTACCTGACCGGTTTCCATTGAATTGACAAATAAAGTTGTTCCATCAGTGGTTACCGAAGTTTTTGCAGCATCGTAGTTGCTTGCCCCTTCTACATGTTGCTTTTCGCCTTGGGTCAGGATAAGTTTTACATTTCCACTTACCCAGATCCTGTTGAATGTTGATAGTGTGGACGTTTTTGTTTCTGCTTTAACAGGCTCAGCGGCAAAAGTTACCATTGCTGATGAAGTGAATACTACTGCTGTTAATACTGCTGCGAATAAGGTTTTTGTTAAGGTTTTCATATCTTTAATATTTTAAGTGCTTGTTATTGTTTTGTTATTAAGACGCAGCTTAACGCCAAACGTTGCAGGCAAAAACCCGACATTATACCATTGTCCGTAACTTCTAGACCAACGCCGGTAATTCCTAGACAAACGCCTCTTAAATTTTATCCTTATCTTCCTTAACGCTGATGTATTTACACCTGATCATCCATCTCCGCCACTCATTTAAGGTATATGATGTTACTCATTTGGCATTCACATATCATAAATAACGCGATTGTATAGCTACTGGTGATGTAAATCTCTCATTCGCTATAAAGCACGGATGAGCTACAGAAGCAAATTAATTGGGCCGTACAAGCAATTTCATCGAGGGTTTGATCACGGATATTTGCATTATGAAAAACATCAATAAAATCCAGTTAGGCCAGAATGGCCCGTTGGTATCAGCTCTTGGGCTGGGCTGCATGCGCATGTCATCGGTTTGGGGAGGACCGCAACCTGATGAAGCGGAAAGTATGGCTACGATAAAGCAAGCTTTGGATCTCGGTATCAATTTCCTGAATACCGGCGATTTTTACGGCGCCGGACATAACGAAATGCTGATTGGAAAAGCAATAAGGGGAAGGCGCGATGACGCTTTTATTAGCGTGAAGTTTGGGGCCATCTTTCATAATGGCCAATGGCTAGGGCTCGACCTTAGGCCGAATTCAATCAAGAATTTCATTAATTACTCCCTAACCCGGCTTGGCATTGAAACCATTGATCTCTATCAGCCCAGCAGGATGGATAACAGTGTACCTGTGGAAGATATTATCGGTACAGTAGCCGACCTGGTTAAGGAAGGCAAAGTTAAACACATTGGTGTATCTGAAATTACCGCAGCGCAACTCCGTAAAGCCAATAATGTTTACCCCATAAGTGCACTGGAAATTGGCTATTCTTTAGCTGAACGACAAATAGAGAATGAATTGTTACCCGCAGCCAGGGAGTTGGGCATTGCTGTTGTAGCTTTCGCGAATACAGCAGAGGGTTTGCTGACCGGTGAAATGACTGCACCACTTCCGGATAACGATTACCGGAACCATTTCTCCCGTTTCCAAAATGAAAACCTGGTGCACAATCTTGAAAAAGTGGAGGTGCTGAAGCATTTAGCCATTGCAAAAGGGATTACGCCAACACAGCTTGCTATTGCCTGGGTAAAAGAGCAGGGGGATCAAATCATGCCGTTGGTAAGCATGAGCAGGAGATCGCGTTTGCCTGAAAATATCGAAGCAATGGAAATCAGCTTTACCCCGGAAGAAATGAATGCATTAAACACTACTTTTGCAATAGGGGCCATTAAAGGTGGAACCTATTTAGAACGATAAATGGAAAGTCCGGCAGAAATCCTTCCTGGTGTAATCTTTTACTCTTACCTCTCAACCGAAAAGAAACAGAAAGCTTGCTTTTGGAATCATCACACCCTGATACTGCAGGTTTCAGGTCAATTTACATTAGAAACTTCTGCTCAAACGATTTCGATGGGTGCAGGAGAAATGCTGTTGATTGGTAAAAATCAATTGGGTATGCTAACCAAAACACCTGGCGCCGGAGGCAGCTATGAAACGATTGTGATCTCACTACAGGAAGATTTAATGCGCAAAATTGCATTGGAGGAAAAACTTGAATCTGGTGGAAAATATATAGGTCTGCCAAACCTCCTGATTCCCTCCAATGAATTTTTGCGGGGCTATTTTCATTCCATCGTTCCATATGCCAGAAGTTCAGGAGCCTCCATGACTGATGAAATGGGAATCTTGAAAGTAAAAGAGGGCGTTAAATTATTACTTCTGGCGATGCCGATATTACGAAGTTTTTTATTTGATTATTCAGAACCCTATAAAATAAATCTGGAAAAGTTCATGCTTAATAACTTCCAGTTTAATGTTCCCGTAGAAAAATTTGCCCAGCTCACAGGCCGCAGCCTGGCTGGTTTTAAACGTGATTTTCAAAAAACTTTTAGCCTTCCGCCTCGCCAATGGTTGCTCTCAAAACGGCTGGATGCCGCAAAATTTTTAATTGAACATAAACATCAAAAGCCTTCGGCCATCTATCTGGATTTGGGCTTCGAAAGTCTTTCCCATTTTTCACATGCCTTTAAAAAGAAGTTCGGACTAGCGCCAAGTGAGGTTATTCACCTCGAAACAGTAAAAAAAGCATAATCCCCATGCATTAAGAGCGTGGTACAGTATAGGCATTTCCTAAAACGAACGACGATGATTCTTGATAGGTTGCGGCCAAAAGCTTACCAGTTCTCAAAAATGGCTGTAGCGTTTGGCTCTACTTTTCTAATAACCATGCTTTAGCGGCGTCAATCACACGATCATTCCTGGTATTAGAAAGGTCGTCAATAAAAACATCAGGTTTAATGTTTTCTGGATAGCCTTTTCCGGTTCGGTCAGCTACGTAGGTTCTGGCCAATTGCAGTTGGTCACCATTGGAAAGATTAAAGGTATAATTAGCTGTGGTATACCCCGCCGATGTTTGCCCAAAAGATTTAACATTGGGCAGTCCGAGTAGCGAAACTACTGCCATCTCGCCGCTGCTTCCGGTTCTGGCATCCAGCAACACAGCGATTTTTAGTGAGTTGTTTTTAACCTTATAAGTGCTGATGTTGGCTGACTTACCCGAAATTTTACCGTTTTCATTTAGCCAGGGCTGTTTTTTTTCCTTGCTGCCATATACAAAGTAACCTGCAGTACCATCAGCAACCAGCGCATTCAGCCCTGCCAGCATAGGCCACATGTTACCACCTGTATTATGACGCAGATCTACAATCCAGCCCGCAATGGTGTTTTCGGTATCTAATTTTTGAATGATCCGACGGATGGTGTCTGCAAAATGAGCGTCTTTCACTTCATTAAAACTCAAACACCTTGGTACCTTAACCCAGGCAATACCATCTCCCAGATAGTCGCCTTGTGGCCGTTCCGCCACCGGCGACTCGGCAATCTGCTTCATCCGTTTTCCGGAAATAAAAAATGAGTGTTTATCGCCGGCTGCCCTTAGCTTCGCTGTATAAAAATTGTAAAGTGCCTGCTTGCTGACAGAATCATCGGCGGTTAACGATAACATTTCGCTTTCCTCCTGTATGCTTCGCCAATCTAATTTGTCGCTATACATAGATTTATTTTTCAGTATGGTGAAAACTTCTTTATTTAATTTCACCGTAATACGGCTAGGTGAATTGCTTTGGCTATAAACGGGGTTATAAAGTAAACCGCAAAAGATGATTAATAAATAGGCAGGGATTTTCATCAGTTTCTGTTTAGATATAATTAATGTAAAACGGTTAAAACTATAAAGTATTGATACAATTTTAAAGACGCGGAGTTAACGGAAAAGGTTGCATAGGAAATGTATTAAATGGTTTTACCGGTCATTGCTATTGATAGGAACAGCATCTGAAAGCATATAATCGGATATATAAAATTCCCTGGATCGTTAATAGCACCGAAGATAAGTTAGATATTTTGATACGGGCAGACCATTAAGTGAATAGGGGACTATGCAGATATTCTGTTTTAACCCCAAATGAAGAAAGTGATCATAACCCAAAAACTACCTGATCATATTTTATACAACGGGAATAATAGGCTAGGGAACGATTACAAATTGACCAGGAATATTACGCTCGATCCGCAGCTCAATCATCTCATTGCTCCAATATTTTTTTTCTGTGGTTTGATCCCCAGTGATGTAGCGCCTCAATTACCTTTTCTAGTGTAAAAACATAATCTGTTGCCGTATATTCTACCAATACAGGCGATTCGTCATAAACAGTACGTTTGATCAGCTGATGTTCCTCCAGGTCTTTCAATTCTTTGGCCAGAACCTTAGAGGAAATTTTGGGAATGCTTCTTTCTATTTCTCTGAAACGTTTGTTGCCGCTCATGATGGAAATAATAATGAGGATTTTCCATTTACCACTGATCACATCAAGCGCGTCACGTACAGTCAGCATTCTTGCTAAACATTCATTTTTGGTATTGTCAGGAAATTTTTCTGTCATATCGCTTACTTTAAGGCAACTGCTTACATTTGGGTAACTGCTTACAAAATGTAAGCTAATGTACGTATTTTTGTATGAATAAAAGCCGTTCAAAATTTAAATGGGGTTATACAAAAATGGAATGAAACAAATATAGCTTCGCAACAAGGCAAGGTCGTTTACACAGCAGGAGCTAAAAAATGACGGGCATAACCTATGTTTTCAATCAATATTAAGCTATAACAACCCAAACCATTTTAAGATGGAACACCTATACAAAATCAAACTAGACAATCTATTCCAACAATCAAATTAAATCAATTAAAAATGACAAAACAGATCGACTTCTCCCAGAATCATGATAAAAAGGCAAAACGCATCTATTGGATCATCACCATTCTTACAATGGCTGTAATTATATTGCCATCGTATTTCGCACCGAGAGCATACCTCATCCAGACGACCAAAAACTTACAGTTTCCAGATTATTTCCCCCTTGAACTGGATATCCTGAAAATGGTGGGAGCGATCTTGATTTTAGTTCCGGCTATTCCAACGATGTTAAAGGAATGGGCCTATGTGGGCTTCGGAATCCTCTTGTTGTCTGCAAGTCTGGCGCACGGCATGGTGGATGGATTTGTAAAGGGTGTTGCCCCGCTTATTCCGTTTGCATTGCTTACGGTGTCTTATTATTATTTCCGAAGACTGAATTATGAAAAATAATGTGCTGTTTGTAGTTTTTTCGTGCTATTCTTCATCGCCTGTGGCCGGGAAATGCAAAAGAACTAACCCACAGAAACAAAAAATATAACGATGGAAAATAAAATGAAAATAGAAATATGGTCGGATATTATGTGTCCGTTCTGCTACATCGGAAAACGGAATTTTGAGAAAGCTTTAGCCCGGTTTCCAAATAAAGACCTCGTTGAAGTAGAATGGAAAAGCTTTCAGCTTGATCCCGCAATGCCAGAAGCACCAAAATATCAGGATGATATGTATATGTTTGTAGCCGACAGGAAAGGCATGAGTTATGAGCAATCTAAAACGAGGCACCAGGACCTGATACAATACGCAAAAAGTGTGGGGCTTGAATATAACCTGGATAAGGCTTTGGTTACCAATTCAATGAAAGGCCACCGCATCATACAATTTGCCAAAACAAAAGGGTTAGGTGAAAAAGCCGAAGAAATTTTGTTTTTTGCCTATTTTACAGCGGGTAAAAATTTAAATAACAGTGCTACACTAGTTGAGTTAGGAAAAGAAATCGGTTTAACAGAAAGTGAGGTTTACACAGCCCTCACAGATCCTTTGTACCTGCAGAAGGTAGAAAGCGAAAGCTACGAAGCTCAGAGTTTAGGCGCTACAGGCGTCCCTTTTTTCGTACTAAACCGCAAATACGCCATCGCAGGTGCGCAACAACCTAACCATATTCTGCAAACTCTTGAAAATTCCTTTGCCGAATGGCAGAAAGAAAGCCCGCAGACCGCATTGAATGTAACAGCGGGAAAAGTATGCATACCTGACAAAGAATGTCATTAACCGTTAAATGACTTTTTAGCTAACGATTTTAAGTAAAAAAATAAATAAAGATGCATGATTATTTTGCATTTTCAGCTATACATCGTAATATTGCGATATAAAATTATGGGGCTTACAAAATCAGAAATATTTACAGATGAGCAGAACCAGCTTTCTGCTTTATTGAAAGCAATTGCCCACCCGGCCCGGATTGCCATTCTGCAACGGATTATCATATCAAACACCTGTATTTGCGGGGATTTGGTGGGCGAACTTGGACTGGCGCAAGCAACAATATCCCAGCACCTTAAAGAATTAAAACTAGCCGGCATCATTCAGGGCACCATAGAAGGTGTAAGCGTTTGTTACTGCATCAACCCCAAAACATGGAAGTTGTTAGAGGAACAACTTGGTGGATTTTTGGCCTCTTATAAAGGTGAAACGACCTGCTGTTAACCTTTTTTTAACTATATCAATCGTTAAATTGCAATAATACTATAAATATACAAATCATGAAATTATCAGAAATAAAAGAAATCTTAGCTGCAGCTGAAGGCGTAAATTTCAAACTGGAAAACGGTAACCCGGTACCTGAACATTTCCATGTAACCGAGGTCGGGATTATTACAAAAGATTTTATAGACTGCGGCGGGACCGTCCGCCACGAAAAAGTAGCTAATTTCCAGTTATGGGATGCTGATGATTATGAACATCGCTTAAAGGCCAGCAAACTGCTTCACATTATCTCACTTTCGGAAGAAATTTTGGGGATGGAAGATCTGGAAATTGAAGTGGAATATCAGGCAGAAACCATTGGTAAGTATGACCTTGGGTTTGATGGAAAAAACTTTCTTTTATTGGCAAAAAAAACCGCTTGCCTTGCAATGGACAAATGTGGCGTTCCAGCTAAAAAGCAAAAAATTGAAATGGTAAATCTGGCCTCAGGTTCAGCATGTACGCCTGGTGGAGGGTGCTGCTAATTTAGATATAACGATGAAGGCAAAACTTTTCCATGCAATAGAAAGTGTGGTGAATACCATGAAGTTTGATAATATCACATCAGAACGCAAAGCGGTATTACAGCCCTTGATTGATTTTATTCAACATAAACACCACACAAAAAGTGAAATCAGGCTTAACCTGATTTGTACCCATAATTCGCGTAGAAGCCATCTCTCGCAAGTTTGGGCGCAAACAGCAGCAACTTATTATGGGATTAAAAATGTATTTTGTTATTCTGGAGGAACAGAGGCTACGGCCTTGTTTCCGGTAGTTGTGGAAACATTGAGGCAAATGGGATTTCAGATTCAAATTATCGCCGAAAGCAATAACCCTATATATGCGATAAAATATAGCGATAATGAACATCCTGTAATCGGCTTTTCGAAGACCTACGATAATCACTTCAATCCTTCGGCAGGATTCGCGGCAATAATGACCTGCTCACAAGCTGACGGCGGATGTCCCTTCATTTCCGGGGCTGAAAAGCGTATTCCAATAACTTTCGATGACCCGAAAGCATTTGATCATACACCACAGCAGGCCGAAAAATATCAGGAAAGAAGTTTGCAGATCGCAACAGAAATGTTCTACGTCTTTTCACAAATCAAATAAATATGGCTGCAAATACATGTACCCCTGCAGCGGAACGTAAAAAACTGGGTTTTCTAGACCGTTACCTGACTTTATGGATTTTTCTGGCGATGGCTATTGGCGTATCTATTGGCTTTTTGTTTCCGTCATCATCAGGTTTTATTAATTCTTTTTCCAGCGGAACAACCAATATTCCGTTGGCTATCGGACTAATACTAATGATGTACCCACCGCTGGCCAAGGTCAGGTATGAAAAAATGGGGGAAGTTTTCCGCAACACGAAGGTGCTGGGTACTTCGTTGGCCTTAAACTGGATTATTGGTCCTGTACTTATGTTTACACTGGCGGTTGTGTTTTTACAGGACCATCCCGATTACATGACCGGCCTGATCCTGATCGGCCTCGCACGCTGTATCGCAATGGTGGTGGTTTGGAATGAACTGGCAGAAGGCAACAGGGAATATGCAGCCGGTCTGATTGCGCTTAACAGCATCTTTCAGGTGTTACTCTATAGTTTTTATGCCTATCTCTTTATTACAGTACTCCCACCGCTGTTTGGTATCGATGGATTATCGGTAAACATTACCATTATTGAAATTGCAAAAAGTGTAGGGCTTTACCTGGGTGTTCCCTTTGCCGCCGGGCTGATCAGCCGGTATGTTTTGATCTGGTTTAGAGGCGAGCAATGGTTCCAGCAGAAGTATATACCGTTTATTTCTCCAATAACCCTGATTGCGCTGCTTTTTACAATTGTGGTGATGTTCAGTCTTAAAGGGGAACTTATTGTGCAGATACCAATGGACGTAGTACGCATTGCCATTCCGCTGGTCATCTATTTTGCCATCATGTTTATCGCCAGCTTTTTTGCAGGGAAGAAAATGGGGGCTGATTATGCCCAAAGTACTTCCATTGCCTTTACTGCAGCAGGTAATAACTTCGAACTGGCCATAGCAGTAGCTATCGGAGTTTTTGGCATTAATTCCGGTCAGGCATTTGTGGGAGTAATTGGGCCACTGGTCGAGGTACCTGCGCTCATTGCACTGGTAAATGTCGCCTTTTGGTTTAGAAAGAAATACTATGGAATTGCCAAAGCATCCTGACACATATTTTCTTGCCCCATCTCAACAACCATTTCTCGCCCTTCGGACGACGTAATTGGTCATCCTTTATACAACTGAACGGGTGCTGAATCAATGTATTTTATCAGCATTTGCACTTAAAAATCTGATGTAAACCTTATGGCCCATAAAAGCTGCCGAAATTTTGTATTCCATTTGAGAACGTAACAGCCCTCGCGAAAAGTATTTTACAAAAATCAGTCAATTTCCGACTCTCTAAAATCACCATTTAGCATGGTCGAAAAAGAGTCTTAATGCGTTCAATGATATATTTGGCCAGATCCCTGGGGTTAGTCCATAAACCGGCGGCAGCCTGCTCTGGATAAATATGAAACTTGCCCTTTACCTCTTTGCCATCCCCATCGTATCCTGCAGACAGCAGGTCCTGCCTCACATTCCGGCGGATACTGGTTCTTCATCGCTTTTACCAAAATATAACTTACTATCACCGGCAATCTTTAAGTTCATCTTAGCAGGACTTTTTTATCTTGAAGGATTTAAAGATATTATTCAGTGTATCCATGCAGAGTAGCCGGCCATCCAGATTGCTCTCAAGGTCTAGGATTATTTTTAAAACTTCTGAGGCTTGCATAGTGGCAGCTGTTCCGCAGGTGGTATTGATGATACCGGAATTGTTACAGGTATTGAGGTCATTTTCACGCAGGGCCTGACTAGAGAAGATATCTTCGAGCGTGATCCCTTGTTTATGGTTCAACACCGTCAGATAGGCCGTCCATTCCAACACTGCTGCATATACCAAAGGCTTATGCAGCGACGCGCTGATTGTCCCAATCAAGATCCTTGTTTCCGTATCATCTGTGCAGTCGCATAAGATCCCGTAGTTTTCAATTAATGCCATTGCATTGTTTTCATCCAGCTTTTCGCAATAGGTGGTGATCTGTATTTCAGGATTGATCTGCTGAAGCCTTTCTTTTAAAATGTCTACTTTGTTTTTGTTCAGGTCTGCTGTGGTATACAGAAACTGGCGGTGCAAGTTGGTGATAGAGATCGAGTCCTGATCCACTATGCCGATATGGCCAACTCCGGCCGAGGCCAGGTAAGTTGCAAGAGGCACGCCCAGGCCACCTGCACCAATGATGAGTACTTTGGCATTGCCGATCTTTTCCTGTCCTCCCTTGAGTACCTGAGGCACTAGGATCTGCTGTTGGTAACGCTGCATTAACTTCTGTTAATCTGGGAGGTGATGGTGGTATCGGTGATCTTATCATCCTGGGCGAGCAAAAATGCCTTGGAGAGGATTACCGATAAACCTGCATCACCTTCAAATGGTATAAAAAGATTTTCTGTATGGCTTTTTTGGCTTCGGTCAGGCACGATACAGAGGTATTGGTCATTGGGTTCCATCAGGATGTTAGTGCTTCCCAAATGGATCTTATAGGTACGTAAGGTACCCTGTACGACCAGGAACTTATCCTTAATCTGGGCAACCTTACTGATCTTGAGGCGCGGCAATAAATTCGTAATGATTTCTTTCCTGTTTTTAGCCACCTCTGATAAATCCCCAAAAGAGAAAGTTGTCCAATAATCGCGATAAGCCGGCAGGCCGCCAGAGTCTTGCCAGGTGGGATCGTTACCCACACTCGCAACACCGACAAATAAATCCACATCCCTGAGCACCTCTGAAAGGGGAAGAGCAGGGATATCAATCAGGTTTTTCACCTGGTCATTTGAAGTGTCGATGAAGCGGATCTGATCGGTGGAAATATAGTTCCAGATGCCCGTATCGTTAAAGGCGTCGTCTGCTGCAACCTCGCTTACCCAATACTCTGCACGAAGGTTATATTCGGGAAGATAGACCTTTGCAGACTCGTTGTCACGGCCATCATCGTAAGCGCCGAGCAGCGAGTATTTCCATCCGCGTGTCTTTGCCAACATGTTGAACTGATGCTGTTTTAAAATGTGTGAGGCCATGCGATTGCTGTAGGTGCGGGTATTGATTTCGGCATCTGTGAGCAGGTAAACTTCCCTGTAGGCCTGTTTTAGAGGCTGCTGGACTTTCTGTTCGCTGAGAAACGCCCGCCATTGGGTAGTTTCCTGAGTACTGGCTGAAGCAGGATGCCAAAGCGATACCGTACAAGTATTTTTGGGTGTCACCCGGTTTCCCTTATTATCTCGCCATTCCTGACCGATTTGAATAAGGCTTTGCGGATGGCCTGGATTTTCAGGGTCGGTAAATGTCCAGATAATCTTTTCAGCGATAAAGCTGACCAGACCATGCTGCAGGAAATACTTTTCAAAGTTTTCGTAATTCCACACCCTACCAGTTCTAAAAAGCCTGTCAATCCGGTCTCTCTGGGCTGAGGTATTTTGATCAACTTGTTTTTGTGTATCCTTTATTTTTTTAAGCCGCTGCGCGTATTTTTCCTTAATGAAAGCTGGGACCGTTTTTTGGGGACTTCCGTCCGGCCTGGTCCAGCTAAGCGTTGATTTACCTATGCCGGTAATCTCGAGTGTACAGTTATAATCTTCAAAAGCGTAACTGCGCTTTCCACGAAGAAGCTTAAAATCTTCGACAGCCATATCCTCAATATCATGCGTTGAGACTTTTTGGAAAGCAGCTGCCTCAGCAATGTATTTTTCGATGAGGGTCTGGGTGCTGGATTGTTTGATGCGTAGCTTAAGCCTGGAAAGATGCCCAATACCATCAAGACCTTTAGATTTATAGAGCGCATACAAACAAGCATTGCCCAGTCCTGCCGCTGCCGGGCCTTTGCCCGGAATTTTCCGGAAGCACCGTTCGGCCAGCTTAGCGATGAGGTTGAGCGTGTTCTGGTCATGAAAGTGTGCACATATCCAGACCAGGCCCTTGATGGCATCCAGGTTAATGCCACTTAAAAATTCAGTCGTGCTGTAGTTATAACGCTGGGCCCCGGTACCATAGGTGTGCGTCACGGTAGTTTCCTTGTGGGCAGTAATGAACGCTATCCAGCTGCCGATGACCTTCTTGAATCTATCCGTCCCCAAGGTCTTAACCAAGGCGAGGGATTCATCAAGGTATTTTTTGCTCGGTTTTGAGCCACTTGCTTTCTGGGCTTTGGAAAGCAAATCAAACCAGATTTGTTTTTCCGGGTTTTCCTTGGCCATCAGCATCGGGTTGGCATATGCTGCAAGCGCATCCTCGCCCAGAAAAAGCGTCGGTTTGGCTTCGTTGGCCGTCTGTTCGAAAAGCAGTTCATCAAGTTTAGCTTTTAATTTGACGATTTCTTTCAACGTCGTCTGATCACTGCTGGTATAGGCTTTTTTTAACTTCTCAAGCACAACTTTTACCGCGTCAGCAGGTTGATCAGCTTTGTACTGGTTTAAAAGCTGGTTGATAAACAACGCGATCGGCCACTGGCTGAAAGTGGACCATTTGCCGTACCGTTTTTTGGTAAAAAAGGCGTCAATGATCCTGATGATATCATTATCCTGATAATGGATCTTTGTCCGAAGAAGCTGCATCAGGTAAGCATCCCTGACGACATTGTCTTTGTATTCTTCTGAGCTGGTATCGCGATTGTGTTTTGTATAAGTGTCTGTTTCGCTAAGGCAGTACAGCAGGAAATCTGTTTTTTTATCATCTGACCAGTTTTGCACCTCATTCTGGTAAACATCAATACCGCTGAGCTTCACGTCATAAAAGTGCTCGTTCATTTTCACGCACTCCCTCCGGGTAGAAACAATAACCTTTTTGAAATCCGCGTTTTCAGTCGATAGGGAATCCGTTAGGCTGCTGGAAACTTTTTCAGTTGCACCAGCTATGGCCTGCTTAATCTTATCAAATATTTTCATCGCTATCCCCCAACTAAAGGCGTTAGTTTAATGAAGCTGATGGCCGTGTTGTTACCGAGCTCAACCTGCTGTTCCAGGCTTTCAGACTGTTGATTATCGATGAGTACAAAAAAGCCGTTTTTCTGAAAGGCATCCAAAGCAATGTAAACCTGTTTTTCGGCATCGATGAGTTTACGGTTTTTAAGCTTGTATCCGTTAAGCGTCTTTTCAGCATCTGTGGGCTCTACCAGACCATTAAAATATTCAGGGAGTTTATTGTTGTAGTTTTCAACCTCTTTTTTTACGCGGCTTGAGATAATCTCTGATACGCTTACGGTGCTGGACTGGAAATGAAGCTGGATCTCCTGAAGAATTTTACCAGCAAAGGTTTCATCTTTAATAGTAACGGTCATGTGGATGTGTTGATAGCAGTTTAGAATTTGTTTTCAAGATGCAAATTTTCTTTTTGCCTGGCAAATTTAAAAACAGATGCAGTGCTCCATATAAGATTGAGATCAATAACTCTAGCAGAAACATGAAACAATAGAGGTACAACAGGAACACGTTTCCGAATCACAGTCAAATAAGAAAACATAGAAACTATGGACAGGAATACGAGAAGCACCAACCGTATTTTACAAAAAAATAGTCAGTTTTCGACTCACTAAAATTAACCATTCAGCATGGTCGAAAAAGAGTCTTAATGCGTTAAAAAAACCAAAACAAAGTCTTGAAAATCAATGATTTGCACGACAATGTTCTGGTTTGAATCCGAGGAAGTGGTCCCGACGAGAATCGAACTCATATCTAAAGTTTAGGAAACTTCTATTCTATCCGTTGAACTACGGGACCAAATTGTTGCGCAAATATAGTAAAAGTTTTGTCGCAAGAGAATTCATTTTAACAGGCATTTTCCTGAGGAGAATGCCTGTTAAAAATTTAATAGAGAATAGCCGTCCAAGCGAATCAGCTATCGTTTTAGGAAAATCATATTATCTGATAACACTGCCCGCTTGAAATTTTTCTACAGGTGCCACGAAAGTGAGTTTGCCTTCAGCATTTTCGGCCATCAAAATCATACCTTGTGATAAAATCCCTTTGATTTCTCTAGGCGCCAGGTTAACAATCATACTTACCTGTTTACCTATAATATCTTCAGGTTTATAATACTCGGCAATACCAGAAACCACTGTTCTTTCATCAATACCTGTATCTACCGTTAACTTTAACAGCTTTTTAGTTTTTTCCACTTTCTCAGCCGCTATAATAGTAGCCACCCGGATATCCATTGCCGAGAAATCGTCAAACTGGATATTTTCCTTTGCCGGAACAGCAACAACGTTATTAGCTGCATTATTGGCTTTGCTTTGATTCAGTTTTTCGATCTGGAAGTCGATTTCTGCATCTTCTATCTTTTCAAATAAGAGTACAGCTTCTCCAATATCGTGACCACGTTTTAACAGGTTAACCGTACCTGCATCATTCCAATCATGACCGCCATTTTTAAGCATTTTCATTAACTTTTCTGCGGTAAAAGGCATAAAAGGTTCTATAAGGATCTGAATATTGGCGGCTATTTGAAGTGCAATATGTAAGATTGTCCTTACGCGGTCTTCATCTGTTTTAATCAGTTTCCAGGGTTCGGTTTCGGCCAGGTATTTATTACCCAAACGCGCAACGTTCATTACTTCTGATAAAGCCTCTCTAAAACGGTAGTTTTCTATAGATGCAGCAATTTTAGCCGGATAACCCGCCAATTCATCAATAACGGTCCTATCTATTTCAGCAATTTCCATACAGGTTGGTACAGCACCATCAAAGTATTTATGCGTAAGCACCACCACCCGGTTTACGAAATTACCCAGTATCGCTACCAGTTCGTTATTATTTCTGGCCTGAAAATCTTTCCAGGTAAAGTCATTGTCTTTAGTTTCAGGTGCGGTTGCCGTTAATACATAACGCAGTACATCTTGTTTCCCTTCAAACTCTCTTAAATATTCATTTAACCAAACAGCCCAGTTTTTGGACGTTGATATTTTTTGTCCTTCCAGGTTTAAGAATTCGTTTGCCGGCACATTATCAGCCAAAGTATATTCGCCATGGGCCATTAACATTGCGGGGAAAATAATGCAATGGAAAACGATATTATCTTTGCCAATAAAGTGAACTAACTTGGTTTCATCACTTTTCCAGTAATCTTCCCAACCACATTTGTCGTTTTCGTAATTATTAATATAGTATTCTTCTGCTTTTGGGTTCCAAACATCAAGCTTAGCATAGTTGCATAACTCTTTGGTTGCAGAAATATATCCGATTGGCGCATCAAACCACACATAAAGTACCTTACCTTCGGCATCTCGGAGCGGAACACGCACCCCCCAATCCAAATCTCTGGTCATGGCCCTTGGCTGTAAACCTGCATTTAACCAGCTTTGGCATTGGCCGTACACATTTGGTCGCCATTCTTTATGACTTTCGATATACGTCCGTAAACGGTCTTCATATTTATCAAGTGGCAAAAACCAGTTTTTAGTTTCCTTTAAGATGGGTTTATCGCCAGATAAGGTCGATTTTGGATTGATCAGGTCGGTAGCATTGAGTGTAGAACCGCAGTTTTCGCACTGATCGCCATACGCATTTTCATTGCCACATTTAGGGCAGGTACCTGTTATGTACCGATCGGCCAAAAATTGTTTTGCAGTGGGATCGTAATATTGTTCGGTAATTTCTTCTGTAAATACACCTTTCTCATAAAGGGTTTCGAAGAAATCAGCAGCAGTTTGGTGATGGGTAAGCGATGAAGTACGGTGATAGATATCAAAAGATACCCCAAACTCTTTAAAAGAATCGCCAATAATTTTATGATACTTATCTACCACTTCCTGAGGCGTGATTCCCTCCCTTTTGGCTTTTAGCGTAATGGGTACACCATTTTCATCAGATCCACAAATGAATTTTACATCGCGTTTATTCGATCTTAAATAACGGGCATAAATATCTGCAGGGATGTAAACACCAGCCAGGTGTCCAATATGAACCGGTCCGTTTGTATACGGAAGCGCTGCAGTTACGGTATATCTTTTTATTTTACTATTATCCAAAACAATTTTTATTAATTTGGCAAAGATAAGTGTTTTGAAGATGATTAAGCAGCCACCATATTTAAAAAAAGGAGATAAGATTGCGCTGGTATGTCCGGCAAAGAAATTACCCAAACCGATAGACCATGCCATAGCGCAATTGGAAAGCTGGGGCCTGGAGGTTGTTATTGGTGAAAGTGTATATGCCAGCCACCATCAGTTTGCAGGGAATGATATATTAAGAGCGGAAGATATTCAGCGTTTTTTAGATGATCCATCTATCAAAGCCATTATTTCAGGGCGTGGAGGTTACGGTACCATCCGGATTATTGACGACCTTGACTTTACTGAATTTAAAAAAAACCCGAAATGGTTGGTGGGTTTCAGCGATATTACGGTTTTGCTATCTCATCTGATTGCACAATGCAATTGCCAATGTATACATGCCCAAATGCCCTATACATTTGATGAGTCTACTCCTGAGGCATTAAGCTCTTTAAAAAAGGCTTTATTTGGCGAGAAACAGACCTATTCGTATCAAAGCTTATTTAAAAACAGGGCAGGGGAGGCAAGCGGAGTTTTAATCGGTGGCAATTTAAGCTTGCTTACGATGGTACAGGGTTCGGTTTCGGAAATGGATTTTACCGATAAAATTCTCTTTTTGGAAGATGTAGGTGAACAGGAATATGGCATAGATCGCATGTTGCGTATGCTAAAAAGAGCGGGAAAGTTAAAAAACTTAAAGGGATTGATTCTTGGTGCCTTTACTGAAATTGAAGAAGAAAAAATCCCTTTCGGGCAAACTGCTGATGAGGTAGCCTGGGATCTGGTTAAAGAATATGGTTATCCGGTCTGCTTTAACTTCCCAACAGGGCATATCGACAATAACCTCAGTATGGTTTTAGGTGCTGAGGTAAACTTAAAAGTAGAGGTAAATAACGTTCAATTTAAATATTTATAAGATGGCAATTTTAGACAATTTAGGAAAATACCGCAATACGGGCTTATTGCTGCTTCGGATTGGTTTGGGTATCATGTTTATCATTCATGGTTTCCCTAAACTGGCAGGCGGCCCAGGTGGCTGGACTAGTTTAGGGGGAAGTATGAAAGTAATCGGCATAGATTTTATGCCCATATTTTGGGGTTTCATGGCTGCCGCAACTGAAACTTTTGGCGGGTTCCTGCTGATTGTAGGATTATTTTTCCGACCGGCACTGATGTTGTTGATCATTACAATGATAATAGCCGCGCTGGTTCATTTTAGCGAAGGGGAAGGCTTACAAGGTGCCAGCCATGCCATCGAATTAGCTATTGTATTTATCGGGTTGATTTTTATCGGCCCCGGAAAATATAGCGTTGATAAGAAGTAAAGATTTAACTTGTTTAAATAATTGATATGCTAATTTAAAAAAATGGCGGGCTTAAATTAAGTCCGCCATTTTTGTGGTGATCTATCTATCGAGTAAACCCAGGTATTTCAACCCGAAATTCTCACAGAACCGTCCGTGATGGTCTCCATCATACGGCTCTTAATATCACAATGCCTCAGTAGGCTTTGAGCCGAATGTCCATTAGGCAAGCAAATGTGGTTTTCGTTTGCGTAAACACCTTAACCCATTTCATCGAACTGATCAAACGAACGCTCAAAACTTTATATTTCCTTGATTGCCCAGTTAGCGAACTTGCATTAACATTCGTAAAAAGTCTCGTAACTTTGTACTGTAGAATTTTCCTTAATAGTTGATCAAACCCTGTAATACCATATTCATCTCTCTGGCAATTGCTTCTATCTCAATACCTGCAATTCGCAGTATTTGCAATTTTGTTAAGCTTTCTGTTCATTGCTTTTATTGCCTTTGTACTTACTGCAAGAAAAAAGTTGGAATGATTTGCTACCGCAAATCATTCATGTCGCTTAGTAACCTGGGTTTTGCTGTTGAGCCAAAACAGGGTTAGCCTGAGTTTCAACGGTTGGGATAGGCCAGATAAATCTAAAACTTGTAGTTGCACCTGCATAAGGAATTGCGGCAATAGATCTTGCGCCTGTATAACCTGCAGCTGCGTTGTATGCGGAGAAAGCTACTGTAGAACTCGTTTTAGCCGGAATACCATTAGGACCATATAAATTCTCTTTCGCTAAACGGTGAATATCCATCCATCGTTTACCTTCACCTAAAAATTCTATTCTTCTTTCGTTGATAATGCCTTGGATCAAACTGGCTGGAGTTGGGAAACTGTCGGCAGTATATCTATCTGCAGCAAGGACTGATCTGTTTCTAACCGCATTTAATAAGGCTAAAGACTGGGTTGCATTTCCTGTTCTTGCATAAGCTTCAGAAACATTTAATAATACTTCTGCATATCTGATGATTGGATTGGCATCAGTCCAGGTGGCAGGATCCTTGTATTTTGCGCTAAAATAATATTTAGCAGCTACACCAGTTGCAGCATCTGTAGTTGATAATAGCGTTCTACGGGCATCTGTAGCTTTCCACGACGGATCATTCCAGATAATTGGAGAGATTACCACAAGTGCTCTTCCCGGAGCTTTAGAATACATGGTACTTAATGAACCGTTTGTACCTGCGTTACGGATCGTTGAGTTTTCAATAGAGAAAATTGATTCAGTATTTCCATAATTTGCACCAACACTGGCAAATGGGCCATCTGGTGTTGCAGTTAAAGCATAGCCACCCAATGCTGTAGGAGCAGTAAATGTAGCTGATGTTGCAGCTGTACCAAGCTTAGCTCCTTCTGTAATCACGCCTGCATAATCTCCCATGTGTAATTTGACTCTCGTTTTGAGCGCAATAGCAGCCCCTTTTGTTGCTCTGGTAATTCTAAGTGATGCTGTTGATTGCGCAGCCAGATTGGCTTCGGCAAAATCAAGATCAGCAATAATTAAATCATAACCTTGCTTTACAGTACCACGGCCGTCGTTTTTATACTGATCTACCAATTCCGGTGTATTGATTCCTACAGTCCTTAACACTACACCCTGATGCGTTGCTCCAGCAGTTTCATTATAAGGACGGGCAAAATGAATTAACAATTCATGATAACTCAAAGCCCTTAGAAAACGGCACTCCGCTTCACCTGCTGTTGCTACATCAGTTGAGATTGTTCCTGCAGCTGCTGCCTCTTTTAATTTAGTAATTACAATGTTGGCTCGGTTAATAGTTGCATATAAACTTGTCCACATAGCAGTATTGTTTGCGGTGGTAGCATCATAGCTATTTTCATAAGTAATCAGGAAGAAGGACGGGATAGCCATCATGTCTTCTCCCCTCATATCACCCTGAATAGTATTGGCGGCACCAAAAGGATATCCACGGTTCGTATTATCCGTATATGGACTTGACTGCGCAGCACTGTATACACCTGTAATAGCTAAGGCAGCTCTTTGCGGGTTCGAATACGCATCATCCTCCGCAAAAGTATTGTCTGGAACAAGTTCCGTGTATTTTTTGCACGATCCGGCGAATAACATTAAGCCAATCAATGGCAGAACCCATGCCTTTCTATTTATAAAATGTCTTCTTTTCATTTTCAAATTCTTTTCAGTTAAAATCTTAAATTAGCTCCAAAAGTAAAGGTGCGTTGTTGAGGGTTTCCGTTAAAGTCTACGCCAGCACCAGTAGTATTCGTTTCCGGATCAAGACCTTTATAACCTGTAATCACAAATAAGTTTTGCGCCGAAGCATATAGTCTAATTCCGCTAACTTTTAATTTGCTTGATACGCTTTTGGGTACATTGTAACCAAAAGCTACGTTATCCAATCTTAGGAACTTGCCATCTTCAAGGAAACGCGTTGTAGCATCGCCATCCCTGTTGATAAAAGTTGATCTTCCAAACCATTGTCTTGGCGTTACCCCGTCACCAGGATTAGCAGCACTTTGCCATCTGCCTAAAATCTCAGTACCATTATTAACAAAGTTTTGATTTAATTGATCCACACGGGTTCTGTTATAAATTTTGTTGCCTCCTTGAAATCTTAAAAACACATTCAAATCAAATCCTTTATAAGTAAATGTATTGTTTAAGCCACCAAACCATTTTGGCAATGAACTTCCAAGAACTTTTTTATCCGTTGTTGCTGATAATATGGCTGATGCACCAGTTGCGCTTGGGTTAGAGGGGTCGTAAACGTTATAAGTTTGGTTGGTAATGTTACCTTGAATGATCTGGCCATTTCCTTTAATATATAAAGGGTTACCGTTCGCAGGATTTACACCAGCATATTCATATCCATAGAAAGAATTTAAAGACTCACCCACACGAATGATGTTATAGGTGCTGATCTGATCCTGTCCTTCTCTTAGTGAACCAACAATGTTTTTCTGAGTAGTGAAAGTGAAGTTTGCATTATAGGTGAAATTATCTGTTTTCACAATATCTCCACTCAATGAGAACTCAAATCCAGAGTTAACAATATTTCCGATGTTTTGGGTAATGGTATTTGACGGTACACCTAAAGATGGTGCTGTTGGTGCATTTTGTACCAACCCGTCTGTATTTTGCCTGAAGTAATCTGCTGTGAAATTTAATCTGCCTGCAAATAAACCTAACTCTAAACCAACATCAACTTTCTTTTGAGATTCCCATTGAAGATTATAGTTTCCAATATTACTGAAACCAATTCCTGGTTGCGCACCGTAAACGGCTGCATTATATTGACCCAAATACCTGAAGTTACCAATGTTAACATTACCTACTTCAGCGTACGAACCACGAAGACGTAAATCAGATACAAAACTTAAACCTGATGAATTTTTGAAAAATGATTCTTCTGAAATACGGTAGGCTGCCGATACGCCAGGAAAGTAACCTACACGGTTAGCCGTAGGTAAATTGGAGTTTTTATCTGAACGTATTGAACCACCAATATAATACTTGTTTTTAAAGTTGTAGTTTACACGGGCAAGGTAAGACTCCAGTGCTGTTCTTACCAAACCACCAGTCGCAGTTGGCGTTACGAATGTACCACTTACAATATTTTGATTCCAGTAAATATCCGTTAAGTTTGAAATAGATGCCTGATAAAAAGATGATCTGTCATTTTGAAATTCCTGAACCAAGGTCACACTTAAGTTATGTGCATCAGCAAAACTTTTATTATATGATAAAACGTTTTGAAGATTCAATCTGATGATCGGGCTGAAAGCTTGAGACATGCTACCATTGCTACTCACACCATCGCCTGCTCGTGGATCAGTATAAATAAAATCATCAATGTTTTGATTATCAACACCTACCTGGGTTCTGAATTTTAAACCGTCGAAAAGGTTAACCTCTGCATATGCAGTAGCCAGCAAACGATAAGTCTGTGACCTTCTGATGTTATTGTCCAATACGAAACGTTGGTTACCAATATTATCGGAGATGGTAATTAGGTTATTTCCTCTTCCTAATGCCGTCCTGTTAGGCGCAATATTATAGCCTGTAACATTCGTTGCATCGTATACGGGAACGTTTGGTAACATACGCAAACCACCAAAAATATTTCCTGATAGGGTATTACTACCGGTTTGAGGCCCTGTATTATCCTGATAAGTAAAGCCAGACGTTAATCCAAAACTAAATACTTTGTTTACTTTTTGATCAAAATTTGCTTTGATCGAATATCTTTTCAATGAGTTTGCAACAATTACACCTTCTTGATCGCTATACCCCAATGAGAAATAATACTTAGCCTTTTCATTACCACCTGCAGCAGAAACACTGTGGTTTTGTTGCTGTGCGGTTCTGAACAGATAATCCTGCCAATCTGTATCTACGATTCCGCCTTGTCCATCTGGCATTGAAAAAGCCTGTGGTGCATTACCTGCAGCAACTAAACGTTCGTTAGCAATTTCGATAAATTCTTCCGCGTTCAGCTGATTGTATCTTTTAGAAACTTTACCTACTGCATAATAGCCATCATAAGTAAAAGTAGCCTGACCAGATTTACCTTTTTTGGTAGTAATTAAGATTACGCCACCAGCAGCTCTTGATCCATAAATCGCTGTAGAAGCACCATCTTTTAATACTTCGAAAGATTCAATGTCATTTGGATTGATATCGGCTAACGCATTCGATGAGGTGAAACCACCAACATCCCCAGAAAAAATTGGCACTCCATCTACTACATAAAGAGGTCCCTGACCTGACGTGATCGTATTTGTACCACGAATCCGTACCTGAGCTGGCTGCCCGAGTAAACCATTTGGAGTAATTACCTGCACACCTGCAGCTTTACCCGCTAAAGCTTTATCAAAGGATGGAATTGCCCTGTCATTAAATTCTTTAGCGGCAATACTTGATTGAGAACCGGTAACATCTTTACGGGCTACAGATCCATAACCAACAACAACCACATCGGTTAGTGTTCTTGCTTCGTTTGATAAACTTACGTTTACAGTATTAGATGTGGTTAGTACTCGAGAAATGGTTACAAATCCAACTGAAGAAAACTCAAGTGTTGCACCATTATTGGCTCTAATTGAGTATCTACCGTCGGCGCCAGTAGTTGTACCGCCAATTGCGCCTTTAATTTTGACACTTACGCCAGGGAGCGGTAACCCATCTTCGTGAGCCGTAACCGTCCCAGTGATTGTTCTTTCTTGCGCTATTGCTGAGGAGGCAATAAATAGCAATATGAACAAACTTTGTAGAAGTTTTTTCATAAAAAAGTTAAGTTTAGTTAATGATAATGCAATATAGAATTTAGTATTTTGTAATGCAAATTTTACAATAAAAAATATTTACATAAACTAATTAAATCACGGATTAAGACATACTGATAATAATTTGTTGGTCAATTTAACTTGTACAACACGGGGATGTACATGCTGTATTTGAAATCATGTATATGATGACCATCATATCGTGAATAGCCAACTAAGTTGGCTTAGTTGTTCAATTCGATTTATTGCTCCGGCTGCAATAATAAAAATGTGAGCAAACTTTGCATCCTAATCCTTAATAAAGTTAATTTAGTTTCCGTTTAATAACTAAATATAACACTTACGAGGACGTGGCGCAAATTTTACAAAAAAAATAAAAAAGGTTATTTTAATTAGTTAAAGAAGTACTCGCTGAAAAAATCTATTTAACGCATAAAAAAACACATTTAAGATTTAAACACTTATAAAACAATGACATAAATAAACAAAAAAGATACAAATACATTAAAATCGGATTAGAGAAATATTCAGCTGAACTTGATTTTACGGTCTGAATTCAACCCGGTTAAGAACACTAGATTTCCAGAATTATTAACAAAATATTGAATACGTGTATTTTTAAGGAAGAATGTATATACCGTTGTTGAGTACGTTTTTACAGAAAATTTTTAGCTTATAAAGTCTGTTTTACGAATTGGAAAGTTAGCTCCGGCGGGTGATGGTTTTCCTCAATAGTAACTTTAATTGAACCAGTAGCACGTTAAAGTGTATCGTAATAACTAAGTAGCTTAATTATGCCATCAGGCGACTTTATATTTAATTTGTTTTCTTTACAATACCTGGCTAGTTCTTCACTCTTACCCAGTGTAGCAAAAATCGATTTTTCAGTATACTTTACTTTAATTGGTTTATTATCGGCCTTAACGATGTAATATTGGGTATCATCAGCTATTTTTCGGGTTATTGTTGCCGTATTATATCCCTTGCTTTCAATTATAGTTTTGGTTGTTTTCTTTAGAAATTTAATCTTGCCTTCATAAATGACCTGGTAAAAGGTTTTGTCTGTAAATTTATCAACAGGGGCAAAACCATTTTTATATAGTTCTTTTAATGATGTTAATAAAAATTCTTTAGGTTGATCTTTAAATTCATACTCTTCTCCATCTTTACCTTTTAACACCAGTAAATCAGCCAGCAAATCATATTTCACTTCACTAGATGAGGGCGCTATACCTGCTCCGAATTGCACTACTGCTTTTTGCCAATCACTAAATAGGTATGGCGAACCTTCAAAATCGGCATCTTTCCTTTTTGCACGAATGGTTTGGTGATCGCCTCCCATATTTACATTTCTGTAAACCTGGGCTTCAGCGGTAAGAAATCCTATTGTAGCAACTAATAAAAAGGATATTTTCTTCATAATGATTACTTTTTGTAGCTAATTTAATGTTTAATTACCAGAAAATGAATAAGATGTTTATCTAAATTTATCACAACTAAAGTCAACAAAAATTTATACAAAAACTGTATATAATAAGACCAATAACTTTATACTATGTAGTAAACATACTTGGCAATCAGCTGTTGGATAATCAGATTTTCCTGTAAGCAAAAAAGCTCCCTTCTAATGAAGAGAGCTTTAACGACTTGAAGAAATTATCTTGAGCCTTTATACTTAATCACCAATCCTAAAATCTCCCGTTTGTTAGCCGTTTGATTCCAGTCGAAGTTTAATGTAAAAGTTTTTGTTGCAGGATCATATTTATTAATGGCTCCAGACACTATTCTCATACTTGAGGCTGTTCCAGAACTAATTGAAGTAACCTCGTAAGTTGTAGGATTAATCGTCATAGTAATTGGATCAACACCACCTACTCCTCCACCTGAAGCTGCCCAGTTAAGGCCTTCAATTCTAACTGTATTTGCTCCGGTAGTCGACAGCCTCACATCTGGGTTACCTGCCATGCTTCCACTCAATGCATCTCCGGCAGGCACACCTGGCGCTGTATACCTTGTAACTGTACCAGCAGATACTGAGTATACTCCATCGTAAGCATTTTTTACGCCAACAATGGCTAAGAGTTGATTTTGAACAGTATATTCGCCGTCAATCCCAGTTGCAGAAATCCTAAATGCAAGCATATATTTTTTTGAGAAATCGAACGAAGCGAAGTTAAGGTTGATATTGAAAGCTTTCGCAAACTCCCCACCTGCAAGACTGATGGTATATCCTGTGCTGGTCCTTGTAACTCCTGGCAAAGTAGTATAAAGTGCTTCAGGAAGCATTTCATATGTATCTGGTGCCGCGGGATTACCTGTAGGATGCTCTGTATTATATTTTGCAATCAAATCAGGTGCATAGGTCAAAGTAACCGTTGCAGGTGCATTATTTACAGCCTGACTAGCCGCAGCTTTGGTTATGGTGAAAAGTTTCCGCTGTTGTACACCAGACCCTGCTTCAAGAAAGAAGGAAGGATTGGTCCCTTCCGAAATTTTTACCCTTGTAGTTCCACTTTCGAGGGTTTCAGTACCCTCAAAAGCATCCTTCCTACAAGACACCGTTGTTATGGCAAACAATAACGCGATGCCGGTATATTTTAAAAAATGATTTTTCATCTTAATTAAATTTGATTGTTAACGATTATTGATCCCACCACATTCTGGCATCCTGGGTGTTACCACCGGATAAACGAGCAATTGCTGCATCGTTATTTGCTTTGTTGGTTGTTTGTTCTGTTGGAGAATAAGCTATTCTTCTTGGTATCTGTTTTGAAGAGTTTACAGCAGCAGCTGCTGGCGTAAGTGCAGGAAATCCTGTTTTTCTCCAAATGTTCCATCCTTGTTGTCCATCAGGATAACTTGCCAGATAACGTTGTATAGATATATTTTTAACATTGTTAGCTGCTCCAACAGCCCCGATAGCGACATTAGCATTAGCAAAGTATGCAGCAGATGGTGTACCAACACCCCATTGCTCGTATGATAAAGTTATACCCTGAGTATACAAATCAGACAAATTTTCAGTAGTCCAACCCAAATTGGCGGCTTCCGCTCTGATCAATGCAATTTGTGAAGCAGTTATGAAGAATACTGGACTAGCCTGATCACGCTTATCGCCCCTCAAAACACGTGCCCAGGTAGGATTATTATTTGTAAAACTTTCGGTTGATGCTTTATCACCGCCATAAGGAATCCCTACATTTGAGGTTGCTACATTTCCTGACTGTTCACTAGCTCCTCCAAACGCAGCTTGTCTGGCATCGCCTAAACTAGCTGTTAAGTCGGTCATGGTTTTACTTTCTCCATAATCTTTACGGCCATTATAACCATCCCAAATTACATTTCTGAAATTTGGTGCCGCAGGTGTAAGTTGCATGTTCTGGGCATTAGAGGTAATTACACCTCCAGCGTCAGCTAAAGCTGCTTTAAATTGTGTAGCTGCATAATCACTTGCCCCAGGGTATTTTTTTGATAATTGAATGCTTATCACTAATCTCAAGGAATTTGCTACTCTTTTCCAGGCAGCAACATCACCATTGAACATAATATCGCCTGATATCGCAGAAGAATTAAAAGATGTTGCTGCGGTTGTTAACGTCGCTAACATCCCTTTGTAAATTGCTTCCTGTGTATCATAGGCTGGTGCATTTACAGTGATTCCCTTTAATGCCTGGCTATAAGGGATGTCTCCCCAACGATTGGTCAATTGAAAATATACGTATTGTTGAAGTATCTTGGCCACCTGGTTTTGATTGTTGCTTGTATTTACCAGTTGAATATTTTCCAAATCATATAGTATGCCGCTATAGGCTCCTGTAAATGCGCTTTGATCCAAAGCATACAACATCACATCAGGATATTGACTTTGCGAAAAGTACTGTGAATAATAACCTCCGGTAACATAAAAGGCATAACCGCTTAAGCTTGCGATAGAGTTGGTTAACAGGGCATCAACCCTTGGATTTGTAGTTGCAGCGGGATTATCGTTCGCTACACCAAAATCCTCTATTTTTTTACATCCCACTGAGCTGGCCAATACCAAACCTATTAAGGATGCATATATATATTTCTTTTTCATAATAATTTCTTTTGTTTTTTAGATTAGAACCCTACTCTTAAGTTAAAACCAAATCCTCTTGTACCTGGCAACTGAGCAGTTTCACCGCTTGTAGCAGATACTTCTGATGGATCGAAATCTTTTGTTTTAGCATAAATTAAAACAGGGTTACGCGCAATTACCGAGAAAGTTGCATTACGGATATATTTACTTATTCCTAACTTATTAACTGGAATATTGTATCCAACTGATACCTCGCGTAATTTGATGAATGTTAAATCATAGATATAATCATCAAATGTTCTAGAATTATATAAACCTTGATAGTAATCAATTGCACTTAAATAGTAGGTTTTTGGCTGACCAGTTGTAGCATCAACACCATCTACTCTAACACCGCCGCCATCTGCCGGGTTATCACGTACAGAAACGCCTTTGTCGTTTAAGGCAGCAGTTCGCGCTGTTAAGCCACTATACGAACCCCACATATTTGATAAGGAAACGAATTTTCCCCCAAATTGGTAATCAATATTAGCACTCACATTGAAATCTTTGAATATGGTAAACGAGTTTTGCAAACCACCAGTGTGTTTTGGAAGCACACTACCAAAAAATACGTTAGGATCGTTTACAAAATGGCCATTAGCATCCAATAATGGCACACCATCGGCATTTCTTTTCTTTCCATTTCCGAAAATCTGTCCCCATTGCTTACCTTCTTCATGTACCATATATGGCATAGTTGTACCCCAAACGGCATCAACTCCTGAGATTCGGGTAATACCGTATTTTTTACTCACCTCTACAACTTTGTTATCCAATAGATTAGCATACATTGCCGAAATACTCCAGGAGAAGTTTGGAGAGTTAATGGGGTTACCTGTAAGTTGAAATTCTAAACCTTTTTTATTAATCTGACCAATGTTAGTAAAGATTGAGCTAAAACCAGAAGCAGGATTGATTGAAATAGATCTAGGGAAATTCTTCTCGGTTGCATCCCAATAGGTGGTTTGTAAGGTAAGGCGCTTATTAAAGAATCCTAAATCGATCCCGAATTCGTAGTTTGATGATGTAGCCCCTGTAATATCAGGATCTACTAGAGCATCAGGAGTAGACATTAACAAGTTACCATTCCATTTTAATGCATTTACGCCGTATGCAAAACCAGGGTAAACATAAGCACCGAAACGACCTGACTGATCAGATAGGGCCTGAGGAATCTCACCATAAGAAGCTCTTAATTTACCATTCGACAACCAACCAAAGCTTTCTTTAGGAAGTAAGTCGCTGAACACAAATGAACCACCAACGGATTTAGACAATACATTATTGTTTGCTTTTGGCAGGGTTGAGAACCAATCGTTACGAAGCGTTCCTTCTAAAAACAGGTAATTTTTATAGCCTAAAGTCAATTTACCAAAAACAGCTCTGTATTTTTCTATGTATCTAGTATTTCCAATTATAGGCTGATTAACAGAGTTTTGAACAGTAAATAAATCCGGTATCACCAAACCATTATCTGTTTGCGCCGAATTATCTTTGTAATCCGCTCTGAAAATATCTGTACCCACAGTTGCATCAACAGTAAAATCCTGAATCTTTTTAGTGTATTGACCTAACAACTCATAGTTTTCCCTGTTTGAATAAGTATTAGCAGTATAATAATAACCACGAGCCTGTGGATCATTACCAGTTGTTTGCGTACCACTATCATTTAAACGTGTACTGTATTTGTCTTCAGTAAATGTTGTGTTTTGTTGTTTACGGTAAGTTCCTGTAAACTTCAAATCATCATTAACCTTATAAGTTAAATATACGTTACCGTATACTCTATCTCTCTGGTTATTTTTGTTCAATAAATCATAATAGGTATAAAAGTTATACCAATAGTTACCCGCGTAGAATGCTTTCGGATCTGCTGCGTTGAACGAAGTCGGGTCGTTATGGTTCCAGCTACCATAAATGTTGGTTCCATTTAATCCTGGCACTGTTAATCCTCTCAACTCTTTCATAATGCCCATATCCAAATCTCTATGGAACCATTGGTTAAATGATCCTGTACTTTGACTTGAATAAGCATCATCGATATCGCCACCTAATACGGTTTTAACGTAGTTGATATTTGCTCCTACAGTGAAGTGTTTGTTAAGGTCATAGTTTAAAACCAGGTTTAAAGTATTTTTTTTCAAATTTGTATTAGGTACCAAACCTTGATTATATTGGTTTCCATAAGTCATTTTAAAATTATACTTATCCCCAGCATTGGCGAAAGTCACCGAGTTATTTATGGCAATACCTGTGTTAAAATAATCACGTGCATTATTTGGCTGTGGCGTTAACGAAGCAGTTTTGTATGAATATTGAGTACCTGGATACCAAGCGTACCAAGGAATATATTCTTGACCTACCATTTTAGGACCCCAGCTTGAATCATCACTGTAGTTATGATAATATTTACCGTCAAGGGCTTTCCACTCTATAGGATCTCCGGATTTCCAATTATATTGGATAAGATCAGCAGAGTTACCACCAGCATAAGTATTTTGATAATTCGGTAAAATATAGGCATTTTCAAATGTTGCGCCCAAATTAAGGGTGATACCGGCACCTTCGGATTTTTTACCTTTTTTTGTAGTAATCAAAATTGCGCCAGAAGCAGCCTGTGACCCCAACAATGCCGCTGCTGCAGGACCTTGTAAAATAGAAATATCCTCGATATCATCTAAGTTCACATCGTCCGCATTAGGAAGAATTGTACCATCAACAACATAAAGTGCACCGCTACCTGTACCGAAACCACCTGCACCGCGCAATCTTACTTGACTATTTCTACCCAAAGCCGCTGCCGATTGACTTCTTACCTGAATACCTGCAACTTTACCCGCTAGAGCATTGTTGATATTTGTTCCACGTACAGTATTAAGCTTTTCACCGCTAATGGTTTGAATATTTGCTGTTGTGGCCCTAGCCGTGGTTTTTGTACCATAGGCACCTTGCACAACAACTTCGGTTAATTGATTGGCATCACTTTCTAACACCACATTAACTACACTTGAAGAACCTACAGTTACTTCTTTTTGTTTGTAGCCAACATAAGTAAATACTAGAACTGAACCAGTGGGTGCTAATAAGGAAAATTTACCATTAGCAGCTGAAACAGTACCCGATTGAGTACCTTTAATTTTTACACTTACCCCAGGGATTGGAAGGTTATCCTCCTGTGCTGTAACTGTACCAGTAACTGTTCTTTCTTGGGCAAACGCTGAGAATGCGCATAGCACGAGAATGAACAAACTTTGTAGAAGTTTTTTCATAATTTAAAATAGTTAGTTAATGATTTATTAATGCTAATGTATAGTTAGTTCCAATTAACACCAAATATTTTTTTACATTTTTTAACAATTATGTTACTTTTTTGAAAAAACAACCCAAAAATCAACAAAAACCTAACTTAACCAAGATAAAACTGATTTTTTAGTTGAATATCAACCCAATTAAACGGCCATAATTAAGTTTTTAGTTAAACCCAAGCGGAATAAAAGGAGCAGGATAACGTAATTCGCTAAAAAGAATACGTCTTGATTGTTTTTTGAGGATTCGATACGTATTGTGAGAAGTTGGAACCCTAATCCGCCCTCCTCGTAGCTATCGAAATTAATAAATATGGGTCCGGACTCATTCAAAAAGGCTTGAACACTTCAAAGATCATTATTCAATCTATTGACTTAAATTACCAGTATGCAATTAAGTTATCGATAGGCCCACATACTTAGTTGAAAATCGGAAATAAGTTCTTTGGGATTATTAAACTTTGATATTTATATTGACAAAGGCCGATTTAAAAAGTAAAATTTCACTATTATATGCTTACAACCGATGAGGATTATTCGATTTAGTTAGTGAACCATATCTTTATATCTTAATTTATAGCTACCTTCATAAAAAACACACAAAATATGCAAACAAAATCTTTAATTCTCGCGACATCCCTGATATCAGTTTTCGCGATTTCCAACTCTAAGCTTTATGCACAGACAGGCCTGGAGTTACAGTACGGGAACAATGATGTTAATATATCAGGAAAGATGTCTGAAAAAATCAGCGTGAACTTCTTTAATCCAGAATGGACTGCTGGAGATGTCAAATTAGCCGACAACAAAATCTATAACAAGTTAAATTTAATGTATGACATTAAAGATGACAGACCAATATTTAAAACTGATCAGGGTAAGGTGCAAGCATTTGCAGCGCCAGTCACGGAATTCGTCTTATATGCTGACGGTGATAAAAAACCAGCAAACAGATTTAAAAATGGTTTTCCGACAGTCAATGGAAACGATTCGAAGTCATTCTACGAGGTCCTGTCAGAAGGCGCATTAACATTACTGAAAAAATACCAAATCAAAACTGTCGAAGAGCGACCTACAGGTTCCATTTATGCCGTTAAACAAAACAAAAAAGCAGTAAATTATTATTTGCTTTACAAAGACAAAATGATACCCTTTAAAAGAGATAAAAAACAACTTCTTTCCATATTGGAACTAGCAGATAGCAGAAATATAACAGCATATATTAATAGCAAAAAGCCCAACTTTAGGGATGATGAAGAACTAAAAACATTGGTAAACTACTTCAATTCTGCTAAATGAATTCATAAAGATAATTAAAAACAGTCGTGATTAACACTATTAGCCAGATAAAAACCCTGATAAGCCACATCAGTGCAAAACTTGACGCTTTAGCAATTTGAACCATTATGATTCGGATGCATATTATCAAACACTTCAATCACGACAAATAAGCTAAAGTGAAGGTTAAATATATCTGCAATAATATCAATTAGATAGACTAACCTCCCTTAAGCAGATTGATATTTATGAAAAAGGCCGTGTCACAAACAAATGTGACACGGCCTTTTCAGCAATTTAAATGCTTCTATCTAGAACTTTTGTAAGTGATTACTAAACCAGTAATCTGTCTAACATTAGCTGTAGGATTCCATTCGAAATTAAGCGTAAAAGTTTTCGTTGCTGGATCGTATTTGTTAACAGCACCCGGAATATTCCTGAGGGTGGCATTGCCTAGCGCTTTCATCGTTACCAGGTTTGTCGTTGGGTCAACTACCGCTTGAAGATTATCTATTCCAGCAATACCCGATGTACCACCAAACCATGTTAATCCGGCAACCAACACGGTATTTTGGTCGATTGTACTTAATGTAACATTTGGATTACCAGCCAAGGTACCGTTTAAAGCGTCGCCAACAGTAGGAACACCTGGAGAAGAATAACGCTGAACATTACCTGCTTTAATTGAATAAATTCCATCATAGCTGTTTTTAGCTGAAACTCTAACTAAAGTAGTATTATAATTTCCACTAATTACGTACTCAGGCTTATCAACCCCAACGATCCTAAAAGCTAAGGCATAAGGATGTGCGGGGTCTAATCCAGACTGATTGGTTGTAAGCTTCAAATAAGCAGATCTTGAACCTTTAGGTATAGTAACCTTCAAGCCATTAGGCAAGGTATATTTATCCGAAGGAAATTTCATAACAGACGCTCCGTTGGCTGTATTGTACGCCGCGATTTGAGCATCAGTTTGATCTGTACTTAAGGTAACTGTAACATCCTCAGTAGCTGGTTCACTAGAAGCTAAACTTACCTGCAAGAAATCAAGTGTAGTAGTTTTATTTTCTAGCAATAAAGCAAACGCATTAGAAGTAACAGGAAGTTGAGCAAGCTTATTTGCATCTAAATTGATCATACCATATTTTTGATCGTCGATCATATCATCTTTCAGGCACGAAGATAATCCCATGGTTAACAGACCAAGAGATAATAATATTGAATATTTTTTCATATTGATTCTTTAACTATTTATCCCAAAAAATCTTTGATGTTTGAGCATTGATTGTACCCTGAGCAGCTACATTAGCAGCATTAGTGTTATACTCACTTTGTGGATACAATAAACGGGAAGGAATGATATTACTACCACGGCTAGGTGAAAGTGACAAAGGTAGGTCAGTAGGAACACCTAACCTTCTGTAATCAACATATGCTTCAAAGTTATTGATTCCAATTAAGGCCAAGTATTTTTGCATATCAATTAGTTTAATTTTATCATCAGATGAGGTTGCTGAACTCCATGATACAATAGGATTTGCTTGATCAAGATAGGTATTCGCTGTTGCAACAGCATTTGTAACACCTAACCAAACAAATGATTCCTGAACTGCAGCTCTGTAAGCAGTTTGTGCATTTCCTGATATCCATCCTCTCTGGATAGCTTCTGCCTGCAAAAATAAACTTTCAACTGATGTAAATAACCATTGATCTTGTGTTGGACTTTTTGCTAAACCAGGGCCAGCAACATCAGAAGAGTTGATCGCTTTAGGAGCACTATTTGGGATGGTTTCACCGTAGTTGTAACCATAGTAAGTATTTCCGTTAAGTGGTGTTGCAGCAGGGCTGAAAACATATTGGTAACGGATATCCTCATTGTTTCTAAATTTACCTAAAATGTAATTATTTGCTCTATTATAGTCGTCAACAACAGCACCTAGTTCTGTCAATTTGTATGCTGCCCAGAAGGGATTTTGCTGATCTTTAATAACTGCAAAACCAGGATTTACGTTTGCGCTTGCACCAGCATTAATAAAACCACTTCCATCGGCAGTAATTTTTGTAATCTCAGTAGCAACCGCTGTAGAACTTAAATATTGCGATTGGTGAATAAGTAGTTTTAAACGTTGTGTATTAGCCAATTTTCTCCAACGGGTCAAATCTCCTTTAAACATGATATCTGCCGTCTTCATTTCAGCAGTAACATTTGCACTCGCAAAAATTTTAGCGGCCTCATCCAACTTTACCAATAAATTGGCGTAGATATCTTCTCCTTTATCATAAGCAGGCAAAATATTTCCCTGAAAATCGAAAGCCTTCGAGTAGGGTACATTTCCATATTGATCAACCAGATACATAAAACCGATTGATTTAATTACTTTAGCTGCTCCACTATAGAACGTCTCACCTGTTACGGCTGCTTTTTTCTCCATCAAGTCAACGTCAGCCAAAATATCATACCAACCAGTATTGGTTGCAGTCCATTGACCTGAATTAAAACTCGTAGTAATGGCATATGATTCCTGCTCAGTACTTGGCCCGTAAGTACCCGAGCGAGCCCAATAACCCATCCACAAGGCAGAATAGTTGTATGCTGTAGCCATCTTCGCCGCAGTACGTTGCAGGGTAGAAGGTAAAATTAATTGTGCAGTAATTGAACCTTCAGTAGGTGAATTGGGATTTTGGTTGATATCAAAAAAACTTTTTTTACAGCCTGTCATTAAAAATAATGAAACAGTAAAGGCATATATAATCTTTTTCATTTTCTTTATCTATTTATTTCCTCTATTAAAAAGTTATAGTGATATTTCCACCGAATGTACGTGTTGGTGGATTAATGGTTGAATCACTTATACCGTTTCTATTATTTGACGCAGTGCCTGAACTTCCAACACCAAATGAAGTATTAGTATCTGTATAAGTAAAATCAGGATCTGTGTAAATATTAGATTTAGGTAACCACAAGGCTAAGTTTCTTCCTGTCAAAGCTACAGATAAGCCTTTAATTACCTTTTGATTCCCTAAAACTTTTACAGGAATTTCATAACCAATAGCGACCTCTCTTAATCTCCAAGATGCGGCACTGGTTAAGAAGTTGGTACCCACTGTTCTATAAACACCAGTGTAAAAGTTCTCACTATTATTAATGGTTACATTCGTGTTTGGTGAGTAGCTTCCATCAGCATTTGCGATAGATGAGTTTGGAAAAATAAAAGGTTGACGGTTGTTGCTCGCTGTTGCATAGCCAACACCTGTCCAGGCCATATCCGGGCCAATGTTGTGATAAGCATAGTTGCCAGTTTTGTATTCGAACAAAGCTGATACATTTAGTCCTTTCCAGCTTACTGATGGGTTAAATCCTAAAATCCATTTTGGCATCGTTTGACCAAATATTTTCGCCGTTGGATCCTGAGTTGGTAAACCAGTATTGCGATCAACGATTACCCTTCCCTGAGGATCTCTAACATAGTCCGTCGCTTTTATTACGAAAGCCGGATTATCTTTTACTACATAGTTAGAAGCATTCACATAACCACCAATTAGCACCTCATCTAGACCTGAGTAAACACTCGTCACATTGTTTTCATTGTAGGTTGCATTTGCTCTGAAGTTAACCCTTACATCACCTAAATCAACAAGTGGAGTCAACTTTAAATCTAACTCTACACCTTTATTTACAAATGATGCGGCATTAACAAAGGCGCTCGTATAACCCGTCGTAGCTGACACATTGATCGGAATGATCTGATCCGTCATTTTTTGGTTGAAATATGTGGCTTCAATGTTGATTCTGCCATTAATAAAACCAGCTTCGGCACCAACCTCAAAACTTCTGATAAACTCAGGTTTTAAGTTTGCATCGTAAGTGGTATTATTTGCCGTATATCCTGGTAATGTTCCGAACGGAAAGCCCGCTGGCTGCGAAAATGTAGCTGCTAATAAATATGGACTAATGTCAGCATTACCTGTTTTATTCCAGGCACTTCTTAATTTTAAGTAAGAAAGAACCTTGTTGTTTTTTAATGCTTCAATTGCATCGGTTAAAACAACTGCACCATTTACACCTGGATAAAAGAATGAATTATTATTTAAACTCAACACAGAGGTCTCATCATTACGACCGGTTACCTCAATGTTCGCCCAACCTTTATAATTCAAACCAACACTTCCATAAAAACCAAGCAATCTTGATCTGCGGTAAGGTGAAGATCCAGTTAATTGTCCCACACGGTTCTCAACATTGAATAATTCCGGCACAACTAAGCTTGATGCACCGATACGGGTATCCCTAGCTTCATCCTGACGATAATATGTACCAAGAATTGCGCTCAATTTAAAGTCAGAACCTAAGTCTTTATTTGCTGATGCAAACGCCTCTGATGACAAACGGGTATTCTTGAATGAACGCTCCTCAATAGCACCAGGAATTAATTTAAATGATCTTGATAAACCAAAAGCATTTGGAATTTCACCCTTAGAGCTTCTTCTTTCATTGATTGTTTGGTTGGTGATTGCTGCACGATAAGTAAAATTTAACCAGTCTGCAGCTTTGAAATTCATTTCTACGTTAGTTAAAAAATCCTCACGTTTACCATTTTTGCGCCAATTATCTATTGCAAAATATGGGTTTAAACCATAATCATTAAAATAGTTATTATATGTTGAAAATTTATCACCCAAAAAGTCTTTATAAGATGTAAGGGGAACTTGCACAGGTGTATTGAAGATTAAGTTCATTAAACCACCATTTAAGCCCACATTATTGGCCGCATTGTAGCCACCCATAGCTGCATCATCAAAAACATTATAGTTTTGCTGGCTATAGTTTGTATTTACGGCCACTTTGAACCTTCCGTATTCTTTTGATGTATTTAGTCTGATACCTGTTCTTCTGTTTTTATCATCCGGAACGATACCTTTAATATTTGCATCCTGGAAACTCAAGTAAAAATCTTTTGATGCGAAAGAAACATCATTCTGAATTGTAACTCCAGTATTAAAAAACTTTTTACGATCATTTTTCGCACTATAATCTGTAGTTTGTGTAGTACCGTCAGGAAGTTGGTGACCTAACTCCACAGTAGAACCGTCGAGAGCAGGACCCCATGACCAGTTTTCATAGGGAATATATTCTCCTCCGCCACCAGAACCGAATTTCTCTTGAAATTTAGGAAAGAAAGAAATGTTGGTAAACTGAGTTGAGTTACTTAATGTAATGACCGGCTTATCGTCTCTGGAACCTTTTTTAGTAGTTACAACGATTACACCATTCCTTGCATCAGGTCCGTAAAGTGCAGCACCAGCCGAACCTTTCAGAACGTTTACTGACTCAATATCGTTTGGATTGATTGAAGAAAGGTAATTAATATCCGATTGAACTCCATCTAACAACAAAAGCGGGTTGTTGTTACCTGTTAATGAACGAATACCACGAAGATTGATTTTAACGTTTTCGAATACACCACTGTTGGTCGTGGTAATGTTCATACCAGAAACTTTACCCTGTAATCCATTTACCGCATTTACAGCTTTTGCCTGCGTAATTTCTTTACTTGTAACATTGGTCGCAGCGTAACCCAAATCCTTTTTCTGCCTTGTGATACCTAATGCAGTTACTACAACTTCACTTAAGGCTTTTGAATCTGAAACCAATGAAACGTTTAATGTTGAAGCTGAACCTATCGTTCTGCTTTGTGCAGTGTAACCGATGTAAGAAAAATCGATTACAGTTGATCCTGCAGGAACCCGAACAGAATACTTACCACTTGCATCTGTTACGGTACCACTTTGAGTACCTTTCACTCTTACACTTACTCCGGGAATAGGTAATTTGTCATCCGCAGAAGTAACCGTACCAGTAATTGTTCTTTCTTGAGCAATTGCAGTAGATGCAAAAAACAAAAGTACGAACAAACTTTGTAGAAGTTTTTTCATGAAATTTAAGTTAGTTAATGATTAATTATTTTGAACGCTAAATATAACGGAGATAAATAGAACTTTAACAAATTTTAACTAAATCAACAGGTATAATGACTTAAAATTGACAAACAATACGCATGATTAAAAATACAAACCGAAATCATATTATAGACAGGAACACACAAAAGCACTTAAATTTTAACCAGAAGGCACTATATCTTGCGTAAAAACAGTATAAAAGGATCGGACGAATGCATATTAAAAAATAAAATCACGAATTTTATCTGTCTGAAAATCAGACAAGAAAAGCTTTAAAAAAGAAAGAGCTTTTATCAAATCGAAAAAAATATTCATTACCGGGGAATAACCTCGGCTATAGAGATCAATATAAATAACGTTTCTAATCCTGCGGCTTGGTCTTGCCTCGGCTACCAATGAATAATCGGTAATGGTACGCCGTCTAAGGGTTCTTTCTTTTTGGCATCAAAAGGAAACACAAAATCCACGCTAAAATTTATTCGTTTTTTGATCTTGTCTTCATTGGCATTCATAATGGCTTCGCCATTTCTTTTAAAGCCGATGGCACAGCTTGTTCAGTGGAATTCGAAAATTCATAAGGCAGGGTTTAGGTAAATCGGAGATGCTGTGCCTTGCTAGATGAAAAGACACAGCTCGACGAATCTTTCATTATCAAATAAATAAAAAACAGCGTCAATAGTAATTTTTCGGAGAATCTTTTTGAATAGAGAGAAAATTAGAAGTTTTTATATATACACTTTTTAATACCCACAAAATATGATATTCGAAAACAAGGTCTTACCGCTTTCCCAAAAGTTCCTAAAAAGTGGATCGTTTGCCAAATAAACAACCTGGCCCCGCCCGAAATCCTGCACTCCGATAAGCAGTCCGCTTTTCAGCTCTTCTCTTGCTTTTTTGCCTACAATACCGGCCATTAAACTTTTTTCGTTGATCAACCCCACATTCCATCCCTGAACAAATGGCTCATATATTTTACGATCGGTTTTTAAGCTGTAATAAGTTTTGCCCAGACCATAAGAAAAAGGGTGACTGGAATCAAGATTGATCTTATAAATTGCGCCAGGAATGGTCGTTTCAAAATCATCCTTATTCTTATCCTTAAAAAGAAGTTTGTTCGCTTCTGGTTTCTCATCTTTTTTGACAATAGCCTCTTTCTTTTTAATGTCAAAACCTTTCTTATCCAATACACTTTCAATGGCATCTTCCATCAAAATCAGTTTTCCACCTTTATTTAACCAGGCAGTTAAACCATCGCCAATAAAAGCGCTATAACTACCATCGGGCAAAATCAATGTATTTACCTTATTGATATCCAGGTTATTTAAATCTTTGGCATTAATAATAACAGGAGAAAGATTCAGATCATGTTCCAAAAAAAACCATGCTTCGCCAAAGGCCAGAGAGGAAACTTCCGCACCTGAGGCAATCGCTATTTTAGGCTGTTTTAACAATGGATAAACGTTAGACCCAAAATCTTTACCTTTTTCTACAAAACCACTGCTTACGGCTTGAATGGGTTTATCCTGCATTTTAGCAATAAAGGCTATTTTATCTTTTATTCCCCTTATTGTTTTTTCATTTTCTGCTCTCAGTACAATCAATGTGCCCGCAGGATAATCTCTTCCGTTTACCGAGAATGGCTGATCGGCCTGCCTCACCTTTATATTTTCTTTTTGCAATGCCGTTAAAACCCTAACATCTTCGCGGGTTCCCCAGTTGAAAAGCCAGGCCAAAGGTTTCTCAACCTCAGTATTGATAATCGTTGGTTCTTCAATTGTCGGGAATTTTCCCTTTATACTCTCTTTACTAGCATAGCCCTTTAATCCGTACACATAGGGTAGGGCCCAGGCCGTAATATCATAAGTATTTGAATCAGTTACAACAGTTTGTGGTTCTAATAAAACATTAGCCAAAACTGCCCTTGGCTGCTGGATGTTTACAATTAAATCATTCCGGGAAACGCTAAAACTTTCTTCTTTTTGCGTATCATAATCGTAAGCTCTTCCGGTTTTATCGCCACCAAAGGCAAATTCGATCTTATTTCTTTTTAACAGTTCTGCCAGTTTTTTTAAGCGTGATAAACTGGTCGCTTTTATAATATAACTTTTATAAATACCCGGACTATTAGCTAATTCCTGCTGGAAATATTTTTTAAACTCTGCTAATAATTTCTGATGGTTTAAGGAACTTACTTCAAGGGTAGACATTCCTGTGGTAAAATGGTGCGCAATACGGTCTTTCAGCGTTAGGGTATCACCATCATTGGTTACCACTGATAATCCGGCCCTGATGCCACCTTGCTCGTAAGTCATACCAATTGATCCATTGTACAAAGGATAGGTATCCCCGTAAGAGGGATAAAGCAGATCAAACCGTTCTTTGGTAAAATATTGCCAGCCTTCGGCATCAAAGTATTTGGCATTGTTTTTACCAACCACCACCTGGAAACTTTTTTGCCAGGGTGTTATGTCCTGGTGAACCGGTTCTGCCGCAGGAGCAAAATAATAGGGCTCATTATAGCTTTGCTCATGAAAATCGACATGTACCTGCGGCATCCATTGATTATATAGAGCCAAACGCTGCTGACTTTCAATCTGGGTTTGCCATGCCCAGTCGCGGTTTAAATCGAAATAATAATGGTTTGGCCTGCCACCTGGCCAAGGCTCGATGTGTTCTCTTGATGAAGGGTCGGAATTAGGTGTTTTACCAACCACACTGTTAAAATAGTTTACGTATCGGTCTCTTCCATCAGGGTTCAAACAGGGATCGATTACCACAACAGTATTTTTCAACCACTCGTTAGCAGGCTTGTTAATGCCCGAAACTAAAGTGTAAAGCATTTTCATGGCAGTTTCAGTAGAGTTCGCCTCATTGCCGTGTACATTATAGCTTAGCCAAAGTATGGCAGGCTGTTGGGTTAGATCGATCGCATTATTAGCGCCTGTTGCCAAAACCAAATTATTAGCCCTAAGCTGTTCCAGTTTGCTGATATTTTCCGGCGAAGACACAATCGCCACCATTAACGGTCTGCCCTCATTGGTTTTTCCATATTCTATCAATTTCATGTTTTTGGCAGAAGCAGAAGCGGTTTGCCTAAAATAATCAGCGACTTTATAATGAGGGGTAAAGTGCGAACCTAACTGGTATCCGAGAAATTCATCAGGAGATTGTATTTGTGCCTGCACAAATGAAACCACACCAAGGGTGATTAAACAGATCGTTAAGAGTCTTTTCATAAGAAATAATTTTACCTAATGTACAAATTTTGTTTTTTGTTGTCGCGAAAGCTTAATTTTACATGATATTTTTTACCATAGGCATGATTACAACCGAAAAATTATACGAACACTACCAGAAAAACTCAACCATATCCACTGATACAAGAAACATTACACCTGGTTGTATCTTTTTTGCCTTGAAGGGAGATCATTTTAATGCCAACGAATTTGCCGCCCAGGCCATAGAAAAAGGGGCTGCATTTGCTGTAATTGATGAAGAAAAATATGCGCAAAGCGATAGGTTTTTACTGGTTGAGGATGTGCTAAGCTGTTTACAGGATCTGGCACGCCATCACCGCAAACAGCTTAGTATACCGGTTATCGGTTTAACGGGTAGTAATGGAAAAACAACGAGCAAAGAACTTATAAATGCGGTTTTATCTGAACGGTATAAAACTTTTGCCACTTTTGGTAACTTAAACAATCATATTGGTGTTCCGCTATCCATACTATCTATTACAGATGATGTGCAGATTGCGGTAATTGAAATGGGCGCAAACCACCAGAAAGAAATAGAATTACTGTCTACTATAGCACAACCCACCCATGGCATTATTACCAATGTAGGCATGGCACATTTAGATGGTTTTGGTGGCTTTGAAGGCGTAAAAAAAGGTAAGGCTGAACTTTATGCTTACCTTAAACAAACCAATGGTTATACTTTTATCAACAGAGACAATCCGCATTTGCTTGAAATGAGCATGACCGCGGGTTTAAACAAGCTCATTTATTATGGAACCGAAAATGGAAATGCCATTAAAGGGGAATTAAAAAGCAGCGATCCTTTTATCGAAGTGAGCTGGACCAATCATGAGGTTTCATCATCGGTAAAAACCAATTTAACCGGCAGTTATAATTTCGAAAATATTCTGGCTGCAATCTGCATAGGCGACTTTTTCGACATGGCACCTGAAGAAATAAATATTGGCTTATCAAATTATCAACCGAAAAATAACCGTTCGCAACTCAACAAAACGGAGAAAAATACGGTGATCTGTGATTTTTATAATGCCAACCCAAGCAGTATGGCCGCGGCTTTGAAAAATCTATCGGTAATATCAGCCGATAAAAAGACTGCCATATTGGGAGATATGTTTGAATTAGGCTCTGAGTCCCCAAATCAGCATGAACTTATTGCAAAACAAGCCAATGAAAGTGGTTTAGATAACATCATTTTCATCGGGAAGGACTTCTACGCATTTAAAGACAATTTTTCAGGTATATTCTTCGAAACGCCGGCCGAGGCTGACCGGTACTTAAAAGAAAATTTAATTCAAGATCATTTAGTATTACTCAAAGGCTCGCGGGGAATGAAACTGGAAAACCTGTTAAAACACCTATAAATTACTTTGAAAAATGAATTTCATACCTTTCACCATTAATTTCTAAAAGTTCAGGCTTCATTTTATCTGGATAGCTGATCAGCAATATTCTTTTTAAACTTTTTTGAGGACCTAAAGTTGTTTTATTTTTTGCTGGTATTGATACAACTGTGGCCTGGTAAACAAAAGAGACCGGATATTTCACCTTATTTACAAGATCCAGTAATGAAACTTCTGAGAAGTCTATATCAATGGTTTCGTTTGTTTTGTTAGTCACTTTCGTCTTTACGCTAACAAAGGTATAGCCTTTTTTGGCAACTATTCTGCTGTTTCCTGTAGCTTGCTGACTTGCAGAACTCATTCCATAAACTTCATATTCAATATTGTTTTTGTAGTTGAAGTTGTTTTTCGCCGGGCTGAGCTGATAGACGGTTACACATGATGAAAGCGTTAAGATTAAACCCAAAAAGAGTAATCTAAAGAGAGGTATTTTCACGAATGATTAATTTCAATTAGTTAAGGATTCACTTACAGTTAAACCAACATCACTCACTTCCAGGAGCGGATTATCGCGCATGTTCTGTTCAATCTCAATCTCAAACTTACCATTTCTTGGAAAATAATGGTTGGTTAACATGGGTAGGGTATAACTGAATACATTTCCTGAACCGCTACCCAACCATTCGCCATCATTTTTAGCCAGTTTATATTGATAACGTTTGGTTAACACCTTTTTACCATCTTTAAAATGGGCCAGGATAAAAATATTGGCATATTTATAATTGGCGGTATGCCTTAACTTAAAATAAATATTATACGCTTTGGTATTATCTTTAATATCAAAAGTTGTAGAAACGTGGTTTCGGTAAGTCCACCTGCGGTCGGCAATTTCAACATTACTATCAACTACACTGTTTGTGCAACCCACAGAAAGGGTAACCATCCATAAAAAGGCAAGTAAAATGATTTGCCTTTTATTCAGCAGCAGGTTTATTTTCTGAGCCATTATTATTGTTTCGGCGGTTATTGTTTTTCCTACGGTTATTTCTGTTTTTATTTTTGGTCTGCTCTGGCCTTGCACCATCTACGCCAACATTCCCTTCAGTTTTAACTACTGTTTTTGGGGCCTGTGGCTGCTTCTGTTTGTTATTTTGCGGTTTGGGCCCATTTACATGCTGCGGCTTCGGTACCGCTTGTTGAGGCTTTTGACCAGAATTTTGTTGCGACTTTCCTCCGTTAGGCTGTTGTTTTCCACTTTTTTGTGCTTTTTGGGCAACCTGTTGAGGCTGCTGAGACCCGTTATTAGCACCTGTGCTTTTTTCTCCGGCAGTAATTCTTTCTCTCTTATTCTGGTTATTACTGCGGTTATTTTTCTGGTTGTTCCGGTTCTGGTTGTTTTTACCACGAGAACGTTCGTCAAGGCGGGTTAAACTATCCTGCCCTACAACATTTTCGTAATCAAATGATTTCTCTACTACAACAGGCGCAGCAATCTGAACGGCTTCTTCTTTTAAGTTCGGTGCTTTTTTACCCGCCTTATTCATCGCCATGATCTCTTTTACACGTGCAGCTTTAACCGGAATCCAGTTTTCATCGCCCTGATAACTGAACCACATGATTTTTTTAAAAATATCCGTTTTCTGGTGACGAGCAAAACCCGCCTCAGTATCCAGGTTTTCAATCCTATCAGGAATATCTTTCAACGCATCCAGATAGGTATCCAGCTCATAATTTAAGCAGCATTTTAATTTACCGCATTGCCCGGCAAGCTTCAAGGTATTTAGTGATAAATTCTGATAACGTGCCGCAGCGGTAGAAACCGTTTTGAAATTGGTTAACCAGGTAGAGCAACATAACTCGCGACCGCATGAACCGATTCCACCTAAACGGCCGGCTTCCTGTCGCATCCCAATCTGGCGCATTTCAATGCGGATGCGGAAACTTTCTGCCATTTTTTTGATCAGCTCGCGGAAATCCACACGCCCATCAGCAGTATAAAAGAAAGTTGCTTTCGTTTTGTCGGCCTGATAATCCACATCGCTGATTTTCATCTGCAAACGGAGATCCAATGCCAGTTTTCTTGCCTTGTGCATGGTTTCCCATTCCATTCCTTTGGCGGCATTCCATTTCTCCACATCGGCTTCAGTAGCCTTACGGTAGATTTTTTTGGTTACCTGATCAAGGGTCGTTTTGCGGCGTTTCATCTGGATCCGCACCAGCTCGCCGGTAAGCGAAACATGTCCTACATCAAAACCTCCTGTTGGTCCTTCAACGGCAACAAGTTCTCCAATTTCAAGGTAAATATTATCGCTATTGAGGAAAAACTCTTTACGAGAGCCCTTAAATTTAATCTCTGTAACCTGAAAAGGTTTATAATTAGAAGGCATATCCAAATTAGACAGCCAATCGTGCACTTCCATTGTCTGGCAACCACCGGTGCCACATGAGCCATTACTTTTGCATCCATTAGGGGTGCAACCACCACCTGTTGAACAACTTCCACATCCCATATTAATTGTATATATATTGAGTCCCCGCAGGGAGCGTTTTAAACTTGATAATTTTTACCAATTGTAAAGATACATCTAAAAACAGAATTTTCGGGTTCGCGTTTCTTTCAATGTGGTAATGTGCCTTTTCCAATTCGCTGATAATGGCCTCTGCCATAGGCAAGGTAAGCACGTGTGTACTGAGTTTTTTGGCGGTTTCAAAGGTAAGCGGCGGTAATTTGACCAATTCTTCGGCACTACTTAAAATTAAACAGCACTCGCGTAAATAATTTACGCCATATTTTAAAAAATTCTTCTGGTTTTCTCTTCCCCACTTGGCCGCCTCATCGGTAAAATCGATTAAATCGGGTACCTTATTGCCAAAACCCATCCTTAACCAGGCCGTAAATGTACCTGAACTGTCGCTTTGTGTATCTGCTGCAAGCGCTTTTGCTTCAATTAAATTTCCGTCGGCTAAAAAAGAATAATCAATAGCCTGATGTTCCGTTAATCCGCTTGAATTTAACAGATACCCGGTTACCTCTTCCGAAGAAAGTTTTGGAATCTTTACAATTTGCGTTCTGGATAAAATAGTGGTTAAAATCTGGTCCTGACTTTGGGCGATTAAAATAAACAAGGTATTTGCCGGCGGTTCTTCAATTAATTTCAACAGGGCATTCCCGGCCTTATCCAGGTATTCGGGAAGCCACATAATTAAAACCTTGGTTTCAGCTTCGAAGGCTTTGTAACTTAGCTTTTTAATAATATCGTGACATTCGGCGATATTAATATTGGCCTGTTTATTGGCTGCATCGAGTTTAGAACGCCAGATATCCATATCAAAATAAGGATCCTGCAGTAACATGCCCCGCCATTCTTCCAGCACATCCACAGCCGTTTTTACACTTGCTGAGGCGAAAAAAGGATAGGAGAAATGCAGATCAGGGTGAATTAAACGCTCGTACTTTCTGCAGCTCGAACATTCTCCGCAACTATCACGCTCGCCCTTGTTTAGGCAATTGATGTATTGCGCATAGGCTATCGCCAGGGGTACAGCACCAGAACCGGCAGGCGACAAAAATAGCTGCGCATGGCTAATGCGGTTTTCCTTAACCGTTTGCACCAATTGTTGCTTTACTCTTTCCTGTCCGATGATTTCTTTAAACTGCATTTGGTGCAAAATAAGAAATAGATATGAGATTCACACACAAGTGACCATGTTCTTACTTTCGGAGTATTAATTTATATCCTGAAATAGATTTAATTCGAATCGGATTTGTGACGCTAAACTCGTCGAAATACCATATCTACAATTGCATATTCAAATAGAAAATCGTCATCTCGACTGAAGCACAGCGGAATGGAGAGATCTTTTGAATCAAATTATTAAATAAATTCAAAAGATCTCTCCACTACGGTCGAGATGACGAAGTATCGAGACATATCATCACCGTTTAGATTTCCATTGTTATATCTATTATTTCAAAAACCTTACCTTTGAACTTTTAAAATTAAAAGATTGGGTCAGCGCCTACGCAAACCCCTAACGCTTATTTTTTATGGCAAGGATCCTCGCATTTGATTACGGAACAAAACGCATCGGCATTGCCGTAACCGATCCATTGCAGATCATTGCAACAGGCCTGGACACGGTACATCCTAAAGATGTGATTGAATATATTAAAAAGTACATGCTTAACGAGCAGGTTGAGGCCTTTGTACTGGGCGATCCCAAACAAATGGATGGTTCGCCGTCTGATTCTGCTCAACATGTGAAAGGTTTTGCTACGCTGCTGAAAAAATCATTTCCCGATATCCCAAGGTATTGGGTTGATGAACGTTTTACTTCCAAAATGGCGCAGCAGGCCATTATGCAGAGCGGGCTAAAAAAAACCGACAGAAGAGACAAAGACAGGGTAGATACCATTGCCGCAACCATTATTTTACAATATTTTATGGAAAGTAACCGTTTATAACCAAAAATGAGCCTAATAAACGACGATTTACAGGATTTACTAATTGCCTATTGCGAGCCTGAAAGCGAATTGCTTCAACACATAGACCGTGAAACCAACCTTAAAGTGTTAATGCCCCGCATGCTTTCCGGCCACTACCAGGGCCGGGTATTGAGCATGCTCAGTAAAATGGTTTCCCCTAAAAGGATCCTGGAAATCGGCACTTTTACCGGCTACGCAACTTTATGCCTCGCAGAGGGATTAACTAAAGACGGCCTAATGTATACGCTGGATATTAATGAAGAACTGGAAGACATGGTTCGCCATAACTTTGCCAAATCAGCCTATGATGATCAGATTCGTTACATCCTCGGCGATGCTACTACTATGATTGCAGGTTTAGATGAAGTTTTCGACATTGTTTTCATCGATGCAGATAAAAAAAACAACGGTACATATTATGATCTCATTTTTGAGCGTGTTCGCCCAGGCGGGCTGATCATTGTTGATAATGTATTATGGAGTGGAAAAGTACTTCAGGAGAAACAGGATAAAGACACCAGAAATATTACTAGTTTTAATGATAAGATAGCTGCTGATGAACGTGTTGAGAAATTAATTCTACCGGTGCGGGATGGTTTGTTTGTGATCAGGAAGAAAGCTTAATATATTGTGGTTAATCGGTTAATTGTTTTAATCGGTTAATCGTACAGTTAACCAATTAAATAATTTGTACAGTTAACCATGACTAAAAAAATCTTTACTTTCTGCCTGTTCCTTTTAACAGGAATTATTGCGAAAGCACAGAATACTGAAGACTATATTGCAGCACATGTAGCGTGTGCACAAGGTTTAATGCATGATCATAAAATTCCGGCCAGCGTTATTTTAGCTGTTGCCATTCACGAATCTGCCGCCGGAAATAGTAAAATCGCACAGCACCTCAATAACCATTTCGGCGTAAAAGGACCAAATAACAACGCGGAAATCCGATCCTCATATCGTGATTATCTAAACGCCGACGAATCTTACAGCCATTTTGTAGAAATTATGGAAACGCGGGAGCCTTTTAACAATCTTTTTGGGAAGTATGATCAGTATGATTATAAAGGTTGGACTTATGGCATCCGCCGCTGTGGCTACGCCCATAGCAGAAGCTGGGCCAGTCAGGTAATAGGCTTAATTAAAAAATACGAACTCTATCAATACGATGAGCGGCCGGAGGGCTATGTAGAACCTGTTTATGCAGCTCCTGTCCACCGCCGGGCAAAAAATAAAAGAAAAATAAAGTTATACACGGTTAAATCTGGCGATAATCTAAGTATTATTGCCAAAAAGAAAGGCACAACCGTTAAATCCCTTATGCAAAAAAACGGTATTAAAAAGGCAAATTTAAAGCCAGGGCAGCGAATTAAGTTTTGAGTTGGGAGCTGGGAGTCATGAGTTCACAATTAACCAGTTTTCAGTCCACAGTTCATCAATTAAACCATTAACCGATTAAACATCACCACATAATGCGTTCATATCATCATTACCTTTTAATCGCTGCAATCCTTGTTTTTTTTAGTTCCTGCGGTACCAGAAAGTTTTCTAAAAACAATAAAAAGATTGAAAAAGAAGCGAACAAAGCAAACAACAACAATTATAAGAGTTACAACACCTTAAGTTATATTGATGAATTTAAAGGTGTGGCTATAGAAGAAATGAACTCCGCCGGTATTCCGGCAAGCATTACTCTGGCACAGGGAATCCTGGAATCGGGTAGTGGAAACAGCGATCTGGCCAAGTATGCCAACAACCATTTTGGCATCAAATGTACATCAGACTGGAAGGGAAAAAACTATTTCCGCGATGACGACCAGAAAAATGACTGTTTTAGGGTGTATAAAGATGCCCGCGAATCGTTCAGAGACCATTCTGAATTTTTAAAGCGCAAGCGCTACAGTTTTCTTTTCCAATTAGACAAAAATGATTATAAGAGCTGGGCGCAAGGGTTGAAAACCGCAGGTTATGCAACCAATCCAAAATATCCGGACTTGTTGATCAATACCATCGAAAAATATCAGCTTTACCAATACGATCAACCGGAGAGCGAAAAGCAAAAAATTGCCCGAGAAGATCGTGTTTTTTCAGAAATCAATAAAAATATCCCCCAGGAAAAGGCTAAGTTTACCCCCGTAGAAACGCCACCTGCCGGTGCTAAACCGATCCTTGCCGACGGCACTTATACCGTTGTTAAAGGTGATACACTTTACAACATAGCCAAACGCTTTAATTTAACCGTTGATGAGCTAAAAATGTTGAACGAAATGACCACCGAAACCATTAAAATAGGCCAAACATTGAAGGTTAAATAATGTTAAGTAAAAAAATAGCCAGCAAGATATTTGTAGTTTTATAGCTGAATGAAATTTTTTATTCCTTTTATACTTGTTTTTGGCTTCTCTACGTGGATTTATGCACAAAATAAACCTGTGCAGGGTATTGTTATTGATAAAGAAACCAAGCAACGTTTAGCGAAGGTTTATATTTATAATGTCCGTACGGGTGATGGTTTATACAACAATACAAAAGGCGAATTTAGCACGTTTGCTCTTCCTGGTGATACCTTGGTTGCAGCTTTATCAGGCTATGGCGTAGACACGATTGTTTTCAAAGGGCAAACTGCTGCATATTTTCAACTCCGATCGCTTGGTATCAGATTACGTGATGTAGTTATTCAACAAAAAAGGTTGACCCCGCAGCAGCAATATGAAAAAAATGTTCAGGAATACCGCTACCAAACCTTGAAAGGGAGTAGTAAAGATTTATTGAATTTAGGCAACGGCGGTGTTGGCTTAGGCATCGATGCCATTTATAACCTGTTAAGCAGGCAGGGGAGAAATGCCCGTCATTTGCAAAAAGTCCTGGAAAAAGATTATCGTGAAGACCTGATCGATTATCGCTTCAACGCCAATCTGGTTAGTCAGGTACTTGGCATAAAAGACGCTGAACTGACTGATTTTATGCAGCAATACCGCCCAACCTATCAATTTGTATTGGATGCTACAGATTATGCTTTTAATCTTTTCATCAGAAACGCCTATAAAAGCTACAGGTTAAACCCTAAAGCCCTACAATTGCCTGCATTACCCAAAATAACGATTGATAAGTTGTGAACGCACCAGTCCTGATTGTTAAAAAACTACCCGCAGCAGGCATGGCCATCTTTCCATTTATTCTGCTAAAATCGGCAGCGTTTAAAAACGATCAGGAAATTATCAACCACGAGAAAATCCACTTGCGCCAACAGTTGGAATTACTTGTATTCCCTTTTTATATCTTATATTTGCTTAACTATCTGATCAACCTGATCAGATACAAAAAACACAATCTGGCCTATCGGAATATTGTTTTTGAAAAGGAAGCTTACACTTACGAAACTGATTTAAATTACCTTAAAAATGGTAACTGGTATGGCTGGATAAAGATAAGGTGAAACTATTTCCTCTACTTTTACCTGAATAGCTGTTATGGTAATCATTTTGTTAAATGCTTTTTATCTCTAAAATTTTTCGTTTTCTTTGTAGGTAATGAAGAACTGTTTAGCTGCCATCATCCTGATTCTAAGTTTCTGCTCTACCCAATTACATGCACAGGAAATTGATACTATCCCAATCAATACTAAAGACCTGAACATTAAATTGAAACGCAGTCCACTGCCAAGCAGACAGGGCCCGTTAAACTTTGAACCTGTAAAAATTAAGCCCCTGGTGGTAAACGCCAAGATTAATTACTGGAAAACAAGAACCAATATCGGCATCAACATTAACCAGGCGCAGTTCAGTAATAACTGGAAAGGAGGGGGTACCAACTCCGTGGCAGTTGGGGGACTTTTAAACTGGAAGGCAGAATACAATAAAGATAGTTATAGTTATGTAAGCGAGGTGGTTTTGCAATATGGCAAAATCAAAAATAAAGATCAGCTGCAAAAGAAAACCAACGACCGTATTTTTTGGGATAATAAAGCGTCTTTTCAATTATCTAAAAGTTGGTTCTTCTTTGGATCGTTAAGTTTTGAATCCCAGTTTGATAATGGTTATTCTTATAGTATGGTAAATGGCCAGGAAACCGCCACGCTAATTTCAAAATTTATGGGGCCTGGTTATATCACAGAATCTATCGGTTTTGAGTATAAACCGGTTAAATATTTTTCTACCCGTATAGGTACCGGTACGGCGCGCCAAACTTTTGTTTTGGATGAAAAACTCTTTCTTGATCCGGTTGATAACACCAAACCGCCAAAAGCAACCGTTTTTGGTGTGGAGTACGGCAAAAAAGTACGTAATGAGCTGGCCTTTCAAATAGTAAGTGCAATTGATAAGGATATATTTACCAATACAAATCTTAAAGCACGTTATCAGATGTTCATTCCGTATCAGGATTTTAAAATGAGCAATATTGATCACCGCTTAGATGTTGCATTAACGGCAAAAATCAATCGCTTCATGAATACCAGCCTAACGGGCGTACTCCTGTTTGATAAGGACACAGGAACAAACAAGATACAGGCAAACCAAACTTTAGCGCTTGGTTTTGGCTTTACCTTTCCAAGATAGGTTACCCACCACCAACTTTACCCATTTCCCAATAGGGCATTGTTATAATCTGCCTAAAGCTTACGCCCCTTTGTTTTAGGTACCGTTTAAACTGCTGTACTGATTTTGCCCTCCCTGTTAAATAGAACGTAGCATTTTGCCACATTTCCCAACAAAGCGGGTGCATATTTTCCATCCAGCTGATGGCATTTTTCGCCGGGGCGTTCAGGTCAGACGGTACGGTATCAATCAATAATTTAAGGTGTTTCACTGAATTCAGGTTTTCTTCCTGAAGTTCCAGAATGCCAAAATACTCTACATCTTCATCAACTACCTTTTTACCTAACGATTCATACAAACCAAGGCTGGTTTCGTCGCCAAAAAAGAAATGCTGATTAGATAATTCATTGTATTTTACCTTTGCCCGGTCTACAATTAATTTTAAACGGTCTCCTTTTTGGATATTTACGGCCAGATGGTGCCCTGGTCCTTGCCTGTTTAAATAAAAGATCACTGCGCAGGTTTCTTTCGTTTTATCAAAGGCAGACAGTGTATAATGACGGTATTCGTTTGCGTTAACCCTAAACAGCACTTCCATTCCCGGAATAAATTCAGCTTCGAAAAAACCACCTTTAAAGGTAACACACTTTAAGTTGCTGCTTAACATTTTAGTTTCTACAACCTCTACCTGATATATTTTATTGCTGATCACTTTTTCCATTGTATCGGCCAGCCAGGATGGTAATTTTGTCATCGTATCTTTTTGTTTAGTAACTTTGAACAAAAGTAATGGTCTGATTAAGGCCCCTTTTTATATCAAAAGGATTAAAGTTTATATTAAAGGGATTTTATGGCCTTAAAGATTTACGATAGCGACAATAAGCATTATACTGTAGGAAGCATGTTTGACAATGCCGGACTTCAACCGGCGCTGGTAACTGAGCGGCGCGACAAATACAGTTTTCCATTTGGTGATGCAGAAATTGTGCAGATTGCTTTTTCGGGCATTTATATTGTTTATGGCGATATGCTGGTAAAGCAGAGCCGTTTGCGCATTAAAGCTTTCGACGAACCTGATATGGTGGAACTTCATTTTGCACTAGCTGGCGGGGGCATCATGGAAAACTACCTCACCAACAAACGCCTGAATATCAAAGGAAACCAGCATAATATTATCTATAGTCCCGACTTTGACGGGACTGCAGAATTCAAGACCAACGAACCGCATAAATTTTTTGAAGTAAATTTTGAAAGAAACCGCTTTATCGATTTAACCAGTGAGAGCAGCAACCTTTTAAAGAATTTTGCCGAAAACATTATGAACAACCGCCCGGTAGAAATTTCATCAGAAAACCTCCCCATCAGCCTGGCTATGCACAGTTGTATAAAAGACATTATGAATTGTCAGTTTACAGGCGGATTAAAGTTATTGTTTCTTCAATCTAAATGTCTGGAACTGCTTGCGCTACAGGCTCAGGCTTTTGAAGAAGCTGCTAAGAAAACCGTAAATTCTGCTATTAAATCAGCTTATGATAAAGAAAGGATCTATTATGCCCGCGAATATTTGCTGGCCAATGCCAATCATCCACCGTCTTTAACTGAACTGGCCAAAACCGCAGGTATAAATGAATTTAAACTGAAACACGGCTTTAAAGAAGTGTTTAAAAATACTGTTTTTGGTTATTTGAGCGATTATAAATTAATGCGTGCTAAAGAACTGCTGGCCGATAGCAGCAAAGACATCAAAAATATCTCCGACGAACTGGGTTACTCTTCAGTACAGCATTTCAGCAGCGCTTTTAGCAAGAAGTTTGGAATAAGTCCGGCAAAAGCGCGGTAGATTATTTCCTGGTCTCAAGAGATCGTCACCCTGACCTGTAGCGAAGCGGAAAGCTACGCAGTAAATTTATTTCAGGGTCTTAACTGCAAGAAAGGTGCTGACCACACAGTAGCTACAAGACAATTGAAAACACTACTTCTACTTGTAAAATAAATTCAGCATGATGAAAAGGAGTTTAATCTCTCTTCCCTTTTTTCTTAAGGTCTAGATAATCGACATAATACAACAACTTAACCGAAAGACTGTTGTTTTGTGGAGCATTTAAAATCCCGCTCAGGTTATTATTGTAACGTGGGGTGTAATAAGTATCGTAAGTTTCTGCTGCATCTTTATAAGAAACAGATAAAGTGCTGCCTGGAGCAAACTGCCAGGTATAAATTAAATCGATATTGAATACATTATAATTTCTATCCAGCCCATTCAATGGAGCTCCGCTATAGTTGCTTAAATTGCCGTCGGGTTTAAGCAGGTAAAATTCTTTGTTTCTTCTGTCGCTCCAATAGTGCCTTAAAACCACTGTAAACCCCATTAAATTAGTAAAAGTATATTTGGCATCGAATGAGTTTTCTACCGTTCTACGGTCGTATTTAGAGAAAATGGCTTGATCACCCTGTGCCGTTACCCAGTTTACATAATTATAATTTGGGTTAAAATTGAGGTCTAAACCAAAAGCAATTTTATCATTTATCCGCAGGTTTTGGAAAAAGTAAACATTATATTCTTTGCCCTTAAAAAGTTCCTTCTCCCTGTAGCGGATATTTCCACCAAAGTTATAAGCTTTTGCCCGGTTTGGATTAACATATAACACGAAACTATAGCTTTCGGGGGCTTTATATACCTGCCCGTTTCTTGATTCGTAAAAATCGTTTTTTGCAGCGGTATAGATTCCATTTACTTCTGCCGACCAAAGATTTTTAAATTGAACATAAGGTCCGCCTTCTACAGAAAAAGTTTGGAAGCTGCCTGGCGTAGCCCTCCTCGAGTATGAAATATTAAAGTAGCTTAATAACTGATTATACCAACTGCCTGGCTTATACACATTATAATGAAAATCCAGTACCTGATCTAAAAAATTGTTATTGGTAAAAAAGCCTAAATCAGACGGGTCGAATTTATCATCAGCATATTGCTGCGAATAACTCCAGAGGAAATTACCACTCTGCTTGCCAAACTTAAGCCCATAACTATAACCGGTATTGGTTTCATTGCCCTTTAAATAGCTCATTTTGGCCGCACCATTAACGAAATACTTATTGCCTTTATTGTTTAAGTTAAATAGTACGGCCGTTACGTTGGCATCGTATGCAGCCCCTCTCCTTAACACATTGGTATTGATAAATGTTGCCGAGCTATTATTTTTTAGTGATTGATCGAATACCAGAATGTTGTAATTGGTAAGCGGCTGGGTTTCAACCAGGCGAAGGTTGCCCTGCGCATCTTCAACCTCGGTTTCCATGCCATTAGTAACCGCATTAAAAATCCCGATACCCAGACCTTTCACCGTCCTTCCGGATATTTTTGTAGCATTTAAAACCTTAGCTTCAGTCTGATCTTTTACAACCTTATCACTGCCCACGCCACTATAATTGTAATAGGACGGAATAGAGCCGATCCGTTTGGAATAAAAAAGATCTCCTTTGTTAAACAGCTCCGTGCCTTCGGTAAAAAACTGCCTGTTTTCATTAAATTTCACTTCAAAAGGAGTGAGGTTCAGTATCCTGTTATCGGATTGTACCTGACCGAAATCTGGCACCAAAGTCATATCGAGGGTAAAACTGTTGTTGATCCCGTATTTAACATCCATGCCGCCATTAAACCTCGATGTGGTGTTTTTAACACCAGGCAAATTAACAGGGTAATGGTTTACATAAGCTGAAACATAGGGAGAAAAAGACAACCTTAATGGTGGCTTAATATCTTTTATTCCCGTCCAAAGGCCTTCCTGATTGATAAATCCATTTATTTTAGGGTCGACGAAATTCCAAAAAGTCTGTGTATTGCTCCTTTGTATTCTTCGGCTGAAATTCAATCCCCAGTTTTGCACCTCTTTGCTCGAGAAACGAAGGGCTGAATAGGGAATTTTCATTTCACAGGTCCAACCTTTATCATCAATCTTAACTGCACTTTCCCATACCGCATTCCAGTTTGCGTCTTCATCGCCCACCTGAGAATATTTAGCGTCAAACTGCACTCCCGCGGCAGTAACAAAAAAGCCGTTTCCGTTCATTTTATCGTAAAAAGGGTCAACGATAATCGAAATAAAGTCGGCGTTTCCAATATTATCTCTCGAAACCAACTCGTGCGAAACACTGTCAGGATGATCATACATACGGGCATAAACATAAATGGCTACATCATCATAAATCACTTTCATTTCAGTGCGCCGGTCATGACCTTCTATCTTTCCAGGATTTGGCCTGATCTCAATGAAATCAGTAGCTATAGGGATCTTATCCCAACACTCATCATCCAAAATACCATCTATTTTAGGGCTTTGCAGCGTCCTTTTCGCTTCCATTTTGCGCTGTTTTGAAATATCCTGAGCTTGAGAAAAAGCATAAGAAAATACAAAAAGAATGAGGAGGCAGCGTTTCATTTGTTTAGCTTAGTTAGGTATAAGACCGTGCCTTAAACCAGAATGTTGCACGAGAAGAAAAATTTTATTTACTACCTCAAAGTTTTGACTTTGAGGTGCAGCGATTTACAAGCAAAATTTGATACATTTGCCTTTTATTAAAAACAAGTAGCTTTTTGCCCTCTGGCATAAGGCTTTTAGCTTAAAAAAAGATGTTTGATAATTTACAGGACAAGCTAGATAGAGCATTTAAAGTATTAAAGGGGCAGGGCAGTATTACGGAAATCAACGTGGCAGAAACCATGAAAGAAATCCGCAAAGCATTGCTGGATGCCGATGTTAACTATAAAACAGCAAAAGCCTTTACTGATGAGGTGAGGCAGAAAGCTCTGGGGCAAAACGTACTTACCGCCGTTTCTCCGGGTCAATTGCTTACCAAGATAATGAACGATGAACTTGCGGCCTTAATGGGTGGTGAAGTTACAGAGTTGAATACAAAAGCAAATCCTACCATCATTCTAATTGCAGGTTTAAACGGTGCAGGTAAAACTACTTTTGCCGGTAAACTGGCCCTACACCTGAAAGGTAAGGGCAAAAAACCTTTATTGGTAGCAGGCGATATGTACCGCCCGGCGGCCGTAGACCAATTAGAGGTTTTAGGAACTTCAGTTGGGGTGTCTGTTTATGCGAACCGCGCCTCAAATGATCCTGTTGGCATAGCTTTAGAGGGTATTGCACACGGTAAACAAAATGGGAATAACGTCATCATTATCGATACCGCTGGTCGTTTAGCGATCGACGAGTCGTTAATGAACGAAATATCTGAAGTTAAAGCCAAAACTCAACCACACGAGGTTTTATTTGTAGTGGATGCAATGACTGGTCAGGATGCGGTAAATACGGCCAAAGTATTCAACGACCGTTTAGATTTTACAGGTGTTGTATTAACCAAATTGGATGGCGATACCCGTGGTGGTGCAGCCCTTTCCATTAAATCGGTAGTAAACAAACCTATTAAATTTATTGGTACTGGCGAGAAGATGGAAGCCCTGGATGTTTTCTATCCAGATCGTATGGCATCGCGTATTTTAGGCATGGGTGATGTGGTTTCGCTTGTTGAACGTGCTCAGATGCAGTTCGATGAGAAAGAAGCTGCAGAATTGCAGAAGAAAATCCGTAAGAATAAATTCGACTTCAACGATTTCTACAACCAGATTCAGCAGATCAAGAAAATGGGTAACATGAAAGATCTGATGGGCATGATACCAGGTGTAGGTAAAATGATGAAAAATGTAGATATCCAGGATGATGCATTCAAATCAATCGAAGCGATTATCAATTCAATGACACCATTTGAGAAAGAAAACCCGGATAGTATTCAGCAAAGTCGCCGTTTACGTATTGCAAAAGGTTCAGGAAGCAAGGTTGAAGAAGTAACCAAGCTCATTAAACAGTTTGAAGACATGCGTAAAATGATGAAGCAGTTTTCTAATCCTGCAGCCGCAGCAGCCATGATGAAAGGCATGCCTAAAATGCCATTTGGCAGATAGTTAAGAAGCAGGATAGAGAAGTTAGGCCCTAAGGTCTTATTCCTAGTGAAAATACAAATCCCGATCAGTAGTGGTTGGGATTTTTTTGTTTTAGGTTTTGGAAATGAGTGTTCAGTTTTCCATAGCAGGGTTCAGCCCTGCTTTCCCTTCTGCCGATAGAAGGAATCGGCATTCGTCCAATCAGGTTTATTTAACAAAGGTAGTTTAATGAAGTTAATCCAATCCAAAAGCGATGCTAATATTACCTTTTGAACGAACCTTTTTTGATTTTAGAGTTGCAGCAACCCAGTTACCGGATGATCTCAATAACCTCAATGCCTCTTCATCACACCTAATATTTAAACCGCGTGTTATTACTGCATCTGTTATCTTACCGTCCTTTTCAATTACAAATGATAAAAAAATTCTTCCAATGGCCTTATCCTTTTTAGGCATTTTAGGATATCTTGAGTGAGTTAAAAGATATTTTTCCCATCCAATTTCTCCATTCGGTAAGCGAGCTTTTACACCTACTTCGTTCGAATAATAAACACGATTTTCTTCGTTTTTTTTCAGGTTTACGGCAATATTCCCATCCCTGCCTTGAGAATAAAGCTGTTGACTTAACATCAGAAAAATTATGGTCGATAATAACTTCAGCATTTTTAATATTGATTTAAAGTATAAATTATTAATCATATTCTTATATTAGTTCTTAATATTCATCCCGAATAATTTACATAAGACTTTATTTGAACTAACTAAATGCTTGTAAAAACATACGGGAGTGCTGTTTATGGCGTAAATGCACTAACCATAACCATCGAAGTGAATATTAGCGCAGGCACCAAATACTATATGGTGGGCTTGCCCGATAATGCGGTAAAAGAGAGTTTGCAAAGGGTGGCCAGTGCCATCAATGTTTCAGGTTTCCGCATGCCTAAACAGAAAATAGTGGTAAACCTGGCGCCAGCCGATATAAAAAAAGAAGGCTCATCTTACGATCTGCCAATTGCCATCGGCATTTTAGCAGCCTCTGGTCAAATCCCTGCAGACGAACTGGAAGACTACTTTATAATGGGCGAACTGTCTTTGGATGGAAGTATCCAGCCCATAAGAGGTGCCCTTCCAATTGCCATCCAAGCGCAGCAAGACGGCTTTAAAGGTTTTATCTTACCAAAACAAAACGTTCGTGAAGCAGCCATTGTAAACGATTTAATTGCATATGGTGTGGAAAACCTGGCACAGGTAGTAGCTTTCTTTAACAAAAGCGAAGTGCTGGAACAGGTTAAAGTAAATACCAGAGAAGAATTCTTAAAAAACATCAACAATTACGAACACGATTTTGCAGATGTTAAAGGTCAGGAAAATATTAAAAGAGCGTTAGAAATCGCAGCTGCAGGTGGTCATAATGTTATTTTAATTGGTCCGCCAGGGGCGGGCAAAACCATGCTGGCCAAGCGTCTGCCCACTATATTGCCCCCGTTAAATTTAAATGAGGCTTTAGAAACCACAAAAATTCACTCTGTAGCCGGAAAACTCGCTGCGAGCGACGCTTTAATGACAAGCCGTCCGTATCGTTCTCCGCACCATACCATTAGCGATGTTGCGCTGGTAGGCGGCGGAATGAATCCACAGCCTGGAGAAATATCGCTGGCCCACAATGGTGTTCTGTTCTTAGATGAATTGCCAGAATTTAAACGAACCGTTTTAGAAGTCATGCGCCAACCGCTGGAAGACCGTAAAGTAGCTATTTCAAGGGCAAGGTTTTCAGTAGAATATCCGGCCAGCTTTATGTTGGTGGCCTCTATGAATCCCTGTCCTTGTGGCTTTTACAATCACCCGGAGAAAGATTGTGTGTGTGCACCCGGCGTAGTTCAAAAATACCTGAGTAAAATATCAGGACCACTCCTAGACCGCATTGACCTGCATGTGGAGGTAACGCCTGTTGATTTTACCGAACTTGCCTCCTCACACGAAACAGAAAAAAGCAACCACATCAGGACACGAGTCATTAAAGCAAGGGAAATCCAGGATCTACGTTTTGCGGATAGAGAAGACCTGCATTGCAACGCCCAGATGAGTCCTAAAATGGTGCGCAAAGTATGCCGGATCAGCGAAGCCGGAACCAATTTATTAAAGACAGCAATGGAAAGGTTAGGGTTGTCGGCCCGTGCCTACGACCGGATTTTAAAGGTTGCGCGAACCATTGCCGATTTAGCCGATAGTGAAAATATAGAGCTTGAACATTTGGCCGAATCAATCAATTACAGGAGTTTGGACAGAGATGGCTGGGCGGGATAACGCTTTACACAAAAAAGCGTTTTAATTTGCTCGTTATCTTGATAAAGATTAAGTTTATCGATCAGCCAATGCCATATATATGAAAAATTTACCTTCTTATTTTCTGGCCCATTGGTAATTTTATGCTATATGAGAAATATTACAGGCCTAATGCTATTATTAATTTCTGCTCAGCTATTTGCTCAAAGCAACAATCCTCAAATTCCTAAAACAGGCATTAATACCAATGCATTTGTTCCAAAAGGATGGAAAATAATTTATCGTGCCAAAGGTGATTTAAATAAAGATCATTTACCTGATGAAGCCATCATTATCCAGAATACGAATCCAGAAAATATCATCAAAAACGAGGGGATGGGCATTGATAAACTGAATTTGAACCCCCGTATGCTTTTGGTACTTTTTAAAACATCCGGCAACTACAGCTTACAATCCAAAAACGCCATTTTTATCCCAACTGAAAATAATGAAGAGAATACCTGCCTCGCCGATCCTTTAGAAGAAACGGGTGCCATCAACATCAAAAACGGTACACTCACTTTAAGTTATCAATATTGGCTAAGCTGTGGCTCCTACTGGGTAAACAATGCTGATTATACATTCAGGTTCCAGAATCAAAAGATGGAACTTATCGGCTTTGATGCGGAGAGTTATAGCCGTTCTTCAGGAGAACAAACCACTACCAGCGTTAATTTCTCTACCCGAAAAAAAAGCGAAACCTCTGGTGGCAATATGTTTAGCGACAAAACCAACAAACCAAAAACAGTATGGAAGAAATTTAATTGGGGCAGATTGCTTACACTTGATAAGATGACGGAAGAACTTGCTCAAAAACTTGCAGAAATATAATCTTTTTGAGATGTTTAACGTGAAGAAGGTATTTTTTGTATATTTTATATTTATTTCGAGTCATTCGTTTGCACAAAAAATATTCCATCAGACTGATGTAAAAGGTACATGGCAATATGTTTATCCTTTTAAAGATAAGCGTTATGTAATGGCTATACAATATCTGATTGTTGATGGAGAATCCTCAGAGGAGCCGTCCAATGCCGTCATTTATTTCGGTCAAATTAATAAAAAAGCCGACAAAATTTTCTGGAAAGAAAATCTTGCTCTACGCCAGATCAGTAACAATATTACTTACGAAGACTATAACAACGACGGGATAAAAGATCTGTTAATTTTTGAAGATACAGGTGGAAGGGGAGGAAATTCTTTTTACAATCTTTACCTTGTTAATCCTAAAAACCATACCTTAACCAAGGTTGGAGATTTCAACAAAATTGTTAACCCTAACTACAACAAAAAATACAAAGTGATTGTGAGTTATGGTTTAACAGGTACTAATTATTATCAGTTGTATAAACTGAATAAAAAGCACATACCATATAAAATTGGCAAACCCTTTGACGATACTGAAGATTTAGATCTGGATAAAAAGATTGCCACAATTTTAAAGAATAATAATAATCCAAAACAGCAGATCAAAAAGATAGGCAATTAGTACATCTAAATGAACATTAAAAACACAATAAAACTCCTGTTATATGCCATTATTTTAAGCGTTATCATTGTATTGGGGATTAATTTGTTAGTCAAACATCAAACTGATCCATCAATTTACTTCAACGCGCAAAACATACCAAAAACCAGGGTAGCCATTATTTTCGGCGCAGGAATAAACAACAACAAGCCCGGTAAATATTTAAAAGACAGGCTTGATGCTGGCATAAAACTCTATAACAATCAAAAAATTGATAAAATTTTGCTTTCAGGAGATAACGGTACTGATGCGCACGATGAACTTACTGTAATGAAAATTTACTGTTATGAACATGGTGTTGATACCAGTAAAATTTATCTCGACTATGCAGGTTTTGATAGCTACTCTACGCTTTACAGATCAAAATTTATTTTCAAAATAGATACCGCCATTCTGGTATCGCAAAAATATCATTTGAATAGGTGTGTGAATATTGGCAACAAGCTAGGAATAAAATCTTATGGCTTTGCTGCAGATCAAGGAACATATCAAGGCTTCAAATACGCTTCATTCAGAGAATATTTGGCTATAGTAAAATCTGCTATTGATCTGATTATTGACAGAAAGCCCCGTTTTTTAGGTGAGCCGGTTGATATTAATGGCCCATCAAACTATACTAAACAATAGTATAAAGTAAATTTATTTATCAGCGCCTAAATTGAAAATTTCTTTTAAACCAAACAGTTCCGGTACTTAAACAAATCAGCATATTTTTTAAAAGGCATCATTAAACAGCCCGATTAAAAGATCAAACTCATTTATAAGAACCTAAAAAACAATAACTTATTAGTAAAGTTTAATTAGACCTGCTTGCTGGTTACTCATCTCATTTACCAATCACATTTTTCTTTGGCATAGTCATTGTCATAGCACTGTTACAATTATTACCTATTTAAAATTAAAAAAGTGAAAGAGATGAAAAAGACAGTTCAAATTTTCAGCATGCTTCTAATAGCATTAACCGTAATGGTATCATGTAAAAAAGACACCGATCCGGCAGATCGCGATTTCTTTGTAGGCACGTACAAAGGATCAGTTTCTTACCGTAGTGGCGAAAATACAATTACCAGCAGCGACGGAAAAGTGACCGTGAGCAAAGTTGGTGAAACCTATAATTTTTACTTTGGCAACAACATTCCGGATATTACTGGAGTAAAATTCGAAAAGAAAGGCGACAACAGCTACGTGAGTATCGGTTCTGGCTTAACTGGTATTAGCATTGACGCCAGTAATCTAACCATCAGGGTAGCTAAAGACAGTCAATTCTGGACTGCAGATTGTACCAGATAATAAAGAATAATATAAATTAAGGCCCGATTGGTAATCGGGCCTTAATTTTTTTCCTCACTTCGTTCTGAATGCAAAAAAAATTTTCATGCTTAATTTAGCTAAATTTACAGCATGAGTTTTGAATTAAAAACGCACCTCGAAGAAATCATTTCCCTTACCGATAAGGAATTTGAACATATTGTTTCTCATTTCAAACCTAAAACGCTTAAGAAACATCAGTACCTCATCCAGGAAGACGAATTTGTCAATCACATTTATTTTGTAGTTAAAGGTTTATTAAAAGCCACCTTTACTGATACCAATGGTAAAGAATATATTATCCAGTTCGCAATGGAAAACTGGTGGCTTTCTGATTTCAGGGCTTTTTATGGCCAGGTTAAATCAATTACCAACATCAGCTGCCTGGAAAATTCCGAATTACTCTCCATCACCAAAGAAAACCTGGATCTGTTATGCCGCGAAAGCCATAAAATGGAACATTTTTTCAGGGTAAAAAACAGTTTAGGATATGTAGCATTACAGCAAAGAATTTTATCCCTTTTAACCACAAGTCCAAAAGAGCGCTTTGAACAACTTGCTCACCAGTATCCGCAATTGATGCAAAGGGTTTCTAAAACAATAATAGCGGCATACTTAGGTATATCAAGAGAAACCCTAAGCAGACTTTCCGCAAAAACGTGATTTCGCGCACAATAAATCTGTGATTGAAGTCCTTTGCTACCAAACCCAACAGCTTTAACTTTGTAATACACTTAACATAAAACATATGAATAAGAAAGTTTTATTCGTGCTTACAAGCCACGACGAATTAGGAAATACAGGTTTAAAAACAGGTTTTTGGTCAGAAGAATTGGCAGCGCCATATTATGCCTTAGCCGATAAAGGCATTGATATTGTATTGGCCTCTCCAAAAGGTGGTCAGCCACCAATAGACCCTAAAAGTGAAGACCCTTCTTTTCAAACCGAAACAACGAAAAGAATGGACAATGACACGGTTCTCTTAGACAAATTGAAGAATACCACTCCATTGGCTGATATCAAAATGGATGATTATGATGCCGTTTTTTATCCTGGTGGCCACGGACCGCTGTGGGATTTGGCAGAAAGTAAAACTTCACAACAGCTCATTACCGAATTCTATTCTGCCGGCAAACCTGTTGCTTTTGTATGTCATGCTCCCGGAGTGCTTAAGGATGTAAAGGTAAATGGCGAATACCTGGTAAAAGGAAAAAATGTAACCGGGTTTACCAATAGCGAAGAAGAAGCTGTACAATTAACAAACGTAGTGCCTTTCCTGGTAGAGGATATGTTAATAAAAAATGGTGGAAATTATAGTAAGATAGCCGACTGGAGTCCTTATGCTGTAGTTGATGGTTTATTGATTACCGGCCAAAACCCTGCCTCATCAGAAAAAGTTGCAGAAGAATTATTAAAGCTTCTTGCCTAAATTTAAATCCTCAACAGAGATTGGTTTTTCCCGTCCCTGTTGAGGATTCCTTATTATAACCCGTCTTCTTCCTCGTCTTCAGGTTCAGGTACATAATTTTCAATGGCCTGCCCAATTGCATTAACCTCTTCGTCTTCCTCAAAAATTGGAAGTTCGGTTTTATAGTCCATTTTTAACCAGATAGATGAAGTGTCCTTTTGGATCTGCATATATTCTTTTCCCTCTTTAAAAATGGTATAAGAATCATTTCCTTCCGGAAAAACGGAATAATTAATTGGCCCTATTTCTATATCAAAAGGTTCTTGCATAGCGGATATTTTCTTACAAAGATAAAAATCTTTTTGTTGAGGTAACTTAGCCATACGCCAGACTTTACTATCTTTACCCTAATAAATGTTAACTATGGATTTTTCAAAAGCAGATAACAAAGTTGCCCGAAAATTATTCGAAGTCGCTTTACAACGGGAACTAAAAAAGGAAATGCAGCTATTTTCCGAAATTTTAGACCAATGGAAAACACAACAGCCTGAAGACAACAGAGACGATTACTATAAAATTTTTACTGCTGTAAAAGATTTCGACAAACACATCGCCAGAAGGTACGATGGACTTAGAAATTCATGGTTTTTAGGCACTATAACTGCGTTGCTTGTAGAAAAAATCATCACGGCAGATGATTTGGAAGATTTTTCAGAAGAGGCAAAAAGTGAAATATCAAGGAGCCTCAAATTCAGAGAAGTTAATCAATTATAAATAATCTCCAATCCGGGAAAGGCAGAGTGCCCTGATTTTACGTTGTAAAGAAATTATGATTAATTTAGTATGCACTATGGCTTTTCTCCGCAACCTCTGTGCTAATGAAATTAAAAAATTACGCATGATTGTTTAAAAATCTCATCATTTGTACTACTTTACGGCTAAAGATTTTACGCGATAGATAAGAAGATGAAGTTAACGTTTTGGGGAGCAGCGCAACAGGTAACCGGTAGTATGCACCTGCTCGAAATCGGGCATTATAAAATACTGATAGATTGTGGATTAGATTACGAGAAAGAAACATATCAGGAAGAAAACCAACAATTCCCCTTTGATCCGGCCATTATAAACCTGGTAATTCTAACCCATGCCCATATCGATCACTCTGGTAATTTACCAACATTGGTTAGAATGGGCTTTGAGGGCCAGGTGCTTTGTACACCACCAACTGCCGATCTTACTTCGATACTATTGTTCGATTCTGTCGAACTTTTTTTAAGAAAGGCCGGCCGGAAACCGCGTACAAAACGTGGCAATTTTAGCGGACCAAAACCGCTGTACCTGCACAAACATGTGATGGATACCATCGATCGTTTTGTAACCATTGCTTTTAACAAACCTTTCAAAATTAACGGCGATATCACTTTAACCTTTGTGCCGGTTGGTCATTTATTGGGTGCTGCCGCAGCTGTTTTAACCATAAATGATGAGGGAATAGAAAAGAAAATTGCTTTTACTGGTGATATCGGCAGAGAGAACTATCCGGTATTGGTTAATCCGGAGCCTTTGCCAGAGGTAGATTATGTTGTAAGTGAAGCGACTTATGGAGGTAGAATACATACCAAAGATCAAACACTGGAGGAACGCCTGGTTCAGGAAATTACGGAAGCCTGCATCAAAAGTCCTGGCAGGCTGATTATTCCGGCGTTTAGTATTGGGCGTACACAATCGCTGGTATTTGCCCTGAACCAGATATTTACTAAAAAACTATTGCCGCCCATTCAAATCTTTGTAGATAGCCCAATGGCCATCCAGGCTACCGAGGTTTATCGTAAACACCACAACCTGGTGAACCAGGAGGCAAAAGATTTTTACCAAACCATGGGTGATGAGTTTGAGTTTGAACACCTGGCTTACGTTCAAACCATGAAGGAAAGTAAAGATGTTTCTAATTATTTCGATCCCTGCATCATTATTTCCTCAGCAGGCATGCTGGAAGGCGGAAGGATCCAGGACCATCTTTATTACAACATTCAGAACTATTATTGCACCATTCTATTTATTGGTTATTGCGCAAAAGGAACGCTAGGCTATAAGTTATTAAGCGGAGCGCCCATCGTACGTATTAAAGACCGAGAAATGATGGTTTATGCCACTATCCGCCAAACAGATCTACTCAGTGGACACGGCGATCATAACGACTTAATTAAAACAATTAAACAAACTGGCCACCCCAAAAAGGTATTCCTGGTTCATGGTGAAGATAAAAGCCTGCAAAGCCTATCATTAGCATTACAGGAAGAAGGTTTTAATGTAGAGGTGCCGGAAAGAGGAACGATGTTTGAACTTTAATACTAAGCTGTTATGCTGAGGGATAATTTATGGCATAAAAAGCAATATGAGTACCAGGAATTTAATAGATAATAGTCCTATAGTAATCGTCATTCCCAACTTGATTGGGAATCTTAATATAAGCGCCTAAAGATTCCCGCATACGCGAGAATGACGACCGCATTATTGGATTCTGTCAATGGTAGCACAGCGAAAAATTCCTGAGTGTACTGCACTATCAATGATGAAAAATTCAAACGCTATTTTCCTTTGCTTCTAGATCTTGGCTGTGTTCAGAATAACAATACCGTTATGGATGTCAGTACAATTATCGCTCATCTTCCATCAAACATTACTTCCTCACTTGTCCATTACCCCGAACCACCCACTTATAACTGGTTAATTCTTCTAAACCCATCGGTCCCCGTGCATGAAGTTTCTGTGTGCTGATCCCAATTTCGGCGCCAAGGCCAAATTGAGCACCATCGGTAAAACCTGTAGAGGCATTGGCATATACTGCTGCGGCATCTACTTCATTCAAAAATTGAGCAATATTAGCGGCATCTTCAGAAATGATGGCTTCACTGTGCTTAGAGCTGTAATCAGCAATGTGGTTCAATGCTTCTGCTAAATCCTTTACCACTTTAACCGCCAGCTTTAATGATAAAAATTCTGTTCCAAAATGTTCAGGCATAGCCTTATTCAATAGATTTGACGGATAAGAATACTTTAATGCTTCATAGCTTTTTTCATCTGCAAATAATTTCACATTTCCATCTGCCAGCGGAGATAAAAGTGCGGGTACATCATTTAACCTGTTTTCGTTAACAAGCACACAGTCTAATGAGTTACAAACGCTTACCCTTCTCGTTTTAGCATTAAAAATAATCGCTTGACCTTTCTCCAAATCACCTTTTTCGTCAAAATAGGTATGCACTATTCCCGCTCCGGTTTCAATAACCGGGATTTTGCTGTTTTCCCGGACATAATTAATTAACGATTGACTTCCTCTTGGAATCAGAACATCAACAAAGCCTCTTGCATTCAATAGCGCTTCGGTTGCAGCCCTTTCTGCCGGCAACAAGGTTAACACATCACGATTGATTTTATGGTTATCCAATACCTCGTGTATTACCTTTGCTATGGCCAGATTAGAAAACTCAGCGTCACTGCCGCCTTTTAATACGGCAACATTTCCGGTTTTAAAACAAAGCGAAAATACATCAGCAGTGACGTTGGGACGAGCCTCATAAATTACACCCACCACGCCCAAAGGCACACTCACTTTTTGTATATGAAGCTGATTGTCCAATATTTTATCAGATAGTACTTTCCCCAACGGACTTTTTAAACTTGCTACATTTTTAAGGTCAGTTGAAATATCAGCAATACGTGCTACACTTAATTTTAGCCTGTCATATTTAGGGTCTTCGACGGCCATTTTAGCTAAATCCTTTGCATTTTCAGAAAGGATTCCGGCTGTATTAGCCACTAGAGCCTCTGCCAAATCCCTTAAAATTGCATCTGTTGTTTCTTTTCCCAAGCTAATCAAGCTGCGACTTGCCTGTTTTGCCTTTTCGAAGTATTCTTTGTAATCCATTTTTTTCTTTTTTACCACAGAAAGCACCGAGTTTTCACAGAGAAGAAGAGAGATTTATCAAATCTGTGCCACTCTGTGATTTTCCTCTGTGGGCTCTGTGGTTAACCTAACTAAATAGCCGAATAAAAATAATCGTAATGCACCAAAGCTTTCTGTTTCTTTTGTCCTATTCTCTCTCTTGCCTTGTCAGATCCGTATTCTGCGATACCCAATCCGATCAGGTTATGCTGCTCATCGATAATCTTAATAATATCGCCTTTTAAAAAGTCTGTCTGTATTTCAATAATTCCTATGGGCAATAAACTGGTTGCTTTGCCTGATGTCAATACCGTTTTTGCTCCATCATTTAATTTCACCACGCCAGTTGCGGCAGTTTCAGAATGGGCAATCCATTTTTTCTTACCTGATTTGCTTTTCTCCGGGACAAAGCGCGTGTGTACCAACTCATTGTTTAGTAGAGAAGTCAGTACCTCATCTTTTGTTCCATTGGCAATATGAACCGTTATGCCCAACTTAGCCACTTTTTGCGCCATGGTCGATTTGGTGATCATGCCTCCACGGCCAAACTGCGATTTACCTGTTTGAATAAAAGAAGCCAGGTTAGCAACCGAACCGTTAATCTCCTCAATAACAGCTGAGCCTTCTAGTTTCGGATCGCCATTATAAATGCCATTTACATTTGATAAAATAATCAATGCATCCGCGTTTAACATTGAGGCAATTAGTCCGGCCAGTTCATCGTTGTCTGTAAACATCAGCTCAGTAACCGAAACCACATCATTTTCATTCACTACAGGTATCACTTCATTCTGTAACAAAATCTGCAGGCAGTTTTTCATGTTCAGGTAGTGTGCCCGGTCGCGGAAATCCTCTTTCGTAACTAAAACCTGGGCGCATTGTATAGCATGCGTCGCAAAGAAACTGGAATAGGTATTAATCAGTTTAACCTGGCCAATAGCTGCCAGTAGTTGTCGGGTAGTTACGGCATCTTGTTTTTCGGATACTTTAATTAAACTCCTGCCTGATGCTACTGCACCTGAAGATACCAAGATTACTTCAATACCCTGCTTTTTAATGTCGGCCAGTTGATTTACGAGGTGCTTAATCCTAAATTCATCAGGCAAACCATTTTCCTGCGTAATTACATTCGAACCAACTTTAACAACTATCTTTTTGTATCCTAATTTCATTATAATTTCAACCGTTTGGATATGGCAATTTACCATCAATTTTTATAATTCAGATGATTATCTATAGGCTTGATCGATTTTTACGAAAATGATAATCGGGTTTTGCGTTTAGCGCTAAGCGTTTGGGGCTGATTAACCGGATAACCAGTTACCCACTAATAAACTAATGACTATTGAACTAATAAACTATTTCATTAAATTGCAATTGATCCTAAATCAAACCGCTATGAAACGTATCTTACCCGGCCTGATATTGCTTAGTGCAATTATGGCCTGTAATCACCCTCAAAAGAAAGAAATGAAAGCAATAAAGTGGCCTGATGCCAAAGCTCCGGTAGCAGAAATTATTCCGCACAAAAGAGTTATACATGGCGATACCGTGGTAGATAACTACTATTGGATGATCGATTATTTTAAAAAAGGTCCGGACAGTACCAAAGTTGTGAATTACCTGAAAGCAGAAAACGCTTACCTGGATACCATGATGAAAAGTACCGAAAAGTTTCAGTCCGATCTGTTTAAGGAAATGAAAGGCCGGATTAAAGAAAAAGATGAATCGGTGCCGGTTTTCAGAAATGGCTACTATTACTATTCGCGTACAGAAGACGGGCAGCAATATTTTAAGTATTGCCGCAAAAAGGGAAGTTTATCGGCTACAGAAGAAATTTTGCTGGATGTAGATCAACTGGCAAAAGGCCATTCCTATTACAGCGCTACCGGGTTTAGTGTGAGTCCTGATAATAAACTTTTAGCTTTTGGAGTCGATCAGGTTTCGCGCAGGCAGTATACCATTAACATTAAAAATTTAGAAACCGGAGAACTTTTAAAAGATGCCATCACCAATACAGAAGGTGGAGTGGCCTGGGCCAACGATAATAAAACGTTCTTTTATACTTCTAAAAACCCGGTTACACTGTTGAGTGAAAAAATTAAAAAACATGTACTGGGTACAGATGCCAAAACGGATGCTGTGGTTTACGACGAGAAAGACAACACGAACTATATTGGGGTAGGTAAATCGAAAAATGGCAGATATATCTTCATTGCTTCCCAAGGAACATTAACTGCCGAATATAAAATGATTGACGCCGACCATCCGGAAAGCCCCTTTAAAGTTTTTGCAGCCCGCTCAAAAGATGTGCTGTATGATGTGATGCCCGTCGATGATAAGTTTCTGATCTTAACCAACTGGAAGGCTAAAAATTTCCGTTTAATGGAATGTCCGCTGGATAAAACCGAAAAGGAAAACTGGAAAGAAGTGATTCCGCACCGCGCCGATGTTTTATTGGAAAGCGTTGAAGAATTTAAAGATTTTACTGTTTTATCTGAACGTAAAAATGGGTTAACTGAGTTACGTGTACTCAAAAAAGACAAAAGTGATTATTACATCAAATTTGATGAACCTGTTTATGATGCCGGCGTTGGTGCAAATCCAGAGTACAACAGCACTACTTTGCGTTATAACTATACTTCATTAACCACTCCAAGCTCAGTTTACGATTATAACCTTATAGGGAAGGATCAGAAACTGATGAAGCAACAGGAGGTTTTAGGGGGCTATAATCCAAAAGATTATATTACTGAACGTGTTTTCGCAACCGCTAAAGACGGCACCAAAGTGCCAATTGCACTGGTATATAAAAAAGGCTTCGAAAAGAATGGTGAATCGCCATTGTTGCTTTATGGTTATGGTTCTTATGGTTCAAATTCGGATGTTTATTTCTCTTCGCCTCGTTTAAGTTTGCTAAATAGGGGCTTTGTGTTTGCCATTGCCAATATCCGGGGCGGACAGGAAATGGGCCGCCAATGGTATGAAGATGGAAAGCTGATGAAGAAGAAAAACACCTTTACTGATTTTATTGCGGCAGGGGAGTATCTGATTGATCAAAAATACACCTCAAAAGGCCATTTATACGGTCATGGTGGAAGTGCCGGCGGCTTATTAATGGGCGCTGTAGCCAACATGGCCCCAAATTTATGGAACGGCCTTATTGCTGATGTTCCTTTTGTAGATGTGGTTAATACCATGCTGGATGAAAGCATTCCGCTAACAACAAACGAGTTTGATGAGTGGGGCAACCCGAAACAAAAAGCAGCTTACGATTACATGAAAGGCTATTCTCCTTATGAAAATATCGGGAAAAAAGCCTACCCAAATATGTTGGTGACTACAGGCTTGCACGATAGCCAGGTACAGTATTTTGAGCCAGCAAAATGGGTGGCCAAATTAAGGGCGACCAAAACCGACAAGAATGTGTTGCTGCTTAAAACCAACATGGAGTTCGGCCACGGTGGAGCATCCGGCCGTTTTGATTATTTAAAAGATGTGGCATTACGCTGGGCATTTTTGTTCTCTTTGGAGGGGATAACGAAATAATTTTCCATAAATCCGTCATTTCGAGCGGAGTGCAACGCAGTCGAGAAATCTAATTAAGCAGATCTCTCTCCCGAACGTTCCGGACTGCGCTTCGGTCGAGATGACGGAACTTTTTCAATAATATACCAATAATAACCCCACAATGAATACTCAACTAAAAACACTCCAGACCGTCCATCTTGCACTATGCTCGGGTGTATTACTTTTTGCATTGGTAACGGTATTTTTAAACCGCGAGCTTATGTTTTTTGATGCCAATCCTAAAACAACTGCCCCCTTTAACCCGATATTTCCGGTTATGGGATTAATCACCCTCTCTGCAAGCATATTTTTTTATAGAAATTTAATCGCTAAAATTGATAAAACGGCTGCTGATGATATTAAAATCAACCTGTATCAAAGTGCATTTATCATTAGTTCAGCATTACTGGAAGGCGGGGCGCTTTTCAATATTGTTGGTTTCTTTATGACACGTAATTCATTCTTTTTGATATTTGGGGCAGCTAATTTTATATTTTTGGTGTTGAAACGGCCAACTAAAGATAAATTGATTTCCACTTTACAATTGCAACAACCAAATTCCGGGTCTTTATAGGCAATTAGCCTTATCTTTGCCCCTTAATGGAATACAATGTTCACACTCTGCCAAACGGCATCCGCTTATTGCACGTGCCTGCGGCTTCAGCCATATCTCATGCATGTATCATCGTTAATACAGGATCGCGCGATGAGCCTGAAGGCAAAGCAGGTTTAGCACACTTTATAGAGCACTTGATTTTTAAGCGTACCGAAAAACGGAACACCAACCAGATTCTAAATCATTTAGAAAGCGTTGGTGCAGATTTAAATGCCTATACCACTAAAGAATATACCTGCGTACATGCCTCGTTTTTAAATCCTTATTTAGCTAGAACTTTAGATCTCTTTAACGATATACTCTTCCATTCTACTTTTCCTGAAGAGGAAATGGATAAAGAAAAAAGTGTAATTCTGGATGAAATTTCTTCTTATCTGGATCAACCGGAAGAAGCGATTAATGACGATTTTGAAGATATGCTTTTTGCTGGTCATGCTTTAGGCAATAATATTCTAGGCACAACCGAATCCGTTCAACATTTTACAAGAGAAGATGTAATGAACTTTAGAAAGGCCAATTACCGTACAAATGAAATTGTGGTGGCTGTTTTAGGTAATTATACTTTAAATCAAGTCGTAAATAAAGGAAGCAAATATTTTGCGGATGTAGAAGAAAATAACCCAAAAAAAGTGCGGGTTAAACCAACTATACTTCCTCCAAGCAATAACACCATTTACAAGCCCATTATGCAGTCTCACTGCATTTTAGGCACACAGGCATATTCTACACATCAATCACAAAAGGTACCGCTGATGCTGTTGAATAATTATTTCGGCGGCAATGGAATGAGTTCGGTATTAAATCTGCAGATCAGGGAAAGATATGGCATTGCCTACACCATCGAATCCAATTTTTCGCCTTTGAGCGACACTGGCATTTTCTCTGTTTATTTCGGAACCGATAAAGAAAAACAGGCTAAAGCACTATCTTTAATTTTTAAGGAAATCAAAAAACTCAGAGATCGTCCGTTAAATGATTTACAGCTTCAGAAAGCCAAAAATAAATTTATCGGACAAATTGCTTTGGGAGAAGAAAACAGGATTGGTTTGATCATTTCGATGGCAAAAAGCCTGATCGATCATAATCAAATAGAATCGCTGGAAACCGTTTTTGAGAAAATTAACGCGGTTACCACCAGGCAAATGATAGAAGTTACCAATGAGATTTTAAATATTGAGCAACTGAGTGTCTTTACGTTCTGCCCAATAGCGGAATAATTGTTAGTTTTGTAAATCAAATCTTTCGGTTTGTCTTCCTTAACTTGTTGAAGGAATTAACGATGGGGCTTCAACAGGCTCAGACTGACACCACTTTATAATAATTAATGAGTTCAGATTCACTTCTGAAAAAAATATAATACAATGAAATTACCAATAGTAGCTTACGGCGATCCGGTTTTAAAAAAGGTTTGCGCCGATATCGATAAAGATTATCCGGAATTAGAAAAACTGATCAGCGATATGTTCGACACCATGTATTACGCCAATGGTGTTGGCTTGGCTGCACCACAGATTGGTTTACCGATCCGCTTGTTTATTGTAGATACCGGTGAAGATGAAGAAGGAAACCCTGGTTATAAAAAAGTATTTATCAATGCCGAAATTTTGGAAGAAACAGGCGAAGCCTGGAGCTTTAACGAAGGCTGTTTAAGTATTCCCGATATCCGCGAAAATATTATGCGCAAACCCAATGTCAAGATTACCTATTTCGACGAAAACTGGGTAGAGCATACCGATGATGTTGATGGCATGCCTGCACGTGTGATCCAGCACGAATACGATCATATTGAAGGGAAACTGTTTACTGATAAAGTAAGTGTTTTACGCAAAACTATGCTGAAAAGTAAACTGGACGCCATTTCGAAAGGAAATATCAAGACAGATTACAAAATGAAGTTTCCGAACAAGAGCAAGAAAAGATAGGTTTTGATGGAAGATTTGAGAGGGAAAATGGAAACGTTTTCCCTTTTTTTGTCCCTGCTTTCCCTTATCAATTTTTTCGCATTCGTCATCCTGAACTTGTTTCAGGATCTTTTTAGATATGATTACATATGTAAAAATCCGTCATCGCGAGAAGGCTTTTTCAGCCGGGAATGAGGAATACTGGTGGATCTGTAAATGGTAACGAAACGCAAGAAGTTAAGAACCCTAAGAGGTACACAGAAGTTAAATCTAATCCTCAACATAAACTTGTTAAGAGTCTTTCTTGTTAAATAAACCGCTATGTTCAGCCGGAATGACGAGAGTATAAATAAATCCCGTATGCATAGACTAAGGACTCCAGACTTAGGGCTCAAGACTAATTCGTCCTGCTCTTATCGCCATCAAAGATCTGCTGCATTAGTTTGCCCCAGGCGAAAGGATTAAGCAGTGGATTGGTTTGCACCATATTCTTATTGATCATCCTGTCGAAATTATAACGGTAATTCTGGCTGCCAATTTCCTGCCCGTCTCGTGGCAGCGTTTGGATCAAACCATCAATTGAAGAACGCGAAAGATTCTTCTTGGCAATGGCCATATCGTCATCCGCCAGTTTCATTGATAAAAACTCGCGAGTAAATTCTTCAGTGGTTGCCCAGGGGAAAACGCGCACCGATGGTAAATCGATCACATTCGCTTTCAATTTAACCATAATGGTGTATTTGCTATCGGGCGTACTTTGCGGTATTACGGTAGAGAATTTTTTGTAACCAATGGCTGTAAATAGTATCGTATCGCCTGGGTTAACAATAAAGGTAAAATACCCCCTGTAATCGGCACCAACCCTTTTGCTCCTGGCAGAAAGATTGGTAATGGTAACATAAGGTATTACGTTTGAACTGTCGATATCGGTAATAATCCCGGAAAATTGGATCAGTTTATCCTGAGCCGGCTTTTGTTGTGCAGAAGCGGCTAAAGAAAAAATAAGGCAAATTAGGATAACACAATATCTCATTAATACAAAAGTAATTTTATTAATAAAACTTCCTTGTTAAATAGTGTTAAAGCTTATTCTTGTTCAGCCATGTTAACGGCAACCACAGACGTAATCTGAGGAACAGCTTTCATAATGGCCTGTTCAATACCAGATTTCATCGTCATAAAACTCATTGGGCAAGAACCGCAATTGCCCAAAAGCCTAAGCTTTACCGTGCCTTCAGCTGTAATTTCTTCAACAGAAACATCCCCTCCATCAGCTTTTAAATACGGCCTGATAGTTTCCAATGCCTGTTCTACTTCTTCTGTTAAATTCATTATATATATTTTAATTTATAAAAATAGTAATTTTTTAGCAATTCACGATTTGTGCATTGTTAATGGAGATCTGTTGTGCAATCTTACTGGCAATATCTCCAAATACAACATCCAATAACGGGTTTTGATTTAGTGCTACAGGTTTTCCTTTGTCACCAGCTTCGGCAATACTTTGGATAATTGGAATTTCTCCCAGAAATGGCACATCAAAACGCGATGCAAGCGCTGTACCGCCACCTTTTCCAAAAATATAATATTTGTTCTCCGGCAATTCGGCTGGTGTAAAATACGACATGTTTTCTATAACGCCTAAAATCGGGATATTAATTCCAGGCATTCTGAACATCGCCAGGCCTTTATGCGTATCAGCCAGTGCTACCTGTTGCGGTGTAGTAACCACTACTGCCCCCGAAATTGGAAAACTTTGGGTAATGGTAATGTGGATATCGCCCGTTCCCGGTGGAAGATCTACAACCAGGTAATCCAGTTCTCCCCAGTTGGTATCATTAAACAATTGTTTTACCGCATTCGAGGCCATTGGTCCACGCCAGGGTACGGGTTGGCCAGGATCAGCAAAAAAACCAAGAGATAACAGTTTAATGCCATACTTTTCAATTGGCAAAATTTTGGTCTTTCCATCAGCCGTTTCTTCGGCAGCAGGTTTGGCATCAACCAGATCGAACATGGTTGGTACCGATGGACCATAAATATCAGCATCAATAAGGCCAACCTTGGCACCATCTTTAGCCAATACAACCGCCAGATTGCTTGCAACGGTAGATTTACCAACGCCTCCTTTGCCAGATGAAACCAAAATAATGTTTTTGATGTTATCTAATGATGAGGAATTGCTGGGCTGAGTAACCCTTGATGTTACATTGATCATTACCTCCGCAGTGGCTGATACAAAATGCCTGATGGCATTTGTACAGGCATTTTTCAGCATTTCTTTCATCGGACATGCCGGCGTGGTAAGCTCTAATGTAAAGTTGACCTGGTTATCTGTGATCTGTAAATCTTTGATCATGTTTAAAGTAACCAGATCTTTTTTAAGATCGGGATCTTCAACATTTTTAAGCGCATCTAAAACTTGTTGCGGGCTAATCTGCATGGTATTAATTTAAATTCAAAATTAACAAAACATAGCCACAAATACTTTTATTTAGGCTTTTTAACTGTAATTTTAACACGAAATAAACATTTAATTGTTACGTTTAAGCAATTAACCATTTTAACGACTATATGCGAATACCAAAAATTAAGATCCCCAAAAAATATTTGAAAATCGGAGCCTGGTTTTTAGGTGTTTTTGTTGTTGTTTGTATTGCTTTTGGAGCCGTAGCCTACAGCAAAAGGGAAGCGCTTCTTAAAAAGATGGTGGCCAAAGCAATCGCTAAGGCCGACAAAGATTATAACCTGGAAGTTAAAATCGGATCAGCAGATTTTGCCGGGTTCAGCACCGTTAAAATGACCAATATTTCTGTCGTTCCTAAAGAACGTGATACCCTTTCAAACATTAATGAGCTGAGTGTTAGCGTTAAGCTTTTTCCTTTAATATTCGGCAACGTAAAACTTTCGGAAATAAAACTGAAAGAAGGTTATGTGAATGTAGTGCTAAAGGATTCAACCACTAATATCGATTTCATCTTAAAAAGGAAGAAGAAAGATAGCATTCAGACCAATCAAAAAGCAAATTTATCAGAAATCGCCAGCAACATTTTAAATCAGGTGTTATATAAAATCCCTGACGATATGGATGTGAAGAATATGATTTTTAAGCTAAATGATCATGATACAGCCAAACTGAGCTTTGCAACCACTGCTACAATTGATGGAGGAGATTTAAAATCAACCATTGACGTAAACAACAACGAATCTACGTGGCATGTCAATGGGTATGTTGATCCGGGAAGTAAAAAGTTAAACTTTTTAGCCTATGCTGATGGAAAAAAGCTGGAATTGCCTTACCTCAACAATAAATTACACGCCAGGCTTAGTTTCGACACCTTACAAACTGAATTAAAAAATGCCAAATATAGTGGCGATGATTATAAGATATCGGGCTCCTGGTCAGTTAAAAATATGTTGATCAATCAGCCCCGTATCGCATCAAATGATATTATTGTACAAAGCGCAAAACTGGACGCCGATATTTTGGTCGGACCTAACTACATTGCCTTAGACAGCACCTCCACAGCCTATTTAAAAAATGCACAGATCCACCCTTTTGTTAAGTATACCTTAGGGAAAAACAAAATATATGAACTAAAGCTCAATGCCGAAGAACAGGACGCACAAGCGGTTTTAGATGCATTTCCACAAGGTTTATTTGAATCGCTGGAAGGATTAAAAGTACAAGGCAAGGTTAAATACAGCCTTAACTTTTATCTGGATACCAAGGTACCCGACAGTGTTCGCTTCAACTCTACACTTACACCGGTCAATTTTAAAATCTTGCAGTGGGGCAAAACCAATCTGCAAAAAATTAACAACACTTTCGTTTATACACCTTATGAATATGGCAAGCCGATGCGCGATATTACCATTGGCCCGTCCAATCCTAATTTCACACCCTTATCTGCCATTTCAAAGAATTTTATCAACGCCGTTTTAACGGCAGAAGATCCTTCCTTTTTTACCCATAATGGTTTTGTGGAAGAGTCGATCCGCAAATCAATCGCTGTAAATTTTAAGGAAAAGAAATTTAAGCGCGGGGGCAGTACCATCAGCATGCAGCTGGTGAAAAATGTGTACTTAAGCCGTCAGAAAACTTTGGCCCGTAAAGCCGAAGAGATCTTAATTGTCTGGCTTATCGAGCATAATCACCTCATCAGTAAACAGCGTATGTTGGAGGTATATTTTAATATTATGGAGCTGGGGCAAAACATTTATGGTATAGGGGAGGCCTCAAGGTATTATTTTGGAAAGCAACCAGCAGATTTAACCATTGGTGAAGGATTATTTCTTGCCAGTATTGTTCCCAAACCAAAAGCTTCGATGTATAAATTTATGGCCGATGGCAGCCTTAAACCTTATATGTTCAATTATTTCAGGTTTATGGGCAATATTATGGCCAGAAAAGGTTTAACGCCTGGCGATACCTCAGGTTACGGCTTCTATAATGTTCGCTTAAGGGAAGGTTTACGTCGTTACCTGGCTCCAGACACGGCCGTGGTTGATACCTCTGCTTTCGATGATGATGGAGATGGATTGCCGGTTGTAATTGTTCACGATAAAAATAAAAGCTTCTTCGAACGTCTCTTTGGTGGCAACCCTAAAAAAGACACCACCAACAATAAGCAGATGAACGCTCCGGCCGATACCACCAAGACAAAAAGACAGTTGAGGCAGGAGCGAAGGGAAGAACGGAGACGCCAGAAGGAACTGGAAAAGAGCCTGGAGCAATAGTTTTGAGTTGCGCATCTGAAGACTGAACTTGGGTAACAGGTTTTCAGTTAGCGGTTGTCAATTCGCAAAACAACCCAACAATAAAGCAATCACCGACAAAAACCTTACAACTTTCCAACATTAAAACCTTTTTCAAACAATAACAAAGCAGCATGCACAAAATAAAAGTAGAGGATAAAGAATTCGAGATATTTTTAGAAAATGATACCTTAAACAAAAGAATCCGCTTGCTGGGTATCCAGATGAATGTAGATTATGAGAATAAATGCCCTTTATTCATCGGTGTGCTAAATGGCAGCTTCCTGTTTATGGCTGACCTGATTAAAGAGATCGATATACCTTGCGAAGTTGCTTTTATGCGTGTCGCATCCTATGAAGGAACAGCAAGTTCGGGAAATGTAAAAGAACTGATCGGATTGCCAGATAATCTGGAAGGCAGAGATATTGTTATTGTGGAAGATATTGTTGATACAGGCCTGACTTTAACACATATTTTAAAAACGATAAAGGAAAAAAATCCGGCTTCCGTTAAAGTAGCTTCTCTTTTGCTTAAACCAAGTGCTTTAAAACACGAAATTGAAGCCTTAGAATACGTTGGCTTTGAAATACCTAATGAATTTGTAGTGGGTTACGGGCTGGATTATAATGGCCTTGGCAGAAACCTGACAGATATTTACAGAGCAACGGGCGCATAATTTTTAGATTGGATTAATTTATTTTTCGCACCTTTGCCCTATAATTTCTAAAACAATGACCATACATAAAGAAGGCTACACCACTATTGCCTTAAGCATATTGTTTATCTTCGTAATCAACGCCATAGTCGATTATAAATACCATGACATTACCTGGTTGCGCTGGTTTATCTATATCTTTTCTGCTGCTTTATTTATTATTGTGCTGCAATTTTTCCGCAACCCGAGCCGCAGCTTTTCTTCAGGCGATAATCTGGTGATTTGCCCTGCAGACGGCAAAGTTGTGGTAATTGAAGAGACGGAAGAAGGCGAATATTTTAAAGATAAACGTTTACAGGTTTCGATTTTTATGTCGCCCGTAAATGTGCACATCAACCGTAATCCGATTTCGGGGGTAGTGAAATTTTTCAAATATCACCCTGGAAAATACCTTGCCGCCTGGAATCCAAAATCTTCTACTGAAAATGAGCGTACGACCACCGTTGTTGAACATAAAAACGGCACGCCCGTATTGTTCCGTCAAATTGCAGGTGCCTTAGCACGCAGAATTGTATGGTACGTTAAAGAAGGCGATCAGGTGGTACAAACCGAGCAGTTTGGTTTCATCAAATTTGGATCAAGGGTGGATGTTTTTCTTCCGGTAGGCACCAAAGTTAATGTAGAGCTGAACCAGGTTGTAAAGGGTGGGATCACTACCCTGGCAACCTTAAGTTAAAGATATTAAATAAATGTATAAAAAGCCGTCCCGATGTAAAATCGTGACGGCTTTTTTGCGATTACCATTTGATTAACATGATGTTCTGTGATGATACAAACCACGGCAACTGAAAGGGATTTTAAAACACTAAAGAATCCACCTAAAGCAGATAGTAACGGAAAGCATGGATCCCGATTTTCATCGGGAGAAGACTTGTAGTGGATAGCAGGAGTAAACTTTAATCATTCTCACAGGCTTTGCTTTCTAAAAAAGCAACTTTTTCCCTTATCCGTTGTACTTTCTATATGGCAATTTCTTTAATTTACGCAGCGGTTTGTGGAAATGATCAGAACTAATCCATAGCATCATTACCCACTTCTTTTTCTGTTGCGGCGTTACCGAGTGGCCTGTCGCTGATTAAACGTTGTGTAGGGTAAGCAAAATCCGATTTATTCCTAACTACGATCTCCATAATCTCCAGGTTAATTTCCTGCCTGATTTTCAGGAATTCAACGGAATTAAGTACGGTTACAAAATAATTGATTTCCACGTTCAGGCTTGAATCGCCAAAGCTTTTAAAAGAGGCATTTCCATCATCGCTGGTACCTTCATGGTTGTTGATATAATCCTGGATTTCGGAAATAATTTTTCTTAAGGAATCAGAACTGGTTTCGTAGGTAAGTCCGATTACAAATGATACCTTACGCGAATTTCGCAAGGAGAGATTTTCCAAAACCCCATCAATCATACCCCTATTGGGCAGGGTAGCCATGGTTCTCTCAGAAGTCCTGATCCTTGTACTCCTAAAACCAACCTTTTCTACAGTACCTTCTACACCATCAACCTTTACCAGATCGCCCACCACAAAAGGCTTATCTAAAAATATGGTAAAAGAACCGATCAAGTTCTCCAGGCTCTCTTTCGCAGCCAAAGCAATGGCAATACCACCAATACCCAATCCGGTGATCAGGGTTAATACGTTAACTTCGAAAACAAAACCCAGCAGCGTGAAAAAACCGATAAAGATTACAGTTGTTTTAAGTAATTCTTTTAAAAAAGGCACTAATTGATCGTCAGACTTATTTGCGGTAAGCGATGCTTTAAATAACAACACGTGGGTAATAAAATCAATTATCCTTAAAATAATCCAAAAAAACGATAGGATGATGCCAAACAAAAATATCCGGTCGATACAATCGCCAATAGATACCGGTATAGACTCTTTAACCTTTCCGATTAACTTGCTGTAATGGAATACAGTTACCTCTAAAGGGTGTTTCAACTGGTTGATTGAAAGATAAAGTGTGGTTAACAGAATGAAAACTTCTATTGGCTTTACCAGCAGGGCCACAAAAGCTTCATCATGTGATTGGTTTGAAAAGTTCCTGAAAAGCTTAAAAAGCAGCTTGCTTAACAGCTTAGAGACGATATTTTTGAAAACCAAGCCGAAAAGAAGTATTCCTCCGAAAAGGAAATAATCCTTTATGGTATTGCCCCAAAAAACCTGATTGAAAAAAGCAGAGTCTAACATTTAACAAAGGTATAAACAAAAAAACCTCCACGAAATTAATCGTGAAGGCTATATCTTATAATAAAGAATATTATTTTCTCAAAGATTTGATACGAGCAGCTTTACCGGTTAAAGCACGTAAATAGAACAATTTCGCTCTACGAACTTTACCATAGCTATTCACTTCAACTTTCTCGATGTTAGGAGAACTAAAAGGGAAAATACGTTCAACACCAACGCCGTTGCTCATTTTACGAACAGTAAAAGTTTCGTTAGCACCTGCACTGTTACGTTGTATTACAACACCTTGGTAAATTTGAACACGTTCTTTATTACCTTCGCGAATTTTATAGTGTACGCTCACTGTATCGCCAGACTTGAACGCAGGAAAATCTTTTTTCGCGATGGCCTGCTCTTCAACAAATTTTACTAAATCCATGATTTTAAGCTATTAAATCGATATTTCATCCCGTGAAAATCGGATTGCAATATTAGGGATTATTTTCGATAAAAAAAAACCTATTTTAATTTTTTCCACATTCTTAATGAATTCCACATTTGATTGTGTTAATTGCTTCTATTCCAAAAGATCAGGACGACGGGCTTTGGTCCGTTCTAAAGCCTGTTCATGCCTCCATTCGTTCACTTTTGCCTCATGGCCGCTCAATAAAACATCAGGCACCTTATGTCCACGCCAATCTGCAGGACGGGTATAAACCGGCGCATCCAGCAGTTCGCCTTGAAAACTATCAGACAGGGCAGAAGTCTCATCATTTAAAACCCCGGGGATTAAACGTACCACAGCATCTACCACAATTGCTGCCGGCAGCTCTCCTCCGCTTAAAACATAATCACCAACAGATATCTCTCTTGTTACGAAAATATCCCGTATACGCTGATCTATGCCCTTGTAGTGGCCACACAAAATAATGATGTTCTTTTTTATAGATAGCTCATTGGCCATGCTCTGGTTTAACGTAACACCATCCGGACTCATGAATATTACCTCATCATATTCCCTTTCTGCCTGAAGTTTTTCGATACAGGCAGCAAAAGGTTCGATGCTCATTACCATACCACTACCACCGCCATATTGGTAATCATCTACACTTTTTTGCTTGTTGGTGGCATAATCTCTCAGGTTATGTACAACAATTTCGGCAATGCCCTTTTTTTGTGCACGATGCAATATAGAATGGGCAAAAGGGCTTTCTAATAACGCAGGTAAAACAGTAATAATATCGAAACGCATGGAGCAAAGGTAAGGCTTTTGACGGTCAAATGTAAATAAGCCGAACCGGGATCAAAACCAGAGTATATTGTCAAAATAACTGACTAATATTTAGCCTTATAGCACTCCTGACCAAGACAGATATCTAGCCTTTTTTTATCTTGTCCACTTTCCGCCATAGTTCCTGCCATTGGTAAGTTTCTTTTCCGTCAACTTGTTTTGCACCACCCATTATACCAAGGTACCGATTACCATCAGGCCCATCAAAAAACTTAAATTTCAAACTGGAAACAGTATTGTTTAATGGCGCACTGATAGAATAATTAACACTTTCTTTTATAAAATCCTCATTTTCTACCTCAATTTTAGCGGTTTGCCACACAACCGCTCCTTGTTCTGTTACTTTCAACTGGAGACAGTTACCCATGGTATCAAACACCTTGAGGGTTGATAAAAATGGCAGCTGTGGAGCATTAGCCTGGCCAGATGGCTTTACAAACTCCCATGCCCCAACAAAATCAGATAAAGTTGATTTCTCCTGGGCGCTAACGCAAGTTGAGTTTAAGAAAAAAAGAACGGCAACAAGAACGAATTTAAAGGCTTTTCTCATATTAATTTTAGGTTTATTGTCGCGCTAAAATGATTTCACTTTGACCATACTTTCTTCCCACTTAAGTGTATCCGGCCCAAATTTACTATACACAACACCAGAAAGCTTAACGCTCTTCATATCTTTTCCAAAAACATAATGATTGATGTATTGGCGATCCTTAAGCGCATACTTTCGGTTAGGCAGTTCGTAGGTAATATCAAGTAAATAGGCGCCATCGCCAATCACTTTATAATGACCACTGTGGGTAATCACCTGGCTATCACCTTCCTTATAGCTGTTATAAAAATGGCCATCTTCCGTATAAGTGATAAAAGATCCTGTTTCTTTAACATTCTGCCAAATCCCAACAAAAGGCTTGTTGGCTTTTAAAGATAGTTTTTGTGTGGTGCAGGCTTGAAATGAAGCCACCAATAAAAGCAGCGCAATAGCTTTAGATCGTTTCTTAAACATAAAAGAATAATTAGATATAGCTAATATAAAGATCTATATCTAATTAATTCTTTTATTGCATGCTCTATTTTTCCAGGTAAACATCCAGCAAACCTTCGGGCAAACTAAGTGTGAGGATCTTTTCATCCTGATCATATTCAACAATAAAATCTTCATTTAGCGGAAACAGTACTTCGGTTCCTTTATACATCACCGTAGCCACAAATTGCTGTGGATATTCATTTACCTCCAGAATTTCGCCTAATTCGCCTAAAGATTCATCTATCGCTAAATAACCTTTAAAATCGGTATAGAAAAATTCACCTTCTTCGCGTTCGGGCATCTGCGACAGCGGCAGGTACAATTTCTTTTTTAACAGTGGCTGCACTTTATCAATATGATCAGCATCATCAAAGTTGAAGTAACCTGTTTTATTGGCTTGCAGTTTTGCCGATGCTACAAAATAGGGTACTAGTTTGCCATTCATATCTGCAAATACCACATCAAAATCAAGTTCTTCGTATTCATCAAATTCAAAAAATACCTGAACTTCTCCTTTTAAACCCCTCGTTTTGGTTACGTAACCGATATAAAATGCTTCTTCGTGTTTCATGATAATTTGCATTTTGATTCTGATGCACGAGGGATCTTTTACTAATTAGAAAAACCCTTCATACTTCAGGATGACATTTTTGTTTAAAAAAATAGCGTTCCGGTAACCGGAACGCTATTTTATCAGGCAAAATAATTAAAAACTATTCTGCGCCTTCTTCTTTAGGAGCTTCTTCAGTTGCTTCAGCCTCAACAGCTGGAGCTTCTTCTTCAACAACTTCTTCTGCAACTGGTGCATTTTTAGCTGCGATAGCTGCTGCTCTATCTTCTTTCTTTTTAGCTTCTGCTGCTAACGCTGCTTTACGCGCATCTGCTTTAGAATTAGCTAAACCCTCTGTTTTACCAGAAATTTTACCTGCTTTAGCATCTAACCAAGCTGCAAATTTTTCATCTGCCTGTTCTTGAGTCAAAGCGCCTTTTTTAACACCACCTTCTAAGTGTTTTTTGTATAAAACACCTTTGTAAGAAAGGATAGCACGAGCAGTATCAGTAGGTTGTGCACCACTGTTAACCCAAGCTAAAGTTTTTTCGAAGTTAATTTCGATGGTAGCTGGATTGGTATTTGGGTTGTAAGAACCTAAACGCTCAATAAATTTACCATCACGTGGAGAGCGGGAATCTGCTACCACAACGTGGAAAAAAGGTTTCCCTTTTTTACCAAATCTTTGCAATCTGATTTTAGTTGCCATTTTCTTTTGTATTTATGTATTCAACATAGTTCCCGGAGCTTCATACTGCGGGGCTGCAAAGATAACTAAAATACTGGAAATTAAAAACATAGTTTAATTTCTTTGTTTTCAGGATATTTACGCCCAAATATTTGCAGATACAAATGGAAAGAATTGCGATTGATATGGACGAGGTGATTGCCGATGCCGTTGGAAAATTTATTAAACTTTATAACCGGGACTTTAACGTTCCTTTAGACTTGAAAATTGACGCTGGAAATGAAATCTATCATCATGTTCCACAAGATGTGAATCAGAAATGGTTCGAATATATCAATGAACCTGGTTTTTTCCGAGATCTTGACGTTATAGCCGATAGCCAACGGGTAATTAAGGCTTTACAACAGAAATACGATGTTTACATCGTTTCGGCAGCAATGGAGTTCCGGAATTCATTGGTTGATAAATACGATTGGCTGGCCGAACATTTCCCTTTTATCGATTGGCAACACATCATGTTCTGCGGAAATAAAATTGTGAATGTTGATATCATCATTGACGACCGAACTAAAAACTTTATAAATTTTGCCGGCAGGCCATTGTTGTTTACCTCGCCACATAATTTACTGGTAACCGAATACGAGCGTGTAAATAACTGGGAAGAAATAGCAGGATTACTGTTATAATTCCTGCCATGGTCAGTTTTTATAAGCTGCAACAGAGAAATCTATAGCGTTCTTTATTCCGTTACATTCCGATTGGCAATGACAATCCAGGCATTAAGCCCCTAAACCTTTACATTTCGAAAAGTGTAACATTTCTGGAAAGATTTGCTCTAATGATAAAAAAATTAAACTATGCTAGTAACCACAACGCCTACAGTTGAGGGCAGAAAAATTATAAAATATATTGGTTTGGTAACCGGAGAAACCATTATAGGTGCAAATATTTTTAAAGATTTATTTGCAGGAATAACAGATATAGTAGGAGGGAGATCGAGTTCGTACGAACGCGTTTTAAGAGAAGGAAAAGATACCGCTGTTAATGAAATGCAGCAATATGCAGCGGCACTTGGAGCAAATGCCATTGTTGGGGTTGATTTAGACTATGAAACCGTTGGTAGCGGTGGAAGCATGCTCATGGTAAGCGCCAATGGTACTGCGGTAATTTTAGCAGACTAAAAAATTTGCTTATTGCGAAAACTAAGCAAAAAACAAGAAAGTCTTTCCGGTGCGGGAAAGACTTTTCTTTTAAACGTTTTTCACTTAAAACGAAAGTATGTCAATTAATTTCAGCCATTTAGAACTTACTTTCTCTGCATTAATATGCTTTATTGCATGATCAAAAGGGGTAAAAACAATTTCCCGGTTAATCTGTCCGACCATTACACCACTCTCACCCTGAATTAAACCCTCAACTGCAACTACGCCTAAGCGGCTGGCCAATACGCGGTCCATACAAGTTGGCTTACCCCCACGTTGAATATGCCCCAAAACTGAAACTTTGGTATCGTAATGTGGATATTTTTCCTGCAAAATTTCACCAACCTTAAAGGCACCACCGGTATCATCACCTTCAGCAACGATAATAATCTTTGATGATTTATCTTTACGGCTATGCTCCAGCTTGTGCAAAATATCATCCGCATTCATATTTGCTTCAGGGATCATGATGGCCTCAGCGCCAACACCGATACCACTTCTTAAAGCGATTAATCCAGAGTCGCGTCCCATTACCTCTACAATAAAAAGCCTGTCATGTGATTCTGCCGTATCTCGGATCCTATCTACCGCATCAACAACGGTATTAATAGCCGAGTCATATCCAATAGTGAAATCGGTACCCACCAAATCATTATCAATGGTACCAGGTAAGCCCACAATCGGAAAATCGAATTCTTTGGAAAAAACATTGGCACCCGTAAACGTTCCATCTCCACCGATTACCACTAAGGCATCAATTCCATTGGCTTTCAGGTTTTCGTAAGCTTTTTGCCTGCCTTCTACTGTTCTAAAAGCTTCACTACGGGCTGTTTTTAAAATAGTTCCACCTCGCTGAATAATATTGGCCACCGACTTACGGTCCATCGGAATAAAATCATTGTTGATCAACCCTTCATATCCACGGAGAAATCCGGTTACTTCAATATCATAATAAATAGAGCCTCTAACTACCGCTCTGATCGCGGCGTTCATGCCTGGCGAATCTCCACCAGAGGTTAAAACGCCAATATTCTTAATCTTATTCATTTGTCTATTTCTTGGCAAATCCAGATAATCCATTATCCAGGTATTGCAAATATTTATCTACATCAAATTCTACCCCAATAGGAGGCGAAACTAATTCTTTTTCATCAGTACCCAAAAGCACATAGTATGGTTGCGAAATGGTATTAAATCTCTCTGCCTGCAAATGTTTGAATTTTTTACCAACGGTATTCACTCTTGTGCCTAAAATTTTAGAGTCAAATTGTTCTGCTTCCGGCAAACTGGTTTTGTCGTCAGTGTAAAGCGATACCACAATGTAATCTTCTTTCAATTTTTTTAGCACTCTGGGATCAGACCAAACCCGCGCTTCCATTTCGCGGCAATTTACACAACCATGTCCTGTGAAATCAAGAAATAACGGTTTTTTTACTTCTTTGGCATAGGCCAAAGCTTCTTCATAATCAAAAAAACCATCAATATTGTGCGGAATATGAAGAAAATCAGCATATTTACGTTTAGCATGATTGGTTGTTGCCGTTTGGTTTGATCCCCCTCCGGCATCTTGTCCAATTACAAAATCCTGCGTAGAGAGCGGCGGTACCAGTGCACTTACAGCTTTCAAGGGCGCTCCCCACAAACCTGGAATGAGGTAAATAGCAAATACAAAAGTTGCCGTTGCAATGAATAGTCTTGGTACAGAAACATAAGGGAGGTCACTATCATGAGAGAACTTAATTTTCCCCAATAAATAAACGCCCAAAATTAAAGCCAGTACAATCCATATAGCTAAAAATATCTCACGGTCCAATATTCCCCAATGATAAGCCAGATCTGCTGTTGAAAGGAATTTCAGTGATAAACCCAATTCTAAAAACCCTAAAAAAACTTTAATGGAGTTTAGCCAACCACCTGATTTTGGCAGCCCCGTCATTAAACTCGGGAAAATAGCGAACATGGTAAAGATCAATGCCAATGACAGCGAAAAGCCGAACATCACGATAACAGGTGTTAATAAATCGGTATTGATGGCGACTAAAGAAGTTCCGATTAATGGTCCTGTACAAGAGAAGGAAACAACCGCTAAGGTTGCCGCCATAAAAAAGATCCCACTCAAACCTTTAGCATCAGATTTTGCATCGAGTTTGTTCACAAATGAACTTGGCAGGGTAATTTCGAAAGCACCTAAAAACGATACGCCAAAAATAATTAATATCAGAAAGATAAAAATATTAAAAAATCCGTCTGTAGAAATTTCATTCAGTGCACTGGCGCCCCAGATTAAGGTAATGATTACACCTAAACCCACGTAAATGACAATAATCGATAAACCATAAATAATGGCACTCCTGATGCCTTTCGCCCTGCTTTCGGCCCTCTTGGTAAAAAAACCAACAGTAAGCGGTACCATCGGAAAAATACATGGAAGAAAAAACGCGGCGACACCCGCCAAAAGCCCCAAACCAAAGGTTACCCAAAGCGATTGTTTAGGAGCATCTTTTCCCGCTACAGGAGCTTTTACTTCTTTAACCGTATCCTTTTTAAGTGTATCATTTTCTGTTTTTACCTGCTTATTGGCGGCACTATCCTGTGCAGAGCCTACCTCAGTAAAAACGATATCATCTGGAGGAGTTGTTGCTGTGGTATCCTGTGTTACCGTGGCGTAAGTCTTAACGGCTGGCCATGCAATAAACGTTGCCGCCATTAAGAACAATAATAAAACCTTTTTCATTTGTGTGTATTTTGAAACCGTGAAATTAAGAATAATTTTAGAAACGATTTTTTTTAAACCACAACACCTTGTAGATTTTACTTTAAAAAGAAACAGTCCCAAAAATTCGGGACTGCCTGTAAATATTTTGATGTCAATTATTTAACCGGAACACTAAACTCCACTTCTTCTGGCGGAAGGCATTGCTTATCGTTACAAACCATAAACTCTACCACACCTTTAACTACAGTTGTTGCTTTGTTCAGCTTAATTTTTTGTTGAAAAATTACTGATTTTTCAAAGTAACTTACGTTCATTTTAAATGTGCTTTCATATTTAACAATTGCTTTTGGCTCAATTGTTTTACCTACAAGACTAAAATCTTTTGATGGGGAAAAAGTAAAAGTGGTTTTTACAGGTCCTCCGTCTTTTATATTTTGAGAATAAATATGCCATCTATCATCAATCGTAGCCTTTAAATAAATTATAGCTTCAGTTTTACTTACTTTCTTCGCAAAATATGCCCAAGTTACCGGTTTTTCGATCTGAGCAAATGCACCAACAACGGTAAAAAGTACCATCGAAAGCACCAGGGTGATTTTTTTCATTTGTGTTTTATTTTGTGTGTATAAATTCAATTTCTTTAAAGTTAAAAATTTTTAAGCCATTTTTTGTATCAACTTTTAACCTGCCGTTATCTTCAACTCCTTCAATCGTTCCTTCAAAAATCCCGCCGTTATGCTTATATAACGAAGCAACTCCGTAATTATATAGTTTCATAAGGTAATCATTTTGTAAAATACTGAATTTCCCTGCCCTTAAAATTAGGTAGTACTTTTCGATAAATATGAATATTTTATCCATAATATCCATTAAGGGAACCTCTTTTTGTAAAATTTGAATCACCGAAGTAGCACGTCCACTGATGCTCTCTGCAAATTCTGATTGATTCACGTTCAAGCCAATGCCAATCACTGATGATTTAAAAGTACTGCCTGTCAGTGTATTTTCAATCAATATCCCTCCTAATTTCTTATCCAGGTAGTAGATATCGTTAGGCCATTTCACCATTATGCCTTGCGGTATAAAACAGCATAAAGCATCACTAACAGCCAAACTAACGGCCATATTTAAGTAAAACTGCTTTCCAAGCGGCAAAAAAGAAGGCTTTAAATATATACTGGTACTGATATTTTTTCCCTCCTGCGTTTGCCAAACACTATCCTGCTGTCCTCTTCCGGCAAACTGGTGGTCTGCCATAATTACAGTGCCTTCTACTAATGGCTCGGATTTTGACACCAAATTTTTTAAAAAGTTATTAGTAGAATCAACTTCTTTTAATTTGATTAAATTTTGACCAACAAATAGTGTTGAAAAAGTGTTATTTTGCAAGTGTTGAATTTATAATATTGTAATTCCAAAATTAAAGCATTTTAATGGTAAAAAAGAAAATAGTAGCCCTTTCTACATATCTTTCTGAACTGGCCGTTCACGGCATACAAGAGAAAAAAGGAGAAGATATTGTGCGGTTAGATCTTAGAAATATTCATACTTCAGTGGCTGATTACTTTATTATAGCGAGCGCCAACTCTGCTACCCAGGTTAAAGCTATTGCCGATAGTGTAGAAAAAGAAATATATAAAGCCACTCAAGCCGACCCAAGGCATAAGGAAGGTTTCGAATCAGCAGACTGGATCATTCTTGATTATTTCGATGTGGTTGTGCACATCTTTAAAACTGAAAAGCGCCACTTTTATGGCATAGAAGAACTTTGGGGGGATGCAGAAAGCACAAATTTTCAAAGCGCATAACCTAATAGAACCATTTTGAAAAAGACAAATGAACGACAATCAAAATAATAACGAAAAACAGGGAAGAAGAATCCCAAATATTCCTAAAAAACCACAAAAAGGTTCAAAATTTAATATTTTCTGGGTATATGCGGCCATTATTATAGCCATTATTGCTGCACAGTTTTTATTTACCACCGATGGAGGTAAAGAGGTAACCTACCAGAAATTTGAACAACAAATGTTGCTAAAAGGCGACGTGCAAAAAGTTGTTGCTTATAAATCTGATGATTTAGTGCGCGTAGAGGTATATATCAAGAAAGACAGCCTGAAAAAGTCGACATACGATCCATATAAAAGCAACAGCACTTTTAACGTAAATAATGCGTCAGGTCCTGTTGTGTTTTTCAATGCCGGAACCATGGATGGACTGGATAAACAACTTGCCGATTCGCAAAAAGACCTTCCAGCCAACCAACCAAGGATATTGGCAGAAAAAACCAGCCGCAGCAATCCGTTGGCAAGCTGGTTTTTAAGCATCATTTTACCTGTATTGCTTTTAATCGGTTTCTGGATTTTTATGATGCGCAGAATGGGTGGCGGTGCTGGTGGTGGTGGCCAGATTTTCAGTATCGGAAAATCTAAAGCGACACTGTTTGACAAAGAAAGCCAGGTAAACATCACTTTTAATGATGTTGCAGGTTTGGAAGAAGCTAAAACCGAGGTAATGGAAATTGTAGATTTCCTTAAAAATCCAAAAAAATATACCGATTTGGGTGGAAAAATACCTAAAGGTGCTTTATTGGTAGGTTCGCCAGGTACAGGTAAAACTTTATTGGCTAAAGCTGTTGCCGGCGAGGCCCAGGTTCCTTTCTTTTCTCTGTCAGGATCTGATTTTGTAGAGATGTTTGTTGGAGTTGGTGCATCCCGTGTTCGCGACTTGTTTAAACAGGCAAAAGACAAATCGCCTTGTATCATTTTCATTGATGAGATTGATGCTATTGGTCGCGCCCGTGGTAAAAACGGTGTTATGGGTGGAAATGACGAACGTGAAAACACCTTAAACCAGCTTTTGGTTGAGATGGATGGTTTTGGCACCAATACACATGTGATCATTTTAGCAGCAACAAACCGTGCTGATGTTTTAGATAAAGCCTTATTAAGGGCAGGTAGATTCGACAGACAGATTTACGTTGATTTACCGGATGTTATAGAGCGTAAACAGATTTTTGAGGTACACATCGCGCCGCTTAAAAAATCGGAAGAGCTTGATACCGAGTTTTTAGCTAAACAAACGCCAGGATTCTCAGGTGCAGATATTGCAAATGTTTGCAACGAAGCGGCGCTAATTGCAGCACGTAAAAACAAATCATCGGTTGATAAGCAGGATTTCTTAGATGCTGTGGACAGAATTGTAGGTGGTTTAGAAAAGAAAAACAAAATCATCACCCCGAGCGAAAAACGTGCAATTGCGATTCACGAGGCTGGCCACGCCACCGTAAGCTGGTTACTGGAACATGCTGCACCTCTAGTTAAGGTTACAATTGTTCCGCGTGGACAAAGCTTAGGTGCAGCCTGGTACCTGCCAGAAGAGCGCTTAATTGTTCGCCCTCATCAAATGCTCGACGAAATGTGTGCAACAATGGGTGGTAGGGCTGCCGAAAAAGTAATGTTTGATACCATTTCCACTGGTGCGCTTAGCGATCTGGAGAAAGTAAACAAACAAGCGAGGGCAATGGTTACCATTTACGGACTGAACGATAAATTAGGAAACATTACTTATTATGATTCATCTGGTCAGAACGAGTATAATTTCTCAAAACCATATTCTGAGGACACCGCTTTAACTATCGATAAAGAAATTTCAGCATTAATTGAAGGCCAATACCAGCGGGCAATTCAATTATTGGAAGAAAATAAAGATAAATTGATCCAGTTGGCTGATATCCTGATCGAAAAAGAAGTTTTATTTAAAGATGATTTAGAAGTGATTTTCGGTAAAAGATTATTCGAAAATCAAGGAGAAAGCGGAAATCCCGGACACATTAAGCCCGTTGAAGCTTAAATAAATAATTTCTATTATTACATTTGCTACCCTGGTTTAACCATTAGGGTAGCTTTTTTTTATAATGAAGGATAATACGACAGCGAAAGAACAAATACTGAAAAAGATAAGGAAAGCACTATTAGAGAAGCGCGAAAATCCCTATCCTAATTTAGAAGAAAGTCCATTGTATAAAACAAATACAGATGAGCTTGAGATATTATTTGCCGAACAGCTTACGGCAATATCCGGTAATTTTATCTTCTGCGAAGACGGGATCGACTTTTTTGAAAATATGCTGCATTTGGCTGATAAGTTTAAATGGCGAAAAATATACTGCTGGGAACCAGAACTACAGCAGTTTTTAAGCAAATACGAATTTCCATTTTACCAAACTGATAAGGATTTTGAGCAAGCTGAAGTTGGTATTACCCTTTGCGAAGCCTTAATTGCCCGTAATGGAAGCGTAATGGTAACTAACCAGGGCGCTGCAGGCCGAAGGCTCAGCATCTTTCCACACCATCATATTGTGATTGCTAAGACCAGTCAGTTGGTTTTAGATCTTAAAGATGCCTTTCTGTTATTGAAGAACAAATATGGCAACCAAATTCCATCCATGATCAGTAATATTACTGGACCAAGCAGAACGGCAGACATCGAAAAAACACTGGTTTTGGGCGCTCATGGTCCCAAAGAGCTTTTTGTGTTTTTGATTGATGATTTTAGTTAAGGCCTTGCGTTTCATATCTTTTTCCGCTTGCCTTTGCGGTATATTTTAAAAACCCCACAGCAATGCCAAATCTTACCCATGCATATTTATCCTTAAAATAAATATTGTAAGGGTCTTCTCCATAATATCCGGCAGCTAACATAAATGCAGTTTGGCGCATCCAAGAGAGTGAATAATATCCTGTAGCCTCAATATTTAATCTTCTTTTAACAGCTAATAAGTTGTAGTGATCATATCTATTTATTGCATAAGATGCTTCCAGGTTCCATCTGAACTTCTCTTTATTTAGCCAACCTTTTTGATCATCCTCTTTTTTAGACGATCGCTTACCATTATCCTCCTGATCAGCATTAGTGAAAAGATCGTAGAAATAGGAATATTTCCGATAAGAAAAACTATAGCCGAGCCTTGTAAAACCATAATCACCCTTTATCACGTCATCGAAGTCAAATAACCCGTTTGATTTAAATTCTAGTTGATGATTTGTTGATGATCTCATGATATTGCTATCCATTTTAACTTTGCCCCAATTGTATCTCCCGTAAATGTAATTCGTAGAAAAATCCCAATCTTTATAATTTAGAGTACCTACAACTGGCCTATGAGTAGTATCCTGCCCGTTTGAGTGATGCATAAAACCCAGTGTTGCATATTTATAATTATTTTCATCAGCATTTAGCCGGTAATAAAGAGAACCTCCTATTCTAAAATCTGGGGTATATACAGGCTTAGACTTCATATCAAGCATCCTAATGGTGAAGTCTGGTATTAATGCAGCAGCAAGCCTAGATCCTTTTGTTCCGAGGATCATAAAAGAAGTACTTAGTCTTGACGTAAATATATATTTATTCTTTGACCCAATTTCGCCCAGAGGGGCAATATAGGATAGTGGATGATTTTGTCTGTAAAAATCAACGTATCTTAAATTAAGATAGCGTATATTCTCTGATCTGACGGAATCCTGATCTTGCGCTTTGACGCTGTTGCAGATAAAAATTATCAACGTAATGAGGGCGAACTTTTTCATGTTTATTTTTTGAGAAGATTACTGGATAAAGAACTTTGTTATCACCTTGAACAAATGTTTTCTATAATAGCACCAATTACATAAGGTGGTTCTTTGTAAGCTATTTTGAGATCAATATCGCTGTTAGGGTGTATCAATCCTATCCTATGGGCTGTTTCATGGGCAATTGTATTGGCAATGCTAGCTGCATTACGATGTCTTAGCGGAATTCTGTTTAGTAAAATCGGACCATTTGCCGTGCCATCATAAGCAATGTTATGATAAAAAGCATAACGAAACCACCCGATCGCGCCACCATAAGTTTCTATATACTCACCATTAATTTCTTTTCGCATTTTATCCACGATATCTTTCGCTACCAATCCTTTCCAGGCCTTTTCATGGGGTCCGTTGCCAATGCTATCTTTTATATAATTTTCAAGTTCGGTTTCGAACATTTGAGAATAGATGGCATTGATCGATAATTTAACTGCTTTTTCATATTCAGGGACTTTTTTACAAGGAATTTTAGAAGATGCGAAAGAAACTACTGCTCCGCCTACGGTGGTGTTTACTGGCGGAACAATGCAGATTTTTGCACATGAAAAATAGAATAAGGCTATTCCCGTTAAAAAGTAAAGTGATTTGTTTTTCATAATAGCATAATTTAAATGACAAATAATAAATAACTACCTCGAATGCTCAGGCATCTGCCTGTCTACAACAAACTCAAAAAGAACATTTGTTAAGGAATGTTTTATGTTTTAAGTGGTTTGGTTTGATGTAAATGTAATTGATAGTCCAGGTAGTTTATATACCCTTTAACCGGTATATTCAGTACCTGGTTTATATCTTATATTTATAGAAATATTAACCGTAACTTTTCGACAATTCGCTCATCAATGAATAAATTTTTCCTGATAACTGCATTATTATTGACAGCCTGCTTATGTGCTGCACAACAGGGAAATCCTATTTTAATTGATACGGCCAAAAAATTCAGTATCAGCAAACATGGATATTTTTATGAGGACAGAAACCTAAACCTGACCATCGACTCTATTATAAAGTATAAGCAGGCCGGTAAACTAATCCCTTTAAAACCTGGAAAAGTTTTTAGTAAAGGTTACTCGCAGTCTTATTACTGGATCGCCTTTGACATAAAAAACATGCTTAATCAGGCTGTAAATCTGATGTTTAAGGAACAGAGTTCGAGCATCAACCAACTCCGGTTATTTAAAGTAGATGAAGGGCAAAACATTCATCCATTAGGTTTAACCGGTGATCATTTCCCTTTTAAACAACGGCCGTATTACAACAGAAGCTTTATTTATCCAATTGTACTTTTGCCCCATGAGAAAGCGACCTTTTATTTGTGGGCCGATAAAAGGGGCCAAAATATGTATATGCCGATGTCTATCGGACGCGACGTTGAGATGATACAGGCAGAAATTCCTCAGCACACCTTATTTGGATTTTATACTGGCATTTTTGTTTTTGCAGTGATCTTTAATCTTTTGCTTTTTGCTTCGCTCAGGGATAATATCCATTTATACTATGCGATTTATATTTTTTGCACACTAATTTTTATCCTGGAAGAAGAAGGGCTGGCTTTCCAATGGTTTTATCCAAATTTGCCCGGTTTACAGGATTATATGCGGTTAATGATGGCATCATTAAGCTGTGGCCTGTTAATTCAGGTAATGCAGCTGTTTGTAAATCAAAACAGTACAAACAGTAAGTTATACCGTTTTACAAACTATTATAAAAGATTCTGCTGGGCCATGTTCATTATTCCGTTGTTTATGTTCTTTAAATCCTTTATTATTTTAGAAAAAACGGTATTTTACATCAACAATTTTCTTGCACTCCTTACGGTAATCGTGATGATCATTGGTGTGGTAGAAAGAATAAGGTCAGGCTATAAGCTAGGCTGGTATTATCTTATTGCCACGTTGATGTTATTGTTTGGCGTGTTTAATTATGTTTTTAACACTTTAGGCCTTACTAACTTTAATTTATTAAAACCAAACGGTTTAGTAGTAGGTTTAACGGCCGAAATCATTTTTCTTTCATTTGCACTAACACAACGTTATAATTTCCTTAAAAAAGAAAAAGAAGTCTTACTCGAAGAAAAAAGCAGGCACCAGGTTGATCTGGCTGATGGTATTTTCAATGCTCAGGAAGATGAAAGAACGCGATTGGCCCGCGATTTACATGACGACCTGGGCGGAACACTGTCCATCATCAAGTTAAATATTACTGCTTTTCAACACAAGGTTTTAAAACTTGCCGAAAATGACCGCATATTTTACGATCAAACCATTGACATGATCGAAAAGGCCTGTGCAGACTTAAGAGAAATATCGCATAACCTGATGCCAAAAAACTTTGAACAATTTGGCCTGATTGAAACCTTAAATGAACATTTTAAAACTTTAAACCATTCTGGTAAAATTGCATTTGAATTTGTTTTTCAGGTAGAAAATCCTATTGATAGGGGCATTGAGATTACCATATATCGTATAGTTAATGAACTGGTTAATAACATCGTCAGGCATTCCTTTGCCTCAAAGGCAACCATACAGATTTTATCATTTACCGACCGCATTAGTATTATGGCAGAAGATAACGGCATTGGCTTCAATCCCGATGTAGATAAAAAGGGCTTGGGCATCCAAAATATTCTATCAAGGGTAAATTATCTTAACGGTAAAATCCAGATCGATAGTAATCAAAACGGCACAACTACAACAATTGATATTCCGCTAAAATAATGGACACAATACAACAACGCCCTATAACAATTATGATTGCAGATGATCATAAACTTTTTGCGCAAGGCCTATCTGCAATCCTTTCCGGACAATCAAACTTTAAGGTAATCGGAATGGCCGCAAATGGAAAAGAAATTTTGCACCTGCTCAATCACCAGCTGCCAGATGTTTTAATCCTCGACTTAAACATGCCCGTTCTGGATGGTGAAATTGCTGCGGAGAAAGTAACTCAGCTGTTTCCTTCTGTAAAAATAATGGCATTGTCCATGTATTATACAAGCAAACTATCAGCTAAGCTTGAGAATATAGGCGTAAAAGCATTTGTACAAAAGGATACCAATGCAGAAACCCTGTTTGAAATAATAACGGGTATACATCAGGGCAAAAAATACTTTCAAAAAGCAAAAAATGATGGACTTGCTTCATCTGTATTTAACGATGGTGATCATTTTCAAAAAAGCCACAACTTAACAGCCCGTGAAATGGAAATACTAAAACTGATAAGCGAAGATTATTCCTCACAACAGATTGCCGAAAAACTATTTATAGCTTTGAACACGGTTGACACCCACCGCAAGAATATGGCACAGAAGCTAAATGTAACCGGAAAAGCAGGGTTATTAAAGTTTGCGCTTGAGAATAAGCTACGCTAAATTTTTATTTATTTTCAATTACGGAAGATAAGTGGTATTTTTATACTACATACCGTTTTAGTATGTGGTATTATAATTATGAGCAAAGCAATAAATACGGTAATAACCGGTACTGGGAGTTATATTCCACAAAATATTATTTCAGGTAATGAATTCTTGAACTCCACATTTTTTGAGAATGGAAATGTACTTGAAAAAGAAAATTCTGAAATTATTCATAAATTTTCAGAAATCACAGAAATTGTAGAGCGTCGTTACGCTTGTCCTGATCAGTTAAGTCATCACATCGGCGCAAAAGCAGCAGAAAATGCCATTGAAAATGCAGGTATTGATAAAGAATCCTTAGATTATATTATATTCTGCCATAATTTTGGAGACATCCCTTTAGGCAGTAACCGCACTGACGTTCTGCCATCTTTAGCCTCAAAGGTAAAACAACGACTTGGTATTCAAAATCCAGACTGCGTTGCTTACGATATCATTTTTGGTTGTCCGGGATGGATTCAGGGTGCAATACAGGCTGATTATTACATAAAAAGCGGAGATGCCAAACGGGTTATGGTTATTGGTGCAGAAACCCTAAGCCGGATTATTGATCCGCATGACCGTGACAGCATGATCTTTTCGGATGGCGCCGGAGCCGTAATATTCGAAGCAGAAGAAGCAGCCGAAAAAAGAGGGATATTGGCCCACAAGACAGAAACGCATGCACTTCATCATAGTAACTTGCTCACCATGGGTAAAGGATCTAATCCTGATGAGACCAGCGGAAACTTCTACCTGAAAATGAACGGACGCAAGCTATACGAATTTGCGGTAATCCAGGTTCCGCAGGTAATCAAAAAAGCTATCGACAAAGCAGGTTTAAGTGTTGATGATATCAATATTGTATTTGTACACCAAGCCAATGGCAAAATGGACACTGCGATCATGAAACGTTTGTTCAAACTTTATGGAAAAGATACCGTACCAGAAAACTTAGTTCCGATGACGATTTCGTGGTTAGGAAACAGTTCTGTTGCCACGGTACCAACCTTGTTAGACCTGGTATTAAAAGGACAAGTTAAAGGCTATAATGTTAAGCCTGGTGATATAGCGGTATTTGCTTCAGTAGGGGCGGGCATGCACATTAATGCTTTTATATACCGCTTCTAATTGGCCAACCGCTTTAACCCGGCCCTGGCCTGGTTTTCAATACTGCTTTCAAACTCATGGTTTTTCATGGCAATCGCAGTATTGAAAGCCTCTTTTGCTTTCGCTATATTTTTCCTTCTCTCATATATCTTACCCATTTGTACAGCAGCGTTCGCCGCAAAATAATATTTCAGGTTTCTACCTTCATCAATCGTTTCCTGATAGGCGGTTAATGCCTGATCATCTTTCCCTAAATCATCGTAAATTCTACCTAAACGGTAATGGAGTTCTGTTCTGTCTCTATCGCTGGTGTAATCTGTTGCGTTCTTGCTATCAATTACCTGTAAGGCCCTGCTTAAATAACCGCCATCAAACAACAGTCTGGCTTTTAACAGATCAATGTTCGGTACTGCTGCCGAAGCCTCTGCTTTCGCCTGCTTATCCTTTTCCATATAAGTGTAACCATTTTTAACTGCCCTGGATGCAAATGCTACATATGCTCCTTTATCTCCTTTCAGAAGCGCAATCCATCCCAGATGAAGGTAAGCATCTTTAACAAAGTTTACGCCCTTTGTAGTCTGCAAAAACCGGTTAAAATAGGTGCCTGCATTAAGATCAAGTTTATTTAAATGTGCAATTCCTTCCAAATAATCCAGATAAGGAAAAGGCTGATAAACACCTCCCTCTGGTCGTCTTGCTAAAATAGAAATTGCTTCTTCACTATGCCCGTTTTTAATGCAAACATAACTCTGCAGATAACTTTTTAACAAACTGGTATCGGCAATCCGTTCGGTGTACCTCATGGTTTTAGCATATGCCTGCGGGCTATGCGCCACATCGGTTAAAACGTAGGCATAATAAAACACCACTTCTTCATAAAAAGGTTCGTAAGATGATTTTGGCAGGTTATCAGCCAATTTTTCGAACATATTCAATCCGCTCTGCAGGTTTCCCTTAATGCCGAATGTTGAAAGTGCTGTTTTTAAAGCCCCGTCAGGAAGATTGCCCAATACTGCGTTAATCAATCCCAAACCTTTTAAATTCAGGTGAAAATTTGGAAACTTCTTACTATTATCCTGTAACAGATTGTTTGCTCTTTTAACTTCCATGGCGGCATTAAAATATTCACCAAAACGGCCTCGGATGAGCGCCCATTGCAAATTGATTTCTGCCTGCGCATACAGGTAGTAAGGCGAATTTTTATCATCATCGCTTATCTGATCCAAACGTTTAGATTTATTTCCTTTCAAACGGTCAAAATCAGCCTTGCTTTCTGAAGTAAGTACGGTAAAATAATCAACATAATTTTCCAGAAGCGGAATAATGGAATTATTGGGATGCTGCTTTTTTTCGGTAGAGATATAAGCCCTCGCATTACCCAACTTCAATTCGAATATGCTTTTATAAGCATTTAAGCAGTTGCTGTTAAAATCGAAATTTGCAAGTGAAAACAAAGGGGAGAGGAGCAGGAGAAACGTTACGGAAAAACGGAAATTTTTATTCATCAGGGATTCTATTTCGGTTTGGTTCTATGCTGCAGCAATCGCTCACATTCAAACAAATATCTACACTAAACGATAAAATCATATTCTTGTTTTGAGTAAGGCCAAGAAAATAGCCTTAAACAAAAAACGTCCCGATTAAATCGGGACGTTCAAATACTTTTATTATTTAGCTTAAGCCTCTGCTACTTCGTGTGTTAGCGCTTCATCAACCAAAATACGACCACAGTGTTCGCAAACGATAATTTTTTTACGTTGACGAATATCTAACTGGCGTTGTGGTGGAATCTGGTTAAAACATCCGGAACAAGAATCGCGGTCAATGGTTACTACAGCTAAACCATTCACTGCATTTTTGCGTAAACGTTTATAAGCAACCAATAAGCGTTCTTCGATTTGAGGTTCCGCTTTATCTGCTTTCTTTTGTAAATCCTGCTCCTCTTTTTCAGTTTCGGCAGTAATTACATCTAGTTCTGCTTTTTTAGCTTCCAAATCTTTTTTTCTTCCATCTAATTCGGCTTTAGCAGCTTCATAGATTTCAGTTTTTGAAGTGATTTCGAAACCATGTTCTTTAATTTTCTTTTCAGAAACCTGGATATCTAAACCCTGAATCTCAATTTCTTTGGTTAAAGCATCGTATTCACGGTTATTTTTAACTTCTTTTAATTGAGAATCATATCTTTTGATGGCAGCCTGCGCATCTTTGATTGTATTTTTACGCGTTACGATCGAATCTTCAAGATCATCAAGCTCACCTTTAATTTTTGCAATTCTAGTTTCCAGTCCTAGAACGTCATCCTCAAGGTCGGCAACTTCCATTGGTAACTCGCCACGTACCTGGCGGATTTTATCAATTTTCGTGTGGATATTTTGTAATTCGTATAAAGCTTTTAGCTTTTGTTCTACGGTTTGTTCCATTAAAACAAGTAATTTATGGGGTTTGTATTTTGCTCCGTTAAACGGATTGCAAAGTTAGTAAATTTTTTCTGAATAATTTCAAGCAATAAATTTGAGGTAAATTGTTCAGTTTCAAAGTGTCCGATGTCTGCAATGATCAATTTTTCTTCCGCGTCAAAAAACTCGTGGTATTTAAAATCTGCGGTAATAAATGCATCGGCCCCGGCAGCTATGGCTTCTTTTAACAGGAAGCTTCCCGAACCTCCGCAAACCGCAACTTTCTTAATCCTTTTGCCAATTACTTCTGTATGCCTAACCACTTTAGCCTGCATCCTATCTTTCACCAAATGCAGAAAATCATAAGCATCCATATCGTATTCCAGCCAGCCTACCATACCCGAACCCACCAGCTGATGCTTATTTTCGAGTTTATAGATGTCGTAGGCCACTTCCTCGTATGGATGGTTTTCAAACAAAGCAACGAGGATTTTTCGTTCAGCCTGGGTAGGGTAAACCATTTCGATCCGTATTTCGGCCTCGCGGTGGCGAACACCTTTTTCACCAACAAAAGGGTCGGAATCTTCATTTCCTTTGAATGTGCCAAAACCATCAGCGTTGAAACTGCATTCGCTATAATTACCAATAGTACCTGCACCTGCATAAAACAATGCAGACCGCAGTTGCTCCGCCTGGGCCTGTGGACAATAAGTAACCAATTTCTTTAACAGCCCTGCTTTTGGCGAAAGTACTTTAGTACCTGTTAAACCTAAACGTTCACAGATCCTGGCATTTACCCCTGTATGAATACTGTCTAAATTGGTATGAATGGCATATAGCGCAATATTATTCCTGATTGCTTTTAAAACCACACGCTCTACATAGTTTTTACCATTAAGCTTTTTTAGTCCTTTAAAAACTATCGGGTGATGGGTAATAATCAAATTGCATCCTGTCGAAATGGCTTCATCTACAATTTTCTCTACACAATCCAAAGCCACCAAAGCAGCATGGATTTCCATGTTTGGATCCCCCACAATTAAACCAGAGTTATCATAGTCTTCCTGATAATTAAGCGGAGCGATGCTTTCTAAATAATTGGTAATTTCAGCTAATTTCATTCGATAAATATAGAAATTTCATTGTTTTCTTTTTTCTGTCATGAAAGTTCATTAAACAAAAAAGTCCGCATCCAATTTATTTGGATACGGACCTAAGTATTGAGATTAATTATCTTAGAATTTTCCAGCTTGTTGGAATCCACCTCCCATTCTTACCATCTGTAAGCTTTCGAAAACCATTTTCTGGTTGTATTCAAAAGCAAGTGTTTTGTGGTTTACCACATCGATAATCGAACCGATAAAGCATAAACCGGCAGTTAAAAGGTACAAAATACCCATACCGATCTGGCCTATGATAAACCTTTGCAAGCCTGGAACAGCAAACAATCCGATTAAACAAAAAATCAACATATCTGATGGATTTTTTCTTTTGCTGCTGTAAACCATCAGGAAATTACGTAACTGCTCTTCAGTTAAACCGGTTGTGGCTTGTTGTAAATATGAGTATTCCTCTGGTGTTATACCTGGTAACGACATTAGAGGTGATTGAAATATATCCATGGTTTCTATGTATTTGTGGTTAAAACTTTAAACTTCTTTTTGTTCCTTATCAATGTGCAAATTCTATAAATTATAATTAAAAGTGCCGGAAAACCAAACCAATGTTCGGAAAAGCTTTCGGTAAACTCGCCATGTAAAATATGACTGATTGACCTGCCTATGCCACACCCCGGACACCAATCCTCAAAGCCCAAATTGGCTAAAGGACAAAGTGTAAAATGATGTTGGTGGCTATCCGCCGTTGCCAGTAATATTAAAGCTGTTAACCAGAAAAAAAGTTCCAGTGGAAAGCTTTTAATGTACTTCATTGTTTCACTTTTTATAACATTTAGAGGCTATAGAACTACCTTTGTTACACCGATTTGCCCTTAATCGACGAAAGGGGAATATATTTCGACCAAACGAACGATCCCATCTAAGAATAAGTTTTCGTTTTTTCCCAAATCTGATTATTCTATCTCAACCCTGCCAAAAATAGTTAAAAAAACCTTTACACAAATTGCGGGTTAATATTAAAAGATAAGCTTATTTTTGTGCCTTGAACATTCGCGATTTAATAAACAGATACAAAACCGACGATAGGGTAACTCAATTTACCAAAGCGTTGAACAGCAGCAAAAACCCAAAGATACAATTAAAGGGATTGGTGGGTTCGGCTGATGCTATTGTTGCACTTTCTTCTTATTTCCTGTTACATAAGCCCCTTCTGTTCGTTTTGCCTGATAGGGAAGAAGCCGCTTATTTTCAGTCTGACCTTGAAAGTGTATTGGATAAACAGGTTTTACTATTTCCTTCATCGTACCGAAAATCTTTCGATTTCACCCAGGTAGATACCGCTAATGTACTGGCCCGTGCGGAAGTACTGAACGAACTGAATCATGATTCGGAATACGGAAAAATTGTAGTTTCCTATCCTGAAGCCATTGCCGAAAAGGTGATAGATCGCTCTGCGCTTGAAAAAAACACTTTAGAAATCAGTTTGGGCGCCAAACTGGGCATCGATTTTATCAATGAATTTCTAATTGATTATGATTTTGACAGAAGAGATTTTGTTTACGAACCCGGGCAGTTTTCCATCCGAGGTGGCATTGTAGATATTTTCTCGTTCTCCTCTGATCTTCCTTATCGCATCGAGTTTTTTGGTGACGAAGTAGAAAGCATCAGAAGTTTTGAAATTGAAAGCCAGCTGTCGGTTGCCGAAGTTAAATCGCTTACCATTGTTCCAAATGTTCAGGCCAAGTTTTTAACTGAAAGTAACATCAGTATTCTCGATTATATCGATCAGGACACGCAACTCTGGTTTAAAGACGTAGAATTTACCCTGGATATTGTTAAAGCCGGTTTTAAAAAAGCTGTTGAACTTTGGAAAGCCTTGCCAGCGGCAGATAAAAGTCAAAACCCGGAATGGATTGATCCTAAATTTGCTTTTACGGATGAAAAGTTATTGGGCGATCACCTTCAGGATTTCCCGTTGGTAGAATTCGGGAAACAGTTTTTCTATAAAACAGATAATCGTTTTGAATTCGAAACCAAGCCACAACCATCATTTAATAAAGATTTCAATCTGCTGATTCACAACCTTAAGGAAAATGAAAAGGCTGGAATCGTTAATTTTATTTTTACCGATTCGCCTAAGCAGATTGAGCGTTTATATGCTATTTTAGAAGATATTGACAAAACGGCCAAGTTTACACCAATCAACAGCATGCTGCGCGAGGGTTTTGTTGATCCGCAGATCCAAACGGCATTTTACACTGATCACCAGATTTTCGACCGTTACTACAAATACAAGCTTAAAAAAGGTTATCAGAAAAGTCAGGCCATTACCCTAAAAGATTTGAGGGAACTAAAATCCGGCGATTATGTTACCCATATCGACCATGGTATTGGTAAATATGCCGGACTTGAAAAGGTTGAGGTGAACGGCAAAACCCAGGAAATGATCCGTTTAGTTTATGCCGATAACGATCTGCTTTACGTCAACATCAACTCCTTAAACCGGATTGCCAAGTACAGCGGTAAGGAAAGCGGCGTTCCTAAAATGAATAAGCTGGGTACCGATGCCTGGGATAAGTTAAAAAAAACCACTAAAAAAAAAGTTAAAGATATCGCGCGGGATTTGATCAAGCTTTATGCATTGCGCAAAACCCAGGCCGGAACAGCATTCTCTCCAGATAGTTATTTACAGACTGAATTAGAGGCTTCTTTTATTTATGAAGATACCCCCGATCAGTTAAAAGCCACCCAGGACGTGAAAAAGGATATGGAATCGCCACATCCAATGGACCGTTTGGTGTGTGGTGATGTTGGCTTTGGAAAGACAGAAATTGCAGTACGTGCTGCATTTAAAGCGGTAGCTGATGGTAAACAGGCTGCCGTTCTGGTACCAACAACCATTTTGGCTTTACAACATTTTAAAACTTTCTCCTCCCGTTTAAAGGATTTCCCGGTAACGGTCGATTATATTAACCGTTTTAAAACGAATAAACAGATTAAAGATACCCTGGCTGAGGCCGCAGCCGGCAAAGTTGACATTTTAATTGGAACACACCGTTTGCTTAGCAAGGATGTCAAATTTAAAGATCTCGGCATCATGATTATTGATGAAGAGCAAAAGTTCGGCGTTACTGCAAAAGAAAGGTTAAAAGCCATACGGGTAAATGTTGATACCTTAACCCTTACAGCCACCCCAATTCCAAGAACACTGCATTTTTCTTTAATGGGGGCAAGGGATTTATCTATTATAAGTACGCCACCGCCGAACCGGCAGCCCGTTAGCACCGAATTGCATGTTTTTAATGATAAATTAATCCAGGAAGCCGTGCAGTTTGAACTGGATCGCGGCGGACAGGTGTTTTTTATCCATAACCGGGTAAATGACCTGATGCAATTGGGTGGGTTAATCCAGAAATTGGTTCCAAAGGCAAGGATTGGTATTGCGCATGGCCAATTAGATGGAGATGCTTTGGAAGATGTAATGCTTGATTTTATTAACGGAGAAAAAGATGTTTTGGTAGCCACAACTATTATTGAAGCAGGTTTGGATATTCCAAATGCCAATACCATCATCATCAACCATGCACACATGTTTGGTTTGAGCGATCTGCACCAAATGCGTGGCCGTGTAGGCCGGAGCAACAAAAAAGCTTTCTGTTATTTACTTTCGCCTCCTTTATCTACCTTAACTTCTGAGGCCCGGAAACGTTTAAGTGCCATTGAAGAGTTTTCTGATCTGGGCAGTGGCTTTAATGTGGCCATGCGCGATTTGGATATCCGTGGAAGTGGAAATTTATTAGGTGCCGAGCAAAGTGGGTTCATCGCCGAAATCGGTTTTGAAATGTACCATAAGATACTGGATGAAGCCATTCAGGAATTAAAAGAAGCTGAGTTTAAAGGCCTGTTCGAAAATGAACCTGCCCGTCCGTTTGTAGGCTTTACACAGGTAGATACCGATCTTGAATTATATATTCCTGATGCTTACATTACCAATATTACTGAGCGTTACAATTTATACACCGAGCTTTCTAAGCTTGACAACGAAGCTGAATTAGCTGTTTTCGAAAAACACCTGGCCGATCGTTTCGGACCGATTCCGCCACAGGTAAAAACCATGCTCAGCGTAGTGCGGTTACAGTGGTTGGGTAAAAAATTAGGATTCGAAAAAATCAGTTTCAAGAAAAATAGCTTAAGAGGATATTTTTTAAGTGATAAACAATCGGCTTATTTCGACTCTAATACCTTTACCAAAATTTTAACGTTTGCGCAAAACCATCCGCGCATGTGCAATTTAAAGGAAGTAAAGAATACACTTAGAATTGCTTTTGATAATGTAAAAACCGTTGAAGAAGCGATTGAAACTTTAGAACTGATCGATTAAAAAACATTAATTGAGTCAGTCTATTGACTGAATTAATGTTAATTGAGTCAGTCTATTGACTGAATTAACGTTTTTACCTATATTTGGCTTAAATGGAAAGTCAAATTGTTAGAGCTTTGAAGCCGATTATCCTTAACAAAATTGGGAAAAACAAAGTAATCCTAATATTCGGAACAAGGCGGGTCGGTAAAACCTGGTTGGTAGAAAGCATTACTAAAGATGCGAACATCAACTACCTTTCTTTAAATGGGGAAGACCAGGATGTACAGGTATTACTTTCAACCCGAACAGCTGCCAATTACAAAAGGGTTTTGGGTGATGCCAAGCTACTCATTATTGACGAAGCCCAGTTTATACCTGAAATCGGAAAAATATTAAAGTTACTCATCGATACTTTTAAAGATCTTACCATTATCGCAAGTGGATCATCTACTTTCGATTTATCAAACCAAACAGGTGAACCCTTAACCGGAAGAAGTTTAACTTACCATCTTTACCCCATAGCACAGGTTGAGTTGGATAAACAGGAAAATGCTTTACAAACCACCCAAAACTTAGAAGAAAGATTAATTTTTGGTTCTTATCCGGAGTTATTCCACCTGAATTCATTGGCTGAAAAAGCACAGTATTTAACAGAACTGGTTAAATCATATCTGTTAAAAGATATTTTGATGTATGAGAACATCCAAAATAGCGCTAAACTACTGGAATTATTAAAACTGATTGCCTATCAGGTAGGATCGGAAGTTTCAATTGATGAGATTTCCCGTAATTTGGGTATCAGCAAAAATACGGTAGATCGTTACCTTGATTTACTCTCAAAGGTTTTTATCATATATAAAATTGGCGGATATAGTAATAATTTACGGAAAGAAGTTACGAAATCATCCAAATGGTATTTTTACGACAATGGGATCCGGAACGCAATCGTAAACGATTTCAGGTTGTTAGCCTTAAGGACCGATCAGGGTATTTTATGGGAAAACTACTGCTTTAGCGAACGCATTAAAAAAATGGAGTACGAACAGCAAAGTGCCACTTATTTCTTTTGGAGAACCTATGATCAACAAGAAATAGACCTAATTGAAATTAACAACGGAGAAATGTTAGCTGCCGATTTTAAATGGGGAAACCAAAAGAAGAAAATCCCGGGCTTTTTTGCCAAAAACTATCCTCAAGCCAGTTTTTCCGTAATTAACAAAGAAAATTATTTAGATTTTATATTATAAATGTTAGATCCCTCCTTATTACTCGATTTAGTAGAAATGCAAATGCCTTACGGAAAATATAAAGGTTACCTGATTTGTAATATTCCTGAAAGCTATTTGCTATGGTATAAGGATAAGGGCTTCCCGAAAGGCAAATTAGGCGATTTAATGGCTACCATGTTCGAAATCAGGGTGAATGGTTTGGAGTATTTATTAACGCCGTTGAAGAATCAGCAACGGTAAGTTTCCCTAGCCATTGTCATCCTGAGGAATAATTTATGATATAAAAATCAATATGATTGACAGATAAAATTTAATTAGGTAATATCCATCAAGAAATCGTCATTCCCAACTTGATTGGGAATCTTAAAATGTGCATTAAGATTCCAGCATGCGCGAGAATGACGACCGAACTAGTGGATTCTGTCAATGGTAGCGGAGTGTCGAAGATCCTAAAACGATCGTCCTCCTGAATTTTTTTCAGGATCTAACACCCCTTAGTTACCGTCATTTCTAGCGAAGTGCAACGAAGTCGAGAACCCGAAGGCTCAGCGAAGCTAAATCTGTCTCGAGATAGATCTCTCCATTGCGCTGCGCTCCAGTCGAAATGATTTTTATATCTACAGGAAACAAATCTATATCTCACAACCATTCTCATCACAAACCGCATCATTATTTTTATTTAATGAAGTAATCGTGGTTTTAGGCTGAGCGGCTTTCCATTCGGTAAAACTCTGGGTGAGCGCATCAGTAAAAGCCTGAACAGGTTGGGCACCAGAAACACCATATTTACGGTCCATAACAAAATATGGCACACCGCGGATTCCTAAATTCTGGCTTTCATAAATATCATAACGAACAGCTTCAGCAAACTCGTCGCAATTTAAAACGGCCACAGCTTCGTCCTTATTCAATCCTATTTCCACTGCAAGATCAACTAAAACATCTGTTTCGCCAATGTTTTTGCTCTTCACAAAATGAGCTTCGAAAAGTTTTTCTTCAGCTAAATCCTGAAGGCCGTGTTTTGCTGCCAAATGAATCAAACGATGCGCGTTGAATGTATTTGCTGGAATATTGGTATCGAAATCAATGCTTAATCCTGCATTTGCTGCCATGTCTGCCACTTGTTTGGTCATCTGTTTAGCCTGATCAACCGGCATTCCCTTACTTCTTGAAAGGTAATCGTACACCGTTTCATTATTAGCATTATGATATTCCGGATTAAGCTGAAAACTCTTCCAATCCACTTCAATTTCATTTTTGAAAGGCAGTTTTTCTATCGCCTGTTCAAAATGTCTTTTCCCGATATAGCAAAACGGACACATTACGTCCGACCAAATTTCTACTTTCATAATACAAAATTAATCTGATTATAACTGGCTATAGTAAGTGTAAAGTAAAAAGCCACTATCGTTAAGGATAGTGGTCCCATATCTCAATAAAAGTTTATATCTAGATATCGTCATTTCGACCGCAGTGGAGAAATCTTTGGACTATGTTAAAAGGATTTCTCGATTTTGCTACGCTTCAGTAGAAAAGACGACCTTTATATTAGATTTGTAAGTGGTATTCTTTTAAGAAACAGCGTAAATTCGTTTTTGAACAAGCTCAACATGGCAAACTCAACTATAACTATTTATACAACTGGTTAAATATCAATTTAAAAGTGCCATGCGTTTGCGCCCTGAACGCAATTTCCGGCCCGAAAGCAAATAATTTGCCCTTACCAACCCTGGCTTCAAAAGCCGTTATCCCATCTTGCAAATAAGCCTGGCCCCAGGCCCAGCCGCTACGCAATGGTGTTGCATTTTCAAACCACATCAAAGGCTTGATCTTCCCAGCAGCAATGGCGTCGCCGGTGAGTTTAAAAACAGGACTATTATCGAAATAAACGTCAGCTTCTTTTTCCATGCCCCAATTGGCTGGTAAAGTGGTATCTACACCAACATTTAAAACACTTCCCGGAACATAATATTTTTCAGCAGGTAATCTTTTTTCTTCACCATTTATAATTTCGACCATTGCATTACGTACGGGTAGGTTTAAGTGATAAGCCAGGTTGGTACTGCTCCCAATGGTTACAATGTTACCTCCGGCTTCTAAAAACTTCTTTAATTCAGGGATGGATTGATCAGCACTAATCCTGCCCAAACGGTTTCTAAACTTCTGTGGAATTTCATCTGCCTTTGGTCCGACAGATCTGTTCCCACTGCCTCCGCCCTGAACCGATGGAATGGCACCGCCCACAAAAATGATCACATCGAATTTAGATTTCAAATTTCCGGCATCAATATCCTGCGGATAAATTACCGTGGCAACATAATGGTACTGCTCCATTAAAAACCGCACCCAGCCGGATGCCATAGAACCACCATAAGCATCCCAAAGGGCAATTCTAGCCGTCGAAACTTTAATCTTATTTTTAGGGGCAGCAGCAATTTTTAGTTTGATGTTTGCTTTTTCAAGTACTGCTTTTCCTGCTGATGAAACATAAAAATCGCCATTTTCAGGAGAGCGGTAAACTTCAACTTTGTTTTTCAATAAATCGTTAACTGCAGTATAAGAATCATTTTGTGCAGCACTTAATACATAACCCGGCCCATTTGGCAATTTATTCTCTGGTTGCAAGAGTTTTCCGTAAGGATTTTTCTCAAACGGACCAGAAAAGTCATCCAGCATGCGATCGAATTTCACGTCCATGAGATAAGCCAATGTCCATCCGGCGGCATCATAAGGCGGAATTGGCGCACCACCTTCGTATTTAAAATCATTTGGATGATCCTGTGGTTCGAACATATCCAAAACATGTGGACGGAAAGCCTGATCGGTTTTAACCACATAGCTTCCGGCAGGATAGTTTTTCTCCGCAACGGTAAATGGAGCGGTTGCTTTTTGAACTACAACACCCGTTCTGATCAATGCATTCAAGAACTTAATGGCAGTATTAAAATCAGGCTGATCTGCGGATAAGATATATCCACGCGGGTCCCGGTTTGCAGACGCTTTCATCACGGTATCGAAAGCTTTCATGCTAATCTGACGCCGGGATCCAAAAACTGCATCGCCTCCGGAAATTGCGGCGCCCTTTTCACCTTTTGCAGCGCTGTTAATGGCTTCTATCTTCTTTGGGGAGAAAGACCAGCTGTCTTTTTTACCTCTTTCAATCGAATTTCTGCCCATCTGATAAATATTATACAGTAACTCATCATGGTATCGCGCTGCGTAATTCAAAACGGCATAGTTTAACGATATAGAATAATCAATCGAATTTTTAAAATACCATTTTCTGGGAGTGATTGGGTTTGGTGAATCGCCACTTGGCAGCAAACGCGATGGAACCAATGGAATTTCAGAGGGAGTAGGATTACCGATAATTTCCGTCAGCAGTCCAATCATGTTATGAAAATAGGTAGTTGTCCTTAATCCGCCGTTATACCAGGTAGAATAAACCGATCCGCCACGTTGAGTGTAACCGGGCTTATTTTCTACGTTCATCCTGTTATGCATGGCCGCACCTACCGCATCTAAACTTGTTAACAAGGTTGGGTCAAAAACATAATTAAACGGATCCCGGTAAGGAGGACCTGCCACAACCGTTCCCGCCGGACCGGCCTGGTGGTGGTTATACATGATCTGTGGAATCCATTCTATAAAAAGCTGGCGACCAATATTTTGTGTTTCTTTAAGATTTAACATAAAAAAATCGCGGTTATTATCATGTCCCGCATATTTTTCATACAAAACCGGCAAGCCTGAAGTTGTTCTTTTCTTTGGGTCTTTTTCCCTCATGTACCAATTGCTCACCAACTCCTGTCCATCGGGGTTTGCATGTGTAAATAGGATGATCACATTATCCAGAATACGCAAGGTTTCCGGGTCTGTTCTGGAGGCAAATTCATATATCGTCTGAATCAGCTGATGGGTCCCAACTACTTCATTTGCATGTAATCCGCCATCTATCCATACCACTGCTTTACCTTCTTGTGCCAAAACTTTGGCCCGCTCTGGCGCAATTTCTGCATGAGCCAACTGTTGCGAAATCTCTTTATAACGATCTGATTTCTTTAGGTTTTCCGGCGAAGAAACAACCAGCATGTATTGACTCCTGCCTTCTTCGGTTTTACCGATCTCAACCAGTTTAATGCGGTCAGAATTTGCTGCGAGTTTCTTAAAGTAAGCTTCTGTCTGGGTATAATTGGCCAATTGGTAATCATCACCAATATCAAAACCGAAATGTGATCTGGGCGTTGGTACTTCCTGTGCCAGCACAGCAACGTTACTTACCAATAAAAAAGCGATACAAAGCCTGATAAAGTAGGTTTTCATCATAATTTGATAGTTTAGTAGGGTAATCAAATATAATAGAGAAAATTTCCAAAAACGGCTTACTGTAAATTTGTTACAAGTTTTAAATCCTAATCCATACATTTGCCCTGATATAAGTTCTTAACTTTATTTTCATCAACCGATACAGGTTCCCGGAATACAACCGGGATTAATAGGGAATCGTGTGCAAATCACGAGCTGTCGCGCAACTGTAAATTCTGTCTTTAACAAGAAGACAACGGTCTTATCATTTATGCCACTGTGCCTTTACCGGTATGGGAAGGCGATAGGATCGGGAATAAGTCAGGAGACCTGCCTATGTTGAATTGACGGTGCTTTCGCGTTATAAAGTAATTGGTCAGGTCTGATTGTACACGATAAAATTTAAATTTTATAGGCTTGCTTAAAGTTTTTGCTGATGAGTGGGCAGGCTGTGCCATAACCTTTCCTTTAATTTTAACAAAGAAGTATTACAAATATTGCTTTAAGAGCTTTTAAATGATTTATTTACTTAATCTTTAAGAGAGATGCTAACGCAAAATCTAGGCTATCCGCGAATAGGTAGCCAAAGGGAATTAAAGAAAATCTGCGAAAATTATTGGGCAGATAAAACTGGGTACAAAAGTGTACTGCAGGTGGGCAAAAATATCCGCCACGAAAACTGGAAACTTCAAAAAGAAGCCGGGATTGATGTAATTCCATCAAACGATTTTTCTTTTTACGATCACGTACTCGATCATTCCTTAACTTTTGGAGCCATTCCAAAAAGGTACAACGAAGTGATCCTGAAAAAAGGAAATGAGGAACTGGATCTTTATTTTGCGATGGCAAGAGGCTACCAAAAAGAAGGACTGGATGTGGTAGCGATGGAAATGACCAAATGGTTCGATACCAATTACCATTACATCGTGCCCGAATTTTACAAAAATCAACCTTTTAAACTTTTTTCCACCAAGATTGTCGATGAGTTTTATGAGGCAAAACAATTAGGAATTAATACTAAACCCGTACTGATTGGACCGGTTTCTTACCTTTTATTGGGTAAGGAAAAAGAGGCTGGATTTGAAAAAATAGACCTGATTAAAAACCTGCTTCCGGTTTATATTGAGATTTTATCTCGCTTAGAAGCGCTGGATGTAGAATATATTCAGTTTGATGAGCCATTTTTAACTTTGGATTTGACGGAAAAAGACAAAAAAGCTTATGAATATGCCTATAAAGAAATCAGGAAAGCCTTTCCAGGATTAAAAATTGTTTTAGCTACTTATTTTGAAGGATTAGGTAATAATTTAGCATTAACGGCTTCATTGCCTGTAAATGTTCTACATATCGACTTAGTCCGTGCTGAAGATCAATTAGACGATGTTTTAGCTTCGTTAAGAGAAGATACCATTCTTTCTTTAGGCTTGGTAGACGGAAGAAACATTTGGAAAAATGACTTTGAGAAATCTCTTTCGACCATTAACCATGCGGTAGACAAAAGAGGATTGGATAAAATATGGATTGCTCCATCCTGTTCGTTAATTCACTCACCGGTTGATCTGGACAATGAAACCAATGAGAAAAATTTATCGCCAGAAATTAAACAATGGCTGGCCTATGCAAAACAGAAAATTGCGGAAGTAGCTACCTTAAAAAAACTGATCACCAACGAAAGCCCTGCATCTACCCTGCAAAAACTCGAAGAAAATAAGATCGCAATTGCTAACCGTAAAGTTTCTAAAATCATCCATAATCCGGCAGTTAAACAAAGGGTTTTAGACTTAAAAGAGCAGGATGCCGAACGTTTGAGTCCATTTTCGATCAGAAAAATTAAACAACAAGAACTTAATCTGCCCATTTATGCCACTACCACTATCGGCTCGTTTCCACAAACTGCAGAGGTAAGAAGCTGGAGAGCAAAACTTAAAAACGGAGCGCTCACTATTGAAGAATACGATGATCTCATTGCAAAAGAAACTGAAAAAGCAGTAAAGTGGCAGGAAGAAATCGGTCTGGATGTTTTGGTTCACGGCGAGTTTGAACGCAATGATATGGTTGAATATTTTGGGGAGCAGCTAGATGGTTTTGCTTTTTCTAAAAATGGTTGGGTACAGAGCTACGGATCACGCTGTGTAAAACCACCGATTATTTTTGGCGATGTTTCGCGCCCAACACCCATGACGATCAAGTGGACAGCCTATGCCCAGTCGCTAACCTCCAGATACATGAAAGGCATGTTAACGGGTCCGGTAACTATCTTACAATGGTCGTTTGTGCGGAATGATCAGCCGAGATCGGAAACCTGTACACAGATTGCCCTGGCTATCCGCGATGAGGTTTGCGACCTGGAAAATGCAGGCATTAAAATTATCCAGATTGATGAACCGGCCATTAGAGAGGGATTGCCATTGCGCAAAGCAGATTGGCAAAATTACCTGAACTGGGCAGTGAAAGCTTTCAAAATCTCAGCAAGTGGGGTAAAAGACGATACACAGATCCATACGCACATGTGCTATTCGGAGTTTAACGATATCATCCAAAACATTGCTGATATGGATGCAGATGTAATTACGATCGAAACCTCGCGTTCGCAGATGGAATTATTAGATGCTTTTGCCGATTTTAAATATCCAAACGAAATCGGACCAGGTGTTTATGATATTCACTCTCCAAGAGTTCCGAAACGCGAAGAAATGGTTCAGTTGCTTAAAAAGGCAAAAGCCGTTATTCCTTCTGCACAACTTTGGGTAAACCCTGATTGTGGCTTAAAAACCCGCGGATGGGACGAGACCAAAAAAGCATTGATCGAAATGGTTGAAGCCGCAAAAGAGATGCGTAAAACGGAAAAAGTACCTTCGGCAGATCTTCAGGTAAATTAATATAATTGGTGTTAAACATTCACTCATTGTCAGTCTGAGCCTGTCGAAGACTCTTCAACATGAATAACTGAAATAAATTGTATTAAGAAAATCTTCGGGATGATAGTTTTATCCTGATCTCAACTTTGACAACTTTCTAATCAGAAAGTTGTCAAAGCTTTTTACTCACCCTATATTTACCCCATGACCTTAGCAGAAAGAATAGAAAACTCAAAAACCAGTATTTTTAAAGCCGTTTTCCCAAATACAACCAACCATTATGATACGCTTTTCGGCGGCACTGCCATGCATTTGATGGACGAAGTGGCTTTTATTACCGCAACCCGGTTCAGCCGCCAAATTATGGTAACGGTAAGCAGCGACAGGATCGATTTTAAAAAACCGATTCCAGCAGGTACCATTGTAGAACTTATTGGCAAGGTGAACCACGTAGGCAATACCAGTTTAAAAGTTAATGTAGAAATTTATATCAAGCAGATGTACGCTGAAGGAAGAGAATTAGCCGTACATGGCGATTTTACTTTTGTAGCTATTGATGAAAACAAAAAGCCGGTTCAGGTCATTAAATAATCTGATAATTTTTAGCTAAAATGGTATAAAGTTCATCAGGTTTAAATCTCTAAATTTAATAATGGAGCATCAACATTCCGAAGAAGAATTAAAAAACATTGCGAAACAGCTAAGCTGCCCGGAAGGCGAACATGGCATTAAAACAGGGGAGATGATGCATTCCAGCAACATTGGCATGACCACTTCTGCAATTGATGCATTAAATCTCAAAAACAATGAAACTGTTTTAGAAATCGGTCATGGCAACGGTGGGCACATCGCACAACTATTATCAAAAGCCGAAAACCTCAGGTATTTTGGTGCCGATATTTCTGCTACCATTATTGCCGAGGCTGAAAAAAACAATCAAGTTTTCTTAGCACAGGGAAATGTCCAATTTAAACTGACAGATGGAAACAGTCTGCCTTTCCATAATCATCAGTTCGACAAGATTTTCACAGTAAATACCATATACTTTTGGAAAAATCCATGCGAATACCTCGCCGAGATCAAGCGCACTTTAAAACCAAACGGCATCCTTGCCTTATGCTTTGCCGATAAAAGCTTTATGCAAAACCTTCCTTTTATATCTTATGGTTTTACGCTTTACGAAGTAGAAAAAGTGAAAGAATTATTGGAAAGTGCCGGCTTCGAAATTAAAAATACCTTTAAAAAAACCGAACAGATAAAAAGCAAAACTGGCGAACAGGTAGAAAGGGAATATCATGTTGTAACGGCTACAGCATGAGAAACACATTATAGTCCTCGTTTGTAACGAGGATTAGCGAGAATAGCGATTGTATCGCTAATAACAAAAACCACATTACAAATGTGAATCCCATTCATCCTCGTTACAAACGAGGCCGATAGATAAGGTATTTCTTTGTGTCTTCCTGTCTTTGTGATTAATCTAATACAAAATCAGATACAAATACGCATAAACCACCGGTGCAGCCAATAATAAGCCATCAAAACGATCTAACAAACCGCCGTGCCCTGGCAACAGACCGCCACTGTCTTTAGTATCTAAACTTCGTTTAAGCATCGATTCTACTAAATCGCCCAATGTTCCAAAACCTGCAATTAATACAGCCATACCCATCCAAACCCAGGACGGGCTTTCAGTAAAAAGAAAAGACAGAGCAAAAGCGACCAAAATGCTGGTAAACATCCCGCCGAAAAATCCTTCCCAACTTTTCTTCGGCGAATGACGCTCAAACAATTTGCGTTTACCGTATTTTACGCCAAAAAGATAGGCTCCGGTATCATTTGCCCAAAGCATTAACAAAAATGCGAGCGGTAAATGAAAGTTATATTCATTCCAGTTTTTTAAGAAACCGAGGGCATGAAAAAAACAGAAAGGGATGGTTACATAAACAAAGCCAACAAATGTATAAGAGATATTGGCAAATGGAATTTTGTTTTTCTTATACAATTCAGTGATAAAAACAGAGAAAATGAGCGGGATACAGAGCAACAGGTACTTAACATCATATTCTAAATAATGTAAACCTGCTGCCATTAGGAAAATTAAAGATCCTGCCATTAAACCGATGTTTCGGTGTGGCCTGATACCAGCATTTTTAATCAGCTTATAAAATTCAAATAAGGATAAACCACTCAGGATAAGATAGAAAATAGTAAATGCGTAACTCCCCAATAAGATAGAGCCAAGCATCACAATGGTAAAAAAGAAAGCGGTTATTGCCCTGGTTTTCATTTAAGTTAAGAGGTAAAGGGTATAAGGTTTAAGGTCATTATTACTATTCAATTTCGTTCTCAACGATGTATTCTATGGCTTTATTGAAATCTAACTTACTCACCAAAACATTTATTTCGCCAATATTATATGCCGAGAGCTGCTTATTTATCGTCACTGCGGGAATACCTGCTTCTGTTAATCCCTGTTTTAATACCTCTGCCGCAAAGGCATTACTGGTGGTGTATACCTTAACCCAATTTTCGCTCACGTGATGCGCTATCTTTAAAAAATTTAAACAAAGCTATGGTAATTATTGCACTAATTAAATACCCATACCAAGGAAAACCAATCGGTTCATCAGCTTTATCCAGTGGCATATGATGCTTTTGCATATAAAAAGCCGCGCAAACCGCATAAGCATTGTTTAAAAAGTGCGCAAACATGGCATACCAGATACTTCCGCTAAAATAATACAGGTAACCAAAGCCTGCACCCAATAACATCCGCGGCACAAAACCATAAAACTGTACATGTATGGCACTAAAAATTATAGCCGATAACCAGATAGCCAGGTGCGGATTGCCAAAAGATCGCTCCAATGAACGTTGCACACCACCCCTGAACATCAACTCCTCACCAATCGCTGGTAAAACTGCAATCATAATCAGGTTAACCACAAAGTCGAAATTGCTGCGTACCGTGATCAGTTGGATGGTCATTTTTGCTGCCAGTTCTTCTTTTTCTTTCATCCACGCCTCAATCCCTTTTAAAAAATCCGGCAAAACCATTTTTTGGTTCCAGATTACTGTCCACTCCATAAAAGGCATACTCGCAATCATAATCAAAATTACCAGCAAAAGCAGTAAAACTTTCGGCTGTTTAAAGCTGTAAAACCGGGTAATTTTTGCTCTTTCTGTTAAAGCAAGGGCAAGGGGTGGTAAAATGAATGTACCTATTGAACTTAAAATCTGTATCACCTTAAAACCAGAAATATACTTCGCATCACCCGATATAAGCAGGGAGAAATTACTTACTAATCCCATTCCATACATGGCCATACAGATTACGATTCCAATGATACCGAAAACAAAAGCTCCGGCAACTGCGTAAAATAAAAGTAAAAGTAATTGCAAGAAAGGATTGATTTCCTCGTGTTTAGGTGTTACAAAACTCATTATTTGTACCTTTGTATGTTTTTATTAATCGTTGAAGATAGAAAATGTCTGTAAAGATAGGAAATATAGATTTAGGTGAGTTCCCGTTATTGCTGGCTCCAATGGAGGATGTAAGTGATCCACCGTTCCGTTATGTATGCAAAAAAAACGGTGCAGATATGATGTATACCGAATTTATCTCTTCGGAAGGCTTAATCCGGGACGCTGCAAAAAGCCTGCAAAAATTGGATATTTTCGAATATGAGCGACCAATTGGCATCCAGATTTTTGGCGGCGATATCGAACACATGCGCGAGGCCTCAGAAATTGCTTCTGCAGCAGGTCCCGATCTGGTTGACATCAATTATGGTTGTCCGGTAAAAAATGTAGTTTGCAAAGGTGCAGGCTCAAGTTTGCTTCAGGATATTGATAAAATGGTAAAAATGACTGATGCGGTGGTTAAAGCTTCGCATTTACCTGTTACCGTAAAAACCCGCTTGGGTTGGGATGACAATACCAAAAATGTTTATGAAGTAGCCGAAAGGCTTCAGGATGTGGGTATCCAGGCACTAACCATTCATGGCCGCACCAGGGCACAATTATATAAGGGAGAGGCCGATTGGAGTTTAATCCGTGAAATTAAACGCAATCCTCGCATTAAAATTCCGATTTTTGGTAACGGTGATGTAGATAGTCCTGAAAAAGCAGCCAATTGGCGCATGGAATATGAGGTAGATGGCATTATGATAGGCCGTGCCGCAATTGGTTATCCATGGATTTTCCGCGAAGTAAAACACTTCTTCAAAACCGGAAAACACCTGGCCGGACCAACCATAGAAGAAAGAATTGAGGTTTGCCGTACACACCTGGATAAATCGCTGGAATGGAAAGGTCCTAAAACCGGTATTTTCGAAATGCGTCGCCATTATGCCAACTATTTTAAAGGCCTGCCAGATTTTAAACCGTATCGCATGCGATTGGTTGCTGAATCAGATATCAGCAACATTTACAGCATTTTAGAAGAAGTGGCAGAAAAATTTGCCAACTATGATGCTACCAGTGTACTGGCTTGATTTTTGAAAGTTTTTTCTTACATTCGTTATTATCATGGTTACAGCAATTACAGATGGTGTTAAGGTTTCGGTAGAAACCGTCTACCAGCCAGAATATTCAAATCCGGCGAACGAACATTATATGTTTGCCTATCGCGTAGAAATTTCAAATCTTTCTGATTATGCTGTCCAGTTAATGCGCCGCCAGTGGTTGATTTTCGATTCGAACTCAAGCCGTAGAGAAGTAGAAGGTGAAGGTGTTGTAGGTCTACAACCCATTATCCAACCTGGCGAAACGCATGTGTACGTTTCAGGTTGTAACCTCAAAACCGATATGGGCAGCATGAAAGGCACTTACCTGATGAAACGCGATATAGATGGCTCTGAATTTGATGTTGACATCCCAGAATTCCAATTGGTAGCCCCTTATAGGTTAAACTAATCTCTTACTTACTCTTGTCACCCATGGAATAGTCGAACGGCTAGACCAAGATTCATTTTAGAAAAGCACATTCAGTATTCCATTTTACTAATTATTCCTGCTTTTTTGCTCCAAGTACTCTCCACGCTTTGAGCTTTTGCATCAATATCAAAGGCTTAAGTTATCTATGCATCCTGCAACCCCAAATAGTACAAGCTACCGTGCCACATAAACCCGATCAGAGCGAAATGCCGATATTTTCATCGGCAGAAGCGGGAGCGGGACCGAAGTTTTCCCATTATCATAAAAACTGCCTTCCAAATAGATATTTTAACTATAGTCATCAACTGGTCTGATAGATACCGGATTTCAATCAGGTTTATTTGGTTGGAAAGATTCTGACCACGTAATCGCTACGAGGCAATTGAAAATACTACCTCTACTTGTAAAACAAATCCGATGGATCGGATCAGCATGACGATCGGGTTAAATTAATAAACAAAAAACGGCCAGGATCATTATCCTGGCCGCGTTGTATTTTTCATATTCAATATTCCCTAATCCCTGCTCCGTCCAAAAAGCATTGATGCGTAATATAATAAATTGGCTAATGCACCCACAGCCGCAACCACGTAAGTCATAGCTGCCCACCAAAGTGCATCTTTGGCCTGCGCATTTTCTTCCTGTGTTTGCATCACACCATTATTGTTCCTGAGCCAGGCTAAGGCCCGGTTACTGGCATCAAATTCAACAGGTAGGGTAACGATACTAAATACGGTTACTAATGCTAAACCCACTACACCAATTGCCAAAACAATCGGGTTTCCGGTAAAACCTATTAACAATACACCTATTAATAATACCCACTGCAAAAGATTAGATGATATGCTCACTACCGGCACCATGCTGCTTCTTAACTGCAACCAGTTATATGATTTCGCCTGTTGCACCGCATGACCACATTCGTGAGCCGCTACCGCTGCAGCTGCTACGCTACGACTATAGTATACATCAGTACTTAAATTAACGGTTTTATCTGACGGATTGTAATGATCTGTTAATTGTCCCTCGGTACTCATCACCTTCACATCGTATATTCCATTATCATGCAGCATTCTTTCTGCTACCTCTTTGCCCGATAAACCAGAGCTTAATTGCATTTCAGCATACTTAGAAAACTTGTTTCTAAATCGCCATTGTACAAACATGCTCAGCAATAATACCGGGATGATTAATATTAAATAAACTCCCATTTTCTTATGTATGTTTTTCATTTAGCCTATATCAAAAAGCGTTCCCATATTATTTAAAATTTAAAAAACAGTACATTTATGTTATGCCAAACGAACTTTCATACTGGGAAAAAGAATCATTTTTTTGTAATTATGATGCGATTGTAATTGGCAGTGGGATAGTAGGATTAAATGCCGCCATTCACCTTAAAAAAACAGTTCCTTCGTTAAGGATAGTCATACTTGAAAAGGGATTTTTACCTACCGGTGCAAGCACAAAAAATGCTGGTTTCGCCTGCTTTGGAAGCATTTCTGAACTAACTGAGCAAGAGAAAAAGATGGGTAGCGAACGACTTGCAATGCTCATCGAAAAACGGTGGAAAGGTCTGCTTAAACTACGTTATTTGTTGGGCGATAATACCATTGATTATCAATGCCTGGGCGGATATGAACTATTTAAAAAAGAAGATCATTCTTTAGCTGAATTAGGTGTATCCAAAATTGAACATTTTAACCTTTTGGTTAATGATATTGTCGGATCCAATGCTTTTTGTGTAAACAATAAAAAAATCAGTTTATCTGGTTTCGAAGGGGTAAGTACTTTAATCGAAAATCAATATGAAGCCCAGATTGATAGTGGTAAAATGATGTACGCTTTAATTCAATATGCGCAACAACTTGGCATTGCTATTTTTAACAGTTGCAATGTAGACCGGATTGAAGAAGAATCAAAAGGTTTTTGCCTGATTACCAAAAATGGAAATTTTTCTTGTAAACAATTGATTCTTACAACCAATGCCTTTATCAAAGATCTGTATCCTGATGTGGATATCAACCCAGGCCGCGGTCAGGTTTTAATCACCAAACCGATAAAAGATCTAAAGATTGCGGGTACTTTCCATTATGATAAAGGTTATTACTATTTCCGGAATATAAATAACAGAATTTTATTGGGTGGTGGTAGAAATATTGATTTCAAAGCTGAACAAACTACTACTTTTGGCCACACCGAACCAGTGCAATCTGCGCTTGAGCATCTGCTAAAAAAAGTAATCTTACCAACCACTAAATATGAAATTGATTACCGCTGGAGTGGGATTATGGCTTTTGGTAAAACACTTGAACCGCATATCGAAGAAATCCGTCCAAATGTATTTTGTGCAACCAGGTGTAATGGTATGGGCGTTGCTATTGGCTCGCAAACCGGAGAAGATGTAGCTAATTTATTGTTAAATAAACTATAGCTGTTTTTTTACCACAGAGAACATTGAGGAAAAGCACAAAGGACACAAAGTTTGGTTTTACTTAAGATCCTTCATTGCATTCAGGATGACAGAAAAGAGATCATAGCCAGGCCAATAATTCCATCATCCATTTCACATCTTACATCATTTAAACACTACCGTCTTATTTCCACTCACAAAAATCCGGTCTTCAAAAATAAGTTCCAAAGCCTCCAATAATACTTTTTTTTCTATCTCCTTACCGGCATGCACCATTTCCTTCACACCAAAATTATGGTCGACATGATTGGTATGCTGCGCAATAATAGGCCCTTCATCTAAATTATCGGTAACAAAGTGTGCGGTAGCACCAATAATTTTTACCCCGCGCTCAAAAGCCTGCCGGTAAGGATTGGCACCTATAAAAGCAGGCAAAAAGGAGTGATGGATGTTGATGATTTTACCTGCATAATCCCTTACAAAATCAGCTGAAAGAATCCGCATAAACTTAGCCAATACCAGGTAGTCTACCTCAAACTGATTAATGATGGTTTTTACTTCAGCTTCAAATTCACTTTTATCTTTATTATTATGATCTACATAAAAATAGGGAATCCCCAGTTTCCCGGTAAAATCTTTAAGGCTTTCATAGTTACCAATTACACATTGAACATTTGCCCCTAAAGTTTTAAAGTGATTTTTAATCAGTATTTCTGCCAAACAATGATACTCTTTAGTCACCAGAACAGCGATCTGTTTTTCCTGTTTGGTAATTAGATTTACCTCAGCCGCATGTGGTAAATTTTCCAACAGTTTTTCCTTTAATTTTTCAGGATTTTCCAGATCTCCGGTGCAGGCAATTCTTGTAAAAAATGCTTTATTGGCTTCATCTACAAATTCGCGCATGGCAATGATATTCAGTTGATGCGCAGCCAGCACACGGGTAATATGGGTAACCAAACCCACTTGATCTCGACAGGAAATAAGGACAGTTAAAGCGTTCATTTTTAAAATACTAATATCCAATTATAAATAATTTTTACGGTTTTTTACGGTTAAAACTGACTAATTTTTTTTGGTATATCTATTTTAAATCTACATTTTTGCTAAAATTCTTATCATTATGGAGATCGCTGGTATTGCTTTACTAATTGTAATTTTAATTGTCCTGGTTATTTTATTACTAAAGAAACCTCAGGCTTCAATCCCCATCGTTTCATTAGAAGATTTTGAAAGGACAAAAAGTGAAAATGAAACCTTAAAAATAAGATTAGCCAAAGCGGACGAACGTGTTTCTAACCTATCTGCAGAAAAAGAGCATATTACCATTTTGCTTAAAGATGAACAACGGCGTTTAATTGATGAATTACAGGCTGAGCGCGACCGGCTTGCAGATGCCAACCGTGAGCTCGAAAGTACAAGATCATTTTACCTGGCCGAGAAGGAAAAGTTAGCAGAACAAAAATTAAGTTATGAGCAGTCGCAACAAAAACTGAATAAAGATTTCGAACTGATTGCCAATAAAATTCTGGAGGAAAAATCGACCAAATTTATCGAGCAGAACAGAACCAATCTGGATATTATCCTTAATCCTTTGAAAGAAAATATCAAGGCTTTTGAAGATAAGGTAGAAAAGGTTTATAAAGCAGAATCTGATGAAAGAAATATACTCAAAGGTGTAATTTCGGAACTGCAGATTCAAAGTAAACTTATTCAGGAAGACGCCAACAATTTAACCAAAGCCCTAAAAGGCGATAGTAAAAAACAGGGCAATTGGGGAGAAATTATATTGGAAAAGGTTTTGGAGCGGTCTGGTTTGGTCCGGGATCAGGAATACCGTATCCAGGCTTCGCATGCATCAGTAGAAGGCAGTCGTTACCAGCCAGATGTGGTAATAGACCTTCCAGACGATAAACACCTCGTTGTTGATGCTAAAGTAAGTTTAGTTGCTTATGAGCGCTCCGTATCTGCAGATACTGATGAAAAGCGTGAAGGCTATGTAAAGCAGCACCTGGCCTCAATTAAGAACCATATTCAGGAACTTTCATCAAAAAACTACCAGGATTTATATAAAATCAATTCTCCGGACTTTGTTTTATTGTTTGTACCCATCGAATCTTCTTTTAGCATAGCAGTACAAAAAGATGCCGAACTGTTCAATTTCGCCTGGGACAGGAAGGTAGTAATCGTAAGTCCATCTACTTTGCTGGCTACTTTGCGCACTATAGCCAGTATATGGAAACAGGAACGTCAAAACCGGAACGTAATGGAGATTGCCCGTTTAAGCGGCAGCATGTATGATAAGTTTGTAGGTTTTATTGCCGACATGGAAAACATTGGAAAACATATTAAAAATGGACAGGACGCCTACGATAAAGCCATTAATAAATTGTCAGCAGGTGCAGGAAATTTAACCAATACTTCAGAAAAGATAAAAAAATTGGGTGCAAAGACTTCGAAACAGATTGATACAAAGTATTTGGATTTGAATGAAATACAGGATTTATAACTTTTATAGTTATGACTCAAGGCCTCTGGATTTTTCGGGAAAAATAATTAAAAGGTAAAACTTGCAAAGTTAGTGATTTTTTCTGATAGCCTTAGGAATATTTTTTTCTTTTTTTTCAGTGAATAGGATACATTTATTTGCCTATAAGCAATATAGATGGCTTTAAAACAAAAAAGTCGATGTAGCTGAGAACGTTTTATATTTTCTTAGCAATATCGACTACAAAGTAAAATCGTCATCTCGAATGGAACGCAGTGGAATGGAGAGATCTGCTAATATAGATTTCTCGACTACGTTACACTTCGCTCGAAATGACGACTTACTGTTTATTGATAAATATTATTTCTTAAAAGCATTCCAGCCCTGGGCTTTCAGCTCGTGCACATTATTTGATTTGGACACCATTTTGCAACCGGAATTTTTATCCGTTACATGTCCGATTACCGTAATATCTACATCATGTTTGAGTTTTTTGTAATCATCCTGGCTAATGGTAAATAACAATTCATAATCTTCACCACCACTTAGCGCACAAACAGTTGGATCAATACCCAATTCGCGTGCAGTTTGATAAGTCATTGGATCTAAAGGAATTTTCTCTTCATAAATGGTCATCCCTTTATCTGATTGTTCGGCCAGATGCAGAATTTCTGAAGCTAAACCATCTGATACATCGATCATAGCGGTTGGTTTTATATTCATTTCATCTAAAAGCGCAACAATATCCATCCTGGCTTCAGGCTTCAGTTGTCGTTCGATGATATAATCCTTTCCTTCTAAATCCGGCTGGATCTGAGGATTTTCAAGATAGATCAATTTCTCTCTTTCTAAAATCTGCAGGCCTAAATAGGCTCCGCCCAAATCGCCTGAAACGCATAACAAATCATGTTCCTGTGCGCCATTTCTGTACACCACTTTATCTGCATCGGCATAACCAATACTGGTAATACTGATCACCAAACCTTGCTTACTTGATGAAGTATCACCTCCTATCAAATCGATATTGTATTTATTGCAGGCCAGTTCAATGCCTTTATAAATTTCTTCAACGGCTTCTAACGGAAATTTGCTCGACAAACCCAGCGAAACGGTAATCTGACTTGCCTTTCCATTCATGGCATAAATATCACTCAGGTTTACCTGTACGGCCTTATAACCCAAATGCATTAACGGCACGTAAGCCAAATCAAAGTGGATTCCTTCCAATAATAAATCGGTCGAAATTAAAGTCTGTTTACCTCTTGCATCCAGTACTGCAGCATCATCGCCAACTCCTTTTACCGAATAATCGTTTTTAATTTTAAAATTAGTTGTCAGGTGTTTAATTAAGCCGAATTCACCTAATTCATTAATATCTGTGCGTTCTTTATTTTCAAACATAACTTATACTTAAGGACAAAGCCTCATTTTATTTTTAAAAATTTAATTGTCATTCTGAGCACAGCGAAGAATCTTTACCTTAAATCAGGTGCTTCATAGTTGAAGATCCCTCCTTCGTCAGGATGACAGATTTTTATTCTCCATCCAATTTCTTCCCTCGGTAAACCTGGCAATTAACATCGCCGCAACATTATCGCCTGTGGCATTTAATAATGTCGCCATCGGATCAACCAAAGTACCTATAATCATCGCAGGTGGTAACGCCTCGGGTGGTAACTGATAGGCCGAAATCATCAATAATTCGCCTATGTAACCGCCATTGGGTATTCCACCCTCAACAATGCTCACCAAAACGGTAATGCCAAGAGCCAGTACAATCGTATCTACATGCACTAAATCTTTACCAAAAATGGCAAAAACGACTGCAATTTTGATAATGGAACTGATGCTTGAGCCATCTTTATGCAAAGTTGATCCCAAAGGAATCGTTACATTGGTGATATATGCCGGTACGCCCATTTTCATAGTTCCTTCCAAATTTGCCGGAATAGTGGCAATGCTGCTACAAGTTCCAATGGAAGTTAAAGAAGGTACAATATTATTTTTCCAAAATACTTTTATTGCTTTAAATCCACCCGCAACGAAAGCATAAAAAGTAAAAAAAACAATAAAATAAAATGCCCCAACACCATAATACAGACCCAGGGCTTTAGCATAGGTACCAAAAAGCTGTGGACCAAATACCCCAACCTGGTAGGCAAAATAAGCACCCAATCCAACCGGACCTAACTTCATAATTAAGATGATGAGTTTTTTCATCACTTCATTGCCTGAAACCAGGAATTTTTTAAAACTTTCACCTTCCTTTTCAGCATATAAAGTTGAAAAACCTACCAAAACTGAAAAAATAATCAGCGCCAGCATATTTTTCCTGCTTCCGATTTCGAAAAATTCACCAACTGTTAAAAGTTGTGTCATTTGTTCGCCAAATGACTGCACTTTCTCAGGTTCAGCTGGCAAAGCAGCACTTACTAATTGCTGATGGATAGGAAAGATCCATGTCGCAAACAAAGTTAAAACCGCAGAAATGAGTATGGTAGAAAGAAATACCAAAACCATAATGGTTAATAATCTGCCTAACTTTTTTGTTCTATCGATATTTGCAATAGCTGAAGAAACCGCAAAAAATACCAACGGAATAACAGCTGTAAACAACAGGTTTAAAAATATATCTCCTAATGGTTTAATACTTTCAACGCTTTTTCCAAAAATTAAGCCCACGATACTTCCTACGGAGATTCCCGCCAAAAGCCATAGTAAGCCTGAGTAATTTTTAAGAATGTTGTTGCTTTTCATATGATCTTTTTCGTCATTGCGGGGCACGAAGCAATCTTAATACGCACGCCAGTAGCGATAGTTGTAAGATTGCTTCGTCGTACCTCCTCGCAATGACGATTTTTATTTTTACAATCCCAATTCTGCTGAAATATCCAGCATCCTCTGGATCGGTTTGCGTGCCTGCTCTATAATATGCTCAGGAACAGTTACTTCTGGCAAACCATTTTTAATACATAAATATAGTTTTTCTAAAGTATTTCTTTTCATATACGGACAATCGTTACAGGCACAACTGTTATTTGGTGGCGCCGGAATAAATGTTTTTGTCGGATTCGCCTTTTCCATCTGGTGGATAATGCCACTTTCGGTAGCTACAATAAATTCTGTAGCAGGGTTAGTAATGGTATATTTTAAAAGCCCGGTTGTAGAACCAATATAGTCAGCCATTTTCAAAACGACCTCTTCACACTCCGGATGGGCAATAAATTTAGCATTAGGATGGCGTTCTTTCAATTTTGTAATTTTTTCCTGCGAAAAAATTTCATGTACCATACAGGCACCGTTCCACAATACTAAATCCCGACCAGTTTTCTTTGCAACATAGGCCCCTAAGTTACGATCTGGTCCGAATATTATTTTTTGGTCTTTAGGTAAACTCTCAACAATCTGAACCGCGTTAGTACTCGTGCAAACAATGTCACTTAAAGCTTTTAATTCGGCCGTACAGTTTACATAAGTGATGACCAGGTGGTCGGGATATTTTTCCTTAAACTTCTTAAACAGATGTGGTGGACAACTATCTGCCAATGAGCAACCTGCTTTTACATCCGGTAATAAAACAGTTTTGCCAGGAGATAAGATTTTTGCTGTTTCGGCCATAAAGTGTACACCAGCAAACACAATTACGTCAGCATCCGTTTTTGCAGCTTCTTGTGATAAGCCTAAACTATCACCAATATAGTCCGCAATATCTTGTATATCAGGATCTTGATAATAGTGAGCTAGGATTATGGCATTTTTTTCCTTCTTTAATTTCTCAATCTCTGCAAAAAGATCAAGCGTAGGGTCAATTTCTTCTTCTGCGAAACCTTTTTTATTGATTTCTTCTAAGACATCTATGTTCATTTTAAAATTTTCCTTTTTTGAATTTTGACGTTGGTCAAAGATAAAGCTTTCCACGTCTCAATAATTAATAAGTTATTTTAAATAAATAAATCTTGTTTGTTTATTAGTGTGTTAATATTGTTGGCAAGTTTAGAAATTTCTTTCGTTTAGATAAGTTATTAATTGTTTACTAACATTTAGATTACATTTATCTAATATTATAAGTTTGATTTTCAGCGCTATCGAAAATTGCTTCAATTTTTATCAATAGTGGAATGTTAATTGTTTATAAGTGGGGAAAAAGTTAATTACTTGTATAAAGCTGCTTAAAAATTGCGCAAAAGATTGTGGCAAATTGTGTTTTTAGAGTAGCTTTAAACATTCAAATTTATTTGTTAGGATAATTTAGACACAAGGCTAACATTTATTAACTAGTTGTTAACATAGTGGATAAAGTAAATGTTTTTTATTAATGAAGAAAGTAGATTTTCTGGTAATTGGTTCAGGTATAGCAGGTTTGAGTTTTGCACTTAAAGCTGCTAGGTTCGGTAAGGTTTTAATTGTTACCAAATCGAATGAAGATGAATCGAATACAAAATACGCTCAGGGCGGTGTTGCAGTTGTGGTAGATAAAGGTGATTCTTTTGAGAAACATATTGAAGATACTTTGATTGCGGGAGATGGATTATGTGATCAAAAAATTGTGGAAATCGTTGTAAAAGAGGGTCCTCAGCGTATTCAGGAGATCATTGATTACGGCATAAACTTCGATAAAGACAATGCTGGTTTTTACGATTTGGCTAAAGAGGGGGGACACTCTGAACACCGTGTTTTGCACTATAAAGACATCACCGGGTATGAGATTGAGCGGGTGTTGTTAAATGAAATTCACAAGAATAGCAACATAGAGATATTAACACATTACTTCGCACTGGAGTTAATTACCCAACATCACTTGGGTGAGTTTGTGGATAAACGTACTGAAGATATTAACTGTTATGGCATATATGCCTTTAACACAGAGCTTAACGATGTGGAAAAGATTGTGGCAAATGTGACTGTGATGGCTTCGGGTGGTGCGGGACATGTTTATTCGGCCACTACAAACCCGGTTATTGCAACAGGCGATGGAATGGCCATGGTTTACAGGGCGAAAGGTAAAGTAAGAAATATGGAGTTTATTCAGTTCCATCCAACTGCGTTATACCATCCCGGAGAGTATCCGTCATTCCTAATTTCTGAAGCCGTTAGGGGTTTTGGGGGTGTTTTAAGACGCAAGAATGGTGAAGAATTTATGCATGAGTATGATGAACGTAAGTCATTGGCACCACGTGATATTGTTGCGCGTGCCGTGGATAATGAAATGAAGAAATCGGGCGATGACTTTGTTTATCTTGATATTACCATGCGTAGCAAGGCTGATATATTGAAACACTTTCCCAATATTTATGCTAAATGTTTATCTATAGGAATAGATATGACTAAAGATTATATACCAGTTACACCTGCATCTCATTATATGTGTGGCGGTATCATGGTGGATGAATATGGTCGTTCTTCTATTAAAAATTTATATGCTTGCGGAGAATGTTCTTCAACAGGTTTGCATGGTGCTAACCGATTGGCTTCCAATTCATTATTGGAAGCGACAGTTTTTGCACACCGGATTTACCAGGATGCTATCGAGAACTTTAAAAATAATGTCATTCCTGATCATATTCCGGAATGGGATTCGCAAGGTGTTACCCAAAGTAATGAGGATGTATTGGTAACGCATAACCTGAGGGAGTTACAAAAGGTTATGGGCGATTATGTGGGTATTGTACGTTCTGATTTCCGTTTGGAACGGGCACATCGTCGCTTGTTTTTAATTTACCAGGAAACGGAAGAGTTTTATAAAAAAAATAAAGTTTCAGTTAAACTGTGTGAGTTGAGAAACGTCATTCAAACGGCTTATCTAGTAATTAAATCGGCCATGCAACGAAAAGAAAGTAGGGGACTACATTATACTACCGATTATCCTGAACATGCTAATGAATTGGTAGATACTGTTTTTTAATATTTCCGTCATGCTGATCCGATAGATATCGGATTTATTTCAGCATCTGAACACATCAGATATACAATACATAAAAAGACCCTGAAATAAATTCAGGGTGACGTTAAAATTGATTTATGCCTTTAATACTGCCTGTAAAAGATAAATATCCTGAAATAGGAAAAGATAATTTCATAGCGGAGAACGCCACGATTGTGGGTGATGTAACCATTGGCAATAAATGTTCCGTATGGTTTAATGCCGTGATCAGAGGCGATGTAAATGCCATTACGATCGGAAATGAGTCAAACATCCAGGATGGTGCAGTAATTCATGCTACTTACTTAAAAGCCTCCACACATATTGGCAATAGGGTATCTGTTGGACATAATGCCATTGTGCATGGCTGTACCGTTCAGGATCATGTGTTGATCGGTATGGGTGCCATTGTAATGGATCATGCTATAATAGAAGAGTATTGCATCATAGCAGCCGGATCTGTCGTATTGGAAAATACAATTTGCGAAACGGGTTACTTATATGCAGGTACGCCTGCAAAAAAAATAAAGCCCATTACCGAAGAGCAAAGGGCTTTACTTAATAAATTGCCTGATAATTATATCATGTATTCGGGTTGGTTTATGCAATAAAAGGTTGTCCTTTCAACTGAAGTTTTGCTTTATATTCGTTACCTTGATCCGATAACTATCGGATTTATTTCAGGGTCTATCATGCTATAAAGATGCTGAAATGAATTCAGCATGAGGATTTTTTAGAGATAAAACTACATTACTGCGTTGGCGGTGGTATTACTAATGGATCTTCACGTTCCCAGTTTGGTTTCAAGTCCATCAATGCTTTTAAATACCATACTTTTTCAGGCTGGTATCCTTCCTTAACATTTCCCGTATCCCAGATACCATTTTTATTTTCGTCATAAATAACCCTAAGCATATATTTACCTGCAGGATATTTAGAAAAAGTAATTTTTGAGTTTTTGCTAACCGGAAAAGATTTTATGACATCTTTTTTTTCGTTTAGGAACTGAACCACATATCTTTTAGAAGTGTCCGGAACGGTTACATTTAATATTAAAGTAGTATAGGCGTCTTGACTTTCAAGCGTAAAACGTTTCGTGATATCTTTGTTTTTGGCATTAAATATCGCGGTAAATGCGCCTGTACCCAATTTTAAATCGTAGTTTCTTTTGTTTTTCCAAGGATACTTAATGTAGTATTTAAGAAAATCTGTACTATCTTTCACCAACTCAAAATTTGTTCTTTTTACAGAGTCTTCCAAAAGGGTGATTTTAGTTGGATCTGCAGCCGTAATCGGGAAAGATGAGGTTAATGTCAGCTGCTGGAAAGGATTTAATTTACCGCCTGTTAAGTTATCAGAAATGGTAATTTCGCGAGTGTAAGTATCTTTTTTACCCCTTGTAAAGTTTAAGGTTTGAAGAAGCTTTCCTTGATCCTCAACAGCCACCTTCACTGAATCAAAACTCATGTCATTCAGCCATATTTTAGCAGTATCGTTATTTTTGGTAAAGTGGACATACTTCCCTATATCTGCTGCCGGAGGATCGGTAACTGTGATTTTAGGGCGTTTCAGCTGCTGATTAAAGATGATTGAGATACTGCCATCATTATTCAGTTTTCGGTCCAATACGCGGAACTCCGGAGGTAGCTCTTTAAATATCTGCAGGTTAATGTTTTCCAGGTTTTTATCAATTACGATGGGTTCTTTTATAAATCCAACTTCATCAGAAAGCTGTTGGTATATTTTATCGCCACCTCCGGTACTTTCTTTAATGGCATAAACTTTATAGGTACCTTTTCTGAGGTTACTCAATTTGTACATACCGGCACTATCAGTAGTGGTATATATTGATGGACGTTTTTTACCGAAAATCGTATCTCTTTCTAAAGGCAAAATAAATACGGTAACTTCCTTTTCAGGTTCGTCACTTAGTGAATTAATAACTTTACCACTGATTGATAATGAATCAATATCTGGTCCTGTTGAAAAAACATAAGATAGATTTTTAACTACATTTCCTTCGTTCACATCTGCAATAGATTTCCCAAAATTCAAGGTATAGGTTGTATTTTTTTCCAGAGAATCCTTAAGAATAATTTCCAATCTCTTCTGCCTCTTTTTTAACTCCGGAACTTTTTCCTGATCAGGTGAAATCGAAAATTCTTTAAACTCATCTTTCAGATTAAAATACTCATCAAACTCTATTACTATTTTTTTTGCATTAAAATTCCTTGTCTGATTTTTCGGCGTCATGCTTAAAACTTTTGGTGGCTTGGTATCTTTTGGTCCACCCTGTGGTGTCTGCATACTGGCACAACCAAAAAGTAGGAGCAAGGTGACAATAACCGTTAAATTTTTAAGGTTAAAATAGTGATATTTTAAATTTGGCATATTTTAATCGTTCTGACGGATTTTTGTACTTTTTGGAATATTGTGTTTAAAAAATATTTTTTATTGCTTAAATCGCTTTATTTTAGGTATGTTTAATCGCCTGATAATCAGTTACTTATTAATATAGACCATTAAAACGGAAATATCTGATGGAGAAACACCTGAAATTCTTGAAGCCTGACCTAAAGTACGGGGTTTTATTTTAAATAATTTTTCGCGTGCTTCTTTGGAGATGGACACAATTTTATTATAATCAAAATCTGGCTTGATTTCTTTATCTTCCATTTTTAGCATTTTCGCTACAATTTCATTTTCTTTTTCGAAATAGCTTTCGTATTTAATTTTAATTTCTGCTTGCTCAATAGTTTCTTTGTCTAAGGCTTTGGTCGCTTCAGCTAAAGGTTTACTAACCTTAATGATATCTTGTAAGCCGACATGAGGTCTGCCGACCAAACTGTGAATTTTTACGTTTTGGTTTAAAGCACTCGAGCCTAAACTTTCAAGCATCGGATTTGCATCGCCCATTTCAATTCCCTGACTTTTGGTAAATTTTACCAGGGCTTCAGCATCAGCAATTTTCTGATTCACCTTGTCCAATCGCTCATCGGAAATTAATCCCAGTTCATGTCCGATAGGAGAGAGACGTATATCTGCATTATCCTGCCTTAATAACAAACGATGTTCAGCTCTAGAAGTAAACATTCGATAAGGCTCTTCTGTGCCTTTAGTAACGAGATCATCTATTAAAACACCGATGTAACTTTCAGATCTTTTCATAATCAATTCATGTTTATCGGTTATTTTTTGGTGTGCATTGATCCCTGCCATGAAACCTTGACAGGCAGCTTCTTCATATCCTGTTGTTCCGTTTATTTGTCCGGCTAAAAATAAATTGCTGATTAATTTAGTTTCTAACGTCAAAGATAATTGAGTAGGTGGAAAGAAATCGTACTCGATAGCATAACCAGGTCTGAACATTTTAGCCTTTTCGAAACCTGGAATTAACCTCAATGCTTTAAATTGGACGTCTTCTGGAAGAGAAGTCGAAAAACCATTTACATAAATTTCACAGGTATTCCATCCCTCAGGTTCAACGAATATTTGGTGTCTGTCACGTTCAGCAAAACGATTGATTTTATCTTCAATAGAAGGACAGTATCTCGGACCTAAACCTTTAATACGACCAGTAAACATTGGTGATTTTTCAAAGCCTTCTTTCAATGTTTCATGTACATCACTATTGGTATAGGTAATCCAGCAGCAACGCTGATCGGTGGAAACAAGAGTATCAGTATAAGAGAATTTTCCTGGGTTTTCGTCTCCCCATTGCTCTTCCATTTTCGTGTAATCTAGACTTCTTCCATCAACACGGGGTGGGGTACCGGTTTTCATACGGCCTGCTTCCATACCCAATTCTACCAATTGTTCTGTAATTCCTGTTGATGATTTTTCTCCCGTTCTGCCTCCTCCAAATTTCTTTTCGCCAACGTGTATAGTACCATTTAGAAATGTACCATTAGTTAATACTACGGCAGTACTTTTGATTTCGATACCCAAAGAAGTTTTAACGCCATATACGGTATTATCTTCTACTAGTAATCCAACAACACTATCTTGCCAGATATCGAGATTTGGAGTTCTTTCCAATGCCAAGCGCCACTCTTCTGCAAATCGCATTCTATCTATTTGCGCTCTCGGGCTCCACATAGCAGGTCCCTTCGATTTATTCAGCATGCGGAATTGTATGGTTGATTTATCAGATATTATGCCTGAATATCCGCCCATAGCGTCGACCTCACGAACAATCTGGCCTTTAGCAACACCGCCCATAGCAGGGTTGCAGCTCATTTGGGCGATGGTACCCATGTTCATAGTAATTAATAAAACAGATGATCCTAAATTGGCAGCAGCAGCAGCAGCTTCACATCCTGCATGTCCTGCACCAACAACAATCAAATCGTATTTTGAAAACATCTTATTATATTTTAATTGTTTCACGTGAAACAATGTTATTTTTTATCGTTAAAATTTAACTTTCTTTTCTGTTGCTCATATGTTCCACGTGAAACATACTATTAATTTCAACATGGTTATTATTCTGAAAGCTCCAACCACCGCATTGTATAATCGTCTAATTTGGTTTGCAGAGTTTCAATCTCAGTCGATATTTCTTGTATTTTAATATAATCAGAAGCGTTGATGTTATTTAAAGTGTTGGTTAATTCGGTTATTTTATTTTCCGTTTCTTCCATTCCTTTCTCAGCTTCCTCTAATTCTTTCTGTTCTTTAAAGCTTAGCTTTTTTGTTGCTTTAGGCTGGACTTGGTCAGTGTTGGGAACAGAAGTTTTTTTTGTTTCTTTAGCTTTGGGCTGTTCTAAACTTAACCGGTATTCTGAATAATTACCATTGTATATTTTAACGACACCTTCGCCCTCCATAATAAAAAGCTGATCGCTCATTTTATCAAGCAAATACCTGTCGTGCGAAACTAACATCAAGATGCCCGGAAAATTTTCTAAAAACTCCTCAAGCACATTTAAGGTATCAATATCAAGGTCATTTGTTGGTTCATCCAAAATCAGAAAATTAGGATTTTGCATTAAGACCTTCATCAGGTTTAAACGTTTTTTTTCGCCGCCACTTAATTTCTCTACCATGCCATGTTGTTTCTTCGGAGGAAAGAGAAAAAGTGTTAATAGGGCAGAAGCGGTGATAATGGAACCATCTGCCATTTTAATATATTCAGCATCTGATTTTACAATGTCTATGACGCGCTCTTTAGGATCGAAAGTTAAACCACCCTGTTTGTAATATCCAAATACGGTTGTTTCGCCAGTATCAACTTTACCATCATCTGGCCTTAAATTGCTGGTGATGATATTTAAAAGTGTTGATTTACCTGTTCCATTTTTTCCTGCTAAACCAATACGATCACCTTTTTTAAAGGTATAACTGAAATCATTAATGATTGGCCTACCTTCAAAACTTTTTTTTATGTGATCTAACTCAATGATTTTGCCTCCCTGCCTAGACATTTTCATTTTAAGGGTAACACTTTGATTTTCAGACTTTTTCTTGGTTTTTTCCTCTAAATCGTAAAAAGCATCAATCCTGGCCTGAGATTTCGTTGCACGCGCTTGTGGCATGCGTCTCATCCATTCTAATTCTTTCTTTAATAGCTGTTGGTTCTTGTGTAAAACAGTTGCGTCCAAAGCCTCTCTTTCTGCTTTCTTTTCGAGGAAGTATGCATAATTTCCATTGTAATTGAAAATTTTCCCTCTATCCAGTTCTACAATGGTATTACAAACATTATCTAAAAAGTATCTGTCATGTGTAACCAACAGAATGGTTTTTTGTCCGGTAGTTAATAACTTCTCTAGCCATTCAATCGTATCGATATCTAAATGGTTGGTAGGTTCATCGAGTACCAGGATTTCAGGATCTTCAATTAATAGTTTTGCTAAAGCCAAACGTTTCTTTTGTCCACCAGAAAGCGTATCAATTTTTTGTTGAAGATGAGTAATTCCCATCCGGTTTAGAATGGTTTTAATTTCATGTTCGTATTCCCAGGCATTATGCTCACTTAATTCTTCATATAAGCGATTGAGTGTGTTTTCATCTGGGTTCGCTTGTTCAATGAACTCTTCATATTCTTTGATGAGCTGTTGTTGCTTATTTTCAAGCGAAAAGATATGGTCGCTGATAGAAAATCCCGCTGTGAACTGAGGTTCCTGATCCAAAAAACCGATTTTAACGGATTTATTTTTTACTATTTTACCCTCAAGCGGAGGAAACCGCTCAGCCAATAATTTCAATAACGTGCTCTTACCTGCGCCATTAATACCAACCAGCGCCACGCGTTGACCGGAATTAATACCGAGGGTTAAATTTTTAAATAACCATTCATCATGATAACCATGTCCTAAGCCTTCTGCCGCAATTAATGTGCTCAATTTTTCTGTGTTTCGGATTTATAAAAGAAAATTATTGCAAAGGTAAGTATAAATTATTTGCAACGCTAAACAGATATCTTAAAGCTATTGTGTATCAGCTAAAATGGCAAAAACTTGATGTATTGTGATTGTTTTGAATTTGATCAATGGTGGTTCTAAAACAAAACAGCGGTTGGACTCGCTCCACCGCTGCTTCAATCATTAACTAAAACTAAACTTTATCTTGAATAATGGCTAAGAATAATGACTTATGCCCGTTATTATTGTCATTGCTTTTAAAATGAGACTTTAATAACTGAGAAATGTTGCAGAGAGGTTCACCGGATTATACCAGTGGTGTATAATTATCGACGAACACCAGTATCATTTAGACGAACAGATTAATTAGAGAAGGCGTATTTTATAAAAAATGACTTATAACCTGAACTCGATAATTATTTAATTAAAATACTTCCTTATAAATGACCCATACCTGGCCGATTCGTCATGCTGAACTTGTTTCAGCATCTTTTTAGCAGGAAAGACCCTGAAATGAATTCAGGGTGACGGCCTCTTAATCAAATAACCGATATAAGCTAACGAGAGACAATTTAATAATCGAACTCAGGTTTATAGGTAAAGATTTTTCGCTGGGCTATCATTGACAGACTCCAATAGAAAAATCGTCATTGCGATGAACGAAGCAATCTTAATGCGCAGGCCAGTAGCGATCGTTGTAAGATTGCTTCGTCGGCTGAAAAAGCCTTCTCGCAATGACGATGCCTCTTGGCCTTTCAATTTGCTAAATTATCTGTTATTGGTATTGATTTTTGTACAATAAATTATTCAGTACGATATTAAAATGGGAGTGAGAAGTTAAACTAATCCAAATTCACTTCGATATGCCAAATATTCATCTTCCTTTTGTGTCATAAGGGTTTTTGCAGCTTTTCCTTTGTCTTTATAACCTAATAGGTGCAGGGTTCCATGGATCATAATGCGGCAAACCTCATCAAATGCTGAAGTTTTATAGGTTTTAGCATTTTCTTTTACACGCTCAATACTGATGAATATATCACTTATGATCAGTTTTTCTTCTTCAGAATTATCGAAGGTAATGATATCCGTATAGGTATCGTGATTTAAATATTGTTGGTTGATGCTTAAAAGATATTCATCACTACAAAAAATGAAATTAAGTTCCTGCAATTGATACCCTTCCTTTTCTATAGTCGCTTTAACCCATTTTTTGATTTTTAATTTTTGAGGAAGGCTATAGCTAATGGATTCGGTAAAAAAAGAAATTGCAGGCATACTGTAGTGTTTAATGGCTGCAAATTTAAGAAATATATTTTCGTCATTTCGAGCGGAGTGCAATGAAGTCGAGAAATCTTTCTGTCTTAGTTTCTCTCTCTAACGTTCGGTACTGCTCTTCGATTGAGATGACGAGCATATCATCGCTCTACGTTCAACGATTTTAAATATTCTGCTATCTTATTTTTATAATAATAATTTAAACCAGGAGGAATTTTCTGCAGTATATCACTGCCATTTTGCTGCTGTGTTTTAAATTGATCCAGCATTTTTTGATAGGATGGAGGAAACTCTTTTGCTGCCTTACTTTCCCGTTTCGAATCTTCTTCCTGATCGCGCTCTGCTTTCTCTGCTTCTAACAATTTGGTCAGGAGATCTTTCTGTCGGTTTAAGGTTTCCTGTTGTAGACGTTTGTTTACCAGATCACTCTCCGTCTGTTTCATTTCTTTAATGGTCTCATTTAGGTTGCCCAACTTACCGGTGCCGTCTTTATTTTCCTCACGGTTAAGTTTTTCTAAAGCCTGACGGATCATTTGTTGTTGCTGAGCCATTTTACCAAATTCCTGGCTCATTTGTCCTTTGCCAACCGTACCTTGATTACCGCCTTGTTTTTGCAGCTGTTCACGAGCCTTTTGCATGCTCTTATTTAGTTGTTCCTGCATTTGCGACAGTTGTTTCATACCCTGCTTTTGTTTTTTCCCACTACCGCCTTTGCTGTTTTTCTGCATATTTTGCAATTGACTGAGTGCTTCGCTTAACATTAAAGTTAAATTATTGATAGATGTCATGGTAAATTGCTGGAAACGGTTAGCTTCCGCTGTTCTTCTGTCGCCTAGATTTTCTAAGCTTTTATCAAGGTTAAAATTAATTTTATTCATTTCCTCGTTAACAGTGGATTCTATCTGCGGAACGCGTTTACTTAAACTATACAAACTGTCAGAAATGGTTTTAAGATTATCTTTAATGCTTCGTTGTTTTTGAACGTTGCTGGTATAAGATGGGTCAGTTGCAGACATTTTCTTTAAAGCGAGCATTACTTTTTCCTGATCAAAAGAAGTGGTCAGCAGGTTTTCAAGTAGTCGTCTCAGTTCCTTAGCATTCAGGTTATTCTCCATTTCTTCGCCCTGCTGCTGCATTTCACTCATCTTTTTAGCAAGTTTTTCCATCTGCTCACCTGCTTTTTGCTGCTTCTGGCTTCCACTTTTAGCGTCTTTTTTATCCAGGGCATCTTTACTGTCTTGCTGATCTTTTTGTATATCCTGAATCTCCTTTTCCGGGTTTTCGAAAGGATTTGACCGGTCTAAGGATTTATTTTTTTCTTCCAGTTTTTTCAGGTCATCCTTCAGGTCTTTCATCTCCTTATTTAGTGCATCCTGTTTCTGCTTTAAAGATTCATAATCTTGCTTTTTATCTTTTGTTTGCTGTGAAAGTTCTTTTTGTTGTTTTGCCAACTCATTTAGCCGGTCAATGTCATTTTGCAGATTCTGCTCAAATTCCAGCTGTTTATAAAGCTCTAAAATCCTGTCAAGTTCGTTTTTAAGGGTTTTATTGTCCAATTGCATTTTTGACAGTTCATTCTGCGTCTGATCTTTATTTTTCTCATTCATCAGGTTCTGAAGTTTTTGCAAAAGTTCTTTTGTTTTGTCATCCAATACATGGTCAAACAGGTCTTTGATCTGTTTTTGTTTTTCTATAAGTTCTTCTGTCTGTTTTTGATCCTGTTGTTGCCGGATATTTTTATCATTTTGCGCTTTAATCTCCTTCATGGCCTCATCCAGTTGCTTCTGTTTATCTAGAAGGGCTTCAATCTGTTTTTTATCTTCAAAAGATATCTGTTTTTTATCAATAAGGCTTTCGGCTACTTTTTTGCTTTCTTTTTCGATCGTGTTGGCCAGGCGTATGGCCGATTGCACTTTCTGCTTTAACGCCTGATTGCTTGCATTTACCTGTTCGGCGGATTCTTTTTTAGTCGGCTGTTTAAAGGTTTTAATTTCAGATCGGGTAGCCTTGGCACCATTTACGCCATCATTATCGGCTACTTCAAAATAATATTCAATTTCCTGACCAGGTTTGGCGGCAACAGCTTTTAAATCCCAGAAATAGAAAAAATTATTTGCAGTCGCATTACTTTTAATGGCAATGTTTTTGGTAACGGTACCAACAATACGGTTATTTTCTCTGAGGTTGTATTTAAAGCTCAGGCGGCTAAATCCGTAATCATCAGCTACCTGTCCGCTAAAATATAATACTTTGTTGCTAAGAGAATCCTGCTTTTCTTCTACATTAATCTGTGGAGCCTGATCTTTGATTACCGTAACCTGATGCGAAAGAGAATCTCTTATGGTAACATATTGATTTTTTGGAATGATACTATATCTTGAATTGTTTTTGATAGTAGCCCTAAAATAAGCCACATCGTTATTGATTTTAAGCAGGTTTTCGGATCCATTAAGCATAAACAGGACCTGGTCGCTTTTTTCAGTCTTTAAGCTCCACGTTACTTTGGTACCTTCGGGAAGGAGCAGGTCTCCGACATTGTCAACCGATTCTGTATTTTTGCCCAAATAAGCAGGATAATTTAAGGTAGCTGTGGCATTGAGCAATTCCGGGCGAGGTTTAACGGTAACGGTAAACACGGCAGAACTAAAACCACCGCCTTTGAAAATCAATTTTTTATCATTCTGGATATTTTTGATACTATAATTAAACTTGTTAATGCTTTCTTTTTCCAATTTATAGGTGTTCTTGCCATCTTCTACATAAATCTCTGCAGGAAGTTCATCACCGGTCAGTTTTAGGTTCAGTGTTAAATCATCACCTTGTGTAGGGGTTAAACTTTTATTTAGAATGGTAAAGCTAAATGGCGCTTTTGGGGCAATATATTCATCGTACCGAAAGAAACTGTTTGTACCGTCGCGTAAAATTGTGGGCGCTATAATGGCAATGAGCAGGATGATGGATAGGGGAACAAAAAGATATTTTAAATATTTCCGGTTATCGTTAATCTTAACTGCCGTGTAAAATGGAACGGGCCTGAGTTCAATAATCTTTTGATCAATGCTGGCCATAATGAGGCGGTTATTTTCAGGATTTTTCTCCGCTAAATGATGAAGCTGCAGCGTATTCAATAATTTATCCTTAATATCGGAAAAGTGATTTCCGATGATAACCGATGCTTCATCCAAAGTAAGGTGTTTGCCTAATTTTAGCATAGCAAGCAGTGGCTTAACAATTAAAAAGCCGACCAGCAATACACCTGTAAGCAGATAAGCAAAAAATACAAAGGTTTTAAAGCCAGCTGTTGGGTTCAGGTAATAAAGGCTTAAAAAAACAATGAGATACAGGGCCAGAAGTATGGCCGCAACATAAATACTGCCCCGCAAAATTTTATTCAGGTAAAACTTGCGGATAAACTCATCTATCTTCCGCAACAAATCGTTGTAATTATTGCTCACCATATCTCCGTAAATGTAAAAATTGTTCCAGTCAATTAAAAGGAAAGTATTTAAGGTAACGCGTTTATTTCAAATTGTTTATTATCCAGGTAAGCTTTAATGAAAAAGGATATTGAACTCAGCCTGGGTTTAAATAGTGAATGTAAGAATGGGGTTCTTTCTTAAAGATCAGAAGTTTTTAGCCCGGGACGTAGCGGCATCCCTGTAGCACCGTGAAAGGATAAGGTGCAGTACGGCAAAAACCTTTAATAGCCGTACCAGCTCAGCGCTTCTAAAACATCGTTTTTATAAAGGGAAGCATGCGACCAAGGTTTCTGCAACAAATTATGATCACATTAACCACGCGTTAATTTGAAAATCTTTATCTTGTTATATTAATACAAAGGTTACATAGATTTTAAACGAGTATTCTGATAAAAATCTACTTTTGGCTTTTTGTATAATCATGCCCATATGAAACGAATTCTTATTTCTACACTAATGTTATTCTTTTTTACTGCTTCTTTCGGCCAGAAATTTAACTGGAATAAAAATCAGGTAATTGCTCACCGTGGTGCGTGGAAAAAAAACAATTTTCCTCAAAATTCCATTGCTTCATTAAATGAAGCCGTAAAACTGGGTTGTTATGGTTCGGAATTCGACGTATGGATGACGGCAGATAATATTCTGGTGGTTAACCACGATCCCGAGTTTCAGGGTTTAACCATCGAGAAGGTAAATTATGCAGATCTGTTGACCAAAAACATGAGCAATGGTGAAAAAATTCCAACATTGGAAGCTTATTTATTAGCAGGTAAAAAACAGAAAACCACCAAGCTGATTTTGGAAATAAAACCCTCATTGATCAGCAAAGAACGTGGTATCGAGGTAACTAATAAATGCATAGAAATGGTTAAGAAACTAAAAGTAACTGATTGGGTTGAATACATCAGCTTTGATTACGATTACTGCAAACGCATTTTAACTTTATTGCCAAATGCAAAAGTTGCTTATTTAAAAGGTGAAATTAGTGCTGAGCAGATGAAGGCAGATAAATTAACGGGTGTTGATTACCATTATAGTGTTTACCAAAAAGATAATTGGATTGAAAATGCGCAAAAATTGGGTTTAACGGTAAATGCATGGACGGTAAATACAGTGCCTGAAATGCAGTGGTTATTGGCCCACAATGTAGAATACATTACCACCAACGAGCCTGAATTGCTTTTCGACGAGATTAAAAAAACACCGGTTGCCCAGGGATGGAAGTTAAAATGGGCAGATGAATTTGACGATGCCGGATTGCCGTTAACTAAAAACTGGGGCTACGATGTAGGTGGCAGAGGTTGGGGGAATAACGAGCTGCAATATTATACCGATGCCGATACTGCAAATGCAGTTGTTAAAAAAGGAAACCTGAATATTATAGCGCTAAAAGCTGATAAGGAAAACAGGAACTACACTTCAGCCAGGTTGGTAACCAAAAATAAATTCGATTTTAAATACGGTAGGGTTGAAGTCCGTGCAATGTTACCTAAGGGCAGAGGCTTGTGGCCTGCCATATGGGCACTTCCAACGGATTCGAAATATGGTAGCTGGCCCAGGAGTGGCGAAATCGATATTATGGAACATGTAGGTTACGATCCTGATAGCGTTCATGGAACCGTACACACTGAAAAATTCAACCATGTAATTCATACACAGGTGGGTAAGGCCCTAAAGGTTAATAATCCGTATGCCACATACCACGTTTATGCGATAGAATGGTTTACCGATCATATCGATTTCTTTATCGACGATCAAAAATACCTCACTTTTAAAAATACCAAAAAGGGATCTGGCGACTGGCCATTTGATCAGAACTTCCATTTGATCTTAAACGTTGCGGTAGGTGGCGATTGGGGTGGAAAAAAAGGGGTGGATGATGCTGCTTTCCCTGCGACTATGAAAGTGGATTATGTAAGGGTATTTCAGAAATAATTTGAGCATTCATTGTCTATTATTCGGTTAAATGGTTAATTGTTTAAATCGGTTAACTGATGACGGACTGTCAACCGTAACATGGTAACTGAAAACTTCAAAAACAGTATCTAAGCTAAATCGTATCATTTTATGGATTCACGCAGAGAATTTCTAAAAAAAGCAGCTTTGTTTGCCGGAGCTACCGGCATAGCCAATACTTTGCCCGGTTCAGTATTGAAAGCGATGACCATCAACCCTGAACCGGGCAGTACATTTTATGATGCAGAGCACATTGTTTTCCTGATGCAGGAGAACCGGTCTTTTGACCACATGTTTGGTAAAATGAGAGGTGTACGAGGATTTAACGATCCACACCCACATATTCAGCCTGATGGCAACAAAGTTTGGTTGCAAAAAGATGGGCAGGGCTATACTTATGCTCCCTTTCATGTTGATATCAATAAAACAAAAATTACCTGGCAGGGGGGCTTGCCCCATTCGTGGAACGATCAGGTAGCGGCGCGCAACTGTGGCCGTTACGATAAATGGCTGCCTGTTAAAACACCAATGACCCTGGCATATTATGACCGGAATGATATTCCTTTTTATTATGCCATGGCCGATGCTTTTACCATTTGTGACCAGCATTTTTGCTCGTCATTGACCGGAACAACGCCTAACAGACTATTCTTTTTTACAGGTACTATTCGCGGAGAAAAAAGTGCCAATCGGATTGCAGTGGTGAACAACGACCAGGCGGAATCTCAGAATAATGTATTCGTAGATTGGCCAACTTTTCAGGAAACGTTAGAGGATAATGGCATCGATTGGCGCATTTACCAAAATGAACTTTGGACATCAAAACTTCCGGAGGGTGAAATAGATGATTGGTTGGGAAATTACGGTGATAATCCTGTGGAATATGTGAGCCGGCACAATGTTAAGTTATCGGCTTATTTTAGAAAAAATGGCGATAATACGGTTAAACCAGCGTTAACTGCAAAAGAGGTACAAGCTAAATACGATAAACTATCGCAAAGAGAAAAGAATCTAATTGATAAAGCCTTTACCACCAATATTTCTCAAAAAGATTATTTAGAGCTCGAACCCTTCACATTCAAAAACGATCAGGGAGAATCGGAAACCATAAATATTCCAAAAGGAGATATTTTTCACCAGTTCAGAAAGGATGTGGATAGTGGAAAATTACCAACTGTTTCATGGTTGGTAGCCCCTCAACGTTTTTCTGACCACACCAGTTCGCCATTATATGGAACCTGGTATGTAAGTGAAGCACTGGATATCTTAACCAAAAATCCTGACGTTTGGAAGAAGACAATTTTTGTTTTAACCTACGATGAAAATGACGGCTATTTTGATCACCAGCCACCTTTTGTAGTTCCGAATCCTGATGATCCAGGCAGTGGAAAAACATCCGAAGGTATAAATTATGCTACTGATTTTGAAGCGAGAAAAGGAAGTCCGATAGGCTTGGGCTACCGTGTTCCATTGATCATTGCCTCCCCATGGAGCAAAGGTGGTTTTGTAAACTCACAGGTTTTTGATCATACGTCATCAATCATGTTTATGGAAAAATGGCTTGCGAAGAAGACAGGCAAAACCATAAAAAGCAATAACATTAGCGATTGGAGAAGAAATATCTGTGGCGATCTAACCTCCGTTTTCAGGCCGTATCACGGAGAAGAAATTAAATCTCCGGAGCCCTTAAAACGCGATGTTGTGGTGGCCAATATTGGTAACGCAAGAAACAAGCCTGCCCAGGTTGGTCCCACTGCATTGAATAAAACGGAGGTAGATAAAATCAATAAATTTGAGTCCTTTTCACGTGAAACTTCCAGTCATGCCCCCAGGCAGGAAAATGGCACTAAACATGCCTGTGCATTGCCCTATCACTTAACGGTTGATGCAAATTTAATCAATCATGAAATTGTACTTACTTTTCAATCGGTAAAAACTTTATTTGGCAGCGAATTTGAAACGGTTGGTGCACCTTTTAACATGAATACGATTGCCAGATTTAAAGGTGTTAAGGGTAAATCATGGGCCTATGCGGTAAAAGCCGGTGATGTACTAAAGGATGCCATTAATCTGGATGATTTCGATGATGAAATTTATGATCTTACCGTAAATGGTCCGAATGGTTTTTACAGGAATTTTGCAGGTAGCAAAAAAAATCCTTCCATTATTGTTAAGGTATATCCGGAGCACACTGGTTTGATAAGCAAAAAGCTTACAGGTAAATTGGTTTTTGCTGTTGAAAATACAGGTACCAGCCCGGTTACACTTCAAATTTTAGACAACAAATATAAATCGGGAAGTCAAACAGTAAACATCAAGCCAAAATCTAATGCAAATATTTCGTTTAACCTGGCAAAGAACGCGAATTGGTACGATTTCAGTATGGTACAGAAAGGAAATCCGACATTTAAACACCGTTATGCAGGTAAAATAGAAACCGGAGAAATAACACAAACCGATCCGTACATGGGCAACGTTTAAATAAATATCGCTCAAAAGAAGGGTATTCTTTGGTAGAACTTATGTTTATTGACCTTTACATGCTATTGGTAATCGTAGGAAGATAAAAAACCGATTTAAACAAAAAGTCCCGGCTGCTATTGTCGGGACTTATATTTTTATTGCGTTTTTACTTAAAAAGTAATAGGTAGTTCTACCTGGGTTCTGTCCCAGCCCATAATCAGGTTGGCTCCCCCGTTAATTTCTGTAAAGGTTAAAGAGAAGTATTCAATCGGCTTAGACAAGGTTTTCACAGGAACATTTACGCGAACAATATCTTTAGCCTGGTTGTAGGTGAAAGCACCCCATTTGTCTGTTTCGCTATTCACAATAATTGTCCACGAATCTTTGTTTGGAATGGCAAATAGGCTATAGGTTCCCGGTTTAATTTTTTTGCCACCAATGTTTACTTTTTTGAAGAAACGTACTTCAGTACTTTCATTGGCTCCAAAACGCCATACCTTATCATATTGCTCCAGAACACCAAAAATATCACGGCCTTTTTTTTGTGGACGCGAGTAAACAATTTTTATCACTGGTTTTGTCGGATCTCCGGCCTTTGCTTTAGGGGCATTGAGCGGAAAATAGACAATATCTGCCGGACTTGGATCTGCAGCAGGAAATTTTACTTCAGCAGAAGCACTTTGTTGTGCCTTAGCATTAAAGCAAAAAAGAGCGAAAACAATAATGAAGATATTTCTCATTTGTAGGCTTTTGTTTTCATTCGCGATGAGTAGTTATGATTTTACTTTTGTCGTAAAATACTAAAGCTATATCGCTTAATTATTCTGGATCCCTAAGATCTGGTTAAAAGGGCTAAAACTAGTATTTTCTTCCTTTTACGATAGCGTTTAAAAATAAGCCTGCTGTTAACAAACCTAAAACACCACCTAATAAAGCAAAAATATAGTTTTGCGTAATAATTGCTCCGGTTAGCATCCCGAAGAATAAACCTAAAGCATAATATAACCAGTTGAAATTATTGCTGCTGTTCTGTTGTACACTCATGTTTTCTGTTATTTGGAGGCAAAGTTAATATTTATTTTAAATTTTAATCAATCTGGCTAAATCTAATTAAATATCAAATCCAGTAAAATTTGCTGTTAAAATTACTGTTTTAATAATCCCGTTCAATAAGCATTCTACCTAATAAATCTGGGTTTTATCAAGATAATGTAAAAGAAGTGAAGAAACATTTGGAAGTTAATCAATCGTTTGATTAATTTTGTGCCGTTAAAAAGAAATGAAAACAGAAAAAGTAGATAAAAGACAGGCCATTCTGGAAGCAGCTGAAAAGCTGTTTTGCGAAACCGGGTATGAAGGTACCTCCACCCGGCAGATTGCGAAGGAATCTGGAGCGAATATGGCGATGATAAATTATTATTTCGGTTCTAAAGAAGGAGTTTTTGTAGAGATTATGAACGAGCGTATTGCTGGTTTTGCTTCTCAGCTGAAAATCATCAATGAAGATAAGATTTCGGCATTAGAAAAACTGCACAGGGTTATAGAAGGCTATGTTAACAGGATATTGAATAACACGGCATTTCATAAAATGATGCACCGGGAGCTTTCTTTAACCCAGAGACCAGCAATGTATGATAAAATTAAGGATGCCATGAGCCACAACATGCAGCTTATTGACCGCATTATTACCGGCGGAATTGAAGATGGTACCTTTAATAAAGTAGATGTAAGGATGGTAATTGCAACCATTATGGGTACGATAACCAATATTGTTATTGCGCCCCAAAAGGTGATCTCATGCTCCAACTTCGACCTGAACGACCCAAAAGATAAAAAAATGATTAAGGAGCGGGCAATCGCTCACTTACAAGATCTAACAACAGTTTATTTAACAACAAAAAAATGATACCCAGATCAATAAAATTAATGCTTGCGGCATCATTAATTCCAGCTGCTTTGTTTGCACAGAATAGCAAGGAATTAAATATCAACCAGGCAATAGAACTTGGCATAGCCAATAGTAAAAACCTAAAACTCTCCCAAAACAAAATCGACCAGGCAGCAGCCCAACTGGAGGTGGTTAAAGACAATGCCTTGCCAACGGCAAATGCGAGTTTTATGTACAATCATGCCGAAATACCAACCACAACTTTTGCTTTACCAGGTAGCGAATCAGCTTTTCGCCTGCCTAAAAGGGCCGATGCTTTTGTAGGTACGGCAGCGGTGCAGGAACTCGTTTATGGTGGTGGTAAATTAAAATACGCAAAAGAATCAACCAAGCTATTGGCTGAAGTTGCACGTCTGGACGCCGATAAGAGTAAAGAAGAAATCACCTATGCGGTGATCAATACTTACTATTCTTTATACAAGGTTTTACAAAGTAGAAAAGTAGTTGAGCAGAATTTAGAATCGATTGCCGCGCAAATTAAACAGGCGCAGCGTTTCTTTGAACAAGGCATTGTAACCAAAAATGATGTGTTGCGCTTTCAATTGCAACAGGCAAATGTTACGCTTACACAAATGGATATTGAAAGCAACCGTAAAGTAATTAACTATAACTTAGATATCCTTTTGGGTTTACCGGAAGATACTGAAGTTAAAATTGTTGACCCAACTGCCGGCATAAAAACATCAGGTTCATTAAACGAATACATCGGCTTGGCAATGGCTAACCGCCAGGAGCTAAAGCAACTTGATGTACAGAACAAAGTTGCTGATTTTAATATCAAAACCGTTAAGGCAAATACTTTACCTACTGTTGGTGTTGGCGCCAACTTATATTACATTAATCCAAGCGGTAATTTTATTCCGCCGGTAAACCAGTACCTCATGCCTATTACAGTAGGCGCAACGGTTTCGTGGAATTTTGGAAACCTATGGACAAATAAAAACAAAGTAAGCCAAGCCAAAATTGAGCAAAAGGAAATTACTATTCAGAAAGATATTTTATCTGATCAGGTAAAAACCGACATCAATAAAAACTTTCAAAATTACCAGGTAGCCATGAACAAAATACAGGTTTTGGAAACCTCAATTGCGCAGGCTACTGAAAACGATAAATTATTGGCATCGAAATATAAAAACAATGTGGCTTCGGTTACTGACCGTATCGATGCTGAAACGCTATTATATCAGGCAAAAATAAACTTGGAGATAGCAAAGGCAGACGCAGGTTTGGCTTACTATACTTTATTAAAATCAACAGGAAAAATAACGCAATAAATACGGCAATGACAACTGAAAAGAAAAAAAAGAACATAGTAGTACCCATCATTTTAGGTGTTTTACTAGTAATAGGTATAATCTTCGGGATTGTAGAATGGAATTATTATAGCAAACACGTGGATACAGACGATGCACAGATTGATGGTGATATTAGTCCTGTTGTTGCGCGTGTTGGCGGTTATGTAAAAGACATTAATTTTGAAGAAAATACGCATGTAACCGAGGGGCAGGTTTTGGTTAAACTTGATGATAACGATTACAAAGTAAAATTAGAGCAGGCTCAATCCGGTCAAAAAGGTGCTACTGCAGGTGTGGGTGTGGCGCAATCTCAAATTGCTGCAACAGAAGCCAATACCAGTACTGCAAAAGCAAACGTAGCAGCAGCAAAAGTTAAATTAAATCTTGCACAAAAAGATTATGACCGTTACGCCAATCTGATTAAAGACGGATCGATCACCCAACAGGCTTTCGACCAGGCAAAAGCAGCTAAAGAATCAGCACAAGCGGCTTACCAGGCAGCGGTAGATCAGTATAATGCAGCGGTTAAACAAGTGGGTACCACCCAATCGCAACTGGCGGTTAGCAGCAATGTAATCAGCCAGCGCCAAAGTGATATCGATTTTGCAAAGCTTCAGTTATCTTATACCGATATTAAAGCCCCTGCAACCGGTATTGTTTCTAAAAAGAATGTACAAAAAGGACAATTGGTTCAGGCAGGTCAGTCTTTATTCTCTATCGTAAACGACGGAAGTATTTATGTAACGGCAAACTTTAAAGAAACCCAATTGGAAAAAATTAAAGAGGGTTCTAAAGTAGAAATTGAAGTAGATGCTTATCCTGATGAAAAAATTGAAGGTGAAGTGTATAATTTTTCACCAATTACTGGTGCAAAAGGATCTTTATTGCCACCCGATAATGCTACCGGTAACTTTGTTAAAGTTGTACAACGTGTTCCGGTAAAAATCAAAATCCATCCATCAAAAGAGCTGTTGGCTAAATTACGTCCAGGAATGAGCGTTAAAGCTTCAGTGTCTACTAAATAATATTAAAAATGGCCGAAGTAGGTTTAAAAAAGTGGATTATTACATTTACGGTAATCACAGCTTCATTGCTGGAGTTGATTGATACGACTATCGTGAATGTGGCAATTCCACAGATACAGGGAAACCTGGGCGCCACCCTTGAGGATGTGGCCTGGCTTTCCACCGGCTATGCGGTAGCAAACGTTATTGTATTGCCAATGTCGGGCTGGCTGGGTAACCGGTTCGGCAGGAAAAATTATTTTCTTACCTCCATTATCGTTTTTACACTCGTTTCCTTTTTATGCGGAAATGCCACCTCATTGAACGAGCTTATTTTATTCAGGGTTATTCAGGGATTGGCTGGTGGTGGTTTAATATCAACAGCACAAGCTATTCTTATTGAGACCTGGCCACGTGAAGATGTGGGTATTGCAACGGCTTTGTTTGGTTTGGGAGCGGTTGTTGGACCAACTGTTGGACCAACCATTGGAGGATATATTTTGGATGTCAGTTCATGGCCGTGGATTTTTTATGTGAATATTCCCGTCGGAATACTCGCGGCATACTGTACCTATTCCTTTGTACGGGCCACCCCGAAAGAAGGGCAGGGTCAACCTGTCGATTGGTGGGGTATCGCTTTACTGGCTATAGCAGTAGGTAGTTTACAAACATTGCTTGAAAAAGGAGAGAGCGAGGATTGGTTTGCTACGCCTTACATTACAGCTTTGGCGGCAACATCGGTATTTGGCTTATTGCTTTTCATCTGGAGGGAAATGAGTACCGACCACCCAATTGTGAACTTTAAGATTATGCGCCACAGAAGTTTTGCTGTGGGTATGTTTACCTCTTTTATTTTAGGCTTTGGCTTATATGGCTCTGTGTTTATCTTTCCGGTATTCTGTCAAAATTTACTGGGCTTTTCGGCACTGCAAACAGGAGAATTATTATTCCCGGGTGGTTTGTGTACCATTATCATGATGCCTTTTATTGGTATTATGCTTAAAAAAGGTATTCCTGCACAGTTCATGGCTACATTTGGTATGCTGGCTTTCTTTATTTTTTGTTGGATGCTGAGTAAATCAACACTTCAATCAGGTACTGGTGATTTCTTTTTACCATTGGTAATTAGGGGGATAGGTATGGCCTTATTGTTTGTTCCACTAACCACACTGGCTATTCAGGATTTGAAAGGACCGGAAATCGGTCAGGGTTCAGGTTTAAACAACATGATGCGCCAGTTGGGTGGCTCTTTTGGTATCGCAGCTTTAACTACCCTGATCCATATCCGTTCGGGTTTCCACAGAAGCAACCTGCTAACCAATCTTAATGAGTATAACCAACCATTCGTCGATCGTTTTAATGGTTTGATTAAAGGTTTTATGGCTAAAGGCCAGACTTTATTCGATGCGAAAATTATGGCAGCAAAGGCGATGGAAGGAATCGTAACCAGGCAAACCATGTTACTTACTTATGATGATGCCTATTGGATTGCAGGGTTGATTATGTTATTCTCCATACCTTTACTATATCTTCAAAAGTTTAAGAAAAATGCAAACATTCCTGCGGATGTGCACTAAAGTTTGCAACAAAAAGCCAAAAATAATGGCAAAAAACAAAAACAGCCGGTGTATTTTATTACATCGGCTGTTTTAACCCAAAAAATTAACAATCAATGCAATGCCCTTAAACATTGCAAATGTTCTTACTTAACCACATAGTGGCCAAATAAGATTTTAAAAATAAAATTTATTCTACAATTTTCCAAATTGTAAGCCTTAGAATTTTAATACCTTATGCATTTTTTGTAGTATTACGGTACACAAAACTATTGCGTAAACTATGCCGAAACTTCGTTTAACTACACAACGGGAATCTATTTTCAATAATGAGGTGATCTCAAAATTTGAACTGTTCAACAGTTTGTTTCTAACCTTGCCTTTTTACAAAATTAAGGATACCGGGACATTACTTCCTTTGTTTTTTAAAAGCTGTGAAGAAGGCATTGCCAACGGGGCAAAACCTGCAGAAATTATCGAAGAGTTTTTCGCCAAGTATACCAGTTATACCGATCGTAAAGATATTATTGACCTTCTGTTTCGGTTTATTCAGTATATCGAAAGACAGGTGGTGCTTTTTGATGCCGTAGAAGATGCCTCGTTTACGAAGTTAAATACTACTGACGAACAAAGTACATTGTCGTTTATTCTAAATAAGAATGCCGATAACAGACCAATGTTATCAAAAATTGAAAAATTGATTGATGAACTTTCGCTCCGCCTGGTGTTAACCGCACATCCGACGCAGTTTTACCCTGGTAGTGTTTTAGCTATTATTACCGATTTAACCAAAGCCATCAGGGATAATGATCTTACCCTGATGAACTCGTTGCTGCAGCAGCTGGGTAAAACACCGTTTTTCAATAAAAAATCGCCTACGCCTGTTGATGAGGCCCTAAATCTGGCCTGGTTCTTGGAAAATACTTTTTATTTTGCTGCGGCCAATATCCAGCAGGAAATAGACCAGAACCTCGATGAATATAATCTGGAAACCAAGAAAATTTTAGAACTGGGTTTCTGGCCTGGGGGAGATCGCGATGGAAATCCAAATATCCACGCTGATACGACCTTAGAAGTTTCTAAAATGTTGCGTCAAATCCTGTTCCGCTGTTATTACCGCGATTTCAGGGTGATTAAACGCCGCATCACTTTTAGAGGTGTTGAAGAAAATATTGCCAAACTGCATGATGTGCTTTATCAGAACGCTTTCGATCAAACCTGTGAGCTTCATGATATTTCTGATGAATTAAGGGATAACCTGAATAAAATCAAAGAAACCTTATTGGCAGAACACGGAGGTCTGTTTGTAGATCTGGTTAATAATCTAATCCGCAAAATAGACTTATACGGCAATTATTTTGCATCGTTGGATATCCGTCAGGATAGCCGTATACTCAGGAACGTGCATGCTTATTGTCGTGAAAATAAACCAATTTCGTCGTTGTATCCTGCCAATTATGATCAGCTTTCAGAAGCAGAAAAACTAGCTTTAATTTCATTTAAAGAAGCAACCGTTGTTTACGCCAGTGAGGCTGATGCTTTAACAAATGATACAATTGAGGTAATTAAAGAAATTAAAGGTATCCAAAAGCGTAATGGAGAAAAGGCTTGTCACCGTTTTATTATCAGCAATTGTCAGCAGGCGAGTGATATCCTTCAGTTGATCGAACTTTTCCTCTGGAACGGTTGGAGCAAAGATTCGTTAACTATTGATTTCGTGCCACTTTTTGAAACGGTAAACGATTTAAAGGGTGCTGCGGCCATTATGGAAACGCTGTATAGCAATCCGTTTTATAAAGCACATCTGGCTAAACGCGGCAATAAACAGCACATCATGTTGGGTTATTCTGATAGTACCAAAGATGGTGGTTATTTAATGGCTAACTGGTCTATTTTTAATGGTAAAACATCCTTATCAGCGGTCGCGGCAAAGCATAACATTCAGCTGTCCTTTTTTGATGGTCGTGGTGGCCCACCTGCACGTGGTGGAGGTAAAACACACCGCTTTTATGCTTCCATGGGGAAGGAAATTGCGAACAAGAATATGCAGCTGACCGTGCAGGGTCAAACCATCAGTTCTCAATATGGCTCGGTTGAAAGTGCTGAATTCAATATTGAGCAATTAATCAATGCCGGACTAACGTCTGGATTGAAAGAAAAACACAATATTCTTATTGATCCTGACAATAAAGCCCTGCTTGATGAAATGGCCGAAGATAGTTACAAAGCTTTTGTGGATCTTCGCGAACACCCATTATTTGTAAGTTATTTAGAGAAATTATCTCCTTTAAAACTATTATCTCAGGCAAATATCAGCAGTCGACCGGTTAAAAGAAACGGGGGCGGCGAGATGAAACTTGAAGATTTAAGGGCCATTAGTTTTGTTACCGCCTGGAGCATGCTAAAACAGAATGTACCTGGCTTTTATGGAATGGGAACAGCTTTGAAGAATCAGGAAAATGCCGGAAACTGGGATAAAGTAGCAAAGGTTTATGCGGATTCTGATTACCTCAAAACCATAGTGGACAACTGTATGATGAGTATGAGTAAATCAGACTTTGTGATTACGGCTCATTTAGCCAATGATAAAGAGTTTGGTGCCTTTTGGACTCAATTACACGAGGAGTTTAAATTAACTAAAGAGATGCTCTTAAAACTATCCGGACAGCCAACTTTAATGGCAAATTATCCGGTAGATAAAAAATCAATAGCTACACGCGAAAAAATTATTTTGCCATTGGTATTGATCCAGCATTTTGCTTTAGAGAAACTGCAGCACGATCAGAACGAGAAAGACCAGCATGCTTTAGAAAAGCTTGCGGTAAGAACAGTATTTGGTATTGTGAATGCTGGAAGGAATTTGGCTTAGTTAAGCCAAACCTGTAAGATTTTTAAAACCTAACAGGTTTATAACATATTTCGAAGGTCTGTGTCCTCACAAGCCTTTTTTTGTCCAATTTTGTTGTCTTTGTCATTCTTAGGGGTAATTAATTATATAAAATCAATATGGATGATAGATGTTTTTAGCGGAATGTGCCAGGAATCGTAATGCAAGCGCTTTAAGATTCCCGCCTGCGCGAGAATGACGCCGTACTGATAGATTCTGCCTATAATAGGCACGAAGAATCTCTGACCAAAGCTGCATAGTTATGCGTTACCATGTGATATAGAACTTTATGGTTCCTCGGTAGCAGATTCTTGATTGCGTTCAGAATGAAGTCATTTATAAAAAAAAATCCTTATAGATCAGTCTACAAGGATTTATATTTCGAAAAAGCCAGCTTAAAGCTTAAGACGATTATCTGTCAATCGAACCCATTACTTTTTGGCCGAAAGCATTTAGTGCATCCTTTTCGGCAGCGCCTTCACTTACCATCTGGTGTACTTCTAATGCACCGCAGATATTGGTAATCATTTCACCCGCCACATCAACTTCATGCTCGCTAACACCTCTAAATTCGCAAAAAGCCTCCAAAACCTCCAAAGTGGTCTCCAGCTGAGCGGGAGTAGTGTTTTGAAATAATTGTCTTATAACCGGAATCTTCATTACTTTATCTTGTTAAATAGTTCAATCAAGCCTTCTGCTTTGTTGGTTTGTACCTGATCTACCAAAGCTCCGCCTTCAAAAGCTGCAAAAGTTGGTAAATTATCAACGTTTGCAAATTTGCGTGAGTTTGGAAGTTTTTCGGCATCAACAATCAGGAAAGCTACATCTTCATTCTCCGAAGCCAGTTTTTTAAACTTAGGTTTCATGATTCTACAGTTTCCGCACCACGATGCAGCATACTGAACCATTACCTTTGAGTGATCGGCCAGGTATTGTTGAAGATTATCTTCTGTTAATTCTAAAAACATACGTTTTGTTTAATTAGTTAGCGGCTAAATATTCAGCTACGCCAGTTCTGTTTGCACTCATCGCTTCTTTTCCTTCTTCCCAGTTTGCAGGACAAACTTCTCCGTGTTTCTGAACGTGAGCGTAAGCATCAATTAAACGTAAATATTCTTTAACGTTTCTACCTAGTGGCATATCATTAACACTTTCGTGGAAAACTTTACCGGTTTCGTCGATTAAGTAAGTCGCTCTGAAAGTTACGTTAGAACCAGAAAAAGATTCATTTCCTTCTTCATCGTAGTTAACTTCCTGATCTAAAATATCTAAAATGCCTGATAGTTGTCTGTGGGTATCTGCTAAGATTGGATAAGTAACACCTTCAATACCACCATTATCTTTTGGTGTATTTAACCAGGCGAAGTGAACTTCGTTGGTATCGCAAGATGCACCAATAACGATTGTATTTCTTTTTTCAAACTCAGGTAAAGCAGCTTGGAATGCGTGTAATTCTGTAGGGCAAACGAAAGTAAAATCTTTTGGATACCAGAATAATAACACTTTGCTATTTTTGTTTACAGCTTCTTCAAATACGTTGATTTTCAAGTCATCACCCATGTCTGACATTGCATCAATACTAACACTTGGGAATTTTTTACCTACTATTGCCATAATTTTTTGTCTTTAATTTTTGTTGGCACAAAGGTAAGGCTAAAACAGTTGCCTATCAACACCGTTAGGTTAATAGTTAATTGTATTTATTGATAAGGATATAGACGAAAACTATAATGTTGTTTTGAAGTATAGTATAGTTCTATTTCAAAGATTACGTCATTTCGAGCGGAGTGCCAGGGAGTTGGGAAATCTCTTAAGGATACTTTTATGCTTACCATTAATAAGCTCCAATAAAAAGCCCGTCAATTGCGAGGCACGAAGCAATCCTAAAGCGCACGCTGGCAGCTATAGTAAGATTGCTTCGTCGTTCCTCCTCACAATGACGACCAAAAAAATGAAAATCTACTTCTTTAATGTATTCTCGTACAATTTAAATATCCTTTTATATTCATCTGTCCAGCTGCTTGGCTCAACAAAACCATGGTCTTCTACCGGATAAACCGCAAGTTCCCAGTTATTTTTACCCAATTCGATAAAACGTTGCGTTAGGCGTACAATGTCCTGAAAATGTACATTTACATCAACCATACCATGTGCCATTAATAAATTGCCTTTTAATTTATCGGCGAAGTAAATCGGAGAACTTCTTTTATAGGCAATTGGGTCGTTAAATGGTTCGTTTAAAATATTCGATGTATAGCCGTGATTATAGTGTGCCCAATCGGTAACTGAACGCAAAGCCGCGCCGCTGGCAAAAACATCTGGTTCGTTAAACATGGCCATCAACGTGATAAAACCGCCGTACGATCCCCCATATAAGCCTACATGCTTTGGATTTACACCGTATTTTTCGACCAAAAATTTAACTCCGTCTGCCTGATCGGTTAAATCTTTTCCACCCATATGGCGGTAAATACCGGTACGGTGATCGCGACCATAGCCCGAACTCCCGGTATAATCAATATCGATTACGGTGTAACCATTATCAGCCAGTAAATTATTGAACATAAACTCACGGAAGTAGGTACTCCAACCAAAGTGTACATTTTGTAAATAACCGGCACCGTGAACAAAAACCACAGCAGGGTGGTTAGGATGTGGATTTTCTGATTTATAGACCCTTGCATATACATCATCGCCATAACGGTTTTTAAAAGAAACCATATCTGGCTGGCGCCACTTGTAGGAATTAAATTCAGCAGAAGTAGACTGGGTAATTTTTACGGCTTTAGCACCAACTTTATTGGGCTGAAGGTATAATTCTCCGGGTTTATCGATAAAAGAATAATTAATGGCGAGGTACTTTTCATCAGGAGAAAGGGTAATGTCGTTTAAGCCCTTCATCGTGGTAATCTGTACAAGTTCACCGCCATTTACGCCGATTTTAAAGAAATTGGTAATACCAGGGTGCTCTTTATTCGCCTTAATATAAAACGTATTTCTATCTTTTGATAACTGTACCGATTGTACTTCCCATTTGCCAGAAGTAAGCTGTTTTTTATCTCCGGTATTTACATTGGCTACGTAAAGGTGCGAATATCCTGTTGCTTCGCTCTGATAATAAAAACGGTTGTTATCTATCCATCCGGTATTGCCCTGATAAAAGCCACTAATGCCTGGTCCACCAATCCAGGCTTCGTCACGTTGACGGTCTATTAAGGAAAAAACCCCGGTTAGGGCATCCAGTTTTAAAATCCAGCGGTCTTTGTTGTCGGTTGAAGTGGCCACTACCATCGCCGTAGTTCCGTTGTCGTTCCAAAACGGCCCAAAGAAATTTACAGGACGATCAGCATTTTTCTTTTTTAAGGTATCCAGTTCTTTCGGATAATCTTTCAGGTAATCAGGTAAATCTTTTATTCCCGGAATGGTCGAAGTTTGGATGGTATATACCGTATCCCGCTGCGTATCGTAAATAAACCCCTGTGAGATATTTTCGTTTTCACCAACTTTGGTTCTTCCCGGAATATCTTCAGTATAGCCTGACGAAGTGATATAGTTTGGAACAATGGTATTGTGGTTGTTCTGTGCAGGTGTGGTTAATTTATAAGTGATAAAGTGCCCATCCGGACTAATCACCACCCCATTTAAAAACTTATCTTCGGTATAAAGTTCCTTTAAGGGTTTTGTATCTGAAGCAGTACCTCCAAAGCGGCCTCTTCCTCCACGGGAACCATTTTTGGTTTCGGCATTTCGTTTTTTTATAATATCAAAAAGTTCTGTCTGTTGTCCTTTTAGCCACTTATCCTGTTCGGTAGTTGCTTTGCTTTCTGCTCTTCCGGCTTTTTTGCCTTTAACAAAATTGGTGAGCTGTTTAGTCTCTGCTGATTTTAAATCTAGCATGAATAGATTATCACCCAGTTGATAAACGATGTTGCCGTTGGTTAAAAAAACCGGACTGCTTTCCCTTTCCTGCGTGCTGGTTAATCGGGTTTCCTTATTCGTCTTAAAGTTTTGTAAATAAATGTCCCCGCTTTTTTCGACCAAACCAAGGGAACGATCGGTGTTATAAGTGTAATTTAAACTTAATAATTTTTCATCTTCCTTATCGGCTGCTTTAACAGGTTTGGCAGCTATTGCTGAAACCTTAAATAATTCTTCTTTGGCTTTATTTTCAGGGTTCCAGTTAAAATAAAGGGTTTTGCTGTCTGCAGTCCAGCGAAAATTAGTTGGCGAAATACCCATCCATTTGGGGTCGCGCATAATTTTTTCGACAGTTAAGGGTGCCAGTTGTTGCGCAAAAGCATATTCTCCTGTGCAAAGCAAAAGGAAAAGTAAATATTTCTTCATGAATTTTAGGTTTGGATGCAATTTAGATAATGGCAAGATTAAATCAAGAAGGAAATGGAAATGTTACACCATCCAGTATATCAGTTGCCACGGAGGCACAGAAGTGACAAAAAAAATAAATCTTATTCCGTGCAATCCGTGTTTCCGTGGCCAGGAAATTATCGGATTACTTTACCTGTTTTATCTACATTCACATCATCGAATGGTTTTAAATATTCGTTGATAATAACCGAAAATTCGCGTCTCGTTAAAACTTTTTTAAGGTCATATGTTGAAGCGAACCTATAATTCTTATTCCATTTCTTTTGGAGTTCGGCTTTAGTTGCCTCAACGGATTTATTGCCCACATAACAAACCAGTGAAATGGTATTTTCTAAATTGATAGGGATATGTTGATGATCGTCGAACCAGATCTGGGCTTTATAATAATAATCTTTGATCGGTTGCTTAATCTCATCATACGTCACCTGTTCTTCAGGATTAAAATAGGCTTTTTTCTGCTTTATTTCTGCTTTAATGATGCCTGTTACACCAACTTTTTGAATGGCTAACCAATTAGAGTCTACTGGTTTTATATCTTCAAAGGGCATTAATGCATGTTTGTATGCCAATAATTCACCCTGTATGCTTTTTAAGTTTGAAAGGCTGGTTTTGGTGTTAAAAAATGCGGCATAAGCAGCAGTCGCCCCGGCTGCTCGTCCAATTTCAAACTGATCTTTATCAATGTAAAGCAAATTTTCCTGATCTGGGATCAATAAACTGTACAACGATAGGAAACTTGCTCCTGCTGAGGCGACGCTTGTTACCGTCGTGCGGTAAATATTTTCGGTATAATTTAAAGTACTTGGAGAAGCCGGATTTAACGAAGCAATTTTCAATGCGGCCATCAATTTGTCCGGATTGTCTGCCAATACCAGGATCCTGGCTTTAATAGTTTTATCTTTGGCCAGTTTTATCTCCCAGCCATTTCCTGAACGTTTAATTTCGATATAAGGGGTATTATTGATCACATTCAATAGCAGGGTGCTATCAACCGTTACTTTTAATGGCTTTTTTCTATCTGGTTTTGGTTTGGCAATGTTTAAGCTGTTTGCATTTTCGGTTTCGCGCTTTAAAAAGTCCTGATAAAAAGCTTTGTGGGTAGCGGTTATTTTATCTACATCCAGCTGTTCTTTTTGGGTGAGCAGGATGGTTTTTACGCCAGATTTAAAAGATTGAAATGATGCGGTATAAGCAGCATCACCGCTGCCGATCACCAGCACATCTGTTTTTAAGGTTTGGGCATGAATAACCAGGGGAATGATGAATGCGAAAACAAAAAACAATCTTTTCATCTTATTATTAAAATTTGCTGCAATATGCTTTAAATGAATGATATTTTAATGAAATGGAAGCATTTTAACTAAATTTAAATGGAAATTTCTGTAAACCGATTTGAGGTAAAAGACAGCAACTTTCAGAATTATGGAACAAGAGATCAAATCAGTTTTCGATTTACAGCAAAAGCATAAATTCAGTTTACGTAAAACAGACGCAAAAGCCCGGATCGGCAAGTTAAAATTATTAAAACAAGCCTTAGTAAACGCTGAAGAGGCCATATTTAACGCGTTGGAAAAGGACCTGCGTAAAAACCGTTTCGAAACTGCAGTAACTGAACTTTTTTTTACCTATGCAGAAATAGATCATGCCATCAAACAAATAAAGGCTTGGATGAGGCCTAAATCTGCTGGCAGGACCATGAGTAACCTGTTTGCCGGCAATAAAATATATTACGAACCCAAGGGTGTTTGTTTGATTATTGCCCCGTGGAATTACCCTTTGCAGTTAATCATGAGTCCGTTGGTTTCGGCAATAGCAGCGGGAAATTGTGCCATACTGAAACCGTCTGAATTAAGCGAAGCAACGGCAGGTGTAATCAGTAAATTAATTGCAGCAACCTTTGAACCAAGAGAAATCGCCTGTTTTGAAGGCGATGCTGATGTTTCTACCGCGCTGTTGAAACTTCCGTTTGACCACATCTTTTTTACCGGAAGTACGGCCATTGGCAAAGTAGTGATGGAAGCTGCAGCGAAAAACCTGACTTCGGTTACCTTGGAACTTGGGGGGAAATCGCCTGCTATTGTAGACGGAACCGCTGATATTAAAAAGGCTGCAGAAAAAATCGCCTGGGGCAAACTGGTCAATGCCGGGCAGACCTGTATTGCTCCGGATTATGTGGTGATTGATGAAAACAGGCTAACAGACTTTGTAGAGCATTATAAAAATGCCGTTCAGAATTTGTTTTTTGAAGACGGAAGAATCAATAAAAAAGATTATGCCAAAATCATCAATGGCAAGCAGTTTAGCCGGTTGAATAATTTAAAAGAACAGGCAATTGCTGATGGAGCACGATTGGCTTTTGGTGGCGAAATAGACGAAAAGAGCCAGACTATGCTGCCCACACTGTTAACTTCGGTCAACGAAAAAAGTACCATTATGCAGGAAGAGATATTCGGACCTGTTTTGCCTGTGATCACTTTTAAAAATTTGCAGGAGGCTATTGATTTAGTCAATGGCAAAAACAAACCACTGGCGCTTTATATCTTTTCGCATAAAAAACAAAATCAGGATAAGATTATTAAGGAGACCAGTGCAGGCGGAACCTGCGTAAATGATGTGTTGGTGCATATCAGCAATCCGAATTTGCCTTTTGGAGGTGTTAATAGCAGTGGGATGGGAAGTTGTCATGGTATTTTCGGGTTTAAAACCTTTTCGCATGAAAGGGCAGTGGTTTTTCAATCAAAATTTGGTGTAACCAAGATGGTTTATCCTCCTTATGGCAAAAAAATGGGTTTGTTGAAATGGCTGAAGAAATTGATGTAGATTTTATATCCCGGATCTGAGAAGATGGATGTGGATTTATTGTTTAATATGCTCCCAACTTCGTGTCCTTTGTGCCTTCCTCTCTGTGATCTTTGCGGTTAAAAATTCGAAAATTCTCCTTATTTTGGTTCTATGGATTTAGAACAGCTTAAATACCCTATCGGTCAGTTCGTTATGCCTGATATCTTTGATCAAAAACAGATTGATGCCTGGATTTCTGATATAGAGGCATTACCTGGCCAAATTAAAAAGACTACAGAGAATCTAACTGATGAAGAACTGGATCAGACCTATCGTCCCGGAGGCTGGACATTGAGGCAGGTTGTTCATCATGTTCCGGATAGCCATATTAATGCCTATATCCGTTTTAAACAGGCTATTACGGAGGATGTGCCGGTAATCAGGCCGTATTTTGAGGAACGCTGGGCAGAAACCGAGGAGGCCAGAAGTGGTGATATTAAATTGTCTATTGAGCTGTTAACGGGTTTACACCAGCGTTGGGTTGCTTTTTTAAAAACATTGAAAATTGAAGATTACCAAAGGAAATATATTCATCCGGCTCAAAATAAAGAGCTTACTTTGGCCAATATGCTGGGCATGTACGCCTGGCACGGAAAACATCACCTTGCACACCTCACCAATACCATAAACAAATGAAAAGAATCTATTTATATGCCCTGATTTTAATTCTTGCCGGTTTTTATAGTAATGTTAAAGCACAAAAAAATCCATCAAAAACATTTTCATTTGTATTGGGCTCATGGGAAATGCAAACGTCCAAAGGTAAAGTTGTGGAACAATGGGAGCAGGGTGCCGGTAAAATACTGAAAGGAAAGAGTTACCGTGTCAAGGCAAACGGAGATAGCGTACTTACTGAAACATTGCAGATCAGAAAAGTAGGAAAAGACGTTTTATATTGTTCAACCGTTGTTAACCAGAACGAAGGGAAAGAAGTTTGTTTTAAGCTTATCTCAGCAAAGGATCAGATTTATATTTTCGAAAATGCGGCGCACGATTTTCCGCAGAGAATAGTTTACCAAAACGTAGGCAGAAATGAAATGCTCGCCTGGATTGAAGGCGAGTTGAATGGCAAAAGCCGAAAATCAGAGTTTAGGTATAAGCGGCAATAATCTAATTTATTAAATAGGATTTATAGGAAAGCTGCTATTTGTCCGGTTAATCAGTTGTACGTATGTTTGAATAAATCACAAGTGTTATGACAACTAAGTTAACATTGACTCTACAAAAATCGACCATTGAAAAAGCAAAATCTTACGCAAAGCAAACTGGGCGTAGCTTATCCGAATTGGTTGAAAAGTATTTAGAAACCATTACTTAATTTTGAAGATGCCTGGCAAATACCCTGTGCTTGTAAAGTGGAAGAGTTAGATTATATTGTTACCAGAAACATTAAGGATTTCAAAGATTCAGAAATCCCGGCTTTTCCACCTGATGAGCTTCTGACTAAAATTTAATTACATCAAAATCAACATGGCTGCGCTCATGGCAATCATAATGGCGTCTTCAACAATGGTTACGGTACTCATGGGTAAGTTAAACACTGCCCCTAAACAAGCACATTGAATTTTCTTTTTATTTAAAACGCTTTCCAGAACCCCAAGAATACTTACCGTCATGACGATCAGCGTAACCCAATTCACCACAACGGGTGAAAGGTTTAAAGCAAAAGAAAGCCCTAATCCGAGTTCAATAAAAGCATAAATATATCCCCATGCACCAAATTTTTTAGCCACGATATCGTACATGGCATAACTTTCTGCAAAGGCCTTTAAGTTAAGCATTTTAAAGAAAGAAAAGGTCAGGAAGAAACCCGCCATAAAAATGCGCATAAACAACATAAAATTGATCGCATTGTCCTGCCACGATACCGCTAATGAAATCGCGGTAACATATCCAAAAATTAATAAAATGGGCTTGTAGGTTTCAGCCCATGATCTGGCTTCCTCAACCATTTCGTTATGTGAAACTGGCGAGATCTGGTATTTGCTTTCGCTACCACCTAAAGCCTGTTGGAGCGTATCTAATCCGATATGCTTATCCATGCTAATGGTAGCAGAATGGTTATCTTTTGAAACTTCTATAGCAGTTATTTCTGGTAAAACAAGCAGATTACTTTTAACTTTATTTTCGCAACTGCTACAGGTCATCCCTGTGAGTTGATAGGTATGTGTCATGATGAAATTCTTTATGCAAATTTACCGCTTCTTAAGGCCAAAAGCGTTACAGAATAATCATAAAGTTTTATAAAATTTTAGCCTTTAGTCATTATGAGATAGATCGTCATTTCGAGCGCAGTCGAGAAATCTCAAAGTATCTTTAGTCCCTATAATGAATTGAATGCTGTGAATAGATTATCATAATTATTTTAACCATTAAGGAGATAAAAAATTAAGGCTTAAACTTGATTACAACAGCTAAAACAAGTTTTTTAGTGATCAGTTTCACCCTAAACCCTAAACCCTAAACCCTAAACCCTAAACCCTAAACCCTAAACCCTAAACCCTAAAATTACCCCACCAAAACTGAAGTCATGGTTAAAGAACCTCCTACTGCTTTATCATTAAAGAAAGAAACATCTTCTTTCTCGTTTTTCAAGCCAAGGGTGTAAATAAGTGGCAGATAGTGTTCTGGGGTAGGAATGGCCAACATCGCATCTGTGCCGAGGTTACGGTAATTGATTAAGGGTTGATGATCGCCGTTCGCAATTAGATTTTTAAACTTATCGTTCATTTCTATTGCCCAATCGTAACCGCCGCCGTTAATGATTTCCCAATTGAGCATGCGCAGGTTATGGACCATGTTACCGCTGCCGATAACCAGTATGCCTTTTTTGCGGAGGGCATAAATTTCTTTGGCAATTTCGTAGTGATGGGCTGGCGATTTGGTATAATCAATGCTTAATTGTAGAACTGGGATATGAGCATTAGGGTACATGTGCCTTACAACTGTCCAGGTACCGTGATCCAAACCCCAATCGTGGTCAAGACCAACGGGTGTGGAATGAATTAATTTTGGGATTTCTGCCGCCAGTTTCGGATCTCCCGGAGCGGGATATTGCACATCGAACAGTTTCTGCGGGAAACCGCCAAAATCGTGAATGGTACCAGGGAAATCCATTGCAGTTACAAAAGTGCCATGCGTGTACCAGTGTGCCGATACTACCAAAACTGCTTTTGGAACAGGGATATCCCTGGCCAAATCTGCCCAACTCTCACTAAACTCATTATTTTCGATGCCGTTCATTGGTGAACCATGGCCAATAAAAAGCGTTGACATTAAATCCGTTTGAGGCAAGCGTTGAGTAAAGTTTCTGAATTGGGATAGTGCAGACATGTTATTTTATTTAAGTAACCGTCATCCTGAACTTGTTTCAGGATCTATTTAAAACCAAAGATTCCGGGACAAGCCCGGAATGACGATTTATCAATTATTTTCCCTGAACAAACTCCAGGTTTAATTTGATGGCAACATCTTTTGCAACACCTGCACCAGTTGGGTCATATTTAATATTATAATCTAAACGGTTAATGGTTGTAGTAGCGCCAAATCCAGCTTTGGTATTGCCTTGTTGATCTTTAGCTGTACCACCATAAACAACCGCAAATTTTACATCTTTGGTTACATCGCGGATGGTTAATTTACCACTTAACTCATAATTGTTGCCGCTTAATTTTTTGAAAGAAGTGCTTTCGAATTTCATTGTCGGAAATTTCTCAGCATTAAAAAAATCATCCGTTTTTAAGTGGCCATCTCTCATTTCTACACCAGTAGTAATGCTGTTAACGTCAACCGTAAAACTGATTTTGGCGTCGGTTAAATCTGGTTTAGAAGCCCTAACCGTTCCATCGAATTTTTTAAATGAACCATCAACAAAGGAAATACCCATATGTTTAACTGAAAAGTTAACAAATGAGTGCATCGGATCGATTTTCCAACTTGTTTGCGCAAATGATGCCACGCTGATTGAGGTAGCGATCAGAAATAAGAATAATTTTTTCATATTTAGTGATTTTATTTAGACGCAAATGTAGTTGATAACTGAGCCAACAGTATTGACTTATGGTAAGAAATTGTTTAGCGGACTTAATCGGTTAACTATTGAATTGGCTAATGCAGATAAGTACTTGATGGTTTTTTAGTTCATGGTTGATAGATGATTAGGCAGTAAACAACAATCTATTTACCCCTAAACCTTAAGCCCATTCTCCATCTTACCTTTTTCCATTTTACATCCTCAAACCTCATCTAGCGTTTTCCGGCTATCTGTTGATCCGGATTTATAAACCGAAGGTGTAATTCCGGTAACTTTTTTAAACTGCGCTGACAGGTGCGCCACGCTACTATAGTTAAGCTGTGCGGCAATTTCGCTCAAAGTAAGCTCGCCATAGGTAAGCATTTCTTTTGCTTTCTCTATTTTTTGAGCAATGAAATACTTTTCAATCGTTTGGTTTTCGACCTCAGAAAAAATGCTGCTTAGGCCTGTGTATTCCTGTTTCAACTGCTCGCTGAGGTAAGCGGAAAGATTGATTTTCAGTGGTTCTAGGGTGTAATGAACCAGGTTAATGATGGCAGTTTTAATCTGTTCTGCAATTTGGGTCTTTTTATCTTCTAGCAGCCCAAAACCAAAATGGCTTAGTTGCTCCGCAATTTTAATTTTATCATCAGCTGTTATGTTTTCGGAAAGGGTAACCTCGCCAAGCTCAACCAATAGGGGTTTAAAGCCAAGCTTTTCCAGCTCGGCCTTAACCACCATTTTACAACGGTTGCATACCATATTTTTGATATGCAACTGCATTATTTCGATTTTATGGTCTCAGAAACATCACCGCAATCAAACATCATGCTTCCGTAATATGGGTTTTCGATGTTTTCTTTTTCATTTAACCAGCTCGCTTTTGCCATTGGGCAGTGTTGAACATACACGGTTTGGCTGTTAAATTTCAAGCTTTTCAATGTTTTGATCATGGCATAAGAAATTCCTTCAAAAGCCTTTCTTTGGGTTTTGATGTCGTTTGAGCCAGCAAGTTGAGCAGATTTACTTTTGATAACTGCTGCCTGTTCCATAAATATTTTATGCTGCTCTGCCGGCAGGTCTTTATGATTAACTGCATTTACCTTTGCTGATAAAACTTTTGCTTTTTCTATGGCAACATCTTTTTTATCTGCGGCCAATGCATTTTTTACATCGTAGTAAGCCGTTAATACCTGGTTTAATGCTACGTCTGTTTTGCTCTGCGCGTAAGTGAATGCTGTTGTCGCGATCGTCATGATGGCAACCAATCCTAATATTTTTTTCATCTTTTTTATATTGTTTTTAATGGTGATGAAGCAATCATGGTTTGATGTTTAGTTTAAATATAGAAACCATGATGATTTCATCTTTTTTTATTTTAAAACGTTAAAGAAATTAAATTCTGCACGAAGCAGGTACATGTTTTTGGTGTATCGGTTATCCATATTTCCAGCTGCCTGGAAACGGTAACCAAAATCGATACGGGTCGTACTGTTTAAAATTACTTGTATAGCGGGGGCAATGTCTAAATAAGACTGGCCGCTGCCTGGATCAGTTTTACCTAATAGCTCTAGATAGACATTAAAGTTAGGCTGCTTATAATCTTTGTAAACAACCGGCAGAACCAAATAACCTGAAGATAAACTATAGGCCAACATATTCTTTGGCTGCGGCATTCCGGTAATTTGCCTTTCGCTATTTTCGAAAGCATGGGCATAACCCAGTGTTGATGATAATGCCAGTTTGTGCAGCAGCTGGGTAAAAACCAATCCGCCCTGTAGGCCGCTATTGTCGCCCTCCAGGTTAATGTCTCTTGTATATGTTGGTCGTTTGCTGGTACTCACCCGACCAAAAGCCGCTGCCCTAAAATGGCTTTGTGCCTCATCCAGAGATAAAAACCGGTATTTGACATATAAACTACCACCCTCTAAGCGGTATTTACCATCCATATCCGACATAAAACCCTGCAGATGCATCATCAGGTTTTTATTAAAACCAATCATTACCTCAGGAATGGTCCTGCTTACAAAACCCGGATTATTAAACATGCCCTCGTTGGTAAGTCTCACGCCGATCGATTTGGTTGGCATGTTACTGGCCGGCTCGGTAAATACATATAATTCCTGTGTAAAACCATTTGTATAGGCGCCAATCACCATCAGCGCCAATACGAATATTCGCCTCATCTTAAGAAAGAATTAAATGATAGATGCGTGTTTTTTTTCCATTAACCACACCAGTTCCGCTGGCATAAGCATCAGAGTTAGCGTTTGTGGCTTGCTTTTTAAATGCACTGCCTGAAATGAAATCTTTATCTACAATACTGGCTTTTACAGTTCCGTTAAGTGTTTTGCTTTTTGCGTTTACAAAACGGTATACATTTCCATCAATAATGGCCTGGCCTTTATCATCAATCTTTACATCGTTAAAATTGAAGCTTGCTGTTAAGCCACCAACTGAAAAACCAGCATCCTGAACTTTTTTGCGTACCAGATCAAGGTTGACGTTTGCGTCTTGCTTAAAGGTAAGCACAAAGATGTTTTTATTTAAATCAGGTTTTATAGTGCTGATAAAGTTTAAGGTTTCTAATGACTTTTGTGTAGCATTTGAACACATAGAACAGGTTAAACCGGTTACCTGTAAATCTGCTGAGGATATTTTTTGTGCCGAAACATTAACGGCAAAGAATAGCATAATGATGCTGAATATTTTTACTGCTTTCATGATTTTTAAATTAGAATAAATTGAAGCTATTGTCAGGCCGCATTATCAGCGCTTACATAGCAAATAGATGCTAAACGAATCCGATAAGCCATCGGATCAGCATAACGGGAATAATAGAATCCTAATTCCTAAAAATACAATTGAAAATATGCAGCGCAATCCGCGAGGAAAGTGGTGGCGCTTTATTTGAAATTTTACTGAAAAATTTCGGGGTAATATCTGTTAAAAATGCTAAAACTGGCGGGTGAAGAAAAAGCTGGATAGAAAACAGCTTAGGCATTTTTACTTGTGCCTCTGCCTGGTGACTATCTTTAACCTTAACTGTTACCCGGGTGTTTTTGCAGCAATCATCATCTTTCTTTTCTGCAGGGATATCCTTACAGAACTTACAGGAAACCTCATTGCTGAAAAGTTTAACATTTTCAAGTTTGCCTCCACAGAAATGGAGACTTAAAGCCAAACCCATAACACTAACTGCATAGAATACAGCCAAAGAAAGTGCTATTTTTTGTTTTAACTTCATCAATACAAAGGTAAGGGAAAAAAAATCGAATAAAGCCAATAATTATTTACTCAATTTCATTTTTTAGCTTACTTTAGCCTTAAACACCATTCAAATGAAGAAAATATTATTATTCCTCTGTACCTTTTCTATACTTTCAGCCTATGCTGCAAAGCCAAAAAATCAATATGTTAGGATTAAAACTGAATTTGGAGAATGCATTATTAAACTATATAATCAAACCCCTCTGCATCGTGATAATTTTCTAAAACTAGTCAAATCCGGATATTATAATGGGGTGTTGTTTCACAGGGTAATTAATAATTTCATGATTCAGGGTGGCGATCCGGATTCTAAAAATGCAAAGCCAGATTCGCTTTTGGGCGAAGGTGGGCCAAAATATACCATCCCGGCAGAGTTTAATGATAGCTTATTCCACAAAAAAGGCGTTTTAGGCGCGGCCAGGGAGGGTGATGACGTTAATCCGGCCAAGGCATCGAGTGGTAGTCAGTTTTACCTTGTTCAGGGTAAGGTTTTTACCGACCAGCAGTTGGATAATTTAGAAGAAAAACGGCTGAAGTTCAAAATTCCTCAATGGCAGCGGGAAATATATAAAACGATCGGCGGTACGCCACATTTAGACCGTAATTATACTGTTTACGGTGAAATTGTGATGGGTTTGGATATGGTGGATAAAATTGCCGCTTTGCCAACGAATAAAAACGACCGGCCAAAGCAAGACGTGAAAATGGAAGTAACCGTTTTGAAAAAGAGAGAAGTAAAAAAATTGGAGAAACAGTTGCTTCAGGGAGGGTTGAAAGATAAAATGGTTATGTAATTAAACGATCCTGTCTGTTGTCGAAAAAAAATAAAATTCTAATTTCTTCTTGATAGACCTGGTAATAAAAAGACGTATATTTTGATACGACACCTTTTCTTACATTGCTATTTCGAGAAATGGGTTCGTAGATAAATGGTTGGACTGAAATTAAATCAATTTTTTTATAAACACTTTTTATAAATTTTTCTGCGTGGTTGTAGTCCCAAGCTTCTTCTATAAAAATTCCAATACCAAGGAAGGTTTCGTATGCTTCTTCAGAAAAGGAAACTGTTAGTGCCATTTTTCAGAAAGTCTTCTTTTAACCTCATCGTAGGGTATTAATTTACCTTCTTTAGCTTGCTGCAACCCTCTGTTTATTCCATCTTGGACGTGTTGAGGAAGTTCTTCTAAAACAACTGGTTCACTATGGCTTAAAAGCATGTCCAGCTCCGACAAAAGATTCTCGTCATCTGTTTCGAAAACCTTTTTTGCAATCTCTATTTTTAATTCTTCGATGCTCATAAACAAATTTAACGAAAGCAAATCTGAATTACTAAGCATTTATTCAATTAATCTCTAAATTTACCGCTCACAACAATTGAAAATTATTGAATGAAGATTATCTCTTATAACGTTAACGGGATTAGGGCTGCAAGTACCAAAAACTTTTTTGGTTGGTTACAAGCTACTAATGCCGACATGGTCTGTTTACAGGAAGTAAAGGCGTTACCTTCGCAAATCCCCGAAATTATTGCACTGATTGAGCAGTTGGGTTACCATCATTATTGGTTCCCTGCGGAGAAAAAGGGATATAGTGGCGTAGCCATTTTAGCTAAAGTCAAACCTAATCATGTAGAATTTGGCTGCGGTGAAGAGTGGATTGATAAAGAAGGACGCATTTTACGAGCTGATTTTGATGATTTTTCTTTAATGAGCCTTTATATGCCCTCGGGTTCTAGTGGAGATGACCGGCAGGTAAAGAAATATGAATTTATGCGGTTTTTTGATGCTTACATTGGAGAATTACGTAAAGAGATTCCAAATTTGATTGTGAGCGGCGATTATAACATCTGCCATACTGCTATTGACATTCATAACCCAAAATCAAATGCGAATTCTTCTGGTTTTTTGCCAGAAGAAAGGGAATGGATGCAGTTATTCTTAGATAACGGTTTCATTGATACCTTCCGCCATTTTAATAAAGACCCACATCATTATACCTGGTGGAGTTACCGTGCAGGATCAAGAGGGAAGAACCTTGGATGGCGGATCGATTATCATCTTGCAACAAGGCCCATGGAAAGCCGCCTGAAAAATGTAAGGATTTTACCTGATGCTATACATTCTGATCATTGTCCGGTGCTTTTAGAGATCGAATAGGTTTTTGGGTTAATCGGTTAATTGTTTAAATCGGTTAACTAAGTCCAATTTTTGATTAACCAGTTTATACAGTTTCAATAATTAACCAGCCCATATATGCTGATCACAAACATAAAAGGCCTTGTTGGCCTGCATCCTAAAGAGAGGTTGGTGCTTCGCGGTAACGAACTAAGCGATTTACCTGTTCTCGAAAATGCATGGCTTTTAATAGAGAATGAGCTGATTAAAGATTTTGGTGAGATGAGTTCAATTCCTTCTCAAATCTCAAATCTCCCATCTCAAGTCTCGGCTAAAGGCCGTTATGTTTTCCCATCCTGGTGCGATAGCCACACGCATATTGTTTTCGCAGCCTCACGTGAGGAAGAGTTTGCCATGAAAATACAGGGCAAAAGCTACGAAGAAATTGCGGCTGCGGGTGGGGGGATTTTAAACTCGGCCAATAAACTTCAAAAGGCAACAGAAGAGGAATTGTTTCAAAGTGCTGCGCTTAGGTTAAAACAGATGATTCTTCAGGGAACAGGGGCAGTTGAAATCAAAAGCGGATATGGATTGACGACTGAAAGTGAAATCAAAATGTTAAGGGTAATCCGCAGGCTGAAAGATCAATTCCCGATTCCGGTTAAAGCCACTTTTTTGGCCGCGCATGCTTTTCCTGCCGGGTTTAAAAACAATCATCAGGGTTACATTGATTTGATTATTAATGAAATGCTACCTCAAGTCGCGGAAGAAAAACTGGCCGATTATATTGATGTTTTCTGTGAAAAAGGTTTTTTCTCTGTTGAAGAAACCGACCAGATACTCAAAGCAGGGGCGAAATATGGTTTAAAACCTAAAATACATGCCAACCAACTCTCAGTTTCAGGAGCAATAGAGGTTGCTGTTAAAAATGGGGCCGTTTCAGTCGATCATTTGGAGGAAAGTAATGAAGAAACCATTGAAACGTTAAGAAATGCGAATACTATTGTAACGTTGCTGCCTTCCTGTTCGTTTTACTTAGGGATTCCATTCGCCGATGCTAAGGGCTTTATTAAAGCTGGTTTGCCGTTAGCTTTGGCTACCGATTACAATCCGGGTTCGACACCTTCGGGAAATATGAATTTTGTAGTGTCATTAGCCTGCATTAAAATGAAAATGTTTCCGGAACAGGCTATCAATGCGGCAACATTAAACGGTGCTGCGGCAGTGGAGTTGAGCAGGGATTATGGAAGTATTACAGTTGGAAAAAAGGCAAATTTAATGATTACTAAACCGATGCCATCAATTGCTTATCTGCCGTATAGTTTTGGCGAAAGCCTGGTAGATCAGGTGATTTTAAATGGTAAAATTTATAATGGATAACCTTAAAATCTATGCACGGCAAGACATCGATCGGTTAATTATCCGCCGTGATGGTGAAACTAAATTGGGCGAGAAAGTTGCTGTTTGGTCATCATGGGAAGAATTGCAAGGCATCAATGCAAAATATGTTTTGCTGGGCATCCCTGAAGATATTGGTGTACGTGCAAACGCCGGAGTTGCAGGAGCGGCATCGGCATGGCACCCGGCTTTGACGGCTTTTTTAAATATCCAAAGTAATCGGTTTTTGGATGGTAAGGAAATCATGGTTTTGGGCCATTTCGAGATTGACGAGCCGGGTGACTCTTCCATAAAAGGCCTGCGGTACAAAGTGGCTGAAATTGACGAATTGGTTTATCCTGTCATTGAAAAAATTGTAGCGGCAGGAAAAATCCCGATTGTAATTGGTGGCGGGCATAACAATGCTTATGGCATGATTAAAGGCGCTTCCTTAGCCTGTAGAGGCACAATTGATGTGCTAAATATTGACGCACATGCTGATTTAAGAGAACTGGAAGGTCGGCATAGCGGAAATGGTTTTTCTTACGCTTTAAATGAAAATTATCTCGGTAATTATTTGATGTATGGGCTGCATCAGAATTATAACAATGAGGCTATTTTAAGCCAGATCGATAACAATCCTAAATTAAAGGCCGTATTTTTTGAGGATATTTTAACCGGAGCGGATTATAACCGTTTAATTGGAGAATTAGGGCCAACAGCAGGTTTGGAAATTGACCTGGATTGTATTCAGAACGTGCTTTCGAGTGCGGAAACACCGTCTGGATTTGCGGTTAATGATATCAGAAAGCTAATCTTGAGTAAAGCCAATAAGTTTTCTTATCTACATATTTGTGAAGGAGCTACTCGGATGCTAGATGGTAGGGTAAACCGGTTAACCGCTAAGCTGATCGCGTATCTGGTGAGCGATTTTGTGAAAGGGCATCGTTCTTGGGTTTAAGCACATATGCATTGAGAACACGGATTGTTCCGAATTGATTTATCCCGCAAAATCCATAATATCAAACTGGATGAAACAGAAATTTAACTCCAGGTAGACCTCTCCATTCCACTGCGTTCCAGTCGAGATGACGCGAGATATAGACTGTTTATTAAGCACCCGGACCAATAAACCAGTGGTCATTGACTAATGAACCCTTACAGATGCTCCGCTTCGTATTTCTCCCCAGCCTTTAACATTAATTCTATTTGTTTCAGGTCTTCGGCCGTTAAATCTTCCTTTTCCTGAAGTTCAAATACGGCAATCATATTGTCTTCGTACTGTTTTTCGGTTTTGATAACAATTTCCTGTGGCATGCCGGTGAGCTTAAAACTTTATAATTTCTGTTGGTGTAATGCAAAAATCGAGTTTGATATCATGTGCATGTATGTCGTCGATTTTTTCTATTGCAGGAAACAAAGATAAACCTATTTTTTGAGCATTTAAACCTTTAAGAAAACGATCATAAAAACCTTTGCCGTAACCTACCCGATAACCCTGTTTATCGAAAGCTAAAAGTGGAATAATTACAAGATCTACTTCGCCTTCGTGCAGGCTTCCTTTTTGAGGTTCAAGGATGTTATAAACGTTCTGTTTTAAATCGCCTACCCCTAAGTATTCGTGACTGGTCATTAATGCCGTTTCAAAATCTGCCCTGGGTACAATAATTTTAATATCCGGCAGGGTTTTGTTGAGCCATCCGATTAGCATGAAAGTATCAGGTTCTTTTCGTTCCTTAATCGGCAAAAAGATATGGATCGTTTTAATTGGGCTAAAATCCAGCGTTTTAAACTGTTTTAAAAGCGCTGTGTTTAACTCATTATATGCGGAGTCGGATAGTGATGATCGATCCTTCAGTGCTTGCTTTCTGATTTGAGATTTCAACATAATGACAAATGAAATATTTTTACAGACCCCGGAGGTTTTTGAAGCCTTCCCGGTCATAATAAACTAAAAAGCCTCTGAAGCATTAACTTCAGAGGCCTCTATATGTGCTGATTAAATTATTTTACACGCTCAACGTACTCGCCGGTACGGGTATCAATTTTAATTTTATCGCCCTGGTTCACAAACATAGGAACTTTTACTTCAACACCATTTTCTAATGTTGCTGCTTTTAGCGCATTTGTTGAAGTATCACCTTTAACCGCAGGCTCTGAGTAAGTAATTTCAAATTCGGCGAAGTTTGGTAACTGGGCCATAATGGCTTCATCGCTTTCCATTGATACAATGATGCTCATGCCTTCTTTTAAAAATTTAATTGCCGAACCGAACAAGGATTTTTCAACATTGAACTGTTCATAGGTGTTGTTATCCATTACGATCAAAGAATCACCTTCCTCATATAAGTATTGGTAATCGTTGGTTTCTACGCGGCAGATTTCTACTGCCTCATCGGTATTCATGCGGGCTTCAACAATTCTGCCTGTTTTAATGTTGCGGAATTTACCGGTATAAAATGCGCCACCTTTTCCTGGTGTGCGGTGATTCCATTCGTCAACAGTAACCAGCTCATTGTTTACACGAAGAATGTTACCTGTTTTAATTTCTGATGCTTTTGCCATATTGTATGATCCTAAAATGGATTTGTATTTCAGTTTTTCGTGACGGCAAAGGTAAAATTATTTTGATAAAAAACGATAAAGGTTTAAGGCATAAGGCTTATGGTTTAAGAAAATTTAAACCATCGTTAAACTATTTTACCCGCTCCATGTATTCACCTGTTTTGGTATCAATCTTCACCTTTTCTCCCTGATTGATAAATAAAGGAACCCTGATTTCAGCGCCGGTTTCTAAAGTGGCATATTTTAGCGCACTGGTGGAGGTGTCGCCTTTAACGGCAGGTTCAGAATAGGTGATTTCCAGTTCTACACTATTAGGCAGTTGGGCAACAATCGGCTCATCACTTTCAAAAGCAATGGTAACATTCATGCCTTCTTTTAAGAATTTAATCGAGCTGCCAAAAAGTAATTTGGGGATGTTGTACTGCTCATAAGTGTTATTATCCATCACCACCAGGTAATCGCCATCCTCATACAGGTATTGATAATCGCTGGTTTCTACCCGGCAAATGGTCACTTCTTCATCTGTACGGAAGCGGTATTCTACAATTTTACCAGTTTTTACATTGCGCATACGCGCCTGATAAAAAGCCCTTAAATTCCCTGGAGTACGGTGGATGTACTCTTCTACACTTACCAACTCTCCGTTAAAACGAAGTACATTTCCGCTTTTTACTTCTGATGCCTTTGCCATTTTGTAATCGTGAATATTGTTTTGTTAAGAATTAAAAATCAAAGTTAAAAAATGCAGACAGATTTGAAAAGCAAAACCTTCATTAATCGTAACCAGAAAGGCATACTTTCGTTTTAATCTTCTTCCAGTTTCTAAGTTGTAAAACGGAGATGGCATGAATCCAAAGTATTTTATTGCGATCTGGTTTATAAATGGTGAGCCGTGTGATGGAAAAAAGTCCTTATAAAAGAAATGCCTTTGGGAACCACTCCAAAGGCATAATCAACCTAAACCTCAAACTAAACTATGAAAAATTCTTTGCCTTTAGGGGCTATATAATTGATTCCAAAAATGGAAAAATATAATCTTTACTTAGAGAGATAAATTAAATAATTGTTTCTCTTTTTGGTGGTGCAAAGGTAAGTATAATCTACGAATCTCAAAATATTTTTTCAAAAAAATATTTATAATACAAATGTATGACAAATCAGACTTTGCTATAATCGCCATATTGTATATTAATCTACTTGTAATCAGCTATTTGTATATGCTTAGAGCAGAAATCGTATTCTTGTATCTGATTTGAACCGATTATGGTAAGCCGCTCTTTCCCAAAATTTTCAATGAGTTCGCGGTACCAACTTATGCCCTGAACGTCTAAATTACTTGTTGGCTCATCTAAAAATAAAATCGGTGTATCTGCACAACAGGCCAAAGCCAGTTTGGTTCTTTGCTTCATTCCCGAAGAAAAGTACTTGATTTGTTTATTTGCTGCTTTCTCTAATCCTAAAATACTGATCAGCTTTTTTGCGTCTAAACCAATAGCAAAATCTTTAAACTTAAAATGGAAGTCAATGATCTCTTTTAGCGTAAAAGTTTCAACCAGTTCCAGATAGGGGGCAGCAAGGCTGGTGTATTTATAAATATTTTCGACTGGGATCTCGGTCTTATCTATAAAAAATGAAATTTTGCCCTCAGAAGGGGATAAGCTACCGTTTAAAACGCTAAGCAGTGTTGATTTACCAGAACCATTAGGTCCAAGTATTGCGTAACTGTTTCCTGAGGTAAATTCTGCGCTTAAATTTCTGAAAATCCACTCTTTGTTAAACCTTCTGCCAACATTTTGTAAAGTAATATTCATTTGTACCAAGCGTTTAGGGTTTAACGATGAGCGGTTTATTCATACAAACGCCATTATCAATGCCGATATATTGCTCATAATTGGCCTTGATGCGATAACCTGCCTTTTGATAAAGTGCAATGGCTTCTGGCTGTTTTTTGCCTGTTTCTAAAACGCATAAGGAAAAACCGAGCTCAGTAGCCCAGTTTTCTAATCCGCTTAAAGCTTTAGCAGCTATGCTTTGCTTCTTGTAATCTGGACGTACAAACATCCTTTTTACTTCGGCTGCTGTGGCGGTGAAAGGTTTTATCACACCGCATGCAACCAGCATCCTCCTCTGATAGGCAATAACAAGCTCCTTAATGCTCTCAATCTGATTAAATTGTGCATAAAAGGCTTTATCATCACCATCTCGAATAACCAGATCCAGATCTAATAAAGCAGTTAACATCCTAAAGTCCACATGTTCTGAATCTGTCCGGATCATCTTAAATCACTCGTGAACATTTATTTGAATCTGGTTAAGCAGTGTGTTTAACCCTCTACCTTAAACCCTTTGGCCTTCTACCTTAATTAGCTTCCCATGCCAAAGCCCTTCATTACCCCACGATTAGAATTGCGGATAAAATCTACGATTTCATCACGTATTTCAGTAGGTTTAAATTCGGCTTCGATCATGTCTAAAGCTTTCGTTACGTTATTGTGCTTTACAAAAAGTACACGGTAGATTTCCTGAATTTCATCAATCTGCTCGTTTGTAAACCCTCTTCTACGCAACCCCACAGAGTTGATGCCGGCATAAGAAAGTGGCTCGCGAGCTGCTTTGACATATGGTGGCACGTCTTTACGTACCAATGAACCGCCGGTTACAAAAGCATAAGAACCAACTTTAACAAATTGGTGTATGGCAACCAAACCAGCTAAAACCACATTGTTTCCAATGGTGATGTGGCCCGCCAAGGTGGTACTATTGGAAAATATGCAGTTATTTCCAACCTCACAATCGTGTGCGATGTGCGAATAGGCCTGGATTAAACAGTTGCTGCCTATAGTGGTTTTCCATTTATCTTTTGTGCCACGGTTAACGGTAACACACTCCCGTATTGTGGTATTATCGCCAATTTCTGCGGTGGTAATCTCGCCGGCAAATTTTAAGTCCTGCGGCTCCCCTGAAATAACCGCACCAGGAAAGATTCTGCAGTTTTTACCGATCCGGGCGCCATCCATAATGGTCACATTTGATCCGATCCAGGTTCCCTCGCCAATTACAACGTCTTTATGTATCACTACAAAAGGTTCAATTACCACGTTTTCTGCGATTTTTGCCTGAGGGTGTATATATGCTAAAGGTTGTATCATTATTGAGCGGGTTCTGCTTGTTTAACTTTTGAAATTTGAGCCATCATTTCGGCTTCTACCACGATTTTTTCACCTACCATACCTACACCTTTCATCTGGGCAATGCCTCTTCTGATGGGTTCAAGTAAATCGCAGCGGAAAACTATGGTATCGCCCGGAAGTACCTGTGCCCTAAAGCGCACATTATCTATTTTCAGGAAATAGGTAAGGTAATTCTCAGGGTCTGGTACAGTACAAAGTACAAGAATTCCGCCAACCTGTGCCATAGCTTCTATTTGCAGTACACCTGGAAATACCGGAGCACCTGGAAAATGACCTTTAAAAAACTCTTCGTTCATGGTTACGTTTTTAACCCCAACCACGTGGTTTTTAGAAAGTTCTAATATTTTATCAACGAAGAGAAATGGCTGGCGGTGAGGCAAAATTTCCATTATCTTCACTACATCGAACAATGGTTTTGCACTTGGATCGTATACCTTCTGTACTTTTTTGTTCTTCTCTTTTTTAATCGCTGCTTTAATTTTTTTGGCAAAAGCAACGTTTGCGGCGTGGCCTGGACGGGCGGCCATGATATGGCCTTTTAAATGCATGCCAACCAGGGCCAAATCGCCGATCATATCCAAAAGTTTATGTCGTGCCGGCTCATTCTGGTAACGCAGTTCCATGTTGTTCAAAATCCCTTGTGGGGCAACATCAATATCTTTACGGTTAAATAATTTAGCCAGGTGACTCAGTTCGTCCTTGGTAACTTCTTTATCTACAATCACAATGGCGTTATTTAAATCGCCGCCTTTAATTAGATTGTGCGATAACTGGTATTCCAGTTCATGTAGAAAGCAGAAAGTACGGCATGAAGCAATTTCTTTCTTAAACTCTGCAATGGTGTTGATACCAGCGTGCTGGCTGCCCAAAACAGGAGAGTTATAGTCAATCATGCAGGTAAAACGGTAATCGTCTAACGGCATGGCCACAATTTCTACTTTTCTATCTTCCTCTGTATAGGTAATGTTATGTGGAATAGTAAAGTACTCACGATCTGCATTTTGCTCAACTGTACCCACCTCTTCCAGTAAATCAATAAACTGGATAGAACTCCCGTCCATAATCGGTGTTTCAGGGCCATCTAATTTAATCAGTATGTTATCAAGATCCATACCCACCAGGGATGCCATAACATGCTCTACGGTGCTTACGCTAGCACCATTTTGGGTTATCGTAGTACCTCGTGAGGTATCCGTAACATTATCTGCATCAGCATCGATAATAGGCTGGCCTTCTAAATCAATACGCTGAAATTTGAAGCCATGATTTTCGGGGGCGGGGCAAAATGTTAAAGTAACATTAGCACCAGTGTGTAAACCAACACCAGATGCTGATATTTCCTGTTTAATCGTTTTTTGTCTAACGTTCATTGTGTATTGTATTCTTTTCCAGTTCGGCGGTGAGCTTTTTCAACTCCTCTTCGAGCTTATTTATTCTTTTTTCCACATCGGGAAGATGTTTGAAAATGACTGAAGCCCGCATCCAGTTACGGAGTGGTTGCGCCGGACTACCATGCCATTGTTTATTCTCTTCTGTAATATTAAAATTTATGCCGGCCTGTGCACCGATTTGCGTTCCCTTAGCTAACGTTAAATGTCCTGCTATGCCTACCTGTCCGCCAATAACGCTATTTGGGCCAATTTTTGTGCTTCCAGATATGCCGGACTGTGCCGCTAAAACGGTGTTTTCGCCGATTTCCACATTGTGGGCAATCTGGATCAGGTTATCGATTTTCGCACCTTTTTTCACAATTGTAGATCCCATTGTTGCGCGATCTACAGTGGTATTTGCGCCAATTTCCACGTCATCTTCAATAATCACGTTTCCGATCTGTGGAATTTTATTATAAGTGCCGTCTTTTTGTGGTGCAAAACCAAAGCCATCACTTCCGATAATGGTATTGGCATGGATAACCACACTGCTGCCGATTATAGAATTGTGGTATATTTTTACACCAGGAAAAAAGGTGCTGTTTTTTCCAATTTTTGAATTAGCACCAATAAAGGTTTGTGCATTTATTTTACAACCATCAGCAATCTCTACATTTTCGGCAACGTAAGCAAATGCATCAATAAATACGTTATTGCCGATTTTTGCGGTAGGATGAACGAATGCCAGTTGATCAATCCCGGATTTTATGGTTTGTGCATTGATCGCTTCGTTATATTTATCCAGTAAAATCGTAAACGCACTATATGGATTTTCAACACGGATTAGTGTGCTGGTATAAGACTGGGTAGGCGCAAAATCTTTAGATACGATAACAACTGAAGCCTTCGTAGAATACAAAAAGTTTTCATACTTAGGGTTAGAAAGAAAAGATAGGGAGCCTTCCTTCCCGTCTTCTATTTTAGAAAGTTCGGTAACGGCTACATCGGGGTTACCATCAATGGAACCGTCTAGAAACTGACTTATCTGCGTGGCAGTAAATTGCATCGTACAAAGGTATATGTTAAATTGATATGAACAAAAAAACCTGCATGGGTTAAACGGTGTATTATTTGCACAATAATAAGAGTTAAAACGGCACCAGAAGTCAAATATTTTGTTAAAAAAACTTAAATACCTCTTGGATAACAGAGGATATATTTCTCTACAGTTTTTTGTAGCGACTCTAAATTGGACAAATCAGAAGCCTTGGCAATATCAACAATGTCGTTGTTTTTCATTAAAATCTTAATATTTCCGAGGCCTGCGTGATAAGCACGGTTTTGGATAGAATCGGTAAAAACAAAATAACGGGCCTCTTCCGGTTTAATTCCCAATAAATTAATTGCTGCCTCCTGCAAAAAGTTTACGCGATCTGTATCGGCCCTCTCGTTACCCATTTCAACTTTATAGAGGTTCCGGGCAGTAAGCATTTTACATAACGTAGACAAAATTTTATCATCATGTTTGGTCCAAACCTTAACTGCAGCATAAATATCCTGATCATCAAGGTTGGTAAAATGCTCAAGATTTTCATGCTGTTCAAAAAAATTAGCCTCGTTGATATCGTTTTTTAAAAAATAATTTAAGGATGGTGAAGCAAATAAATTCTCGCCGGCAGCAGCTAACTCCTTAGCACGTTCCAGTAATTTTACCAGAATCATCTCGCCCGATATTACTGTTTTGTGCAGATAAACCTGCCAATACATCAGCCTGCGGGCAATTAAGAATTTTTCTATAGAATAGATGCCTTTTTCTTCAATCACCAGATTATCATCGTAAACATTAAACATTTTAATGATCCGATCGAAACTGATTACGCCTTCACTCACGCCAGTAAAAAAGCTGTCGCGGTTTAAATAATCCATTCTGTCCAGATCTAACTGCCCGGAAATCAATTGATGGAGAAATTTTTTAGGGTAAGTACCATTAAAAATTTCAATGGCATGGGTTAAACGTCCTTCGAAATGTGTATTCAGGTCCTGCATCAGTTTGGCTGATATATCTTCATGCCTGATTCCGGTTACCAAAGAATGTTCAAGTGCATGCGAGAAAGGGCCATGACCGATATCGTGTAATAAAATGGCCAAAATGGCGGCTTCCTCTTCGCCATCGGTTATGGTGTGTCCTTTACTTTTTAAAAGATTGATGGCCAAACTCATTAAGTGCATGGCGCCTAAGGCGTGGTGAAAACGCGTGTGTAAAGCCCCTGGATAAACCAGATGGGTCATCCCGAGCTGCTTAATGTAGCGTAAACGCTGGAAATAAGGATGGGAGATGACGTCGTAAACGAATTCGGACGGGATACTGATGAATCCGTAAACAGGGTCATTTATTATTTTCTTCTTGTTCAATCGTTAAAAATAGTTAAATAGGTAGATACGGTACAAAAATTGCTATTTTTATTTATAGTTTGAATGACCTGCCGTAATTAAACGGCAATACTGTTCTATTTTTACAAAAACATGCAAGAAACTAAAATATTATGGGCCGATGATGAAATCGACTTGTTGAAACCACATATATTATTATTAAATGATAAGGGTTACCACGTAACTACTTTTACCAATGGAAATGATGCTTTAGAGGCATTTGGGAAATCCAATTTTGACCTGGTTTTTCTGGATGAGAATATGCCTGGAATGAGCGGGATCGAAACCTTATCGGCCATTAAGAATTTAAACCCGGATGTTCCGGTAGTGCTGATCACAAAAAGTGAAGAAGAAAACCTGATGGAAGATGCGATAGGCAGCAAAATTGATGATTATCTGATTAAACCTGTAAATCCTAAGCAGGTTTTGCTGACCATTAAAAAGCTGATCGACAACAAGCGTTTGGTGAGTGAAAAAACCTCTATGGCCTATCAACAGGATTTCCGCCGTTTGGGGATGACATTAGGCGATAGGCTTAATTATGAAGAGTGGATTGATGTTTACAAAAAAATCGTTTTTTGGGAGCTCGAGTTAGAAAAACTGGACGATCCGCAGATGCATGAAATTTTGACCATGCAAAAACAGGAGGCCAATACACAGTTTACAAAATTTATTGAGGAAAATTATCTGGATTGGATAAAGAACAGGGATAAAGCGCCTTTGCTTTCGAACGAATTATTGAAGAAAAAGGCCTTTCCGCTTATTAATGATAACACACCGGTATTTTTCATCCTGATAGATAATTTGAGATATGATCAATGGAAAATCATCAATCCATTAATATCAGAATATTTTAGGATAGATGAGGAAGATATGTATACGAGCATTTTGCCAACGGCGACACAATATGCCCGTAATGCAATTTTCTCTGGTATGATGCCTTTGGATATGGAAAAACGTTTTCCGCAGCTTTGGCAAAACGACGATGATGAAGGTGGGAAGAACATGCATGAAGAAGCTTTCCTGGCTGATAATATAAAGCGTAACTTAAGAAAGGACTGTAAATTCAGTTATCATAAAATCCTGACTTTTGAGCAGGGGAAAGACCTGGTTGAGCAAACAAATAATTTATTGCATAACGATTTTAATGCCATTGTGTTCAACTTTGTTGATATGTTGAGCCATGCGCGTACCGATATGCAGATGATACGGGAGCTGGCCAATGATGATGCGGCGTACCGTTCATTAACCTTATCATGGTTTGAGCATTCTCCGCTTTGGGATTTATTGAAGAAAATTTCGCAGAAAAAAGTTAAGGTAATCATTACTACCGACCACGGGACCATACGGGTTAAAAAACCGGTTAAAGTAATCGGTGATAGAAGCACAAATACCAATTTGAGGTATAAGCAAGGCAGGAACCTTAATTTTAATGCAAAAGAAGTGTTTTTGATCAAAAACCCTCACGATGCGTTGTTGCCGAAGATCAACATCAGCAGCAGCTATATTTTTGCGAGAGAAGATAGTTATTTCGTTTATCCGAACAATTACAACCAGTTTGTAAATTATTATAACGAAACTTTCCAGCATGGCGGTATTTCGCTTGAGGAAATGATCATTCCGATAGTCACGTATTCGCCGAGGTAGTCTCAGAGATTTTAGATACTAGATTGGAGATATGAGACTGTCTCATTCAATAGAATCGTCATCCTGAACTTGTTTCAGGATCTGTTTCATTCAAATTTAATAGTAAGGCAAAAGCAATCCAATTATGTATTACTTTTGTCTTTATTTTACAAAATGGATATCGAAGTAAATAGTTTAGCCGATTTACCTGCTGTTGCTCAGCAACTTTCAGATTTTGCAGGCAGTGAGAAAGTCTTCATATTTGAAGGCGATATGGGTGCTGGAAAAACAACCTTCATCAAAACTTTTTGTGCAGCTTTAGGCATAGCCGATGTAGTTTCGAGTCCAACTTACTCTATCGTTAATGAATATGATAGCCCTAACGGACCGGTATTCCATTTCGATTTTTACCGGATAAAAGATATCCGCGAAGCCTACGATTTGGGGTATGAGGAGTATTTTTATGGTGGTGGTATTTGTTTAATTGAGTGGCCGGAGCGGGTAGAAGAATTATTGCCCCAAAATCTTATTAAGGTTGTGATCAATGTGCTGGATGAAAACCGCAGGCTATTCCGTTTTTCGAAGGTATAACAATTCGTTATCAATAAATTAACAGATTTTGCGTACCTTGAACAACCTAAAACTATCATAATTTTAATTCAACATGGCTACAGGATTACGCGAAGGAATGGCCGATATAGCTCGTCAGGGTTTATTACAAACGCAAGAAGCAACGTTAGAAACCAGAAATAAAAAAAACAATCTATACATAGGAATACCCAAAGAAATTTCTTTTCAGGAAAATAGAATTGCATTAACCCCGTTATCTGTTGCTTTACTGGTAAATAACGGGCATCGGGTTGTTTTAGAAAGCGGAGCAGGCATTGCCGCTAATTTTTCTGATACGGAATATGCAGAGCAGGGCGCAAAAATTGCCTATAACAAAAAGGAAGTTTTTGATGCTGATATCCTGGTGAAGATTGCACCTCCAATGCTGGAAGAGATTGAAATGATGCATAAGGGGCAAACGCTTATCTCCTCCTTGCAGACCGGAACGCTTAAGCAAGATTACCTGAAAGCTTTGATGCATAAAAAAATTAATGCGTTATGTTTTGAGAATCTTCGCGACGAGGGCAATACACTGAGTGTAGTGCGCGCGATGAGCGAAATTGTAGGTTCGACCTCTATTTTAATTGCAGCAGAATATCTGAGTAATGTAACCGGAGGAAAAGGCTTAATGTTAGGTGGCTTCACAGGGGTTCCTCCAACAGAAATTGTGATTTTAGGCGCCGGAACGGTGGGTGAATATGCTGCCAGGACTGCCTTGTCATTGGGTGCAGAAGTAAAAGTTTTTGACAGTTCTATTTACCGCTTACGCCGTTTGCAAAATAATCTGGGCAGCAGGGTATTTACCTCGGTTATGCAGCCTATCGTTTTAAATAAGGCTATCACAACCTGCGATGTGGTAATTGGCGCCATTAGGGCAACTCATGGGCGTAGTCCGTGTATAGTGATGGAAGAAACGGTTGCCCGGATGAAACCACATTCGGTGGTGATTGATGTTAGTATTGACCAGGGTGGTTGTTTCGAAACTTCTGAAGTAACCAACCATGCTAATCCGGTGTTCAGAAAGTACGATGTAATTCACTATTGTGTGCCTAATATAGCCTCGCGCGTTCCAAGAACGGCGTCGTATGCGCTGACCAATATCTTTGCACCGATTTTATTGGATATAGGCGAACTGGGAGGCCTGATGAATATGGTTTGGAATAACCCGGGAATCCGCGAAGCACTTTACATTTATCAAGGTAACTGCACCAATAAGGATCTGGCTGATATGTTTAATTTGCCATTTAAGGATCTTGAATTATTAGTGGTTTCGAATCAATAAAAGGTTGGATGTAAAATGTATACTGTAAGACGGATGTATCCTGAAACCACAGTCAAACATCTTGATGTTAAAGCATGAAAATCAAACTCTTTATATTATTTCTTTTCCTCTCGGTTAGCGTTTGCGCGCAAAATAAACCGTCCACTATAAACAAGCTTGTAGTGGTCAGTTCCTATAATCAGTATCTGGCATCCATAAAAACAGACCCGAACAACGAATTGGTTGAAATTAAGAAAGCCATTCCCAATATTAAACTGGATATCCGCTACGCCACTAAAAATAATTTTATGCGGCAGATCATGTATAAGCAGGCCAGGGCTTTTGCGCGAAAGCCAGTGGTAGAATCTTTAAAAAAGATCCAGAGGGAGTTAAATAAAAATGGTTACGGCTTAAAAATATTTGATGGCTACCGTCCGTATGCCATTACCGTTAAGTTTTATAAAAAAGCAAGTGATAAAAATTTTGTAGCCAATCCGGCAAAGGGATCGAAACACAATAGGGGCTGTGCAGTAGATTTGACGTTGATTAATTTGAAGACGGGCAAACAACTTCCGATGCCAACACCTTACGATAGTTTTTCGGCTGCTGCTGCAGCCAAGTATGAGAATGTATCTCCGGAAGCAAAGAAAAACCGTGATTTTCTTATCGCCATCATGGCTAAATACCGCATGAATGTGCTGGAAAATGAATGGTGGCATTATGATTTCTCGGAATGGAGAAACTATGATTTAATGGATATTCCATTCGGGAAACTGTAGTTTATTAGTTCAATTGCCATTGGTTTATTATCAGTTCTTCGATAAGCTGACAAACTCCACTAGTGTGATCGTCATTCTCGTGCATGCGGAATCTTAATGCAAACGTCGGTGGTGTAAGATGTTATCATCTTACACTAAATTACTTAATATTTAATTTTCAACTGTCTGGTGGTAAAACCTGACAACACAATAACCTGAACTAAAACTACAAATGGTGTGGCCTGCCGTATTGGTCCATTTTTACCCGCGCTTTATTTCCTTTAACAGATAATTCAAAAATATAGTCATAATCATCGTCCGTTAATTCTTCTTTAGGTTTTTTACCGCCAAAGGCTTCAATAATCTCCAGCACGGTGTTAGAATGGCCGGCAATAATCACGTTTTTGCCAACATAATTGGTTTTAATGCTATCCACAAGCGATTTGATGTCTTTATAATCAACCACTTTCGGAATCACCAGTGAATCTAATGTTTGGTGTGTTCTTTTTGTGGGTGTGGCAAAAGCAACATCAAACTTTACCTTTTTAAGGTATGTAGCTAAATCTCCCGCCCGGATTCTTCCTTCGTCAGAGAGGCTTGGGTTATTATCCTGTGGATTGGATTTGTCTTTCTCGGCGTGCCTGACAACCCAAACCGTAGTGGTTTGCGCAGAAACGATATTAATGAATAGCAGTGTTAAGGCCAGTAATACGAAAAGTTTTTTCATACCATAAATATTGAAAAATTAATTGGATCAGGAAAGGCTAAAAATTTATGGCTGCCACCAGTTTTCCGATATCTTCTTTCTCATGCCAGGAAGAAAGCACTATGCGATCTAAAGGAGCATCGCCAGGGTTTGGATAAGGGAAAGATGAAATTAAGATCTGCTTTTGCAGGAGCTTTTCTGAAGAATTAATTTCACTGGACAAATACACCGGAAAACCGGATGCGTGTTTCAAGGTATGGTTTAATGCTGTTTCAAACAGCAGCATATTGTTTTTAAGTTTGTTTAACGCCTTGCTGTATATTTCACTTGCGTGTACAAATGCATAAAGTCCGGCCTGGCCAGGCGGCGAAGCGCCTATAAATGTATTTGAATGTTTAAGTTGATCAATTACTTTATTGGAAGCTAAAACAATGCCCGCATCTATCCCCAACGCTTTGGCCATTGAGGCAACTACTACATTTTCGATGTTGCCTTGTTTGGGAAGATTTACGATAGTACCCATACCGTTGTTGTTTACACCAATTCCGTGTGAATCATCAACAATTAGCATGATGTTTCTATCATTACTGATTTCTTTAACAAATTCGAAATCGTAAATTTCGGGCATCAGGTTGTTCATTGAATTGCTGATCAAAACCCAACTTTTTTCTTCAGATGCATTTATTTTGTCGATGGTTTCCTGTTTCCATGCTTCAAAAGGCATTAAATTTCTGGTTTGATTTTCTGCTAACCAAAGTGCAGGGTGTGTGGATGGGGCATAAATTACCTTTCCGAGTTTCGATAAAGCCTTAATGGTAAGCTGCGCTGCTAAATATCCGCTTGAAGTAATCAAAGCGGCTTCAGCTCCAAAGCGTGCCGCAGCTACTTTCTCCGCCTTGCTGTAAATACCCAACTGGATGTTGTTGGTGCGACTTGTTCCGTTATTTAAACCAAATTTTTTAATCCCTTCAATATATAAGTCGATGAAATCCTGATTTTGTGGAATGCCCAGATAAGCCGTTCCGCCAAAGTATAAATAAGAGGTATTTCCAATGTTGATGGTGTTTGAAAAAGGTTGTTTTATGGATTTAAAGTCAAGCATCATATCAATTGTAGTTTCTGCCAAGCTCGTCATTTGCAGCACGGATAATGGACTTATCACCATTGTCATCATGGTAGAATTCCCAGAACATGATTCCATTTGCAATATCTTTGGCAAGTTTAGCTTTTTTTCTAGTGGTTATTGTTCCATTAAAATAAAATTGAATGCCATCAACTAAAGCATTATCTAAACTCACATCGACACCAGCGGCTACAAAATCACGATAGGCCTTAGCTGAATTATTGGCATTCTTACCATAAGCAGGGATGCCTAAAACGGCTTTTTCCCTTGGCATACCACGTGTATTTAACCAATAATTTAAACTGGCAACAGCCATATTATAGGATGCATGTTGAATAGACTCATTTTTATCCCAGCCAATTCCATCATAAACCATAATATTAAAAAAATCCACAACAGGGAAAACCTCAGATTTTAATCCGTCACGGATACTGCCGGCGTATACGCCAGGGGTTATGGCCGCGCTTAAAAATTTGTGGTATTTATGAAGTGAATCTGAAAGTTCTTTCATTAGCAGCACATAATTGTCTGCCGACCCATCGCTGGTACTTGGATACTCCCAGTCCATATCTATGCCATCCAGGTTATTTGTTTTGGAAAAAGTGAGCACATTCTTTACAAACAAATTTCTGGTAGCTGCAGATGCAGCCATGGTTACAAAAATACTTTTTGTGCCAGAAATCGAAATACCTGTTTTCACCCCATTTGACTTTGCTTTTTGGATTACGGCTGTAAATCGGCCAGGTTGTGCTAATGCCGCTAAACTTCCGTCCGGATTGGGATTCAGAAAGGCATAAAAGAGGTGTGTAATCATTTTAAATTTCGAATCTGCGATACCAGCCGGATCCCGGTAACTTGGGAAATAACTTATAACCTTAAAGTTATTGTCTGGTACGTATGGCGTGCCAGGAAGAGGTGGCTCAAAAGGCGCTGTTATGGAATCATTCTTTTTGCAGGATGATACGATAAGCAGTACACAAATGCCGGTTAGCAAGTATATTTTTTTCATAGGTTAGGTGTTTTGATGTTGCGTATGCTTAAAAATGATCGTGTATATAGGTCATGATTCTCACCATTTCCGCACGTACCTCGGCAGTTGGTTTTACGAAGTTGTTGTTCATGAAAGAAAAAATATAGGTTTTCCCCTTTTTGGTGAGTACATATCCGCTTTGGTTATGAACACCCCCGAGTGAACCCGTTTTACCAAAAACAAAAGGTTCACTGGTTTTAGGATAAGCACTCTTTAAAGTGCCGCTTTTACCGCCTGCAGGAAATAGATCAAAAAGCTTTTCGGGATTATTTACCAGCCTGTAAATGGAATCAAGAAGGTATACATTGTCTCGGGGTGTAAATAAATTTTGGCGGGACAGTCCAGATCCGTCAACCCATTTTACTTGATCAGGCAGAAAAGAAAGGTAATTTTTTGTAATGTATTCAATGGCTTTCGCGGTACTTAATGTATCGCCAATCTGATTGGCACAAACCAATAAAAGGTGTTCTGCAATAAAATTATCGCTGGGTAACATCATGTACTTTAGAACCGAATCCCGCTTAGCACCAGGCAAGGTTTTAGCATCCTTAGGTATTTTTTGCTTTACGATTCCAATGGGTTTGTGTAAGGTGTCTGCCAGGATCTCAACGGTTAATTGCGTTGTCGTTTTATAGGGGTTTTGTTGATTATAACCAGGTTTTACCACAACTGCAGGGTAGTGAAAGCGGTTGCTTAAGAAATCTCTTCTAACCTGAAAGTTGCCTGTTTTCTGGGTAGAATCTATTTCAAAACAAGGGGCAAAAACCTTTGGTTTAATATTAATCTTATTAGGTGAGGCATAGGTAGAAGTAACCATGTTGTCCATGATGGGCATTTCGGTAATTTCCGGCTGGTAATAATAGTCGTAATCATCCCAGGCCCAGCCTTCGCCGAAGAAATTACCTGAATATCGACCGGGAGAAAAGAATAGCTTTTTATCTGATGCCAGGAGAAAATTGTATGCGGACTTGTCTTTTATTGCAAACTGTAAAAAAGCAGGGTCGCCGGTTCCCCAAAAAATCAACGAATCATTCTGCTCGGTATATTTTAAAGCCGGCATTAAATCGGGCAACATTTTTAGGCTTGCAAAAAAAGTATACAGTTTGGTGTTGGATGCAGGGGTAAAATACCGGTCTGCATCTTTTTGAAAAATCATTTTTTTATCTGCCGGATTATAGAGCGCAAAGCCAACCTGATATTGCTTAATCACCTGCGAATTTTTAAATTCTCTGGCCACTTTTTGTGAAATAATCTTATTCGTTGAGCAGCCCGCTAATAAGCTAAGTGACAGAACAAATGCGATAAAAATAAAATTATGATTTTTTAAAAGAAACATGTGCTAAATTTAGGAGACATAAAGATTAACTAATTTATTAAATTTAGTTTAATGTTAGCCAAATATAACCCTGGTGTAATAATCTGTTTACGTAAACTGACCATTTGCACACTGCTTGTATTGCTCACATTTTCCGGGCATGGCCAGGAGTTCCTCTTTAATAGAAAAAGGCAAAAACAGTCAATTTCTTTTAAGTGTATTAAGAACCTGATGGTTATTCCGGTGTTTGTAAACGGAAACGGGCCCTACGATTTTGTGCTCGATACTGGCGTTGGTCCCATGATTATTACCGATCCATCTATTATCGATTCCTTGAATTTTGGTAAACTCCGTAAAATTAAAGTTCTTGGCCTTGGCATTGAAAGCGTTGATGCTTATGTTTCTCAAAGTCTTAATGTTAAAGTAGGCAGCGCCAGCATCAAATATATACCAGCGGCGGTGTTAAAAGAAGATTTGTTTAACCTGTCAGGACATTTAGGACTGAAAATTTATGGCTTACTGGGATATAGCTTTTTTAACAGTTTTATTGTTGATATCAGATACAGTGAAAATAGGCTGATTATTTACGATCGGGACACCAGAATTAAATACCGGGGAAAAAAAATCCCGATCGAAATTGAGAACCAGAAGCCTTATATATTTGCTACCATTGATGTGCCTAATGGTAAAACGGTTGAAGCGAGGTTTTTGATAGATACCGGGGCCAGCCACGCTTTATCGCTCGAAATGCTGAATGGAACAGGATTCCCTCTACCTGAGAAAAAAATCAAAGCCAATTTAGGAATGAGTTTAAGCGGGCTGATTAAGGGATATGTTGGCCGTATAAAGAGATTCAATATTGGAGGATATGTTTTCAAAGACGTCGTTTCGGGATTTCCTGATTTTGCGAGCATTGCAGATAAAATTGATCTATCGAAACGGAATGGCAATTTAGGCGCCGATTTACTCCGGAAATTTAACATTCAGTTTAATTATCAGGATGGTTTTATTTATGTTAAACCCAATGGATTCAGAAAAGTGCCTTTCGAACATGATATGGTGGGTATGGTGTTATATCTCGACCAGCAGACATATAAAAGAGTATTGATTGGCGAAATAGACGAAAATAGCCCGGCAGAAAAGGCCGGTTTACAGCCTAACGATGAAATTATCGGCGTAAACTTTAAAAGCATGGATGCCTATTCTTTAAATGATCTTACTGAAATGTTTAAATCGAAAGCAGACAGGGCCATCATTCTCGAGATTTTCAGGGACAATCAGACCTATTTTAAAGTAGTTAAACTCGAAAAGAGGATTTGATAAGCGTAATTTTACAGTTACAAACGGTTTGTCGTGTAACAAGGCTTTAACTTTAACCTCTTATTGCCAAGCAAACTAACTTTATATACACATGAATAAAAATCTTAAGGTATTTGCCCTTGCAGGTATCGTAGCACTTGGCATAGCCGGAACCAGTCCGGTATATGCCCAGAAAAAATCCAAAACAACTAAAGGAAGCACTCCAGCAACTCCAACGGCAGCTCCCGCGGCAGCACAAAAAAAAGAAGGCATTAAACCATTTGCTGAAGTAATTACTGCAAAGGCGAGAACAACAAACGGTTTATTTAAAACACATAAAGTTGATGATAAATGGTATTTTGAGATACCGGATTCAATGATTAACCGCGAAATGCTCGTAGTTACCCGTTTGGCAAAAGCGCCTGCAGGAGTAAAAGTGGGTAACCAGCAATATGGTGGGGAAGAATTAAACGAGCAGGTATGGAAATGGGAGCGTAGAGGTAAACAGGTTTACATTCGGGTACCTAGCTATTCAACCAAAGCTGATCAGAACAGTGATATGTACGAATCAGTGCAAAACTCTAATCTTGCACAGATTTTGGCAAGCTTTGAAATTAAAGCCTATAACAAAGACACAACAGGCGTTGTGATTGATGTTACCGATTTTTATAACGGTGATATTATGGCCATCGGTGCTACGGATCAAATCCGTAAAGCATACAAAGTTACGATGTATGATGGATCGCGCTCTTATATTGATACGATAAAAACTTTTCCTATTAATGTGGAAGTAAAAACAGCCAAAACTTACCGTGCAGCGGAATCTCCTACTGATAGCAGTAATGGAGCTGTTACTTTCGAGTTTAATACATCGATGTTATTATTGCCAAAAACGCCTGTGAAAGCCAGGATAATGGATAGCAGGGTTGGTTATTTTGGTCAATCTCAAATCGATTACGGAAGCAATGCACAAAAAGCAGAACGTACAGCCTACATTCACCGCTGGAATTTAGTTCCAAAGGATACAAATGCCTATAAACGGGGCGAATTGGTAGAACCGGTAAAACCGATCATCATTTATATCGACCCTGCAACGCCAAAAAAATGGGTGCCGTTTTTGATCCAGGGAATTAACGATTGGCAGGTAGCGTTCGAAGCTGCTGGTTTCAAAAATGCCATTATCGGTAAAGAAGCGCCGACACCGCAACAAGACCCTCAGTTTAGTGTAGAAGACTCCAGGTACTCGGTAGTCCGTTATTTTGCCTCAGATATTGCAAATGCTTACGGCCCGCACATTAGCGATCCCCGTACCGGACAAATTTTAGAAACGCATATTGGTTGGTACCATAACGTAATGAACCTGTTGCGTAACTGGTATTTTGTACAAACAGCAGCCATTAATCCTGAAGTGCGTAAAGCACAATTTACCGATGCACAGATGGGCGAGCTGATCCGTTTTGTATCATCACACGAAATTGGACATACTTTAGGCTTGCCACATAATTTTGGCTCAAGTTATGCTTATCCTGTTGATTCCTTACGTTCAAAAACATTTACCGATAAGCATGGTACCGCGCCATCAATCATGGATTATGCACGTTTTAACTACATCGCTCAGCCTGGTGATGGTGTAACCAAACTTCACCCTCAAATAGGAGAATACGATAAATGGTCTATAAAATGGGGTTATTCCTGGATTCCCGGCAACAAAACCGCAGAGCAGGAAAAGGAAGTTTTAGACCAGTGGACATTGAAAAATGCAGGTAATCCTTTATATTTCTACGGCCGCCAGGGCACCTCATTAGATCCGCGTTTGCAAAGCGAGGATTTGGGCGACAATGCCATGAAAGCCAGTACTTATGGCATTGCTAATTTAAAACGCATTCTTCCAAATGTTGAAAAGTGGACCTATCAAAAAGGAAAAGATTACAGCGATTTAAAAGAAATATATACCGAAATTGTTGGCCAGTTTAACCGTTACATGGGGCATGTAGCAACCAATGTTGGTGGTTTAAGCGAAAACTTTAAAACTTACGACCAAAAAGGACCGGTTTATGCCTATTTACCTAAGTCAAAACAAAAAGAAGCTGTTACTTTTTTTAACCAGCAGTTATTTAATACGCCGCTTTGGTTAATCAGCAATGATCAGTTAAGTAAATTTGATAATGGTGTATTGTTAAACCGCATTAAAGGCGTTCAAACAAATACTTTAGGTAATTTACTATCAGCATCCCGTATTGCCCGCTTGTTAGATAATGAGACTAAAAATGGCAAAGCTAAAGCATATACCTTGCCTGAATTATTTACAGACTTAAGGTCATCCGTTTTTGTAGCTGGAAGAGCAGATGCATTTAAACGTAATTTACAACGTGCCTACGTAGACCGTTTGCAGGATCTGATGACTAAAGAGAATGAACTTCCGGTTGGCTTCCCTGTAGATTATGCTGCAAGTTATGGTTTAACGCCAATCAATGTTGGCTTATCTGATATCAGGCCATTGGTTCGTGCGGAGTTGAAAACCCTATTGGCCACCACAAAGGCCAGGGCTGCTGCCGGTGATGCCATTACCAAAGCACATTATGAAGATTTAAATATCAGAATTAAAGATATTTTAGATCCGAAGAAATAAATAAGTGCATGATTGAATGTAGCCATGCATTCAATGATTATTTTGCGTTGGTTAAACCTCGCAGGTTTCAAAAACCTGCGAGGTTTTTTAATGACAAGTTTTTAATTTTATCCTAAAACAAGGTTATGTTTAAAAAGATATTTTTTTTTGTTGCATTATTTACTTTAAGTTTCTCATCCTTTGGCCAAAATGCCGATTCCATTACCGTTGTTAAAACCAAATGGCATAAAAGCAGAATCGCCCGGCAGGTGGTTTTATTCAGGCATCACTTTGATCATAAAAATCTTTTTGCGGCAAACCAGAATATTTCATTTTTAGAAATTAAAAATACAGGTCGCAGGGCCGTTTTTGCTATCGGGGCAGAAGAAAGAGAGTTGCTTACCACCAGCAATTTTGGGTTAAGGGATAAGGCAATAGCAGCAATAAACGGCAATTTTTTTGATGTAAAAAACGGAGGTGCTGTAGATTTTGTGCGTGTTAACGGAAAAACCATCAACACAAACCACTTAGATAAGAATGGTAATAGGGCCAGGCATCAGGAAGCAGCAGTTGTAATTGAAAATGGAAAAATTTCGATTAAAAAGTGGGATAGGACAACAGATTGGGAAACAAAACTGACCGCCAATGATATGATGTTGAACGGACCTTTACTAACTTTAAACGATATTGATGAAACCTTGGATACGGCCAGTTTCAGTCGTTTGCGTCATCCGCGTAGCTGCCTTGGGATAAAGCCAAACGGGCGGGTGATTTTGTTGACCGTTGATGGAAGAAATGATCATGCTGCGGGCATGAATTTGTTCGAACTAACCAAACTGATGCGTTGGCTAGGCTGTACAAGTGCCCTAAATTTTGATGGTGGTGGTTCAACTACCTTGTGGGTTAATGGAATGCCTGATCATGGAGTGATTAATTATCCAACCGATAATAAAAAATGGGATCACGAAGGGCAACGTAAGGTTGCCAATGTCATCCTGGTGAAAAAACAAGGCAATAGATAACGTTGCCCTTCTGATAATGCTGTTCGCCTCTGGTTAAAAAAACCTATTTTAGCTCAATATTTTCGTCGACATGTTTAAAAATACCATATACCCTATCTTTTTTGTACTGATGCTTTCTGCCTGTAATTATGGCGCTAAAACCAGCAATCCAACCTTAAGGGATTTTACTTTCGAACCTGTAAAGGGCATTCGTTATATTGAAGTAAAGCGGCGTTTTAAAGATGGATATTCTTTCAATCGGGAAGGTTTTATGCAAAAGCCATCATGGATTATTGAAGTGGTAAAAGAAGACACGATGGCTGCATGGAGCCCACAGAAAAAAAGGATGCAGAATTTTTACCTGCAGTACGACCACGCCAATGTATATAATTTCGCAGCAGAATTTTTTAAAGTGAAGCACATCAGTAAAGACAGTTTGGTTTTTCAAAGAATACAGGTAGATGGAAAGGTGATTGCCACAGATGTCCGTTCTGATGTAAACATGACTTTTTACGCTCAGGATTATATAAAAAATAAATTAAAAACGAAAGCCGAAGAACTGCAAAAACCGAGCAAAGCCGACACCGCTTTTATAGAGAAACGTTCGGCCGAAGTTAATGCCAGTAGTGACAGGGCTTTTGCCGCTACAAATCCGGTTCAGTTTATCCCTAAAAGCAAAATTGCAAGGGTTGAAAAAATCAGTACGGTAGACCGGACGAATAACAGAACCGAGGCTTACGATTACATGTTTCCACAATATATTATCAGGATAGATCGCGCTTATAAGGATTTTGCTTACCAAGTTTCGGCTATTGTTGATTTTCAGGGAGGCATACATGTAAAAACGGTTTATAACGTGCTTCCTGAAAATGCTGAAGCTAAAAAAAAGGTAGCGCAGGGAATAGCTGATATCTATGTCAGAAACCTTTTTAATGTTGCTCCTGGAACAACATTGGAGATTCCGCATAATAGCGAAATTACTTTGACCATGATTGGGAAAGCAAAATAAAAGGCCTTAGTAATCTGTTGTTTACAAAAAATTAATGTTAAAAAATGTTAAGATTTTATTTTGATTTTAAAAATTAAAACTTACCTTGCATACTTAATTTTTAATATTTAATACAATGCAAGAAGGCACAGTAAAATTCTTCAATGTAACTAAAGGTTTTGGCTTTATCATCCCTGCGAATGGCGATAGCGAAATTTTTGTTCATTCAACAGGTCTTATCGACGAAATCCGTGAAAACGACAAAGTACAATACGAAGTTGCCAACGGTAAAAAAGGCTTAAATGCCGTTAATGTGAAAGTAATTTAATTTATTTATCATATTTACACATGAGGCTGCTTTCTTGCGATGGCGGCCTTTTTTATTTCATTTTTACGCGGATTCATAGTGTACCCAATGAACCATTACTTTATTATTCCTGGCCTGGGTAATTCAGGTCCCGATCATTGGCAGACGCATTTTGAAAAATCCGGAGATCATTTTATCCGTATTAATCAATTGGAATGGGATAAACCGGCCAGTAGAGAGTGGATTGAAACGATTGAACAAGCACTTGTTGGCTATGATTTGGACAATGTAATTTTAATTGGTCATAGTTTAGGTTGCACGGCAATTGCAAATTGGGCAAAGGAATACCAAAAGAAGATAAAAGGTGCCTTATTGGTTGCGCCCAGCGATTTGGAAGCGCCGCGTTATACTTTTGATACAGTCGGTTTTGATCATGTACCTTTAGCTAAAATCAATTTTAAAAGTATTGTTGTAGCCAGTTCAAATGATGAGTGGGTAACATTAGAAAGAGCTGGGTTTTTTGCCGAAAATTGGGGCAGTGAATTTATCAATATTGGTAATGCCGGACATATTAATGCTGCCTCTGGATTTGGAGATTGGCCAACGGGATTGGAGATTTTGAAAACTTTGGGTTAACATTTAACTTGATGAGTTCCCTCATATTCCGCGAAAGGTGCAGATGAACATAAGTCTGCGTAAATCATTCTGACCTGCGGGAACGCTGTAAAGCTATCTTACTTCTGAGCAACTTTTTTCCTTAAAAACAGATCAAGAAATACCAGTCCTACCACCAGATCAAAAAATAGAAAGCTATACAGTACAGTTGGCGTAATATATTGATCTACCCTAAAGTTTAAATTAGTGTTAAATCCAAATTTGGGCATACTTAGCGCAGAGTTGTAAATTACATACCCCAATAGGGATAGCAATGATAGGACGAAAAAGCCGCCAATACCGTAAATTATCTTTTTATCCACCTTGGTTTTCATGGCTACGGGTGCCGGCGCCAGGACAATACTTTCCATCACATTTCTGGTAAAAGACATGGAAGGCTCATCAAGATCGAGTGCATTAAAAGCCGAATTAAGTTCTCGCAGCTCCTCATACTGCGCCTTAATCCCGGCATTGGATTCAATTTTCTCTTCAATGGCTTTTTTTGAAGATTCGTTGAGCTTCCCATCAATATAATCCCAAAGCTGTTGTTCTATCGTATTCATAGTAACTCCTTTACTTCATCTTTTAACAAATATTGTAATTTTTCTTTAAGTCGCTGCCTGGCCCTATGCAATTTTACCTTTATGGTATTGGGTTCCATATGTAACGTTTCGCCAATTTCTTCCAAACTCTGTTCGCCCTTATAAAATAGGGTAATAATGGCGGCATCATCCGGTAAGAGCTGTGTAATGGCCATATTTAAAAAAGCATGGCTGTCTTGCTTCTCATACCCATTTGCACTAAAGGCAGAGGTCTGATTTTCGAGTTGCAAAACGGCGCTTTCATCATCTATTGAAGTGGTATCTAACCGGTTTTTCCTTAAGAAAGTCATGGCCGTGGTGTAAGTAATGGTGTACAGCCAGGTGCTAAATTTAGCCGTTTGTTTAAAAGTACCCAAAGCTTTATAGGCTTTTACAAAGCAATCCTGTGCAACCTCTTCAGCATCTTCCCTATTTTTTAAAAACCTTAAAGCAAGCGTAAACACAAACCGCTGATGGCGTTTCACCAATAAAGCATATTGATCGGTTTCACCGTTCAATACTTTTTGGATCAGCGCTAAATCTGTAGTGTTTTGCTCCATGTTTAGTAGTGAGACTACACAAAGGATGATCAGGTTACACGTGAAACATGATTAAAGAGATTTATATCTTTGGGTTGAGACAAATAATCAAAATAGTCTTTTTTTTATGGAAACGAAAGGGCAGTATTTTATTGGGGATTGCAGCCCTGCTGTTCGCTGTAGCCCTCATTCTTCGGGGCTGCCGCTGCCATCAGGTTTAGGAACAGTGTTTCTGCACCTCGAAACCTCAAAAATGAAATCCTGTCTTTGCCAATTAGCCCTGGGTGCAGCGGTACCCTGCAGGCTGAGGTACGAAGCCGAAGCGTACAAGCGGAACACGGGAATTACGTTATTTATTGCACAATCATTGCGCTCCAAAAAGATAATCATACGGTGAAACTTGGGAAATTTGTTTTTGCGCTTGCCAGATAAACTCCGGAAGTTGAGCTGTCTGCTAATGCGAGGCGAAAAATTTTAACCCGGCAATGGATCCAATAAGGGTGCAGATAAAAAATATCCGCCAAAAGGTTGCGGGTTCATTGAAGTATAAAATCCCGATGATGACCGTTCCTACAGCACCAATACCGGTCCAAACGGCGTAGGCTGTTCCCATGGGTAAAGTTTGGCTTGCTTTATTGAGCAATAAAAAACTTAAGGTTATACATACAAAAAAAGCTGCGCTCCATTTTATACTCGAAAAATTGTTCGATAATTTAAGGCAGGTAGTAAAGCCAACCTCAAAAAGGCCGGCAATAATGAGAATTATCCAGTTCATGATAAATGTGTTTCTGCAAATTTAAGTCGCGTTGAGCAGGCAACATTTTACAAATGTTAAAAAATCATTGATGTGTCGCCCTTATTCGGCTCAATGTAACCTGTGTTACACCCAGATAGGAAGCAATATGTTTTAAGGCCACTCTTTTAATCAGTTCGGGAGATTGTGCTGCAAATTCATGGTAACGTAGTGCAGCACCTTTAAAAGCCCGGTCTATGAGTCTCCTTTCCGTTGCAATGAGTTCCTGTTCGGCAATTTTTCGGCCCCAATTGGCTATCTCGATGTTTTGCCCGTAGAGCATAAAGAGATCGGCAAGTTTAATCCTGATTAATGTGCTATTGGTTAAAAGTTCGATATTCTCATAACCGGGACTATTGTTGATATAACTGTTGAACGAAAAAAGAACCGAACCGCTTTCGCCAAACCAAAAGGTAATCTGTTGGTTTTCGCCATCACTATAGGCCCGGGCAATGCCATTTTGAAGTATATAAAAATAGGGTTCTACTTTATCAGCATAAATGATTGTGGTACCTTTAGGATATTGGACGCACGCCATGTGATGGCTGAGCTCGAGCCACGCATCATTACTTAAAGCGCTAAAAAGTGGTATATCTCTGAGTTGTTCAATCAAAATAAGAAGATTTATTACAAAAATAGAAATGTTTTAAGTTTGCTGCCTTAGGTTTGGTAATAATAAAGATCTGCTGATTGACTTTTTTTAACCTATAGTGTAACCTGATTAAAAATCATGTAGTCATAATACACAGAACACGGTTCGGTTTAAATAATATCCTATTAACACATTAAAAATTATCATTATGAGCGGTATATTAGTTCCCATCTCACTTTTTTTAGGCGGATTTGCCATGGTATTTGGAATCCGTTATTTATCAAACAAGGAGAAAATGGCCATGATTGAGCGTGGAATCAATCCTGGGGTTGGTAAATCGGCACCCAAACCTTATTTGAGTTTAAAATTCGGTTTGTTGCTTGTGGGCTTAGGTATTGGCCTGCTCCTGGCCCTTACAGTAGTGAGAAATATGTTTGGCCGCGAGATGACAGACGCAGAAACCTCGCAGGCTGTAGCGGTTTATTTTGGCTGCCTGGGCATTTTTGGCGGCTTAGGTTTGATTATTTCTTTCGTGGTGGAGAAGAAAGCGATTGAAAAAGATCAATTCTAGTCAATTTTAAGCGTGAAAATAAAAAATATCAGGGTAATGTGTGGCCTTTTATCCATACTAACCTCCTGCATGTTCTGGCCTGTAGCTACAAATGCCCAAAAGCTGAATGGTCAGATTGATAGTTTGATCAAGACGGTAATAGCTGACCAGCAGGGACCCGGAGGTGTATTTATGGTTGCTCAGAAAGGAAAAGTTCTTTATCAAAAAGCTTTTGGCAAAGCCAATATTGAACTTGGGGTAGACCTGGCTCCTGAAAATGTTTTCCAATTGGGCTCTATGACCAAACAGTTTACGGCGATATCGGTGCTGCTTTTGGAGCAACAGGGTAAATTAAAGGTGAGCGATTCCATTTCAAAATACATACCTGATTATCCAGCTGGAAATAAAATTACGATACACCATTTACTTACCCATACTTCAGGAATTAAAGATTTTACCAAAATGAAGTCGCTTGTCAGTATTGCCCAAAGGGAAATGACACCTAAAATGATGGTCGATTTTTTTAAGGATGAGCCTGTTGACTTTGCTCCAGGCGAGCGTTTTGAGTACAATAATTCGGGCTATGTATTGCTAGGCTACCTAATTGAACTCATTTCTGGTGAACGATATGCAGATTTTGTTCAGCATCACATTTTTGATCAGCTTGGTATGAGCCATTCCTATTACGCCAGCGATAGGCAGATCATCAAAAACCGTGCTTATGGATACCAGAAGAAAGAAAATGCTTATGTAAACAAAACGGCGATTAATTTTAGCGTACCCTTCGCATCGGGGGCTTTAATGTCTACCCTGGCCGATCTGTTGAAATGGCAAAATGCACTGAGCCAAAATAAACTGTTAAATACAGCAGAAACAAATAAGGCCTTTTCGCCATATAAATTAAATAACGGTACATTATTTAATTATGGTTATGGCTGGCACCTAAAGGAGTTGGAAGGTTTACCGGTAGCCGCACATGGCGGAAGTATATTTGGGTTCAAAAGCATGGGTGTTTATGTGCCTGGTGAAGATATTTATGTGGTTGGGCTTACCAACTGTGATTGTAATTCGCCAACCTTACTTACCGAAAGTATAGCGCGTCTGGCGATCATGCATTTAATTAAAAAGTAACTAAATCCATATCAAAGGGAACAACTGCCGGCAGTTAGCTGCTTTCCTATTGCGGTTTATTAATAATCGCTACCGTTAGCCTGCTAATGCAGTTCATTTTACCACGTTCATCGTAAATTTTTATCTCCCAAACGTGGGTTTTGGCTCCGATATGCAGGGGTTTGCAAATGCCTTTAACCAAACCGCTTTTTACCGGCCGTAAATGGTTGGCATTTACTTCTAAGCCAACAGCAACGTATTTATTAGGGTTAATGCACATATACGACGCAATACTGCCCAGCGTTTCTGCCAAAACCACCGAGGCACCACCATGTAAAATGCCGGCAGGCTGGTGTGTACGTTCATCAACGGGCATGGTCCCGGTAATAAAGTCTTCGCCGATTTCGGTAAAGCGGATATCGAGCAGTCCGCCTAAATGATTTTTAGGGCGGCTGTTCAGTTCATCGACTGTAAAGTTTTTAAACCACATGGTAACGTTCTTTTAAAATAGAAATATGGTGGATAATGTGGCCACCGGCAATAAACAAAATCGATTTTACATTAATTTCCCTGCCTGAGGCAATACCTTTTCTGTTCAGTTCTTCTTCGTTCAAAGATTTAAAAAGATATAAGTTAGCGTTACGCAGTGTGATAAACTCTTCGATCAGGTCTTCCAGATCACGTTGGGCAAAGCGGGCATTCAGCACATAGTCATCTTCTTCGAAACCTGGTAAAGGCTGCTGTTCTTTCCGGGCAAAACAGGTAATTCGGTAAGCAAAAACGCGTTCAGTATCAATAATATGGCCTAACATTTCTTTGAGCGTCCACTTACCTTCGGCGTAAGCATAATCAGCTTTATCGGCGTTTGCCCTAAACAAAGCCGGAAGGCTTTTGGTCTGATCGCTTAAAATCTCGAAAATATCACCATTAACTTTACTGATGTAGGTTTCGCCCCAGGCGGGATATTCATTAGGCTGTGGTCGGTTCATATCTTAAGCTGCTTTTTAATATTATTCTAAAAGTGGTGCCTTTGCCCAGTTCAGATTCTTTTACAAAAATTTCGCCACTGTGGTAATTTTCCACAATCCGTTTGGTAAGCGATAAACCCAGGCCCCAGCCACGTTTTCGGGTGGTATAACCAGGTTGAAAAACCGCATCGAACTTAGACCTTGGTATACCTTTTCCGGTATCGCTTACATCGATAAAAACCTGTTCTTTGGCTAAATTTTCTACAATGTTGATGGAAATTGAACCTTCATTTTCAATGGCGTTCGCTGCATTTTTAAGCAGATTCTCAATTACCCAATCAAACAATGGAACGTTCAACATGGCCCGTACCTGTTCATCGCCGGTAATGCTAAATTTAACCTTATCTGATGTACGCACTTTGAAATAACGGATAAAATCACTTACTACGATGTAAACGGTATGGTCTTCAAGTATAGGTTTTGAGCCGATTTTGGAGAAACGATCGGTTATGATTTCCAATCGCTTAATGTCGTTTTCCATTTCAGCAATCAGCGGATCATCTTCGGCATCAAATTTAGATTTCATCAGTTCTGTCCAGGCCATAAGCGATGATATCGGTGTACCCAACTGGTGTGCGGTTTCCTTGGCCAAGCCTACCCAAACATGGTCTTGTTCATCTTTCCGGGCAGAACTGAATGCCGCATAGGCAGTTAGAAGAAAAAGGAAGATAACACCCATTTGGATATACGGGAAATACCTCAACTGCGTTAAAATAAAAGAGTCGCGGTAGTATGCTTTAAATTTCCGGCCAAAAATATTCATTTCATCAGGTGGATGCTGGGCTTTCATTTGCCTTAACTGCCGTACGAAATATAAACTGTCGTAAGTGAGTTTGGTATCTGCAACAGGGTAATTGGTTTTAGTACTGTCTAAGCCAAAAAAAGAAGTAATCATTCCTGCAGAATCAATCATGATTACAGGGGTTTTTGTGTTTTTTCTAACGGTTTCTACCACATCGCGGTAATCATCATTATCATAAAGAAACATGGCCCGTTCCTGGATCCTTACCCAAAGATGAAACTGGTTTGCCTCTTCACGTTCCATTTTTTTTACAAAAGAATCAGTGTAAAATACTGAAGCAATGCCAATTAAGATGGCAAAAATGAGAAGGAAAAACTTCCAGCGGCGTTTCTTTTGATAAGGATTCATGCTTTAGCTAGCCAAATTACAATAACAAAACGAAAAAAACAGAAAAAACATATCTTTGTGCTGAGCATAGTGCGTTGCGCTTTGAACATGGATTGCACCATGGCTCTAAGCTAATAACTCCCTGCTCTTTGCTTAATCATGGATAAGAAAGTTAGAGTAAGATTTGCCCCAAGCCCAACCGGAGGTTTGCATTTAGGCGGTGTGCGCACTGCCCTGTTTAATTATTTGTTTGCCAAAAAAAATAATGGAACGTTTGTACTGCGAGTAGAAGATACCGATCAAAACCGCTTTGTAGAAGGCGCAGAACAATATATTGTAAACTGTTTGAATTGGTGCGGCATTACACCAGACGAAAGCCCAGATCATCCAGGGGTTTATGGACCGTACCGCCAAAGCGAACGCAAAGCCAGCTACCGCAAATTTGCAGAACAGTTGATTAGTGATGGTTATGCCTACTACGCTTTTGATACCCCTGAAGATTTGGATGCCAAACGCAAAGAAATTCCAAATTTCCAGTATGGGCAGGCCACACGCATGCAGATGCGTAATTCTTTAACCCTTACCGTAAGCGAAGTTGAAGAGTTATTGGCTGCTAAAACACCGCATGTTATCCGCATTAAGGTGCCAGGTGATGAAATAGTACATTTTAATGATTTGATCCGTGGTGACGTAAGTTTCGAAACGGCTTTGGTTGATGATAAAGTTTTGTTAAAAGCTGATGGAATGCCAACCTATCATTTGGCCGTTGTGGTTGATGATAAGGCAATGGAAATCAGTCATGCTTTTAGGGGAGAAGAATGGTTACCTTCTGCACCGGTACATATCCTGCTTTGGAAATATTTAGGTTGGGAAACCGATATGCCGCAATGGGCACACTTGCCTTTGATCTTAAAGCCAGATGGACATGGAAAATTAAGCAAACGCGATGGGGACCGCTTGGGTTTCCCGGTTTATGCCATGAACTGGACCGATCCTAAAACCGGTGATCTAACCAGGGGATTTAAAGAAATGGGTTTTATGCCCGAAGCTTTTATTAATATGCTGGCCCTTTTAGGCTGGAATGATGGTACGGATCAGGAACTATTTTCGTTAAAAGAACTGGAAGAAAAATTCTCGATAGAAAGAATTAGTAAAGCAGGCGCTAAATTCGATTTTGAAAAAGCCAAATGGTATAACCATGAGTGGATTAAAGCGGAGAACGCTGAACGCTTAGCGCCAAGCGTAAAAACGGAGCTCAAAAATGCAGGTATTGAAATTAAAGATGATGCTTTTTTACATACTATTATCGACCTAATTAAAGATCGCTGTACTTTATTGCCTGATTTTTTAGCGCAGAGCGGTTACTTCTTTGTTTCACCTGCAGAATATGATGTGAATTCAGTTAAACCTAAATGGACAGCTGAAAAGGCTGAGTTCTTTAATAGTTTCGCTGCCGGTTTAACCTTAACCGATGCCGGCTCTGCAGAAGCAGCCTTTAAAGCCCTTGCTGAAGAAAAAGGCTTTAAACCGGGAGAATTGATGCTTCCATTCCGTATTATGTTGGTGGGCGGTAAATTTGGTCCGGGCGTTTTTGATATTGCAGTATTGTTGGGCGTGGCCGAAACTCAGGCAAGAATAGCTAAAGCGATAGCTGTTTTTAACGCATAATATTGTTAGGTGTATCCAGAGAAGTCGAGTTTTTTGAAACTTGACTTCTTTTTTTTTTATTCTACAGCAACCTGGCGATGTCTATTAGATAAAACCAGTTACTTTGTCCCAATCTAGAAAGCGGACTTCTGTTATCGCCACAACCCCAAAAAATAAATCAAAAAAATAATTTATACTTTAGCATAACAATTCGCCCACAATTAAGGTTTATTCAGAAAACTAAAAGATAGACTATGCAATGGTTTGGTAAAGGCAGTAATAATGTAGAAGACGGCAGGAGTGGCGGTGGAGGCAAAACCATCCTCGGCGGTGGTGTAGGTATCATAATTGTGGTGCTAGGCCTGATTTTCGGTAAAGATCTAACCGGCTTGGTGGGCCAGATTCCCGCTACCACAGGTACTGAAGAAGTTAAGCAGGGTGTGCCCGCAAACGATCCACAGGCACAGTTTGTAGCAGGTGTGTTAGAATCAACAGAGCAGGTATGGGATAAAGAATTTCAGGCAATGGGCAGGCAATATGAATATCCTAAGCTTAGGTTGTTTAGAGATGCAGTGCAAACAGCCTGCGGAAATGCCAGTGCTAATGTTGGACCATTTTATTGCCCTGGCGATCATAAAGTGTATATCGATTTATCATTTTACGATGATTTAAAGAACCGTTTCGGCGCTGCAGGAGATTTTGCACAAGCTTATGTAATTGCGCATGAGGTTGGCCATCATGTTCAGAATTTATTGGGAATTTCGGAGAAACTAGACCAGGCGCGTGGCCAGGTTAGCGAAAAGGAGTATAACCGCTTATCGGTAAAATTAGAATTGCAGGCCGATTTCTTTGCCGGACTTTGGGCACATCATGCTCAAAACCTTAAAGATTTTAAATTGGAAGAGGGCGATATAGAAGAAGCACTAACGGCCGCCAATGCCATTGGCGATGATAAATTGCAAAAACAGGCTACCGGCGAAGTGAAGCCTGATTCTTTTACCCACGGTACCTCTGCCCAACGGATGTATTGGTTTAAAAAGGGTTTCGAAACAGGAGATATAAAACAGGGCGATACCTTTAATTCAAATAATTTGTAAAAAATTAAAACTTTTTTAAAACCTGGCTGTTTGTTTACAGTTATAGAGATTTTATCTTTAAACCAAACATAATTATCCCGGCTTCTTATTTTTTTTAATCAAGATGATCCTTATAGTTGATGACAGGCCAGAAAACCTGATCTCCTTACAGAAAGTACTCCAGGCACACAATTTTGAGGTTGATACCGCATCATCTGGTGAGGAGGCGCTTAAAAAAGTTTTAAAGAACAACTATGTCCTGATTATTTTAGATGTACAAATGCCAGATATGGACGGCTTCGAGGTAGCTGAGGCTATTTCGGGTTTTAGCAAGGCAAAAGATACGGCAATCATATTTCTCTCGGCCGTAAATACAGAGTTGAAATTCATTACAAAGGGATATCTAAGCGGCGGATTGGATTATATTACCAAGCCGGTTGATATTAATGTGCTGCTCCTGAAAATAAAAACGTTTTACCGTATTTACGAACAGAATAGAAAGCTTAATGAGGTGCAGGAAAAGCTGCTTGAAGAAATTGAATTCAGAAAGCAGGCCGAACATAAAAAAGACGAATTCATTAGTATTGCCAGCCACGAGCTAAAAACGCCTTTAACTAGTGTAAAGGGCTATATCCAGCTACTGCAAAGGAGCCTTAAGAGGGATGATAAAGCTGTTGCGCAAAACCATCTCGAAAAAGCCAGTATCCAGCTCGAAAAGTTGAACGAATTAATTGTCGATCTGCTCGATATCTCGAAAATCGAAAGCGGAAAGATGAAATTTAATATGAAACCTTTTTGTGCAGATAATATGGTAAATAATGCCATTGAGATGTTGCAGCAATCTAATCCCGACTTTAAAATCAGCAAACTGGGCCAAACCGATGAAATGATTTTTGGTGATGAAATGCGGCTGGAACAGGTGGTGATCAATTTTATTACCAATGCCATAAAATATGCTCCCGGAACCGACCAGGTTAATGTAACCGTGAATATCAAAGATGAGAAACTTTACGTGGCTGTAAAAGATTTTGGGATCGGTATTTCAAAAGAACAGCAGCAAAAGATTTTTGATAAATTTTATCGGGTAGAAGAAAACAGCAACCGGTTTAACGGTCTGGGGATTGGCTTATACATCTGTTCAGAAATCATAAACCGCCATGGCGGCACTATAGGTGTAAACAGTGTGCCGGATGAAGGTTCTGAATTTTATTTCATCATTCCGACTACAGAAGAAGAAATCCTCAAAAATCAAATCTAATTATCCTTAATCCACATTAATGAAAACAACTCTTAAAAGTAATTTGCGTTTAGGTCTCGGCTTATCGCTCATTATTCTATTTATCAGTTCCCTGGCTTCTTACATAAGCATTGGCAACCTGATTAAAAGCACTGAACTGGTTAAACGCAGTGATGAGGTAATTTTGAATGCTGAAAGTATTATATCGTATTTAAAAGATGCCGAAACTGGCCAGCGAGGTTTTTTATTAACAGGAAATAAGGTTTTTTTAACGCCATATTATGGCGCAAGTGATTCGGCTGCATCACTATTAAAAAAAGTTGAATTTATCACCAGAGACAATCGAGTTCAGCAAAAGAATATAGCCGCACTAAAAAATATCCTTTTCAAGCGAATGGGGATCATTAAATCCACTATAGAAATTAAAACTTTAGGTGGTGCTATTGATCCAACAGTTTTGTTCCAGGGCAAATTTTATATGGATGATGCCAGGGCCATTGTAAGCAAAATGGTTGCCGAAGAGAAAAGATTACTGGAAGAAAGAACCAACGAACTGAATAAACTTACCTCATATACGCCCATCCTAATTTTAATTGCGGCGCTTCTTGCCATTTTGATCACCTTGTTTTTTTACCGGAGGGTATCAATTGACTTTGATGAACGTGTTAAACTTCAGCAGGAAATTGAAGATAAAAAATACGAGATGGAGAAACGCATAGCCGCCATTAAGGAAATTGCAGTTCAGATCTCTAACGGTAATTATGGCGTAAAGCTCGATAATCAAAGCCAGGATGATATTGGCGAACTTTCCGAATCGTTGAATACCATGTCATTGTCGTTAAAAAAATCTTTTGATGCATTAGAAGAGAATGAGTGGTTGCAAACGGGGGTAGCCAACTTAAACGTGAAAATGGTTGGCGAAAAAGACGTTTTTCATCTGGCAGAAGACATTGTGGAGTTTCTGGCCAATTATACCAATAGCCAGATTGGCGCCATTTATTTATTTAAGGATGATGGATACCTGCATTTAAAAGGACAATATGCACTACAGGGGCAAAATTTAGCCCAAACCTTAGAGTTAGGCCAGGGTTTAATTGGCCAGGCGGTTAAATCTGGCAAGCCCATATTGCTGAATGATGTTCCTCAAAACGAACTAACCATTACGCATGCTACCGGAAAGATTAAACCTGCGCAGGTAATCGTATTGCCTATCATTAGAAATGAAATTTCGATAGGAGGGTTAGAACTAGGTACCATTGCTCAATACAGTGAGCTGCAATTGCATTTCCTGAATTTGATTTTATCTGATATAGGTACCGCTTTACTCGGTGCACAGAACAGGTTTAAGTTGCAGCAATTGTTAGAGGAAACGCAGGCGCAATCAGAAGAGTTGCAGGTGCAGCACAACGAGCTGGAAGGTTTAAATGCAGAACTCGAAGCGCAGGCACAGAAACTTCAGGCCAGCGAGGAAGAATTACGTGTACAGCAGGAAGAGCTGTTGCAGAGTAACCAGGAGCTTGAAGAGAGAAGTAGCTTACTAGAGGAAAAAAATGAACTGATTGAAGAAAGGAATATTGAGATCCAGCAAAAAGCAGAAGCTTTAGAGCTAAGTACAAGGTATAAATCAGAGTTCCTGGCCAACATGTCGCACGAGTTAAGAACACCGCTCAACTCAATATTGTTGTTATCAAGATTAATGGCCGAAAATGAGGCTATGGATCCTGAACATCAGGAATATGCATCGGTTATTCAAAGCTCTGGTCAAGGGCTCTTGAGTTTAATAGACGAAATTTTAGACCTTTCTAAAATTGAGGCGGGCAAAATGGAACTCGATCGTACCAATGTTAAGGTTGATGATATCGTTTCCGGTATGCGTTCATTGTTTAATCCCGTGGCCAGGGATAAAAACCTGAACTTCATTATTGAAAAATCGGCCGCGGTTCCTGAATTTTTCCATACCGATAGAATGCGCTTAGAGCAGATCATTAAAAACCTGCTTTCAAATGCCATCAAATTCACTACAGCAGGTTCGGTAACCTTAAATATTAATACGAATGAAAAATTAGGCGCACTGGTATTTAAAGTTACTGATACCGGTGTAGGCATTGCGCCCGAAAAGCAGGGTATGATATTCGAAGCTTTTCAACAGGCCGATGGTTCCACGCGCCGTAAGTTTGGTGGTACAGGCCTTGGGCTTTCCATCAGCAGAGAGCTGGCTAAGCTGTTGGGCGGATACATTGATTTAAAGAGTGCAGAAGGCAAAGGAAGTGTTTTTACGCTTACGCTGCCAATTGATAAAAATAAAGGCTTTGAAGGAGTAGTACCCCAAACCGAGAAACCGGTAGCGGCTTTCGAAACTCCGGTAAAAAAAGTAACCCATTTAACGGTTGGAAATATTCCGCAAGAGATTGAGGATGACCGTAATGATATAGGGCCGGATGATAAAGTGATTTTAATTGTGGAAGACGATACTCCTTTTGCCAAAACACTTTTAGATTTCACAAGGAAACGAAACTATAAGGGGCTGGTTGCCGTTCGTGGCGACCAGGGCATTGAAATGGCAAAAACATTTAAACCGCTGGCCATTTTGCTTGATATCCAACTGCCTGTTAAAGATGGCTGGCAGGTAATGGAAGAGCTTAAATCGGATTCTGATACACGCCCGATTCCGGTACATATCATGTCTTCTTTACAGGTAAAGAAAGAAAGTTTGTTGAAAGGTGCGGTAGATTTTATCAATAAACCTTTTGCGTTTGAACACATGCAAGAGATATTTTCAAAACTTGAGCACGCTTTAACCCGTTATCCTAAAAAAGTACTTATTGTAGAAGAAAATGAACAGCATGCCAAGGCACTAAGTTATTTTCTAAGCAATTTCAATATCCAAACGGAGATAGTTAACCAGGTAAACGAAGGCGTTTCTGCTTTGCATAAGCCAGAGGTCAACTGTGTGATTCTGGATATGGGCATTCCAGATAAACATGCTTACGAAACACTTGAAGTGGTGAAGCAAACGCCTGGCCTGGAAAATTTGCCTATTATCATTTTTACCGGCAAAAACCTGTCAAAAGGTGAGGAAAACCGGATCAAACAATATGCTGATTCAATCGTGGTAAAAACGGCGCATTCCTATCAGCGTATTTTGGATGAGGCTGGCCTGTTTCTTCATTTGGTAGAAGAAAAAAGTAAAGATAAAAATAAAGCCCCTAAAAAGTTTTCTGAACTGCAGGATGTACTGGTTGGTAAAACCGTTCTGATCGCGGATGATGATGTGCGTAATATATTTTCCTTAACTAAAATGTTAGAGCAGCACCAGATGAAAGTGGTAGCGGCCATCGATGGGAAAGAAGCCCTTAAACTTTTAAATGAAAATCCTGAAATTGATGTGGTTCTAATGGATATGATGATGCCGGAAATGGATGGTTACGAAACCACGACAGCCATCAGGCAGAATATCAAATACCGCAACCTGCCAATTTTAGCCGTTACCGCAAAGGCGATGATGGGTGATCGTGAAAAATGCATTGCTGCCGGTGCATCCGATTACATCAGCAAACCGGTAGATATGGATCAGTTGATATCGTTATTAAGGGTTTGGCTATACGAAAATCATCATACATCATAAACCATTGTAAATATGCCTCAAAAATTAATTCTCATCATTGATGATGATAACCGAAACATTTTTGCTTTAAAAGCTGTTTTAAAGGCCAAAGGTTTTGAATGTTTATCTGCAATAAGTGCGCAGGATGGCTTTTCCGTTTTAGAGAAGCATGATCATGTGGACATTGTGTTAATGGATATGATGATGCCGGATATGGATGGTTATCAGGCAATTGCAGTCATGAAAAAATCAGCTAAAATGAAGGACATACCTGTATTGGCAGTAACTGCCCAGGCCATGGTTGGCGATAAAGAACGCTGCCTGAGTGCGGGTGCATCAGGTTATGTTTCCAAACCGATAAACGTTGACGAATTATTAAAGCAAATAGAAAATTTTACGAAATAGCAGGTGATAAGTGATGTGATAGATAACGAACAGGTAGAAATCCTGTTGAATGATGTTTTGGAAAATCATGGTTACGATTTTCTGGAATACTCTCCTGCATCAATAAAAAGAAGGATTATACGCCTTTACGGTCTGGATAATTTTGTGAGTTTCGCCGAATTTCGTTATACAGTTAAAACGGATAAACAATACTTTAAGCGTTTTTTGGAAGAAATAACGGTTAATGTTACCGAAATGTTCCGCGATCCATCTTTTTACAAATCACTACGTAATGATGTATTGCCTGTGCTGGGCACCTATCCGTTTATCCGGATCTGGGTTGCCGGTTGTTCTACCGGTGAAGAAGCTTATTCGCTGGCTATTGTTCTAAAAGAACTTAATTTACTGCATAAATCGCTTATTTACGCTACAGATATCAATCCATCTGTTTTAGAAAAGGCAAAAAAAGGCATGTTTCCGTTAAGTTATCTGAAACAGTATTCTGAAAATTACCTGCAGTCAGGAGGCTTAAAAGATTTCTCGGCTTATTATACGGCTAACTACTCGTTGGCAAAATTTGATGAAAGTTTAAGCAGTAAGATGATCTTTTCTACACATAACCTGGTATCAGATCATTCTTTTAATGAGTTTCAACTCATTTTATGTAGAAATGTATTAATCTATTTTGATAAGGGGTTACAACATAAAGTTTTCAACCTATTCGACAGCAGTATCGAGAAATTGGGTTATCTTGCTCTTGGAAGTAAAGAAAGTTTGGAGTTTTGGCCAAAAGCAAGGGAATATAAAAGGGTTAAAATGGAGAAAATATGGCGCAAACTATAGGCTCTGCATCTTGTGAGGCATTGATTATTGGTGGCTCAGCCGGTAGTTTAGATGTTTTGCTCGAAATTTTTCCGGCATTACGGAAAGATATCCGTTTTCCTATTGTATTGGTGGTTCACCGTAAGCCAAGTAACGAATCTCTTTTAACCGATTTATTGAAATCGCGTACTACGTTGGGCGTTGGCGAAGCGGAAGAAAAGGAGTTTTTAGCACCTGGTAAGGTTTTTATCGCGCCGGCGGATTATCATATGCTGATAGAAGAGGATCGGAGTATATCTTTGGATTATTCTGAAAAGATTAATTATTCCAGGCCATCTATTGATGTCACCTTTCAGGCTGCAGCTGAGGTTTTTAAAGAAAAATTAGTCTGTATATTGCTTTCAGGATCTAATTCAGATGGGGTAGAGGGATTAAAATGCGTAAATAGCTTTGGCGGTAAAGCAGTTATACAGAATCCTGATACGGCCATCATGCCATATATGCCACAGCAGGCGGCGCTGAATGTGGTTCCAAATGTAATATTGGATAGCCGTGATATGGCTGATTATATAAATAAATTAAATGATTAATAACTTTCGGAGGTTAAAATGATAGTTGCAAAAAAAGTATTTGTTTTTGATGATAATAGGGACATCCTTGATCTCTGTACATTTATTTTGGAAGATGCCGGGTATGAAATAAAAACATCCGAAAGTGCCAATAATATAGAAGAACAGGTAGCGGCCTATATGCCTGATTTAATTTTCATGGATAACTGGTTACCTGATCTGGGAGGAATACAGGCTACCAGGGCTTTAAAAAGTCATCCTGATTTAAAACATATTCCGGTAATTTATTTTTCGGCCAATAATGATATATCTTCCTTAGCCGATGAAGCTGGTGCAGATAGTTACCTTTCAAAACCATTTGATATTGCGGCATTAGAAGAAATTGTGAAAAAACATTTGAGTTAGCCATAGGCCGAGTTAAACTTTCGATATAAAGCGCCATTATAATGGGCATCATCTCGAGCGAAGTTCAACGAAGCCGAGATCCGAAGGCTCATCGAAGCTAAATCGATAGTGCAGATCTCTCCATTCCACTGCGTTCCAGTCGAGATGACGATTTTTCTTGGTAATATGCTGTCTATTACTGCTTACCCCAAATCCTGGTATTCAGATCAAGCTCTCTAACAATATCATACATAAACTTTATGGTGGTAATATCATTGTTTAAGGCTTCGGCATTAATTAAAGATTTAAAAACCGGGGCTTCAAAATAATTACGGTTCAAAGGGAAAGCGATATACATCCTCGATTCGATGAATGATAAACTAATATCATATTTGGTTTGATGATTGAGGTTTAAGATACGTTCCATCAGTGCCGGTGTTAATATATAACGCGCCTCTACCTGGTCAGAACCATAAGTGATGAAAGTTTTGTCAAAATCAGAATTTTCCAGCTTTACCACATCGTTTCCACCGAAAGAGAACACATTTTTTGAAAACCAGGCCCCTAGTGCATTGGCAAAGCCCTTGGGACGTACTATGGTTACGCCGTTGAAGTTTTTGTTAAAATCAGCAGCAAATATAATTCCTCTAAAAATGTCGTGCCACTCTGTTCGCGTTCCGTTTTTGGTTTGGGTAACCGTTTTATATTCAGCATGTACCTCGGCAAAGTAAAACCGGGTTCTATCCGCACATCCGGTTACGAGATCCTCTGTTTTATAACGATCAGGCTCTTGGGTAAATAATTGAGTGTACATAAACTCCGAAGCCGCAATTCCCTGGTAAGGACTAATTGACAAGCTTTCGTCTAAAAATTTAAGCGCAGCACCAATTACATTGGTTTTATATTCATTTCGGTAAGCTGTTAAAGAATCGTTGATTTTAAACAACAGAACGCTGCCATATATTAAAGGGATTAAACCAATAATTACACCAGGAGCAGGAAAGCCCAGCACAAAACCTAAAAAACAAATTAAAATACCTGCTGCAATAAAAATATAGCCTCTGGTTTGGGTAGCAGCAATTCTTTTGCGTGTTACCTCCATAGTAGCCAACACTTGTTGTAAAGCTACATTATTTGCTATATCGAACAACATTAATGATTAAAGAGTTCTTTTGCACTAATGTTTTTGCGCTCTTCAGCTGCGGTTTCCAAAACCGGAATCGGATGAAAGTTTAACATCCCGGCAAACAAATTGCCCGGAAACATCATGATCGAATTATTGTAATCGGTTACTGAAGCATTATAGGTTCTTCTGGCAGCGGCGATCTGTTCTTCGCTCTCGGTCCAGGTGGTTTGCAGGTTAATAAAATTGGTGTTGGCCTTTAAATCAGGGTAATTTTCAACGTTTACCATTAAGCCTCTTACAGTGCTGCTTAGTTGCGCATCTAAATCTGTTTTTTCGGCGTTGCTGATATTCGCAGCTCCTGCCTTCGCTCTCAGTTCGACTATTTTGGTTAAAGTTCCCTGCTCATAAGTTGTGTACTGTTTTACCACTTCAACCAGGTTTGGAATAAGGTCGAAACGTTTTTTTAGCATGACATCAATGGCCGAGAAAGCATTTGTTACCTGGTTTTTCTTCCCGATAAGTGAGTTGTAAGAAAAAATGCCAATAAGAAAGATAAATCCGATAATAACGAGGGCAATAATCATAATTTTAGTTTAAGGTTTAGAGCATAAAGATAAAAAAAGGTTACAACATGTTATCGCTTTTCATTTTGCTCGCGTTCCCGTTTTATCCTTCGCTCTAACCGTTTTTGTTTCCTTTTTAAATGATTGGCTCGCATTGCCTTGAAATTTGCAATATGTTCACGTACTTCATTTTGCTTTTCTTCGGTAATTCCTATACTGTATTTTATACCAGTAAAAAGGCCCTTCCAGATCATGTGGAAGAAAGAAGCATTGGATGGCCGGCTGTAATTTACATTTACAGGTACCAGCTTGCCGTCTGCACCGGGATTTTCAGATTTGATAATTAAGGCATTGGCTAAAAAAGAAAGAAAACCGCGCGTTACCAGGTGATCCTTTTCGGGATCGTTTTTCATCAGGGCAACAGAAAGGTCGTAATAAGAGAATGCTACCGTTCCTTTTGTACCCAAATCGTTTGCTTTAAAATTGAATTTCAACTGATCTACACTGCCGCGGTTAATGCGAACCAGGCCGAGGGGTTTGGTAATCTGGTTTAAAATCCTTGCATTAAAATTATGTAAAACCCCGCGGTAGGAAAATGCACCATCTTTGGCAGTAAGGTTGAACATAAAATTTACGTCAAGTTTTCCCTGGCCAAATAAATATGTATTTAAGTTAACTTCCATAATTGGGTTTATGGCCTTAATATTATCCAGGTTGGTGGCATTTTTTATAATTCCTGAGGTATTTTCAAAACTGATGCGCCCTCTTTGGTTACTTTCACTGTTAAAAACTGAATAATTGATATTTACATCTTTCAACTGGATTTTCTGTACCAGTATAGGTGCCCTTAAAAGCTGCAAAAGCTGATGTGGAAATTTACCGATTTTATTTTCCTGCGGCTTAGATGGGAGTCCATTTTGGTTAAAAACAGATACAGAGCCATTAGCAATGGCCATTTCTTTTGCCCAAAGCTCCTGCTTACTAATGTACAGCGGCAGGTCTATGCCGTTGAGCATAATATCGCGCATGGCAATGTCGAAACGTTCCCTGGCATAACCTGCAATTTTGCCGAATTTCATTTCATCATAAAGCGGAACCAATGCAAAGCTATTTATCCTTAATTTACCCGTTGTAGCCCTAAAATCAAGCTGATCAAGCTTAATGTCGTACATTTTATCAGGTGTATGATAAACATAGTTATTTAAGTTGATCACAATATCTTTCAACAGGTAAAATCGGCTGGGGTCATCAGCGGAGGTAGAGTCAACCAGTAAATCCGTTAGCGTAATGTTAAGGTCGTCAATATTAAAAGGGACTGAATTTGGTATGTTTTTATTTACGTATTTAAAGCTTATGTCTTTAAAACGAATGGTTTTGATGCTAAATTCCTTCAGGTTTTTGGAAATGATATCATAAGGCGATTTAATGGGTCTTGGTGCCCGCCCCTCGTTAAAATCAAATTGCTGATTAACCATGACTACTTCAGGCTTATCAAATATAATTTCTTCCAGCTGCAGTTTTTTTTCGCGGTACAAAGTTAAGGGGTGGAAGCGTTTTACCACCAGCTTTTTTAAAGAAACCGTATATAAATTGTTTGGCGCTCTTTTTAAGGCAATAAGTTGCCTGAACCGATTGGTGTCAGGCGTTATTCTTACGTTTTGTAAAGTAGCATTCCCCGTAAAAACGTTTGTAGATACTTTGGTAAAAGTGATGGTATATAAACTATCAGTTGATTTATAAAGCAATGTTTTTATCCTGTCTGTTAAAATAGGACGGGACTTTACATTTAGCAACCAGGCTATACCAGCAAGTACGATAAAAATACCGAGCAGTGTACACGTAACCCATTTAAAAACTTTGTAACGGTATCTTTTGGTATCAGGCATTAAAAAAAGAGAGATAGTGTTTTATCAGCAATATACGGTATAAACATATATTTGAAAAACGTAAGATCAATTTTTTTCCCTGCGGGCTTTTCTTGCAGCTTTTCTGTCGGCCCTTTTTTGCTCCCTTATTTTTTTAGCTATTACTTTTTGCTGTTTTACAGGGTTCTTTTCAGGCACAATACCGACACCTACAATATCCTTTATGCCTACAAACACGGTTTTCCACATCAGGTTAAAAAAGGAGGCAGAATTGATCCTGGTATTCGTCATGCTGGCTGTTCTCGGTGCTTCGCCTTTTTTTGGATTTTCATCTTTAACCAAAATGGTATTGGCCAGGAAAGACAAAAAGCCTTTTTCCTTAGTTCCCTCACCATCAATATTGTCTGACAGGAGCTTTACTTTCAGATTGGTGTACAGCATGTTCATGGTACCTGTTGCCGATCTTAAATTTCCCTGGGCCTTAAAATCAACATGCTGTATGTTACCGCTTTCTATTTCTACCAAACCCAGTGCTTTGGATAATGGATTTAAATTTTTCATGTCAAATTTACCCAAGCTGCCACTATAGGTAAAAGCGCCATTGTTATCGGTTAAGTTGAAATCGATGTTTACGTCGAGCCTTCCTGTGCCCATTAAAAGTGTATTCAAATCCGCCAGCGCATGGTTATTTTTGCTCAATTGCGAACTGTCATTGGTCACATTTAAAATATTTCCGTTTAGTGCTTTAAAGGTAACTGCTCCGGTTTTTTTACTCGCGGGATTAAACTCGGCGTATTTAACATCAATTTTTTTCAGCCTTACCGTATCGATCAGTACAGGCATGTTTAATCTCTTCAGCGCCATGTGTGGATAGTTGCGGCCTTTATCAAAACCTGGTGGCGGCGGCGATTCGCGGCTCATAAACACTTCAACGTTGGCGGGTCCAATTCTTAACGATTTGGCATATAATTTTTGGTCGGTATTCAGGCCAATAAAGTCTACGCCATTAAATTCTACCTGATCAAAGCTTAAATTATATCGGTCTTTCTGGACCTTGTATTTTCTTGCAAAAGCTAGTTCGTTATATAATGGTATAAGTTTAAATCCTTTAACCATTATCTTTTTCGATGAGGTAGAGCCTTTAACGGTATCTACTTTCATGGTGTACATTTTATCTTTTGTTACCGATTTGTAGCCTGCAATCTGGAATGATACATCCTTTGTATAGTAAAACCGTGTGGTATCATTTCCTGAGAGCGAATCCAGTAAAAAATCATTGATATTAATATCCAGGTGTTTGATCGAATTTTTGGTTTTTGTAGAAGCGGTTTTATTGATGTAATCAAAATCTGCATCTACAATTTTAATGCTTTTTACATGTACGGATCTAAAGTTTTTAGAAAGCTGTTCATAAAGTGATTTTTCGTCTTTTATACTGTCGGTTTTCTTGGTTACCTTATTAAAAGACATATTGATAGATGGTTTTTGTAAAAGGATTTCATTTACCTCGATCCGCTTTTTAAAGTAAGCGGTTAGTATGCCAACACGGCTAATCTGTAGTTTCTTTAATCTGAGTTCGAAAACATGCGCAGGGGCCAGTTGTTTTTTCTTCAGGCTGTCAAAAACCGATTCATCTGGTATTAGTGTAACATCGCGCAGTGCCATGCTGCCCGTAATCACGTTTAAGTTAATGCTTTTAAAATCTATCCGATATAAGTGATGGGAACCATTATAAACACCGGCTTTAATTTTTTCAGTCAATATCGGCTTCCATCGGGCGCTTAGGAACATGGCACCAAATGCAACTATCAAAATCAATATGCCGAATATGCTTCCTATCCAGGCCCAAATTTTACTTTTATGCTGCGCTGTCATTTATTGTGGCTTATCGATACGTAACAGCTGGGAGCGCTAAAGGTTTTTTTCGTGTTAAGATCCAAAGGAAAAAGATATAGCGGGATGTTCCATTATTAAGTGGTTTTGAAGCGCAAGGTCAGAATAAGTCACATGGTTTGTTCCTTTGCTTCGCTTGTACGCTTTCCCGAAGGAATCGGGATGCCTCCCGGCCTTCAGGGTACCGCTTCGCCAAGGGCTAGGATCGCTGGGGCAGTGGAGGGGAAACCCGTCCTAGTAGCAAGGGCAGCTGTTAGCTAAACCCGACCGTAGCGGGATGCCACAATTTTTTCAATTGGGGCAGAAGCGGGGGCGGGGCTGCATTCTGCGATTGACACCGAAGCCTCCATTTCCAAAAATATTTTATTCGTTTCATTGAGACTATTACTTTTTTTGAAGCGCAAGAACCGTGTAAGCAACATTGTTTGTTCCTTTGCTTCGCTTGTACGCTTTGGCCGTCGTACCTCCCGGCCTGCAGGGTACCGCTTCGCCAAGGGCTAGGATCGTTTTGGGCAGTGGTTTGAAATTTTTCATAGGAGCAGAAGCGGAGCTGCATCCTGCCATTGACATTGAAGCCGCCATTTACAAAAGCACACGCTAACGCGTTTTATCAGAAATTATCAATTTTTTTATGCTTGGTAGCGGATTACAAATCCCGACCAGCCTGTTCTTCATAATCGTACTGTAAGAATTTAAACTAAATATGTCAAATTGTCACTTTTAATTTTATTTATGTATTTTTGCAATCCCCAAAATGTTTTTAAATAATGATTGATTTACAAGTACAGGATAAAACGCATGATGAAGCCAGACAAGGTGAAGCTTTAATTTTAGATACACCGGTTAAAGCTGATGCCCGTAAATTATATATCGAAAGTTACGGTTGTGCCATGAATTTTGCTGATAGCGAAATCGTGGCCTCTATTTTATTGGAAACTGGATTTGAAACCACAGGGGATTATCACCAGGCTGATGTAATTTTTATCAATACTTGCTCTATCCGTGAAAATGCAGAAACCAGGGTCAGAAACCGGCTATCTCAGTTCGGTGTTGAAAAACGACGTAACCCCAAATTAATTGTTGGGGTTTTGGGCTGCATGGCCGAGCGTTTGAAATCTAAGTTTCTGGAAGAGGAACGTTTGGTTGATGTAGTGGTTGGGCCAGATGCTTACCGCGATCTGCCTAACTTAATTGAGCAGGTAGAAAGCGGACATAAAGCTGTAAACGTTTTATTATCGCGTGAAGAAACTTATGCTGATATCAGTCCGGTTCGGTTAAATAGCAACGGAATAACCGCTTTTATTTCCATTACCCGTGGTTGTAATAATATGTGTTCTTTCTGCGTAGTGCCTTTTACCCGTGGCCGCGAACGTAGCCGTGATGCGCATTCTATTGTAGAAGAAGCAAAGGCCTTATTCGAGGCAGGTTACCGGGAGGTTACGCTTTTAGGCCAAAATGTAGATTCTTATACCTGGACGTCGGAAGATGGCACTGAAACGGTTAATTTTGCACAACTTTTGGAGCAAACTGCATTGGTTAGTCCGGATTTAAGGGTACGTTTCTCTACTTCACATCCAAAAGATATTACCGATGAGGTTTTATATACCATTGCCAAATACGATAATATCTGTAACTATATCCACTTGCCTGTTCAGTCGGGAAATACCCGCGTATTGGAACTCATGAACAGAACTTACACCCGCGAATGGTATATCAATCGTATTGATGCCATCCGCAACATTATTCCGGGTTGTGCAATTTCTACTGATATCATTGCCGGTTTTTGTACAGAGACGGAAGAAGAGCACCAGGAAACCCTGAGCATGATGGATTATGTGCAATATGATTTTGCTTATAATTTCACCTACTCTGAAAGACCGGGGACTTTAGCCGCCCGTAAACTGGAAGATGATATTCCGGAAGAAGTGAAAAAACGCCGTCTGGCCGAAATTTTAGCCAAACAACAGGCACATTCATTAATGCGTTTGCAAGAATGGGTAGGGAAAACCATTCGGGTTTTGATTGAAGGAACTTCAAAAAAATCTGATCTGGATTATTGCGGAAGGGGCGATAGCGGAGCAATGGCCATTTTCCCTGCCATTGAAGGCGTTAAACCAGGTGAGTATGCAAATGTATATATCGAAAAATGTACATCTGCTACGTTAATCGGTAAAATAGTTTAAAAAGGTTGAGGGTAGAAGGAAGAAGGGCGTAAGGTCTCATATCTTATATCTAAATACTCAAATCTAAAGAATGGATACACAAAATATTAAGCAGCGTTTCGGTATTATTGGTAACTCGCCATTATTAAACCGTGCCATAGATATAGCAAGCCAGGTAGCACCAACTGATATGTCGGTGTTAATTACCGGCGAAAGTGGTAGCGGTAAAGAGGTGTTCTCGCAGATTATCCATCAAATGAGTGCGCGTAAGCATGGTACTTTTATCGCGGTAAACTGCGGTGCCATTCCCGAGGGCACAATAGATTCTGAACTTTTTGGTCATGAAAAAGGATCGTTTACCGGTGCGCATGAAGCCCGTAAAGGATATTTTGAGGTGGCCAATGGCGGAACCATCTTTTTAGACGAAGTTGCGGAGCTGCCTTTAGGTACACAGGCCCGTTTATTGCGTATTTTAGAAAGCGGCGAATACTTACGGGTAGGTTCTTCTAAAGTGCAGAAAACAGATGTTCGTATCATCGCTGCCACTAATGTGGATGTATACAACCGCGTTAAAAATGGAAAGTTCCGTGAGGATTTATATTATAGGTTAAATACAGTTCCATTGCGCATACCGGCTTTGCAGGAACGTAAGGAAGATATTTACTTATTATTCAGAAAATTTGCGGCTGATTTTAGCGATAAATACCGTAGCCCGGCATTACACCTGGAGCCGGATGCCATTCAGGTCTTAACCAATTACAGCTGGCCGGGTAATGTCCGTCAGTTAAAGAACATTGCTGAGCAGATCTGTGTGTTAGAAAAAGATCGGAATGTAAGTGGCCAGGCCATTTTGAACTATATCCCGAACGAAGCCGGCAGTAATTTGCCAATGGCAATCAATTCGCAATCCAAAGAAGATTTTACAGAAAGAGATATTCTGTATAAGGTTCTTTTTGATATGAAAAAGGATATGGTTGAGCTTAAAAAACTGGTTGCCGAAATTATTCAGCATGGTGGAAACACTGCATCGGTTTTGGCAGATAATCCGCAGTATATCAATCAGCTGTACCGTGATGTAGAATTGCCTGTCGGACAAGAGCATGCCTTTACCATTCAGCATCCTGCACCAGGCAATAACAACGTAAATAACAATAATAACGCTGATTATTTTGCACACGACGCCGAAGAGGTAGAAGAGTCTTTGTCGCTGGTGGATAAAGAATCAGACCTGATTAAAAAAGCGTTAAAAAAACATAAGGGTAAACGTAAGTTTGCTGCACAGGAATTGGGCATTTCAGAACGGACCTTGTATAGGAAGATCAAGGAATTAAACCTGTAATTAATCGCTTGTGTAAGTTTCCTCTAAAGCATGTTTCTCAAAAAACAGACAACTTTTTCGGTAATGATGAAAATTAAAATATTTGCTTTAATCCTGATTACGTCGGTTTTTAGCGCTTGCTCTTATAAATTCAGCGGAGCATCTACAACAGGATTAAAAACGGTGGTTGTTCGGGTATTTGAAAATAACGCGCCTTTAGTTGTACCAACTTTAAGTAACCAGATTACGGAATCGTTAAAAAGCCGGATCCGTAACCAGACCAAACTGATTATTTCTCCGACAGGTGAGGGAGACGCATCCTTTGAAGGCAGGATAACAGGTTATGATATTAAACCGGTTGCACTTCAAAATAGTGCCACGCCTACTGCAGGTGCAAACAGATTAACCATTACCGTTTCTGTAAAATATAAGAATAATATAAAAGAGCACGAAAAAGAGAGTTTTGAAGAGAGCTTTACCAAATATTTTGATTTTCCGGTTAACGGGGCACCCATCCAAACTTTATTGCCAGGAGCTATCGAAAATATCAACAAACAATTATCAGAAGATATTTTTAACCGTGCATTTGCACAGTGGTAAATAAAGCAGCACTCGAAAAGACAAATTTTTCAAAACCCGTTTACATTTTTTTAACTTAGCGGCAAACCCCGATAATGGATAACAAAAGGCTACTGGCAGATTTAATTGCGCAACCTGGAAAGGTTAGGCCAGAGCATGCATCCATGTTACAGGAGATGGTTCGGCAATTTCCATATGCACAACCCATTCATTTACTATTAGCCAAGGCCAATGCCTCATTTATTCCAAAGGCCGCATTATATGGTCAGGGACATGTATTGTTTCATGTACTTAATATGGTTCCGGTTGAAGAGGCAGGACTGGAAGAGAAAGCCGATATTGATGTTCCGGTTACCGAACCTAAGCAAGATGAGCAGGAAGTTTTAACGCAGGCAACTGAATTTACGGATAGCATATTAGTTGCAAATCAGGAGGTAAATATAGAAACACCGGACAACCTGCCAGGTACGCACAGGCATTTGATGGATTTGCCATCAGATAACGATTCTTTTATCGAAAGTGTGGCGGCTATTGATTTTTTTGCCTTTGAGCAGAAATTAAGTACCGATGTAGTCGGCGCTGCGCCGGAAATTGAAACGGTAGTACCAGATGAGCCGGAAAGGAATTTTGTTTCGCAGTATAATGATGATAAGCTTCCATATACTTTTTTATGGTGGTTGGCTAAAACCCGTAAAGAGCATGAGCAGATTTTTCAGCCTTATGCACACCCTAATGCTGCTCATAATAACAAACCGCAACCGCAAAATAAGCCAACTCAGGGAGGTGCTGAGTTCCAGCAACAGTATGTAGAGCACATTTTTCATATTCAAACCCCTTTTGAGGTAGCCGATCATTTGGCTGAATATCCTGCTGCTGAAATTAAAGATGCAAAGGGCGCCAAAATTATTGAGAAATTCTTAAAAGAAGATCCAACCATCAAGCCGCCTAAGCCAGAACAGATTGATAATGAAAATAAGGCCAAGAAAAGTGCAGAGGACAATTATGACCTTGTTTCAGAGACTTTAGCTAAAATTTATATCGAGCAAATGCTTTATCACAAAGCCATAGATACTTATAAAAAATTAAGTTTGAAATATCCGGAAAAAAGCCGTTACTTTGCCGACCTTATCCAATCTATAGAAAAGAAATTTTAAAATATAATATTACCATGGTAACCTTTTTAATCATTTTATTAATTATTGCGTGTGTAGCCTTAGGCTTATTTGTTTTGGTACAAAATCCTAAAGGTGGCGGTTTAGCTACAGGCGGTGGCACCAGTAACATGTTTGGTGTACAACGTACTGGCGATGTTTTGGAAAAAGGATCGTGGGTGCTGTTAACCCTGATTGTGGTGTTAACCCTGGCCGTTACTACAATTGCCAAAACCAGCGGAGGCAGTGCTGCCGTAGGAAACTCAGCTATTCAGGAGCGTTTAGATAAAACACCATCACCTTCTCCAATCGGTGGCAATTTAAACAGCACTCAACCGGCAACTTCAACTCCGGCTAAAACCGACTCGACTAAGAAATAGGTAATACTTATCCATATTTTACAAAGCTTTCCTCAAAAGGGAAAGCTTTTCGCATTTTAATGATGCTGTGTCATAGATATAGATTGTCATCCAGAGGAATAAGTTATTGTATAAAAAAATATAAATGGCATTAGCATTAATGGGAATAAACCTCTCCGCAATGACGATTTTTTTAGGGAGTCTGTCAATGATAGCCTGTCGAAGGAACTGTTTAAATGTCTTGCAAAAGCGTTTCCACAAGCTCAAAGTAACAAGTTCTAATGGAGTCACAGCTTATGGTACAGCCTATTGTGTTTTTGGAATTCCGTAAAATGAATGAATAGCCTCTGTCTCTTAACACACATTTAACATAAAAAGCTTTAAATTGCCGCATGAAATTAAGTGTGCTGGTTTTATTTACTGCGCTTGCTGTAGGCCTTTCTATAGGAATGGTTAATTTTTACTTTCAGCATAGCCTGTATTATATGGCCATTTCTTTTGGCGTATCGTTTTTGTGTAGTTTTTTGGTTTTTTATTATCTACTGGAGAAATATATCTACACCAAAATTAAACTCATCTACAAACTGATCCATAACCTTAAACTGGGCAAAGATTTAAAAGATGCACTTGGTGAGTATGTGAGTTCCGATCCGATTAATGATGTAGAGCAGGAAGTAAAGGAATGGGCAGGCGCAAAGAAAAAAGAAATCGATTTATTAAAAAAACAAGAGCAGTTTAGAAGAGAGTTTCTTTCGAATGTTTCGCATGAGTTTAAAACCCCGCTTTTTGCCATTCAAGGTTATATCGAAACTTTACAGGATTGCCTTGTAGATGATCCCGATCAGGCCGTTTTATTTCTGAAAAAAGCAGAGAACAATGTAGAAAGATTGAGTTATCTGATTAATGATCTGGATGTTATTTCAAAGCTGGAAACGGGAGAGTCGCCAATTAACTTCCAAAAATTCGATTTTGTACAACTTGCGAAAGAGGTAATGGAAAACCTTGAAGACCGTGCCAAAGCAAAAAAAATTAAACTGTTTTTTAAAGAAAAGTATACTGCCATCACACCGGTTTCTGCTGATCGCGAGAAGATCAGGCAGGTGTTGATTAACTTAATGGTCAATAGTATTAAATATGGTATTGATGGAGGTGAAACCGCCATTAAAATTTTCGAGCTGCATGACCAGGTTTTGATCGAAGTAACCGATAATGGGATTGGTATAGAAGAAAAACACCTCTCGCGCCTGTTTGAACGTTTTTACCGCATTGATACCCACCGGGCGAGAGAAGTTGGCGGTACCGGTTTAGGTCTGGCTATCGTAAAACATATTTTGGAAGCTCACCAGCAAACTATTTCGGTGAGAAGTACGCCAGGTATTGGAACCACCTTTGCCTTTACATTACAAAAGGGCGGGTAGATTTAGCATCCTTTTATTTCGATAAACTGATGATATAGGGTCAAAATGCGCATGTAATAGCTCGCTGATGGCTTAAATGTTGTTTAATTATTCATGATCAGCGAGTTAAAAGCTACACAAACAGGCTGCCTCGGCTGAAACAATGTTGTAATTCGTTAATATAATTAATAAATTAACATTAACTTAACATTGGGCTTGTAGCTTTGCAACATATTAAAAATTAACATGAACAATATTTTTAAGTTCTTTACACCTCAGGACAAAAAGTTTCATCCGCTTTTCGAACAAGCTGGTAGCAATGCATTAAAAATTGCTGAAACCCTTTTAGAAATGGTTAGCACGGGTGATGCGGAAAGCAGAAAAACAATTTTTAAAGAAATTGAACGCTTAGAGCATGTAGGTGATGATATTACCCATTCCATTTTTCTTGAACTGAGCAGGAACTTTATTACACCATTTGATAGAGAAGATATTCATGCATTGGCTACTGCCGTAGATGATGTTGCCGACTATATTTATGGTACTGCAAACCGCATGCAGATGTATAACATGATTGCCATTAATGAGCCGATTGTTAAAATTGCCGAGCTTTTGGTAGAAATGTGTACCGATATTGATAAAGCCATTAAAGAGTTGCGCAGTTTTAAAAACATTCGTGTAATTGCTGATGCCTGTATCCGTATTAACAGTGGCGAAAACCAGGCCGATTATGTATTTACATTAGCCGTGGCCCGTTTATTCGAATACGAAACCAATGCGATTGAATTAATTAAACAAAAAGAGGTTTTACAAACGATCGAAAAAGCGACAGATAAGTGTGAGGATGTGGCGAATGTGCTTGAAACGATCTTGGTTAAAAACGCTTAATAAAAAACAAACATGGTAACTACCTTATTGGTTGTTGTTGTAATTCTGGCTATTGCTTTCGATTATATTAACGGCTTTCACGATGCCGCCAACTCGATTGCAACCATTGTTTCTACAAAAGTACTTACGCCTTTCCAGGCTGTTTTATGGGCTGCGTTATTCAATTTCGCTGCTTATTTTTATTTTACCGACCACAAAGTGGCCAATACAGTTGCTAAAACGGTTATTGAAAACTACATTACACTACATGTAATCTTTGCAGGTTTACTGGCGGCAATTATGTGGAACCTGTTAACCTGGTGGTACGGTATCCCTTCCAGCTCATCGCATACCCTAATTGGTGGTTTTGCGGGCGCCGGAATGACACATGCTTTACTTACAGGTGCAAGCCCGCTTGATGCGGTAAATATGCAATATGTGATTAAAATTGTATCATTTATTGTTTTGGCACCAATCATCGGTATGATAATTTCGGTTATATTAACACTGATCATTATCAACATCTGTCGTTATGCAAAGCCGGCAACGGCCGAGAAATGGTTTAAACGCCTGCAATTGTTATCTTCTGCAGCATTAAGTTTTTTCCATGGCGGTAACGATGCGCAAAAAGTTATGGGTATTATTGCCACCGCTTTAATTGCTTCTAAAGTAATTCCTGATTTCGAAGCAATGCCCGCATGGGTGCCAATTGCCTGTTATTCGGCAATATCATTAGGTACCATGAGCGGTGGATGGAAAATCGTGAAGACGATGGGATCGAAAATTACCAAGGTAACAGCACTGGAAGGTGTCGCAGCCGAAGGTGCCGGTGCGGTAACATTAGGTATCACCGAGCATTTCGGGATTCCGGTTTCCACTACACATACCATTACAGGGTCAATTGTAGGGGTAGGTGTGGTAAAAAGTGTTTCTGCAGTACGTTGGGGGGTAACCATCAACTTAATCTGGGCCTGGATTTTGACCATTCCGGTTTCGGCTACATTGGCAGCCATTATCTATGCAGTGATTTATTACTTAAAATAAAAAGAAAATTATCAATATCATAAGAGACCAGGGCATTAGCTTTGGTCTTTTTTTGTTTAACCGCAAAGTGCGCGAAGTTTTTCGCAAAGAGTTTAAGGCGTAAGGTAATAGGAGAATAAGAACAGCGTTTCTCCTTATTTAGCTGCGATAGAATTAATGAACAATTTCTAATGTCACACTGAGTGCAACAAAGGATCTTTTAACCATGCTTTTATCATTCATTAAAAGATTTGCTTCGCAGTGTCGACGGTTCTTCACTGCGTTCAGAATGACAGTTGGGTTTGCTATCCGGCGCTAAAAGGTAAAAAAATTACAAATTCCGCTTCATTTCCTTCGCTACTTCTTTCGCAATCAGATCTTCACTTTTTTCCAGGTTTGCTATGATACTTTCCTGATTTTTTGTTGAGTGGTTCTGGCTCATTTTAAAAACATGGTCGATCTGCTGTACTAAAACTTCAAATCCTGTAATTGCTTTTAAATGCTTCTGGATATATGCTTCATCCATTTTATTAAATGCAGCAGGACTTGTTTCAGGGTTTTCATACTGATCTGTTAATCCTTTGACCATCTGGTAAGTTTCTTCCGAATCCATGAGTCTGATCTTGCCTTTGGCCTGAACCGTTTTATAATTCCAGGTAGATACTGAAGCAGGTTTTTCGTAAACTGAAGCACTGATATAAGCATGCATACCGGTAAAAACAGCCATTACATTTGGATTTTGCTCAAAGGCCCTACAATGATCGGTTTTGGTCATGATGTGGGCGGTAAGTTTGATCGAATCACCATTACTTACGGTTTGAACCGGTACCTGCGTAACTACCGGATACTCGCCATCAAAACCAATTAATGTGATAAAGTTATTTTGTTGCATAAATTCAAGAATTTCGTCTTGATTCCCTGCTTTTGAATAGGATGTTTTGTACATAAGTTGTAATTTTTATCAAAGAGGCAATTGAGCTTAACGTCTGAAATCGAGGGGCTTTAATCGTAATTACTCCCATCTCCGTTACCTCTGTGTACCCGATGGTTGAAGGGACTTAGAACTTAACGCTGATCTCTACCGAATCCGTACCTTTTTTAGGCAATACCCAATCCGGACCTTCCTGAATCAACCGTTTAGCTTCTGCATCAGCTTTTTTATTCAGCGATTTTATGACCGTGATGTTGGTTGGCCTTCCGTTGCTTTTAACTTTGAAACTCAAAATCACAAATTGCTCAGGTCCTTTAGGATTATAAAGTTTATTGTTGTGTACTAAGTACTGGTTATAGTTAACGGTAGAAACCGGAATGGGCTTCGTAATCTCATCGGCCGATTTTCCATCCAGGTTTTGTTCTGCACGCAACGTAATTTTTGGCGCGGCAATGTTTTCTTTTTCACGTCCGTTCGAACCTGTAATCAACGCAATCTCATTCAATGATTTATCGCCACTCAATGCATTTCGGATCGCATTAGGATCCTGCAGACCAGCTACAGGTAATTCCTTAAAACCGATAGCATTAATCAGTAAGTCTTTATCTTTAGCATTGCTGTCAGCAGGTAAATAAAAATAGCCTTTGGCATCAGTAGCCGTTACATTTTTAGAGCCGGCTAACTTTACCACTGCTCCCTGAACAGGCTGTCCGTCACTTTGGTTTACCACATTACCACTAAATGCAATTTTGTTCGAGCCTATTGCCGGTTCTGCTGCCAACGCAACCTCATTTAACATCACTCCACCCGATTTGTAATCGTTAAGGCCTACACGGCTCATTGCTTTTGTGCGACTATTATCAGATGCGATTTTGGCCGCTTTTACTTCGGTAACCTGCTGTTCTGCAGGTGCTATCATAGTGTTTCTTTTAGTGTTTTTTGCCAGATCTCCTGTTTTTGCCGCTGTTATCGCTGTATCAATCAAGGTTGACTTTTTCGCGTTTTGCGTAACGATTTCTTCTTTAGTTTTTGTTTGGTTAGCAGCAATACTTGTCGCACTATCTAAGTGAACCAATACCCCTTCTTTTTTATGTGCAGCGAGTTCTGCATTCCTGCGATTGGTTTCGCGCATAAAGAATAAAATACTTACTGCAATAAAAGCTACAGTTGCGGTTGCGGCAATACTTAATCTTTGGGTGGTGATGCCCCAAAGCTTGCGCTTTACAGGTTTTTCTGATATACGATCATACAGTTGTTTTTGTAAAATAGAAAGCGTTTGTCTGCGTTTTGGCGATTGCTTTAGGCCTTCCAACGCCTCTGCAACAAAAGGATCGTCCAGTGCCTGTTTTTCTACAAAATGCATAGCCTTGGCATCAAGTTTACCATCCAGGTAATCTTCCAGTACATCAATATCTAACCAATCGTTATTCACTACTGTTTTTCTCTATACAAATCTTTAAATTCCGCTTGCCATTTTGGATGTAACTCTTCACTTTAAGCATATCGTACCCCGTAATATCGGCTACTTCTTTATAGCATTTTTCTTGTAAATAAAATAAATCTACGCTTTTTCGCTGTTCTTCAGGCAAAGTTTCCATACACTTTTCCATAACGGTAAGCTGCGTTTCTTTTGTGTTGTCAATATCAAGATGCACAAAATCAGTATTTTCCACAAAAGTATCGTCTATGGAAACATTATTTTGCTTTGCCGATTTTCGTAAAGCCATTAAACAATGGTTGCGCGTTAACACATGAAGCCAGCTCTTAAAGTTCTGTACTTCATGTACTTTTAACTTTGTTACCAGTTCTTCAAAAATCTGCATCACCGCATCCTTGCTTTGCTCTTCATCTTTAAAGTAGTTTAGGCAAACCCCGAACACCAAATGCATATACTTATTGTAAAGCGTACCCAACGCGTCCAAATTGCCCGTATTTTTATAATCGGCAATTAATTTGGCATCGTCGTGCTGGGCATTTCCAGCTGTGTTTTTTATAAACCTCAAAAATGGTCGCTATTTCGAATTATCTTCCAAGTATAAAAAATATTTCTGAGTATCGATATGGAAAACCCTGAAGAACTACATCATCCTTAAAAAATTAAGACTATGAAAAAGCTTCTATTCTCTCTTATTGCAATTTTTTTGCTGATGAGTTTCAAACAGTTTGATGGCCGAACGATTACCGGTGTAATTACTGATGCAACATCTGTTTTACCGGGGGCATCAATTACTACAAATTACAGTAAACGGGTGGTTACCGCCGATTTGAAAGGCAGATACAGCATCCAGGTAACCGAGAAAGATACGGAGCTCAAGATCTTATACATTGGTTATAAGCCCCAAACCATAAAAATTGGAAAACGCAAAACGATAAACATCATAATGGTTGCAGATACTACTACTTTAAATGATATAGTGGTTGTTGGGTATGGAATGCAACCAAAAAGTATGACGACGTCATCTGTTGCTGTACTTTCCAATCAGTATTTAGCCGGAAGAGTTGCGGGAGTAATGGTTTCGAATGGGCAAAAAGGTATGGCGTACAGAAGCGAAGAAAGTTATAAAGGTATTGCTGAAAATACCTTCCATAAAGCAAAAAACGACCCATTGTCTACCTTTTCAATTGATGTTGACGCGGCATCTTATAGCAATGTCAGGCGGTTCATCAACGGAGGTAGCCTGCCCGAAACGGATGCGGTTAGGATTGAGGAAATGATCAACTATTTTGATTATGACTATGAGCAACCAAAAGGCAAAGATCCTGTTCATATCATCACCGAAATGGCCCCTGCGCCCTGGAACAACACACATAAACTGGTGCAAATTGGTTTACAGGCTAAAACTGTTGCGACTGAAAAGTTACCGGCATCCAATTTAGTTTTTCTGATTGATGTTTCCGGTTCGATGAATGCGGCTAATAAACTGCCCTTATTGGTTTCCTCATTCAAATTACTAATAGATCAGCTTAGAGAAAAAGATAAAGTTGCAATTGTGGTTTATGCCGGAAATTCTGGCGTGGTTTTACCTGCAACACATGGAAATGAAAAAATCAGGATTAAAGATGCTCTTGATAAATTAAGCGCTGGCGGTTCTACTGCCGGTGGACAAGGCATTGAACTTGCCTATAAAATTGCTTCAGAAAACTTTATTAAAGGGGGAAACAACCGGGTAATTTTAGCTACCGATGGTGACTTTAATGTTGGGGCAAGTAGTGATTCGGACATGGAAAAAATGATTGAAAGCAAGAGAAAAAGTGGTGTATTTTTAACCGTTTTGGGTTACGGTATGGGTAACTATAAGGATAGTAAAATGGAAATACTTGCCGATAAAGGAAACGGTAACTACGCCTACATTGATAATTTAACTGAAGCACGAAAAGTATTGGTAAATGAGTTTGGCGGAACCTTATTTACAGTAGCCAAAGATGTTAAATTGCAAATTGAATTTAATCCGGCTGAGGTTCAGGCTTACCGTTTAATTGGATATGAAAACAGGCTCCTTGCTAAAGAAGATTTTAATAACGATGAAAAGGACGCCGGCGAAATAGGCTCAGGTCATAGTGTTACTGCACTCTACGAAATTATTCCGACAGGAGTTAAAGACAGCTTTACAACAAGTGTAGACGATTTGAAATACCAAAAAATAACGCCGTCAAACACCCGCAATTCAAATGAAATGCTTACCATTAAACTTCGTTATAAAGAACCTTCAGGTAGTAGAAGTAAGTTATTGATGAAAGCAGTAACCACCAATACATCAGGCATTGATTCAACAAGCGATAATTTCAGGTTTGCTGCCGCAGTTGCCGAATTTGGTATGATTTTAAAAGGTTCAGCATTCAAACAAAAGGCTAGTTTTGAGCAGGTAATCGCTTTGGCAGAAACAGCAAAAGGTAAAGACAAAGAGGGCTATCGCTCAGAATTTTTAAGCATAGTAAAATCTGCGAAATTAATGGCCAAAGATTTGCTAAGCATAAAAGATAAACTCCTCATGAATGAAAAAAATTAATGTTGTATCTGCAGCCCTGGTATTAATATTATTAACAAGCCTAAATGCTGGCGCACAGATTAAACTGAGCGATATATTTAAAAAGGTTACCGGGAAGCAAGGTACCACAACAGCCGCTACCGGAACACCATCCACTTTCGAAATCGGACAGGGAATTAAAGAAGCGTTACAGATCGGTGTTTCTGCCGGTGCAGACAGGCTTTCGGTTAAAGATGGCTTTTTGGGCAATCTGGCCGTTAAAATACTGATGCCTCCTGAAGCGCAAAAGATTGAAAGAACATTGCGTAGCATAGGTTTGAACAAACTGTGTGATAATGTGATTGTAAGTTTAAACCGTGCTGCTGAAGATGCCGCTACCGAAGCAAAACCTATTTTTATATCGGCCATTAAACAGATGACCTTAACCGATGCAACCAATATTCTTTTGGGTAGCAAAGATGCAGCCACCGAATATTTTAAAAGGGTAACGACTACTCAATTAATGCAGAAGTTTAGCCCGATTGTAGCGACAAGCTTAAATAAAACGAATGCCACTAAATATTATAGTGATTTAACAACGCAATACAATCGCTTGCCCTTAGTAAAGCCGGTTAATACTAACTTAACCGAATATGTTACGCAAAAAGCGATTGATGGCTTGTTTATTGAAATAGCCAAGGAAGAGTTGAAAATCAGGGGTAACCTGAGTTCAAGAAGCACCACACTGCTGCAAAAGGTATTTGGATACGCAGACAGGAAAAAGAATTAGTTTATTTATAGGCCTTAACCTAATGTGGAGACCAATCAAGGGGGACTGTGGTCCGTGTCCCCACGGACCACGGCGAGAAATTAGTTTGGTTTTTCGTACGGATACGGACCACGGCAGGTGGTTTTTTGGATTTTAATGGTTCTAGCGCGTACCTACTTTGTGCCTAAACCCGATTGGCGGGGAAAGTTCCCGATTTTTCATCGGGACTTGTACCAAAAGCGGGGCTGGAGTCCGCCAAGAACATCATCCTTTCATTTCCAAAAAAACAATAAATCTAATCCTTGTGCGTATGTACATCTTAATCTTTTCAAGTATAAGCAGCTCCGATACCACGCTTGAAAAAATAAAGAAAATTTAAAGTAATATTGAGTTTCATCCGTTTACTGGATTATCAAGCGAAATTTAGTGCCAACAAACGAACCTCAAAATATCATTTCAACGGTTGCCAATTATGGTAAGCGCTTATTTAGTTTTATCCGCGGCCGGGTGAATACGGATGAGGATGCAGAAGATATTTTACAGGATGTTTGGTTTCAACTCAGCAATCAGCCAGAAGCTGGAGCCATTGAGCAGATTAGCGGTTGGCTGTATCGGGTAGCGAGAAATAAGATTACCGATAAATACCGCAAGCAAAAGGAAGAATCGTTAGAAGACTTCAGCTTTGAAGGCGAAGACGGCGAAATTAATTTTAAAGAAATTTTACTGGCGGAGGCTTACTCGCCGGAGGAGGAAAGTTTAAAGAAGCTGTTCTGGGACCAATTGTTTTTGGCTCTGCAAGAATTGCCCGAAAATCAGCGCTATGTATTTGTTCAGAATGAATTGGAGGAACGTACTTTTCAGGAACTGGCCGATGAAAGCGGCGAAAACATCAAAACATTAATATCAAGAAAAGGTTATGCGGTAAAACACCTGCGTAACCGTTTACAAAATTTGTATCAGGAGTTTATTAACTATTAAATTTACAGACATGATGAATAGAAATTTTAATCGTGGTAAGAAATTCATGTTCTTTTTCCCTGTAGCGGTGCTTATTGCAGCTATTCTGGGTTATGTAGTTATGTATTTGTGGAACTCGATTTTGCCGGAAGTTGCCCACACGGGGCGATTGAGTTATTGGCAGGCCCTCGGTTTGCTTGTGCTTTGCAGAATCCTGTTCGGAAATTTTAATAAAGGAGGACACCGGGGTGGCGGCTTTCGTGAGCGTGCGCAAAAGATGCGTGCTAAATGGGATTCGATGAACGAAGAGGAACGGGCAAAATTTAAAGATGAGTATAAGCGGAGATGTGGCGGATGGGGCCACTACCGCAATAAAGAATAGTTTGAAAGCCTCGAAATAAATTCGGGGCTTTTTGTTTTATTATCGTTATGGAAGGTATTAACAGATCTCATAAGAATGGTCGTCATTGAGAGGAGGAACGACGAAGCAATCCTAAAACCATCGGTATTTGCCAGTGCATTAAGATTGCTTCGTACCTCGCAATGACGGCTTTTTTCTATTTGTTGGTGTCTCAACAACCGAAATAGCATCTGCTAAAAGACCGTTTGACTCCGATACCACGGACAGAATCCATCGGCACAGTCGTCATTCCTGCGCAGGCGGGAACCTTAAAGCGCTTGCATTTATTCTATCAGTTAGTGCCTCACCGACCGAGGAGTTGATCTATTAAAAGATTCTTCACTGCGTTCAGGATGACAAAAACCCTGGAAGATAAAAAAATCAAAATAATTTAAAGTAAAAATAAACCAAGTCCGTCTTCTTATATAAATAACAAAAATAACATCGGCGTTAGTTTAAATATCTCGCAGTGAGCGGATTACGGTGTTTATAAAAGATAAGGAAACGAAACCATCATGATTTTCATAAGCCAGAATAACCAGAAAAATCATGATAGCTTGATCACAAATAAAAACATATACAACAGATGAAAAAAATATTAAAAACGATAGGATTCGGGATAGTACTTGGAGCAGTTGCTTTCTTCACGCCATTTGTGTTTAAATTTATATTGGCTATTATGCTGATCGGTTTAATGTTCAGGACATTTACCCGTAGAGGACGTCATTATTTCCACAGCCGATATAACGGTTTCGAGAATCATTACAGTCCGATTGTGCCAATCGATAACCAATGGTACAGGCCAAATGTACAAGGTAACGGAATCGTTAACCACATTAACATAAATGATTAACCGCCATGAGAACATTTAGAATATTACTGGCATTGGCTGTTGCCGCAGCAACTTTTTACAGCTTAAATGCTCTGGCTGTTCAATATGGATACGGAGATCGGTTAGATTTTAAAAACAGGCATTACCATGGGGATTGTAATCACGGGCAACACAGCAAGCATAGCTTCAGCCATCATCGCATGCCAATGGCCGATACCATCGTCCCGACAGATAGTACAAACAATTTAGATAGATAAGCTGATGTCAAAAATACTTTTTTTAAGCGATCCATCTCAAGCCGATGTTAGTCCGATTTTGGGTATGGCAAATGAAATGATTACTAAGGGAGAGCAAGTCACTTTCTTCAGTTCAGATGAATTTAAGGAACCTATAGAACAAATCGGCGCAGACTTTAAGGCTTATAATCGGGAGTTGAATATTTTTCGTACAGGGCGGACTTTTAATGAAGAAAAACCCAAATCAGGATTGATCAGTGCATTGCTGGAACCGATGAAATTTATTGACGACATTTTGGTTCAGTTAAGGGGTTTGAAATTTGATTATGCCGTTTTCTCACCCTCTTATCCCTATGCAAATATCATTACACAGTTGTTGGATATCCCGAAAACCGAACAGATAGCCTACCATTAAGATTGGCTCAGGCCGACGAATTAACAAAATAATAAACAATTAAAATAAATAAAATGTACAACGAACATAGATGCCATTCAGGCAAGATGCATGGCCGTTTTGGCCCGGGAGCTGGCAGGTTTAGCGGACACTTTGGTGGTCCATTTGGTCAACACAAACATAGCATGTTTAATCAGGGCTTTAGAAAGGTACCTGCCAATATAGAAGAAACCGAAAGTAGCTTTATTATTGAGCTTTTTGCGCCTGCTTTGGTAAAAGAAAACTTAAAGGTAGTAACCAAGAATGACATATTGACCATTTCTTACCAACCTAAAGAAGATGCTGATTCCAGTAAAAAGTATAGTCGTAGAGAATATAGCAACGGCACTTTCGAAAGGGCTTTCAGCTTAAACAGAAAAGTTTTGGTCGAAAATATCTCGGCCAGTTACACTGATGGAATTTTAAAGGTTACCCTACCTAAAAACCCCGAAACGAATACACCAGAGAAAGATATTCTGGTAGACTAAGTTTCGTCTATTATAATTTCAGGCCCCGATTGTTTAGCGCAGTTGGGGCTATTTTGTTTGCAGAAACAGAGATAAGAAATTACCAGATCTTGCCTGGTTGTAATTAAGGAAGCAGAAATTAAATGTAGGTTTGTTATTGGCGGTATTTTAAGGTACTTTTGCTAAAAGACATAAACACAATAGATTGAATTTTAACGACTTTAATTTCAACCCCGATTTATACGAAGGCTTAATGGCCATGGGGTATAAAAGCGCTACTCCAATACAAGAACAGGCCATTCCGGTAATTTTAGATCACCATGATCTGATTGCCTGCGCGCAAACGGGTACAGGAAAAACGGCCAGCTACCTCTTGCCCGTAATGGATAAAATCAGTAAAGCTGCTGTTAGACACAACAATACCTTAATTTTGGCGCCAACCAGAGAACTTGCACAACAAATTGATTTACAGGTAGAAGCCTTGGCCTATTTTACCAATATCAGTTCATTGGCGGTTTATGGTGGAGGAGATGGTATTGCTTACGAACAGCAAAAACGCTCGATGCGCGAAGGTGTAGATATTATTATTGCCACTCCGGGGAGGTTAATGGCACATCTATCTTCAGGTGTATTAAAACTGGAACATTTACAGCATTTGATTTTGGATGAAGCAGATAGGATGTTGGATATGGGCTTTTACGATGATATTATCCGCATCATTAGCTATCTGCCCAAGAAAAGGCAAACGCTTTTGTTCTCCGCTACCATGGCACCGAAGATAAGGACCATGGCAGGCAAGATATTGCACGAACCGAAACAGATTACCATTTCAATTGCTAAACCAGCTGAAGGGATTGATCAACAAGCCTATAACATTCATGATCAGCAAAAACAGGCTTTATTAACGGAAATTTTCAAAAGCGACCAATACAAGAGCAGTATTATTTTCGCTTCCACAAAAGAAAAGGTAAAGGCATTGTATAAGGCTTTTAAGGGTTTAGGCATTAAGGCTGAAGCTTTTCACTCCGATTTGGGGCAAAAAGAACGCGAAGATATTCTCCTGGCCTTTAAAAACCGTAGATTGCCTATTTTGATCGGAACGGATGTATTGTCGCGCGGTATTGATGTAGAGGGAATCGATCTGGTGATCAATTATGATGTTCCTGGAGATCCTGCAGATTACGTACACCGTATAGGCCGTACCGCAAGAGCTGCAACAAAAGGTACAGCCATTACGTTGGTTAACGGAAGGGACAAGCGCAAGTTTGATAATATCGAAAAGTTAATTGAGAAAGCGGTTCCGCGTATGCAACTGCCAGAAAGTATAGCTGCTATGGAAATTACACATGTAGAGGAAAAAAAGGCGCCGCATAAAGGAAAGAAAAAGGTTTGGCACAAAAAGAAAAAGCCGAAACCCTCAGTTTAAAGTATCTAAAACGCCATAAGACTGTTCTTATTGGCGTTTTTCTTTTATAGATTATTTTTGCGCTATTAAATGGCAAATTTTATTCTTATCGGTTTATGCATTTTGGCGGGCATTCTTTTCAGAAAAAGTAAGTCGTTGCCCAAAGATGCACACAAAGGCATCAATGCCTGGATTATTTACGTTGCGCTGCCAGCAGTTTCATTCAAATACCTGCCGCACATTGCCTGGACTAAGGACCTTCTTTTTCCAGCTTTGGCTCCGGTTTGTATCTGGCTATTCGGCTGGTTATTCATCACCGTTTACAGCCACATCCGGAACATCAGCAAAGCAAGCTCCGGAGGTTTAAAATTAACCAGTTCTTTAAGCAATACTTCATTTGTGGGTTTCCCTTTAATTGTAGCCTATTTTAGTGAAAAGGAATTGGGTATCGCCATTATCTGCGATCAGGTTACTTTTACGCTGCTATCTACCATCGGCATTATTGTGGCCATCCGGTCGTCACAAAATCAAGAATTAAGTGCAAAAATGGTATTGAAAAAGGTATTAACCTTTCCGCCGCTTATTGGCTGTGTGCTGGCGCTAACGCTGCCGGGTTTCATAGATATTACGTTACTAGATCCATTATTCGAAAAACTAGCAGCTACAGTTGGCCCACTGGCTTTATTTTCAATAGGTTTACAGTTAAAGTTTGGAGGTTGGTTTAGTGAATGGAAACATATTAGTTTTGCTTTATTATATAAACTCATTTTAGCCCCTTTGGTGGTGATGCTGGTTGCGATAATTTTAGGAATGAGTGGCACCATTACCAGAATAACTATTTTCGAGATGGCCATGCCAACATTGTTAACCGCCGGGGTGGTAGCCGATCAGTATAACCTAAATCCAAAACTTTCCAATTTAGTAGTAGGGATCGGCATATTGCTTTCCTTTATTACCACGGGTTTATGGTGGATGGTGCTGAATTATTTGGGCGTGGTTTAACTTATGCCGGTTTTTTACCACAGAGGCTAAAGAGAAAAACACAGAGCGCACAGATTATCATGTTTGTCATTCTGAGGGATAATTTATGATATAAAAATCAATATGATTGACGTTTTTTCCTTCGCACAATTCTTGCCTCGGCTCACCGCCGCCGAAGGGCTCTTACTTTTTGGCATCAAAAAGTAACAAAAAATGCCGGCTGAAAATTTTTCTTTCAAAGCCAGTGTTATGGCTAGAACAGTGCAGTCCGAAAAATTTATTAGGCCGGTTTTAAGTAGAACGGTGATACGGTGCTATGGCCTAGCTATACGGAAATGCATGATGCCGCATTCTGCTCATTAATAGGTAATTACAAAATAACGTCAATGGTAGCAGAGTCGAAGGCTTGCCACGGAAACATAGATTAGCACGGAGTATTTTCACTTATAGATCTCTCTATTTTGCTGCGCTACAGTTGAAATGACTAAAGCTCTAGCGCAACTTGCCTTGCTCACTAATCGCTTCTTTGTGTTTCTCTCTGTGTAAAACTCGGTGAGCTCTGTGGTTAACAAAAGAAGCCGCAAAATTTCTTCTGCGGCTTCTCGAATAATTTAAGTTTAATTACAAAGCTAATTTTTTAGAAATTGTAGATGGCATACCTGCTTTGTTTAATAAAATTGCTGTTGTTTTATATTTCACATAGTTTTTAGTTACGTATAAATATCCTTTGTAATCGTTGCTGGCCCCCCAGGAGTTTTTAACGATATAATATTCTTTTCCGGTCTGATCTTTAGCTAAGCCAACAATGTGCATACCATGATCATCAGTTGTTTGATAGTTATCGAAAGCAAGCTGACGGTTTTCCTGCGTAATTTCCATCTCCGGTTGCGGACCATTAAACATTTCTGCTTTTTGTTTTGCAGTCATTTCAGCGAAAGGCGTTTGCGGTACAAAGGCTACACCATTTTTCCAGCTGAAGTTTTTTTCGCTAACATCTGTAGCCCAGGCTACTGTATAACCACCTTTCAAAGCGTTATCAATAATGTCTGTTAGTTCATTCACTTTTACATTATAAACCTGATCGAAAGACCAGTTATCAGGAACCAATAGGGTAAATTTGCTATAAAAAGGATGGTCATTGAATGATGAAAGTTCTACATAGTTATCTGGATTTAAGCCCACCACTTCCTGAGCGAAAGTTTTTGGGGTGTACTTTTTGCCATTATAAGTAAAGTTTTCTGGTACAGCGCCTAAATAAGCATCAATTACGCCTGTATAAGCTTTTAACCAGTTTGGTGTCAACTCGCCGTTTGCATTTTTTACGACAGCTTCTAAAACGCCTTTTTCAATATCGCCAAGTTCTGCAGTTTTATTGATTTTAGTGCCATAGTTTAACCCGGTATATACCTCTTGCGGAACTGCACCATATTTTCTGTACATGTTGATTACATCGTGCAAAGCGCCACCATCTCCTAATGAAACCGCACCATGCATGCGCACGTAATTTTTACCTTTTTCTACATAAGCATTACGGGCCGAAAAAAGCGGAGATAGGGTTACAGGCTGCTTGCCTGCTTTGATCATTTCTGATTCTAAAAAAGAGTTGGTAGAATAGCTCCAGCAAGTACCTGAAGACCCCTGATTTTGAACCGGGGTATTGGCCAGGTTAATTACTTCTGTAAATTTAAAAGAAGCTGCACTGTTTTCACTTTGGTTGTTTTTTAACGAATTAACGAGATTGTCTTGCGCATAAGTCGCCGATATAGATAACGACAAAGCCAAACCAATCACACTGATTTTGGTGTAGTTGATCATTTTTTATGAATAATTAATAATTGAGCGAATGTAAAAATAGTTGTCGATTTAGTACCAAGAGTTTTTGTAATAAATCAATAACATCGGTCATTTTATTGCAACAATGTTGAATTAACATTCGGGTAAACTGATTGGGATGTTCGTTGCTAACCCGCCATCAGAGGTTTCTTTGTATTTCGCATTCATATCTAAGGCCGTTTCCCACATGGTGTTTACTACGGCATCTAAACTTACCTTTGCCTTGTCAGGATTACTTTGTAGTGCCAATTGGCTGGCGGTAATTGCTTTAATGGCTCCCATGGTATTTCTTTCGATGCAAGGAATCTGTACCAGACCTCCAATCGGATCGCAGGTTAAGCCCAGGTGATGTTCCATCGCAATTTCTGCAGCCATTAAGACCTGACGTTGCGAACCGCCTAAACACTCGGTTAGGGCTGCCGCAGCCATGGCGGAAGAAACGCCGATTTCGGCCTGACATCCACCCATGGCGGCTGAAATTGTTGCCCCTTTTTTAAAAATACTACCAATTTCTGAAGCACAGGCAACAAATTGGATGATTTTTTCTTCGCTATAACCATCACAAAAGGTGATAAAATATTGTAATACCGCAGGGATTACACCCGCGGCACCATTGGTAGGAGCGGTTACTACACGGCCAAACGAAGCATTTTCTTCATTAACGGCTAATGCAAAACAGCTTACCCAATCTAAAATATAATTAAAGCCGTTTCCGCCTTTTCTAATGGCTGTTACCCAGCCTGTATAATCTGAATATTCATTTTTGCCAATTAATCGCTTATTTAGTGGAAATGCCCGTCTGGCTACGTTTAAGCCTCCCGGTAAAAATCCTGTGGTATGGCATCCACGATAAATACAGTCGCGCATTACGGCAAAGTGCTGTAAAATGCCTTTTTTTGTCTCCGTTTCGGTACGCCAGGCCAGTTCATTTTCCATCACAATTTCGCTCACCTTTAAACCAGTAGATAAACACCAATGTAAAAGATCTTTTGCTTTATCTACAGGAAAGGGAAGGTCTACCTGGACTTTTTTGCTATTGTCTTCGCCTTCTTTTACCACAAAACCACCGCCAATGGAGTAATAGGTTTCTGAAAAAGCTTTTCCATCTGTTAAAAACGCCTGAAAAGTAACCGCATTGGGATGAAAGGGTAAACTTTCGGCAAAGAGAAAAAGCAGATCGTTATCGTAATCAAAATCAATAATTAATTGATCAGCAAGATTTAATTTTTTATCTCTTTGTATACTTTCGAAGGTAGGGGTAACGGCATCCACATCAAAAGTTACCGGATCTGCGCCTGTTAAACCCAATAAAATGGCAACATCGGTTCCATGACCTTTGCCTGTTTTAGCCAAAGAACCATACAGCAATATTTTGATGCCTTCAACATTGTTAATCAGGTTGTGCTGAGTAAGGGAAGCTGTAAATTGCTGGGCAGCCCGCCACGGGCCTAAAGTATGCGAACTGGATGGTCCGATACCAATTTTAAAAATATCGAAAACCGAGATTTGTTCCTTGATCATGATGAAAGTTAGTTATACAAAGCTATGATTGTTTATGATTTCGGCTAAATTTATTTTAGGCTGAAAAACGAAAATGTTATATTAGTGCAATCTAATCCCAACGTGCCAAAAATGGACTTCAACTATCCCTTTAATGCAATCAGTGCAGTTGGTAATCCCTGTGATCCATGGCACGATTGACTGTCGAACACGATGGTGGTTGATGAGAAAACTAGGGCTGCAAACCCAAAGGGTAGAGCTGTTTGATTCACTTAAAAATCAAACTCAATAATATCTTCATCTTTAAGCATTCGCTCTACAAATTTCTGGTGGTTTTGCGGTGTGCCGGTAGCCGTCCAGTTTCCGGTAATAATATTGTTTACCAGCTGATGCTTGCCACGTTGGGGTGTCAGTTTGCTTTCCTTAAAAACTTCTTCGTAACTTTCTAAATCGCCGTGTGTATGTTGTTTTTTAACAATGCGGTAAATCCTTTTGGTAAAGCGCCGGTCGCCAATTTCCTCTAAAAAAGGGAAGATAATCAAAGCCAGCATTACCACGGCGGTAACACCAATGGCTTGTTCATAATAACCAGAACCTACTGCCATACCAATGGCGGCCACGATCCAGATGATACATGCTGTGGTAAGGCCTTTAACGCGGTTCTCTTCCTTAAAAATTACGCCAGCACCGAGAAATCCAATGCCTGTAACAATATTCGAAGCAATCCTATCCTGACTGGTAGGGCCTATTTTGATGGATAAAATAGTAAACAGGGTTGCGCCTAAACCAATCATCATCATGGTTTTTAATCCGGCAGATTTACTTCTGTATTCGCGTTCTGCTCCAATTATACCGCAAAGTAAAGTTGCCAATAAAAATTTATTGATTTCACTTTGGGTAATGAAATGGTTTTGATCTATAATTTCATTCATCGCCTTTTGTTATCAATGGCAAATTAATAAAAATCATAACATCTCAGGCCGTTTGCGCGGCCACCGTTTGAACTATTTGGAAAATATTTTTCGTAACCTACACCAATTTCGGATGTTCCCCCAGTATTGCTATAATTAATTTTTGAAGTTGTAGCATCGTGACTGATGCCTAACCTGAATTTTTCACCATTGGTTCTGCGGTTAAAAATATCGAAGATTACCGAAAATACAATTGCATCATTTCCGTTCGAACTGCCATCATTGCGGTACCAGATGCCTGCATTTATACTGGCATACTTATATTGCATGCCCGCGCTAAACGATTTAATGTTACCTTGTTTATAAGCAATAATAGATGGGATAAGGTAATTTCCATCCCGGTCGTACTCATCCGGCACCAAAGTTAATTTGTAACTTAAATTACCCGATATGCGCATGGGTAACTTAGCCTGAAAACCAGATAAAGATTCATCCGGACGATTAAGGTGATGCATGGCTAATCCCATCATGAATTTTCCGACCACGAGATTGGCTCCCGCATTTGAATCGAAATAATATCGGCTATCCACACTTGGCCTTTCTGCACCCGAAATACTGCCCGGAATATAGCCAATGACATCGATCTGATCGCCAAACACGAGTTTATCCCAATTTAGCTTTTGGTTGGTAATGCCTGCCTGTAATCCAAATGATAGGGCAAAATCGTCTCCTCCGATGATATAGGAATAGCTTAAGGCAATGTTGTTCTTCACCAGGTAGGCGGTTCCTTCGCTGCTGCGGTTAAAAATAATTCCAACACCACTGTTTAGGCTACTCAGGTTGAGATCTCCGGAAGCAGACATGTACGAATAATCACTGGCCAAGCCTGTCCACTGGTTACGGTAAAGCGCATTAAACCTGATGTCGCCTTCAAACTGGCCTGTAAGTGCCGGATTTAAGTAAATTGGCGCATTGTAAAACTGTGAGTAAATATGGTCTTGTGCCCATGAAACAATTGGCAGTAACCAAAATAAAATTATGATTATCCTTCTCCTCATTATCTATCTGATTAAATATATTACACCTGTTTTTTTCGGAGGAGATGAATCGTGGCTTATGCCTCTCCAATCGCTTCCATTAATAAATTTTACGTCAACTTTCCAGTAATAAATACCCTGCGGCTGATCCTGGCCTTTATAAGTTCCATCCCAACCTTCTATAGGAGCGCCATCATCCAGTTTGCTTGTTTCCCAGATTAACTTGCCCCATTTGTTAAAAATAGACATGTTCCATTCTTTAATGCCGCGACCTTTGGCCATAAAGGTTTTAATTTCATTTTTAGCGCTCGCCGGCATAAAAGAGTTAGGAATACTTAAGTTGCCAGGTACACTAATAATCCTTACTGATTGAAATGTATTAGCTGAGCAGTTTTCCTTATTTAATACTTTTAAGGTTACGGTATAAGTACCTTCGTTGGCATAAGTATGGTTAGGGCTTTGCAAGGTAGATGTAGTCCCATCGCCAAAAGACCATTCCCAGCTTACCGCTCCTGTACTGGTATCTTTAAAGCCAAAGCTATAGTTTGGAGCGGAAAGTTCATTGCCTGGAACCACTGCGAACGTAGCAACAGGAGGAGCTACAAGCTGAATATAATCAGCCAAGCTTAATGTGTTTTGGCATCGCTGGCTGTTTATTGCGGTAAGGGTAACTTTATAGTTTACGCCTGAGCCCGTGTAAGTGTGTTGAGGCTCAAAATCTGTTGAAGTTGGCGAACCATCACCAAAATCCCATACATAGGCAACTGCGCCAACGCTGGTATTTTTAAATTTAACGGTAAGATTAGAACAGCTAATTGTTTTATCGGCCATAAAACCAGCAGTTGGTTGTGGCAGGATTGTAACTGTTTCGCTTATTGAGCTTTTTGAGCAGTCGTTTTCTGCATCTAATCTAATGGTGTATTTCCCGGGCTTGTCGAAAGTTTTTGGAAAAACACCTGTAGTATTGGAATACGCTGTGCTGATTTCGCCCGTATCGTCATTCGTAAATGTGTAGGTAAAATTGCTTGCGCCGCGTGTATTATTGATGAAGTTAACGGTAAATGGTACGCAACCAACCTTCTCGTTACCGTTTACTACGAGTCCTGGAGTGATATCATTCGGTGAAACCCTGATGATTACTGGGATTGCGTTTGCCTCGCCGCAACTGCTTTTAGCGGTCATGGTTACCGTAAAATCTTTTACTACAAGCGTTTTGAAGGTATGACTTATTGTTCTTCTATCTGTTAGGGGGCCTGACGAAGTGCCATCACCGAAATCGTAGGTATATGTTGTGCCTGCACTTTCCGGGCTGTTATTTACAAAGTTAACAAGGAGATCAGCGCATCCTCTTGTTTTATCAGGCGAGAATATGGCAACAGGTTTAGCATGTACAATAACCGTTGCCGATGTAACCACAGCCGGACCGCATGGTAAGGTTGTGGTTAGCGTAATTTTATAGGTTTTATCTTTCCCGGTTGGGTCAGCCAGAAAAGTTATTGCTTCAGGTTGCGCGAGGTTAGAAGATTGTCCATTACCAAAATCCCAGGCATAGGTGGCACTATTAAGCGGACTGGTGGTGTTGGTAAAAGTAACGCTAAGAGGTCCGCAATCTTCTGTTATGCTTTGTGTAAACGCTGGGGTAACAACAGGAAAAGTGCTGAATACCTCGCTTTTTTCATCTGAAGTACAACCTAGGCTACTCGTAACAACAAGTTTTATGGTCACACTTTCGTTGCCATTTGCAATGGTATAACCTGGAAATGTTGACCCTACTCCGATTTGTACATTATTGGCAAACCAGGTATAAGTACTGTTTCTATCAGGATATAAGGTTGCAGCAATATTGTTAGCGTCGAGTTTGAAAGGAGCACAACCTGTTTTAGTATTGTAGGTTATTTCGGCTTTTGCATTTGGGTTTACCGTTATCTTAATTTGGTTGCTTAAAATGTTGCTACAAACCCCACTGGCTACCGATCGGCGATAATAAATGCTCACTGTTGGTGTTGGCGGGGTAAAGTTTATACTGTTAGCGCCCAGTACATCGCTCCAGGCAGTTCCATTTAGGCTTGATTGCCATTGATAGGTGTAAGTTCCGCTACCGCCGCTGGGTGTAGAGCCTGTTAAAGTTGCAGCGGCTGTGCCTACACAAATGTTTTGATCGGCAGAAATGGTATTGTTGGTAAGCCCTGGTAAAACGGTAACCTGTACCGAATTGCTGATCGAAGTACAAATGGTACTGTTAACCAATCTCCTGAAATAGGTAGAAACTGTGGCCGTTGTGGTTAAGTCCTTATCAATAGCCGATGGGATGTTGGTCCACGTATTGCCATCGGCACTGCCTTGCCATTGGTAGGCAAAAGTTCCTGTACCTCCGGTTGGTTTATCGCCAGTAATGGTGATGGTTTGTTCGGCACAAACCGGAGCGCCGGTTGCGGAAATATTATTGGTAACCGGCGAATAATAAGTGATGACTACATCATCGGTAGAAGGAGGGCAACCACCAAAACCAGTAATGGTCCACCTGAAAGTATAGGTCTGACCAGGTACAAGGCCAGTAACAGCGGTATTTCTAAGTGTAGGTTCAATGATGGTGACACCAGTTTGTGCTGAAACCAGTGTCCACATTCCGCTGTTAGGTAAAGGATCGTTGCCGTTTAATGTGATGCCATTGCCGCTGCACAAGCTTTGGTCTGAGCCAGCGTTCGCTGCAACTGTGCCAGGATTAACCGTGATGGTAGTTACCGTTGATACAGCTTCTGCACAACTGCCACTTTGTACTACCGCACGATACTGCGTAGTAGTGGAAAGGTTAGAAAATACATAGGGATTTCCATTTGAAGTAATGGTCGACCAGTTTGTCCCATTATCTATGGAGCTTTCCCAGCGGATAATGTTGCCAACCTGCCCGTTTAAATTGATATTTCCACCGTTTGCACCCGCACACACATTTACATCGCCTGTTGTTGTGCCACCAACACTGATTGGATTTACGGTAATCTGTACATCATCGCTTGATGTGGAGCAATTGGCATCGCTTATGGTCCATTTCAAAGTATAGCTGTTTCCAGCCTGTAATCCCGAGATTGTTGTATTATGCTGCGTGTCATCAGCGAATGTTACAGTTGTTGGTGCAGAAACCACGGTCCATTTACCTGTTCCCACTACCGGACTGTTTCCTTTTAAGGTGTAAGATGTGGCATTGCATACCGCTTCATCCGGGCCCGCATTGGCTAGTGTTGCATTGGGTAAAACAGTAATGGTAATGGTTGTGGGTGTGCCGGGACAGCCGTTTGTAGATATTGGGCTGATGGTATAAGTTACTGTACCTGATGTGGTACCCGAATTGGTTAAAATATCATTAATCCCGGTATCTGCAGATGCCGTCGCCCTGTCGCTATTACCTGTTATTGCACCTGTCACTGTACTGGTATAGGTATAATTAATGTCTGCTAGATTTGCTGATAAAGTGATGGCAGATGAAGTGCCATTACAAATTGTTGATTTTGCTGCCGTTGCGGTTGCAATAGGATTTGGTTTAATTACAACGAGCAGTGAAAATGGTGTGCCATTGCATCCGTCCAAATGAGGTGTGATGGTATAGGTAACGTTGGCATCTGCATTGATATCGTTATTAGTCAATACATCATTAATATCACCTGTTCCGGTTGTAGTCGTGTAGCCTGTGGCAGATGCTGTTCCTGTGGCCGTCCAGGTATAGGTAACACCTGGAACTGCGGAGGTTGGGGTATAAGCCACACTATTTCCTGTACAAATGGTTTTGCTTGCACTACTTGTTAAGCTGATATCTGGTTTGATTTTTAAGATGATCTCATCATCGATCTGGTTGCACGGAGCAGCCAATGCGGTGGTAACCCTTAATGTTAAGGTAACCATACCAGCTGCTTTTTCGGCAGCAGTAGGGGTGTAGGTTGCATTCAGGTCGTTTCTACCTGGATTAAATCTACCTTCACCCCCAATCCATGTTTGTGTGGTTGTAGTTCCGTTTATGGTGCCGCTTAAAGTAAAGCCTGGATCATTAAAGCAGATGTTTTGATCTGGGCCGGCATCAACTATAGGAGCGGTACTGAAAGTTAATACCTGGGTATCTTCGGCCGTGCCGCAGTTGTTTTTATGAACAACTTTTACCGTATAAGTGTCGTAGCTATCGAATTTTATCGATGGATACTTTGAATTGGCAGTTGTACCACCTGTAAAGCTATAAGTTCCAGCTCCCGAGGGAACAACTGTCCAGGTATAAGTATCGGGTAGATCTTGTGTAGTACCTGTAAGTAAAGTTTGCGTGGGTCCCGTGGTGGTATTGTTAAAATCGTAAGTGGCCAGGTTGCAGAGCGTAATATCGGGCGAAAGTGTAGCCTTTGGACTTTCGTTTACTACAACAGTTTGTGGCGGGCTGGTAATTAGTCCGCATGATGGAGTAGCGGTGCTTAAGGTGATGGAATATGTCCCTGCCGTGGGAAAGCTGAATACAGGTTCTTTGCTTGCAGCACTTGTGCCTCCTACGAAATCTACAGCCGGACTTACAGACCAGGAATATGTGTTAGCGGCATCGCAGATATTATCGAAAACAGAAAGATCGGTTGCTTTTAATGTTGTTCCGGCACAAATTGTATTTGATGGCAAACTGAAATCGGGCTTTGGCGGATCCTGGATGCAGATTTTCATTTCTACAGGATCGGCATCGCATTCACCGGTGATATTCTTTGACTCCAATCGGATAACATGCTCGCCATGACTGGAAAAAACATATTGAAAGTTGAATGATTTTGGTCTGTCTGCCGCTTTAAGTACGCCATCTACATACCAGTTGTAGGTAACATTATTCGGTGCGCAGGCTGCGGTATTGGTGTTTGGGTTTTCGCCCAAAACAGATGTATTGGTAAATACAATATTGGCATTGGTACAACCTGGGTTAGTGAAGGTAAAGGAGTTTACTGGTTTTGTTACTACTTTGGCCGAAGAAGAAACTGGTGTGCCCATCGTTGGACAAAATGCATTTGACACCTTAATGGATACATCAAAAGCATTATAAATTGTTCCCGAGCTGGAGCTGGAGACACTGCCGCATGAGGAGCGTTTGTAAAGGTGTTCAACTAAGCCGTTATTGTTAATGATTTCGCAGAGCGTATATGTTGTAGTGGTTTGATCTCCCCATGCAATTGTATAAATATCACCCGGGTAGTTGTTTTGTATACCCGAGGCAGAAGTTACATCAACGTTAAATTTAAAAGTAGCTGATGGAAGGCATAATACATTATTCCCTGAGTTGGCAAAAGCCGTAATCGCTTTGTTATTGATCAAAAGATAAGCCTTTGTAGCAACCGTTCCATCGGGCATTACCGCTTTTGTATAAATGGTATAATGTGATTGCTGAGCGGTAAAAGATTGTAAAGGTGTAGCAAAAGAAATAGTAGCTGATGTAGAGCCAGTCATTTCGTCGGTAACTGTTGCGGTTACCGAAGTGTTTGCAGTAGATTCATTGTTGAGGGAAAAAGTATTATTCGCTCTGCTGGTACAGTTTCCGAATGTCTCATTATTCACATTCTCATTTAATAGTGTAGAGGTTAATTTTGCTTCTACAGCTGCCCCCGCCTTCACTTCAAAAGGCGAAGATTGCACACTTACCGTAGCAGGGATGGTTGTTTTTACCCGAACCCGGTAACCTGTACCTGGTGTTAGGCTGTTAGGAAGTAATCCGTTTATGTAAGTGCTGTAAAAGCCTGCGTAATTGCCTATAAGGGTTTCTGTAGCGAAATTTCCATTCTGATCTGATAGGTAGAGCTGGAACTGATTACCTTGTAATATGCAGCTTGTTGGTACTTTAAATGGAACAGCAATGGTGCTGCCTGGGGTATATGGTCCCGGATCTACCAGGCCAATGCTTACCTGAGCTAAAACGTTCGACGTGAGTAAAAATGTCCAAAAAAATAGGACAAAAGAAAACCACTTCCTTTTACAACGAATCTTCATAGACATTTAATAATAAGGATTGATTTTTATTGCGTTCCGGGGGGATTCATTAATTACCTGATTTTGTCAATATCAGAAATGAGTACTAGGCCTAAGACACATCAATAAATATTCGCTTTAAAGTACGTAGTTTTTGGCTTACATCGCCAAAATTTTACACCAAAAATACTGAACCTGTAGGTGAAGGAGTGATAAAGCTTCTTTATGATATGATAAGGCATAAAAAAAACCCTCAGGTAATCATACCTTGAGGGTTTTTTTACACGAAATTATTTCGCTGCGATAGAATGGTATTACATCATACCACCCATGCCACCGCCGCCCATTGGAGGCATTGGAGCACCACCTTCTTCAGGTTCATCTGCTAAAACAACTTCTGTAGTTAATAACATGGCTGCAATTGATGCTGCATTTTCTAAAGCTACACGGCTTACTTTGGTTGGGTCGATAACACCAGCGCCAATTAAGTTTTCGTAAGCACCGGTACGTGCATTATAACCAAAATCAGCAGTACCTTCCTTAACTTTTTGTACTACGATTGAACCTTCAATACCTGCGTTTTCGCAAATTTGACGTAATGGTTCTTCAATAGCACGGCGGATAATCTGAATACCTGTGTTTTCGTCTTCGTTAACACCTTTTAAATCAGCAATAGAAGCTACGGCACGGATGAAAGCTACACCACCACCAGCAACAATACCTTCTTCTACAGCCGCACGGGTTGCGTGCAAAGCATCATCAACACGATCTTTTTTCTCTTTCATTTCAACCTCACTGGCTGCACCAACATAAAGTACTGCAACACCGCCAGCTAATTTAGCTAAACGCTCCTGTAATTTTTCTTTATCGTAGTCAGATGTAGTGGTTTCGATTTGCGCTTTAATCTGGTTAACACGTGCTTTAATATCGTCTGTGTTGCCTGAACCGTTAATTACAGTCGTATTGTCTTTATCAACAACAACTTTCTCTGCAGAACCTAAGTAAGTTAAATCAGCGTTTTCTAATTTGTAACCTCTTTCTTCAGAAATAACAGTACCTCCGGTTAAGATCGCGATGTCTTCTAACATTGCTTTTCTTCTGTCGCCAAATCCCGGAGCTTTAACAGCCACAACTTTCAATGACCCACGGATTTTGTTTACTACCAATGTAGCTAAAGCTTCTCCGTCTAAATCTTCTGAAATGATTACTAATGGTTTACCTGTTTGAACAGTTTTTTCTAAAACCGGCAACAATTCTTTCATGTTGCTGATTTTTTTATCGTAGATTAAAATGTAAGGATTGTCTAATTCAGCTTCCATTTTATCTGCATTGGTAACAAAGTATGGAGATAAGTAACCTCTGTCAAACTGCATACCTTCTACTGTTTTCACTTCAGTTTCAGTACCTTTTGCTTCTTCAACGGTGATTACACCATCTTTACCAACTTTACCCATTGCTTCAGCAATTAAAGCACCGATTACTTCATCATTGTTAGCAGAAATAGACGCAACCTGTTTGATCTTGTTATTGTCTTCGCCAACTGTTTGTGATTGTGTTTTTAAGTTTTCTACAACAGCAGCAACCGCTTTATCGATACCGCGTTTTAAATCCATTGGGTTTGCACCGGCGGCTACGTTTTTAATACCAGTAGTAATAATTGCCTGAGCCAATACAGTTGCTGTAGTAGTACCATCACCCGCAATATCAGCTGTTTTAGATGCTACTTCTTTAACCATTTGAGCCCCCATGTTCTCAACCGCATCTTTTAATTCGATTTCTTTCGCCACCGTAACACCATCTTTGGTAATTGCTGGTGATCCGAATTTTTTATCGATAATTACGTTACGTCCTTTTGGACCTAAGGTTACTTTTACTGCATTTGCAAGAATATCAACACCTCTTTTCAGGGCGTCGCGTGCTTCTACGTTATATTTTACTTGTTTAGACATTTTAAATTTTGTTTTTAAAGTTTTAATGTTGGAAGGTTGAAATGTTTCAATCCATCCGATTTATACAACATTGTAACATTTAACGTTACAACATTTCAATTGATCTACCCAACAACAGCGTAAATATCAGTTTCGCGCATGATCAGGTAATCTTTACCTTCATAAGGGAACTCTGTACCACCATATTTACCATAAATTACAACATCGCCAACTTTTACGCTCGCTTTTTTACCTTCAGAATCTTCTTCAGAAACAGAAACTACAGTTCCTTTAGATGGTTTTTCTTTTGCAGTATCAGGGATATACAAGCCTGATGCAGTTTTTTCTTCAGCTGCGGCCGGTTCAACGATTACTCTGTTCGAACTGCCAGCAATTGGTTTAAGGTTTAACGCCATAACTTTTATTATTTTTTATTTTGATTTGAATTTTTAACTATGCATACAATTAACACTTTTTATGCCAAGTGATTTTCAGGGACAAATTTTCACCAAACTGTCAATCTTTTCATGCTAATGGTTTGTGGGTGTGTCAGCATGGCAGTTTGTTACGGCTTTTAGCTAATCTGTTTGTCCAATGAGGCCGGAGATCAGGCATTGCGTAAATCGGATTAATCATAGTAGAATCCTATCTATAGTTCCTTTTCAGTTAAATATTTCCAATACCTTTTGGGTACGTGCTGAACATGAAGTTTAGTATTTTTACGGGCTACAATATTGGCGCTTTTGAAATAATCTTTCCAGAGCGTTGCATACAAAGCTTCGCTATCATCCATTAAAATTGATGCCGGACTCTGTTTGTTTATTCCATTGGTAAAGCTGATTGTAATTTCTTCAACCGAAGTTAAATTATAATGCAAACCATATTTCCGTTTTAAATCATAAATAACCCATTGCTGGTCGGCATACCGGTTCTTAAAATGATTGGATATTAAAGGTAGCACATTAAAATCAGGATCGATACCTGCATAAAATATCCCATCTCCGGTTTTCTGAAAGCGGATAAAGGCCTCCATCCGGTGTTTTTCCCGTTCTACGCTTTTAGCATATTTAGAAAGGGCAATGATATGCTCGTTTCCATAATTGCTTTCTGCACCTGAAGCATGGTTAAAAATGTAAATTGAAAATTGAAAAAGATGATTGTAAGCTTCGGGAATTTCGGATAGATAGCTGCAATAAAATTTGCGGAGCCAGTCTTTCTTTAATTTTTTCTGAAGTCCGGCCCAAACACGGTCGGCCTTGGCTCCATCGGTAATTACCGTAAAACTTTCTGCAAAAGCTTCCGGCTGGAACATTTCGGTGGGTTTGAGCGTTGCTTTGCCTGGTTTGCGTTCAAACCATTCAAAAACGGCTGTTAAAAGTCCTTGTAGCGAACCATCAAAAATGTAGGTCATATTTTATTTACAGGTTTTACATCAGTCGTCATTCCAGCGCAAGGGGGGATATTAGTGCAATAGCTTTAAGATTATTGATAAATATTCCCTGTTTCAATAGCATTCAGGATCACTCCGTGTTCACGATCAAGTTGGGGCTGGCGCATCTCCCTGAGCGGGATAGCGCAATTAAAACAAAATCATCTGGTTACTATCGGTTTTTAGATATTTACTTTTGCTTTCGGCCAGAATAAAAGCCTTGATCTGCGTACCTTGATAATCTTTTAACTGATAAGGGCTGTCGGAGCAAACAATAAAATGTTTGGCTTTATTGTAGGCTATGCCTATTTTCCTGAGCTGATCAATCCTGAGTTTACCAAATTTACGCGCCTGTACAATTTTCTTTGCCGACATTACGCCGATTCCGGGCACCCGCAGTATCATTTTATAATCAGCTGTGTTGATATCCACCGGAAAATGTTGCATATTTCTGATTGCCCAGCTTAATTTTGGATCAATATCAATATCAAGGTTAGGATTGGCATCATTTAAAATTTCCTGTACTTTAAACCCGTAAAAACGCATCAGCCAATCGGTTTGATACAAACGGTTTTCCCGTAACAACGGTGGTTGGGTACCCAATATAGGCATTCTGGTATCGTTGCTGATGGGTACATAACCGGAATAGTATACCCGTTTTAAAGAAAAATTTTTGTAAAAGGCATTAGCTGTATACATAATGTCTTTATCACTTTCCGGTGTGGCGCCAATAACCATTTGGGTGCTTTGCCCTGCAGGTACAAATTTTGGGATATGTTTGATCAGTTTTTTATCTGCTGAAAACTGGGAGATCTGTTTTTGCACAAAGTCGAGTGGTTTAATTACGTCTGCATGGTTTTTTTCAGGGGCCAGAAGTTTTAGCCCGGCTTCGGTAGGCATTTCCAGATTAATGCTCATCCGGTCGGCATACAAACCCGCTTCTTTAATTAATTCATCGCTGGCGCCGGGAATGGTTTTTAAATGGATGTAACCGTTATAATTTTGCTCTAAACGTAACTTTTTTACCACTAAAAGCAATCGTTCCATGGTAAAATCGGCATTTTTAAAAATCCCTGAACTTAAAAACAAGCCCTCTATGTAGTTGCGGCGATAAAAATTCATAGTCAGTTCTACCACTTCATCTACGGTAAAAGCCGCACGCTTTATATCATTACTTTTACGTGAAACGCAAAATAAACAATCGTAAATGCAGTGGTTAGTGAGCAGGATTTTTAAGAGCGAAACACATCTGCCATCTTCTGTGTAGGTATGGCAAATGCCCGAACTGTGGCTGTCCCCGAGTCCTTTGCTGTCATTTTTTCTCGTGCCGCCGCTTGATGAACAGGAAACATCATATTTAGCAGCGTCGGCAAGAATATTTAATTTTTCACGGATACGATCAAACATAGGGATATATTTTACTAACAAAGATAGTCTAAATAACTAAAAATATTAGTAAATAAATTAGTTTAATCCATTCGAATAGGGAATAATCGCATGCAGTTAAGGTTATTTACCTTCCCATTCTTTGTAAAAGTGTTCCAGGTAAAGTAGCATAAAATCGTGTCTTTCTGTTGCCATTGCTTTTCCTGCTGCGGTGTTCATCAGATCTTTTAATAAAAGCAGTTTTTCATAAAAGTGGTTAATGGTTGGTGCGGTTGTATTTTTATAGCTTTCCTTATTGAGGTGTTTTTCCGGTAAAATTGCAGGGTCGTAAAGCACCCTGTTTTTAAATCCTCCATAGGTAAAAGCCCTGGCGATACCGATAGCCCCTATGGCATCTAAACGGTCTGCATCCTGTACAATTTGCAGTTCTTTTGATGTAAAACCTGCACCATCAAAACTATTTTTGAACGACATGTTCTGGATAATCAGTTTAACATGCGCAATTATATCAGCATCAATATCAATCGACGATAGGAACGATGCAGCCATGTTCGGTCCAAGTTCCTCATCACCATTATTGAATTTAGGATCAGCAATATCATGCAGTAAGGCGGCTAAACAAACTACAAGTTCGTCGCCATTTTCCTGTTGATTAATGGTTTGCGCAGTTTTAAAAACACGCTCAATATGAAACCAATCGTGACCTGCTTCGGCATTAGCCAATGTTTCTTTTACAAAGTCGATGGTTTTTTGAATGGAAACCTGCATAGTTGAAATTTTGCTCCAAAGGTATTGGAATTATCTGCAGGGCACAAGAAATGATATCAACAGCAACAGTTTAGCTTGCTGTTCTTTTCTCGTCATCAGCAATGATTTTTATCAAGTCACCGTGATTTAAGGTCAATAAATGTGCTACATCAACTTCCAAAATGGCTGCAATCTGAAATAAACGGTCGATAGTTAATTTGCTATAACCGAGCTCAATTTTGCTGTAAGCATTTTGGGATATTTTTAGTTTTGCTGCCAGATAATCTTGAGTGTAATCTCTGTATTCTCTAATTTTTCTAATATTCCCCGCAACATTCCTTGTTTTTAAAGCTAATACATCTTCCATAAATCGGATAAATTTTTAATATTTTTACTTATGTACGAAAGTTTTACTCCTATAGATTTTAAGAGCATAACTTTTAGCGCATTTAAGAATTACACGTAAAGGGGATGAATTGTATTGGTAACAAAGTCAGGCGTAAAATGTTTGGTGTTTACTTTAGCCAGGGGTTAGATTTTGTAAAAGTTAGTCTTCTTTAAATTGCAGAAGCCGGACGGAAGCGGTATGATAATAAAAGATATGAGGTGAGAAGCGGTCAACAAATTAAGGAAAGCTAAAGATTAAGTTGTCATGAAGGACTAATATAGGCCCCAGTCATCTTCAAACTCATCTTTTTCAAAATATTTAACCCACTCTATAAAAAGTAGACGAAATTTTTCAATTTCGTCTAAAACGATGTCTTTATATTCCGGGGTACATATTTCAAACATGTCTGCAGCTCTTACCTGGGTTTCCAGTTCACGGCAGTTGGTTCTGATGATAGAGGCATTTTCCATCCTCAAAATATACATGTCTGCACCTTCTGCACCAACAATTTTGGGGCATAACATCATGGCATTTTGCATAATCAGGTTAGCAGTCATTTCCGCCATTTCTCCCTCAAGTGTTTCGCAGAACAGGGCAGCATATTTGTAAAGGGCTCTGGCCTGATTGTACAGGCTTTTAGCCCTTGTCACTTTCAACCTAACCTTTTCAGCATCATCGCTTGAAAGGCTTTCATCTGCCTCATCGTCCCGGCCAAATCGGCTAAAATGTTCCCATTCGGGCATATGATCCATGTCATCAAATTCCATACTTGTCAAATTTCTGCGTTGATACGTAACAAAGCGTAATATATTAATTTCCAGTAAAAGGGCTATGCATCGGTTAATGGTGCCCTGCGAGATCCTTCATATAATTCATATTCTAATAAACGGCAATCTAATTTACCGTTATAAAATTCAATTTTTTTAGCCGCTTTTAACCCAATTTTTTTTGCAAGATCAGGATTTCCGGTGAAAATATAACCAGCGTAGCCCTTACATTTTGTCTTCATAAAATCACCCATACGTTTATAGGTCAGTTCCAACTTACTGTGCACACCTAAACGTTCACCATATTCGGGGTTAAAAATAACAACACCTTTGCCATCTTCAGGAACAGGCGTTAATTCAAAATCGCAGACCTGAAATTCAATTAATGTGTCAACACCTGCTGTTTTTGCATTTCTGCGCGTCACTTCTACCGCATCTTCCGACAAATCGGAAGCTACAATTTTGAAATCAACGCTTTTAATTACCTGATCTTTTAGGATTCTGCGTTCAGCAAAAAAAACTTCCTCATCATAACCCAATATGTGCATAAAGCCATAATTCATGCGGTATAAGCCAGGAGCGCGGTTGGTGGCTAAAAGAGCGGCTTCAATAGCTAAGGTACCTGATCCGCACATGGGGTTTATAAATGCTGATTTTTTATCCCATTTAGTTGCTAAAATAACTCCGGCAGCCAGTGCCTCTAACATCGGGGCTTTTCCTGGTATTTTCCGATAACCATGTTTGGCAAGGGTTTCGCCAGATGTATCCATAAATACATCAGCATCAGCATCTTTCCAATATAAATGCACAACCGTTTTATTGGCGTCTGATCCTGAGTTCGGACGAATGCCCTTTTTCGCTTTCATGCGGTCTACAATTGCGTCCTTTACCTTTAGGTTTGCAAAAAGTGGTGTAGTAATATTAGGGTTATCAACATTTGAGGTTACGGAAAAATAACCCGAAAAATCAATCAGTTCTTCCCATTCAATGGCTGCAATTTCATTATAGAGATCATCTGGAGTAACGGCTTTGAAACTTTTTATGGCATATAGAATCTGACTGGCGCAGCGCAGGTTCAGATTTAGTTTAATACACTCTGTAAGGGTGATATTGAGTTCAACGCCGGTAGCAAAAGACCGCTCAATGGTGTAGCCTAAAGCCGTAACTTCTTCTTGTAAGTAGGGCGAAAGGCGCTTATTGCAGGTAATAATTACCTTGCTTTTATTGTGGAAAACTTGCATCATAATATATGCGAAGTTATCAATAAAATTATAGAGATTTGATGTTTATAGTACATTAAGTAGTATTAGTTATGGAAATTAAAGGAAAAGTACACGAAGTAGGTGCCACGCAACAGATAAGTGAAACGTTTAAAAAACGTGATTTAATAGTAGAATACGCAGAAAATCCAACATACCCAGAATATATCCGTTTTGAGGCTTTACAAGATAAAACTGCATTATTAGATACATTTAAAGCAGGCGATGAGGTTGAGGTTTTCTTTAATTTACGTGGTCGTCCCTGGACAGATAAAATGGGTAAAACATCATACTTTAACAGCCTGGTTATTTGGCGTATCAATGCAGTTGCTGCAGGCGCTCCGGCAGCTACGCCAGCTTATGCAGCTCCGGTTGATGTAAGCAATGCGCCAGGAGAAGATGATGATTTGCCTTTCTAAATAAAGATTCTTTTTTAAGCAAACAATTTTGAACCATGCCGAGGCTTAGCTTCGGCATTTTTTTTGACCCGTCAGGCTTCCGAAGTTTATATGCCCCATGCCGGATAAACATCGGAAGTCTTCCCCGCTGTTAAAATATGTTAAAAACAAACACTTCGCTCTACTAATCAGTATTTTTGATATCTGTTTAAATTTAAGAAGATTATGCCCGGTTTTTTGTTTTTAAAAACCGATCTGGTTTATGAAGAAAAGAAGTTTTTGGCTAATTACGGTTTTAATGACGGTTGCGCTGCTTGGCGTATTCGTAATGCAATTGTATTACATACGGGAATCGTATAAACTTAAATCACAGCTTTTTGATGAACAGGTAAACCAAACATTAACGTCGGTTGTAAATAAACTACAGCGTAGAAATGTTGCTGACCACTTAAACCGCAAAGACGCTGAAAATAAGTTAAAGCAGTTGCAGGACTCCAGACAGCGTGCACTGGATATTAAGGATTTACGGCAACAGTATGCGCAGGAAGCAGAACTGCGGCAGGCGGAGCGTGAAAACCAGATTGAGAGCTACCTGAACCAACAGGACAGTATTATCCGGGTATCTTATCGTGCACCAAATGTAATTTCTGAACGGGAATATACCTCATTGAGTTCGGAAAACGGCGATAAACTGGATTTGCAGATGGATGCCATCATTGACATTAAGAGCCTGATCTTAAAAGGTTATAGCATGCGTACCAAGCCTTTTACCGCACCACCCAAAACATTTGAGTTTAAAAGTCTGCAGAGTTTACCTGATACATTGAGATATCTGGTTTTTGATCCGAGGGATGGTAGCCCGGGTTTTGCAAACGTTCCAAAAATTCCGAACGATTTACAGAAAAAATTTCAACGTGAGGATGAAATTGAACGTAAAAAATTGGCGCTTAAAATTGCAGCGCTAGGTAAGGATACTTTCTCGTATACCCGTTCAAGTGTAGTTGAGGATGTATCCAAAGAAATGCAGGAAACCAATGTGCCTATTTATAAACGCATTAATTTTAGCGCTTTGGGCCGTCTATTAAAACAGGAACTCTTAGCCAATAACATTACGTTAGTGCCTTCTTACCGGATTTCGCTTGCCCGGAAAGATTCGACCATTTTTATGATGGCATCTCATGTTAAGGGAGCGTTTTTGCCGGAAAATACGTATAAAACGCCTTTGTTCGGAAATGATATTTTTCGCGATCCCGGCATGCTAGTCGTCAGTTTTCCAAACAAAAATTCAGCTATTATCGCTAATTTGAGTGCTACGCTTGCATCGTCAATTGGTTTGTTGCTGGTGCTGGTTTTCATCTTTTCTTATACCCTTTATGCTATTTTGAAGCAGAAGAAACTGTCGGAAATGAAAACGGATTTCATTAATAACATGACGCATGAGTTTAAAACGCCTGTAGCAACGATTATGATTGCCAGTGAGGCCTTAAAAGATCCGGAAGTGACAGAAGATAAGGCAAGGTTGAAACGTTTGGCCGGGATCATTTATGACGAGAATGTTCGCCTAGGAAGCCATATTGAGCGTGTTTTAAGCATTGCCCGCTTAGAGAAGGGAGAGCTTAAAATGGAGAATACAGAAGTAGACGTAAACGACTTGATTGTGATTGTATTGGATAGCATGGAGTTGCAGCTACAGAAAAGGAATGCCATAATTAATGTGCATACCGATGCAGAAAATGCTGTTGTATATGGTGATGAGCTTCACTTATCTAACGTCATTTATAACCTGATTGATAATGCGAACAAATACAGTCGTGATACCCCTGAGATTACCATTATTACCCGTAATGCCGGTAAGAATTTAGTTATCGAAATAGCGGATAAAGGCATTGGCATGACCAAAGAGCAGTCAAAAAGGATTTTTGATCAGTTTTATCGGGTGCCAACCGGTAATTTACATGATGTTAAAGGCTTTGGCCTGGGTTTAAATTATGTTCACGATATTATTAAAAAACTGAACGGGACGGTTAAGGTTAGTAGTGAAAAGGATAAAGGAACGACGTTCGAAATATCTTTACCTTTATAACACAGGAATGTTGATACGAAGGCTAAGTTTATCGGTACAGCAAAAATGAAGGAGGCTATATAGTGGCATATTAATCTGATCATGATGGTAAAACCATCACATATCCTTAATCGAATACTAATTTGGCTTTAAAGCCATTTATGTAATAAACACAAGAAAATGAAAAAAATACTTCTGGTAGAAGACGACCCAAATTTAGGTTTATTGTTACAAGACTATCTGCAGCTGAAAGGTAAGTTTGATGTGGTGCTTTGTACTGATGGGGAAGATGGATTAAAAGCATTTAATAAGCAGAGTTTTGACTTATGCATTCTGGACGTGATGATGCCTAAAAAAGATGGCTTTACCTTGGGTAAGGATATTAGAAAGGTAAACACACAGGTGCCTATTATTTTTGCAACGGCAAAAACGATGTTAGAAGATAAATCTGCTGCTTATGATTTAGGTGGAGATGATTACATTACCAAGCCTTTTCGGATTGAGGAACTTTTATTGCGCATTAACGCGATGTTTAAGCGGATAGCAAATAAAACAGATAACAATGATGAGGTGGCTGAAACGCAGTTTTCTATCGGTCGGTATCATTTCGATTATACCACTCAGATTATCACCGATAATGATCATCAGCAAAAACTATCTACCAAAGAGGCTGAGCTTTTACGGCTATTGTGTTTGAAAAAGAATACCGTTTTAACCCGTGAGGAAGCCCTGTTAAGCATTTGGCACGATGACAATTACTTTAACGGAAGAAGCATGGATGTATTTTTAAGTAAACTGCGTAAGTATCTCAAGGCCGATCCTTCGGTTGAAATTATTAACGTACACGGAAAAGGTTATAAGTTGCTGGTGAGTTAGATCAGTGTTAAATGTTGTAAAGTTAACATGTTCCTGGCGCCAAAATTAACTTTCCAAACATTAAACCTTACAACTTTAACTCCTCTTAAATATACAGGTTCTCCTGAATAGCCGGAATGATGCCGCGTTCCTGTGCCAGTTTAAACAAGGTATCAACTGCTTTACGGCCTTCTTCGCCAAGGTTGATGCTGTATTTATTTACATACAGTTCGATGTGTTTGTACATCACGCTTTCTTCCATGGCCTGCGCATGCTGGCGGATAAAATCGATACCTGATTTTGGATGGGCAAAAGCAAACTCAACGGATTGGCGGATCAGGCGGTTAACTTTTAGCTGTACCTCGCGGTCTAAATTGCGGTTAATCACAATTCCCCCTAATGGAATAGCGCAACCGGTAAGTTTTTCCCAATAATCACCCAGATCAACAATCCTGGTCAAACCCTTGTCCTGATAGGTAAACCTGTTTTCGTGGATGATCAGGCCTAAATCAATCTGCTCATTAATCAAGGCTGATTCAATTTCTGAAAACACAAGTTCTTGTTTGTTTTGCAAGTGTGGATAGGCAATTCCCAATAAGAAATTGGCAGTAGTATATTTTCCGGGTATCCCGATTTTGAGTTTATTATTTGGCGTTTGGAGTTGAGGGTCGTCTGGACCTTCAAACTGTTTTTTGCTGATCAATAAGGGGCCGACACCGAAGCCCAGGGCGCTGCCGGCATCTAATAAAGCGTACTGATTAGCTACGTACGCAAATGCATGGAAACTTAACTTGGTAATATCTAATTCGCCCCTAAGTGCCTTTTGGTTTAGGGTTTCAACATCATCATAGTAAACCTCAAATGTTAATCCTTCCGTATCAATTTTATGGTGAATGAGCGCATCGAAAATAAATGTATCGTTAGGGCAGGGAGAAAATCCAAGTGTAAGTTTCATCTATTTGTTTTTTTGTTTTCAGTTGTTAGATGGAGCCTTTTACAATTAAAATAATTATTTCAATTGTGTTTGGTTCATAAACCAAAATTAAGTACTACGGTAAACTAATTGGTCATAATCAGTTCATTTCTCCAATAAACGCGATGGCCCAGTCGTTTAAGTTCTTAATGGCCAAACCAATTTTCCAATTGTCTTTATTTCTCGGTTCTACATAATTAGAGATGCTTCTGATCTGCAAACTTTTAATATTTAATTGTTTACAGGCATAAAAAACAGCGGCGCCTTCCATGCTTTCAGTAGTTGGATTTAACCGATTTATCAAATTTTTGATGCTTTTCTCACGTCCCGTTACACAGTTTACGGTAATGCCGCTAACAGTGGGCAGGTTAATGTTTTCTGTTGTTGTTGAAGTGTAGTGGTTCTCCCCAAAACCTAAATCTACGATGGTCAGAAATTCATCTTCATTCTCCGCACCCAATTCAGCAAAAGTATCTTCAGTAATATTTAGTACGGTACCTAAGGCGATATCACGGTCGAAGCTGCCGGCGATGCCTAAATTAAGCACCAGGCTATATTTAGATGAAAGATATCTTCCCAGGGCAAAGGCTGTTGCTACCATTCCAACTCCGGTAATCAGCAGGTCAAAATTTTTACTTTCAACAAAATCAGTGTCGGGTAAATTAAAGTGCTGGTATAAGAAGGTAAGTTCAGCTTTTGTAGCCGCAACAACTAAGGTTTTCATTAAGTAAAGTTAACGAAATAAGTGGAATGTAAGGTGGATGAGGAAAACAGGACTAGTATAACCTGTGATAAAAAATGTAAAATGTAAGATGGAATGTGAACAGATCTGGGATGAATTTGGCAAGACATATTTACATCATCCATTATCCGCCAAACATCATCCATTTTATCCGTATATTTGTATTTTATTTTATAGTAATGATTTACATAACGAGAAAAGCATCATTTAATGCGGCGCACAAATTGGCGCGTACCGATTGGGATGATGATAGAAACAATGAAGTTTTTGGTAAATGTGCCAACCCGAACTGGCATGGCCATAACTACTGGTTATATGTTACCGTTAAGGGCGAAGTAAATCCGGAAACAGGTTTTCTGGTTGATTTAAAATGGCTGAAAGACGTAATGAATGACTATGTGGTAGACAAGGTTGATCATAAAAATTTAAATCTTGATGTGGATTTTATGAAAGGCAAACTGGCTTCGACCGAAAATCTGGCCATCGAAATCTGGAAACAGCTTTGGGGTCCGATCGAAGCTAGCGGCGCAATTCTGCATTGCGTAAAAATCTATGAAACCGAAAATAATTTTGTTGAATACTTTGGTTAAAAACCTAAATTAATGAGCAGTAAAGACATATTAAAAGGCGAATCGAGAGACGGCTATGTAAAAATAGACCGCTATAACGAAAATAAAATTGAAGCGGTAGCCTCACATTATAAAGATATTCTTAGCCAGTTGGGCGAAAACCCGGAGCGCGAAGGTTTGCTAAAAACGCCTGAGCGTGTGGCTAAAGCATTGCAGTATTTAACACATGGCTACGATTTAAAGCCAGATGAAATCCTAAGGTCAGCCATGTTTGAAGAGGATTACAGCCAAATGGTGGTGGTTAAGGATATTGAGGTTTATTCGATGTGCGAACACCACATGCTGCCATTTTTTGGCAAAGCACATATTGCTTATATCCCTAACGGGCATATTGTGGGTTTAAGTAAAATTCCTCGTGTGGTTGATGCTTTTGCACGTCGTTTACAGGTACAGGAACGCTTAACAAACGAAATCAGAGATTGTATCCAGAATACCCTTAGTCCGATGGGGGTGGCGGTAGTGATGGAGTGCAGGCACTTATGCATGTCTATGCGGGGAGTGCAGAAGCAAAATTCGGTCACCACAACGTCGGCCTTTACGGGCACCTTTTTAAGTAACGATAAAACAAGAGCCGAGTTTTTGAGGTTAATTACCGCGAGTTTAGATTAACCCCATTTCCCTAGAGGTGGTATGGATTTAACAATAATTTTAATAAATATTTAATTTCCCCTTTAGGGGATTAAGGGTATGAAAGCATATATTTTTCCCGGACAGGGAGCACAGTTTGTAGGTATGGGTAAAGATCTTTATGAAAACCCAAAAGCTGCAGCATTATTTGAACAGGCCAACGAAATTATTGGTTTCCGCATTAGCGACATTATGTTTAGCGGAACAGATGAAGAGCTTAAACAAACAAATGTAACCCAACCGGCAATTTTTTTGCATTCGGTTATTTTAGCCAAGGTTTTAGGCGATGATTTTAAACCAGATATGGTTGCGGGTCACTCGCTAGGCGAATTTTCGGCTTTGGTTGCTGCAAATGCATTGAGCTTTGAAGATGGATTAAAATTGGTTATTGCCCGCGCAAATGCCATGCAAAAAGCATGTGAGGCACAACCGTCAACCATGGCAGCAATTTTGGGTTTAGCTGATGAAGTGGTTGAAAAAATCTGCGCAGAAATTGATGCCGTGGTAGTGCCAGCAAATTATAACTGCCCTGGCCAATTGGTTATTTCAGGAAGTATTGAAGGTATTGATCTGGCTTGTGCCAAATTAACGGAAGCAGGAGCAAAAAGAGCATTAAAATTGAATGTTGGTGGTGCATTTCACTCCCCTTTAATGGAACCGGCAAAAATTGAATTACAGGCTGCTATTGAAGCCACTAACATCGCATCTCCAATCTGCCCGGTTTATCAGAATGTTGATGCCAGGCCATATACAGACCCCGCTGAAATAAAAGCCAATTTAATTAAACAATTAACCGGTGCTGTGCGTTGGACACAAACAGTAGGCAACATGCTTGCAGATGGTGCAACTGAATTTGTAGAAGTTGGTCCGGGCAATGTATTGCAGGGATTGGTTAAAAAAGTAAGCCGCGAAGTACAGACAAGCAGTGCTGTTTTAGCTTAATTTATTCAAATAGAATGAATAGTGCCAACGCCATAAACGAGAAGTTTATGGCGTTGCTTTTTATCAATATTTAATATCTTTATCCGTAGATGAAAATGAGCTTTGGTATAAAAATAAGATTTCTATTGCTTGTTTTGGGCTGTTGCCTTATTGCAACCTCTATTTCGCTAAGCAGGTTTACCACCAAAAGTGAACTGTTAGAACACGATGGAGCGGAAATCCAGCAAAACCTTTTGCTTAAAGAAAAAGCCGTACAAACATTTTTGGCCAATAAGCAGGAAGTGGCTAAAGCCAAACAGTTTCATCTGAACCCTAAAGATGCCATTGATTTCATTACAACCTATCGCGAGAGTAATGGAATAAATTTATTGACCTTTGAAAATAACCAGCTCAAGTTCTGGAGTACTTATAAAGTTTCTGAAATAGACCCGGCTACTTTAAAGGAAGGCAGTTCTGTACTGTTTTTTTATAATGGCTGGTATGAGGTCATTAAAAGTACGCAGGGCAATTTCAGTCTCGTTTTCCTGATTTCCATTCAATCACAATATCCTTTTAAAGAAACCAAGTATTTTAAGAGTGATATTGACCCTATTTTATCCAAAACAAAAATACTAACCTTTGCGTCTTTTACAGATAAGGATGTTTATGTTATCAAAAATCTGGAAAACAAGTTTTTATTCGGATTAAAAGTAAAACCTGGTTATGCTGAAACCCATTATTCAGGTACACAATTGTGGTTGTTTGTTGCGGGCATGTTGTGCATCTGCATGTTCTTCAATTCTTTAAGTTCATTCATTGCCAGGCGTGGACATATTGTTTGGGGTACGTTTTTGCTGTTGTTTTTCTTTCTGGCTTTTCGGTTAACAGATCTGTATTATGGCTGGTTTAACCACAGGTTTACCTTGGATCTGTTTGATCCGAGGATATATGCAGATAATTTTCTGATGCCTTCTTTAGGCGATTTTCTCTTAAACGTTATCGCGCTCACCTGGCTACTCCTTTTTATGTATAACCATAAGGAACAATACAAGTTTCCGGAATGGATAAAGCGGAGTAAAACAATCGGAATTATTATCCAGGCTGTGTTAATGGTGTTGATAGGGCGAATTGTTTGGGATACAGATGATATCTTTTTTGGATTGATATTTAATTCGAAAATTAATTTTGATATCGTTAATATCCTTAAGCTTAGCGGAACAAGCTGGGTAGGTATTGTGATTTTATGTTTGGCATGGTTCCAGATTTACCTGATCACCGCTATCTCAGCAACGGTAAGCAGCCAGTTGAACGTAAGCAATAGGATGCGCGTAATTATCTTCCTGTTCGGCTTTACTGGCGTTTTTATCTACAAGTTAGTGGTAGGTTTCAATGCATTTTTTATCGTTTTTGCACTTGTATTATTTATTGTGGCGAGGGCTGTTTATTTAAAGGAGAAGAACTTTTCAATCGGCATGTTTGCCATTGTGTTTTTCTGTCTCGCTTTCAATACATCTATTAAGTATACCAAGTATAAAGACATTAAAGAAAGAAGTTTACGTGAACCTCTGGCCAGAAAAGTGCAATCTTCTGAAGATCCGAATGCTATTGTTGCTTTAGGTACTTTAGGCAATGAAATTGTTAAAGATAGCTTTCTGACGAGCTACTTTAGTCAAAATAGGGAAGGTAATTATGCTGTACTCAAAAATCACATTAAAGATTATTTAGATGGCTATTTAAGCCGCTACGACTATCAGATCTATCCCTATAACAAACTGGGTGCTGCAATAGAAAATGCTGATACACCCCCGATTGATAAGTATAAAAAGCTAGTGGAGGCTGGTTCAGTTAAAATAGATGGATCTAACTTTTTTTATCAGGTAAACAATACTTTTGGTTATCAGGATTATTTTGGAATCATCTCAGTGGTAAACAATGGCAGTTTACTGGGTACACTAATTATCGAACTCAGGTCCAAGCCATACAATTATAATAACCGGCTACCCGATCTTCTCGGAGATCAGAAAATGATCAAAGACGAAGATTTTAAAGGTTATTCTATTGCTTTATACAGCAATAATAAATTGCTGAATCAGTCGGGAAACTATACCTATCCTTTAGATGGAAGCATATTTAAAGGCAAAAAGGACGATTTCATCATTTATAATGATGATGAACAGCATTACAGCCATTTGATCTATAAGCCTACTGAAAGCAAAATGGTTGTGATTAGCAAAGAGAAAGTAGATTATGTAGAACGTCTGGCCGCCCTATCATTTTTCTTTTTGATATTTATCATTTTCTCCCTAGTACTCTATGGTTTAATATGGTTAATCAAAAATCTCGATGATGATAAAGTAGGCTGGTTTAGCATCAACAGGTCTTTAATGATTAATGCCAATAAGATTTTGTATAAAACCAGAATCCAGGTATCTATTGTATTGGCTGTAGTGGCCACACTGGTTATTGTGGGTTGGGGAACCTACTACTATATGAACAATGAATATCGCGGACAGCAAGACACGATATTAAAAGATAAGATAAGAAAAGTTCAGCAGAATTTTGAAAAGCAGGTGTTCAGCAATGGTATTATTGCAAACGATGAGAATGCCGCAGCAGATTTTAATAATTTTGCCGATATCAACAATGCTGATTTAAACTTGTACGATCTGAGGGGAAACCTGATCATGACCACTTATCCCAAGCTGTATAATTATAAAATTATTGGTAAAAAAATGGGGCCAAAAGCGTTCTTTTCATTAAGTGGTCTGCACCGTTCAGAATATATTAACCCTAAGGAGAATATTGGAAGCTTAATTTATGCTGCCGCCTATGCCCCCATCAGGAATGCTCAGAACAAAACGATTGCTTATATCGGTTTGCCGAACTATTCTAACGAAGAGGAGTATAGCGATAAACTGGCACTTTTTGTAAGTAACCTGATTAATCTGTACGCGCTGGTATTTGTAGCTATTGGCGTATTGGCTGTATTTTTGGCCAATCAGATTACCAATCCGTTAACCTTCATTCAGGAGAGTATCAGTAAGACCAAAATAGGGCAGAAGAACGAGCCTATTGTGTGGCGGAGGCATGATGAAATCGGTTCTTTAATTAAGGAGTATAACCATATGATTGCTGCTTTGGAAGAGAGTGCAATCAAACTGGCCAGATCAGAAAGGGAGAGTGCCTGGCGTGAGATGGCCAAACAAGTGGCTCATGAAATTAAGAATCCACTAACCCCGTTAAAGTTAGGTGTTCAGTTGTTGGAAAAATCATGGAGAGAGAAAGATCCAAATTTCGAACAAAAGTTTAATAAGTTCAGCAAATCATTTATAGAACAGATTGACAGTCTTTCTAAAATTGCTTCCGAGTTTTCTAATTTCGCCAAAATGCCCGATACCAATCTGGAACGACTTTCTTTACTTCCGATTATCGAACAGGCAAGAGAAGTATTTAAAAGTACTGAAAATGTAACTATCGACGTGCAGAACAAGAGCGAAAAGGATATCATGATCCTGGCAGACCATGATCAGCTACTAAGAACATTTAACAACCTGCTTAAAAATGCGATAGAAGCTATAGACGAAGAATCGTTATGCTGCATTACCATCATTATATATGCCGATATGAAAAATGCATATATAGAAATAAAGGACAATGGGAAAGGCATACCACCTTCACTGCAAGATAAAATATTTGTGCCGAATTTTACTACTAAGACATCGGGTACAGGCTTAGGCTTGGCTTTTGTTAAGCAGGCTGTAGAAAATGCTGGCGGTTCAGTTAAGTTTACCTCAATAAACGGTTTAGGAACAACATTCTATCTGAACTTTCCTTTGATTTAAGTTAAAATAAGGTAGATGGATTAATCTGATGGTGGATGTGTTATTTCAACTCCACTTGCGCTTTGCCCATGGTATTGCCATCAGCATATAAAATAACGGTATATATGCCCTTTATAAATGGCTTAGGATTTGTCCAATCGATAACGTAGGTGCTATCGTCATTATTGTAATTGATAAAAATAGAATGGCTGAACTGCATATCCTGTCCGTCAGCCTCAAAATGGTTTTCCTCGTTGGCAAGCAGGTTTCCTGCCGGATCAAATACCCGAAGATAAATGTTATGATGCCCTTTTTCTGCCAATTGATTAGGTACAATGTTAAAACGTACGCTTAACTTTTGGGCAGTAGACGATTTGGTAACCTCAACTTTTTTGCCGCTTGATTTTGTTCTGAAAGCAATAATTTCGGCCCATTGTAACTTTAATGCTGCGGCCGTTTTAACTTTTGCATTTAAATTGGAGTTTTCGCTCTCTAAGTTCGCCGCCTTGTTACTGATGTTTCTGAGCGTATTTTGTAAGCTATCGCGGCTGTTTTTTAGAAAGATATTATCTTTCTGTAGCTGAATAATCTGATCGTTGTAGTTTTTTACAAATGTTTTCAGTTCATTAATCTTTGCATTGGCCCTGTCGATTTCGGCCTGGGTAATCTTGTTCTTTTCTAAAGCTTTCTTTAACTCTTCTATTTTTGTTCGCGCAAGCTTCTGCTCCTCAATGAGTTTTTCGTTCAAATCAAGATTCAAAGCATTAACCTTATCAAGTTCAACCTCAATCTTTTCTACTTCAAGCCGGAGTTTATCTTTTTCTGCACTAACGGTAACAAATCTTTCACTTTGCTTTCGGTCTTTAAAAAACAAGTAAGCATTTGTGCCAATTAGAGCGGCAATAACGATGACAAGGAAGTAAATTTTGTTTCTATCACCCTTATTAATCTTTTGTGGTTCCATTTAATAACACTGTATCTTCTATAAATTAATATACTTTTGTTCTCCATAGGTAAATGGGGGTACACAATTAATTTTATCAAGGCGCAAATTAAAATTTTTAATAAAGTTATAAGAGTTTTTAAAAAAAATCGTTTACTTGCTAATGTTCGATTTGTATACAAATCTACACAAACACACAACCTGAAAAAAATAAGATAAGAAATAATGCTTAAAAACTTCCTATACGCACTTTTATCCTTAACTATAGTACCATATATATTAAATGCACAACCTTCATCAAAAATTGCACCAAAAAGGGAATTTAGAGGTGTTTGGGTGGCTACTGTTACCAATATAGACTGGCCGTCGAGGCCTGGGTTGACCATTGATCAGCAGAAGCAGGAGTTGATTGGTATTTTAGAAAGACATAAAAGCCAGGGAATGAATGCCATTATATTGCAGGTCAGACCCGCAGCCGATGCATTTTACGCTAAATCCAGAGAGCCCTGGAGCCAATGGTTAATGGGTAGGCAGGGCCTGGCGCCAGCACCTGGTTACGATCCGCTGGCTTTTGCTATCAAAGAAGCCCATTTCAGGGGAATGGAGCTGCATGCCTGGTTTAACCCTTACAGAGCCAGTATGAGTAGCTCGGCCGTGTTAAGCGAAAACCATGCTTATCGTAAACACCCCGACTGGTTTTTTACTTATGGTGGTAAAAAGCAGTTCGATCCGGGTATACCGGAAGTGAGGGAATATATCGTACAGGTAATTTTAGATGTGGTAAAAGGCTATGACATTGATGGTATTCACTTCGACGATTACTTTTATCCATATAAATTAGAAGGGCAAACCATTAATGATAGCAATACTTTTAACAAATACCCTAATAATTTCTCAGACATAAAAGATTGGAGGCGCAATAATGTCGATCTGCTTATCAAACAGCTTGATGATAGTATCCACAACTATAAAAAATGGGTAAAATTTGGGATCAGTCCGTTTGGTATCTGGAAAAATAAAAATGAGGATCCCGAAGGCTCTGCCACAAGCGGGCTATCTAACTATGCTGAACTTTTTGCCGATAGCCGTAAATGGGTGAGAGAAGGTTGGGTGGATTACATTAATCCTCAGATTTACTTTACGTTCACCAGAAGAGTGGCGCCTTATGGCGTTTTGGTTGACTGGTGGAGCAATAATACTTTTGGCAGACATGTTTATATCGGGCAGGGCGCTTACCTGGTAAACTCAAGGGCAGAAGCCGCGTGGAGAAACCTGAGCGAAATACCGAGGCAGATTAGATATCTGAGAGAGAATAACCGCATTCAGGGCAGCGTATTTTTCAGTTCAAAATCCTTAAGTACGGTTGCTAAGGCAGTGGGTGATTCGTTAAAGAACGATTTTTATAAATACCCTGCTTTGCCGCCGCAAATGCCATGGCTGGATGAAGTGCCGCCAAACGAACCTCAGTCCTTAACTGCCGATGCATTGAGAGATGGGGTACATTTAAAATGGCAGCTTCCATTGAAGGCAAAGGATGGAGAAACAGCTTCAGGATTTGTGATTTACAGATTTGATGAAGGAGAGAAAATCTCGATACTTGACCCGAAGAATATTGTTAAAATAAGCTTTGAAGATTATCTTTCATTTATTGATACGAGTGTAGAAAGTGGAAAACGCTACAGTTATCTTGTAACGGCATTGGATCGGTTAAAGAATGAAAGCGAGCCGAGTGGGCCTGTTGGTGTAGAGATTCCGCTGGCAAAGGAATAAAAGCTTTTAGTTTTTTTTATTGGTCGATTCTCTTTCTACAACACCCGGATCGAGCACAATATGTTCCATGTTGGCGTATGGGCTTTCCTGATTAATCATTTTCAGAAACATTTTAGCACATTCCTGGCCGATTTTTGAGGCATGCTGATCAATAGTGGACAGGTTGGGTGTAATGTAAGCGGAAAAGGCTTCATTTGCGAAACCGATTACCCCTATTTGAGGTGGGGTTTCATTTATTTCTTTTAACTTTTTAATTACGCCTAATGCCGTAAAATCATCACCTGCAATAATTGCATCGGGTTTATCGCTGCTGCGCATTAATTTTCCTGCGCCAAACCGACCATCTTTGATAGATAAACCGCCAAAAATAATATGGTCTTTTATTAACGGAAGGTTATGGTCCGCTAAAGCTGCTTTGTACCCTTCTAACCGATCGTTAAATATTTTAATTTGGTGAACAGTGGTTACAAACGCAATTTTTTGATAACCCTGATCTATTAAGTGTTTTGTAGCAATATAACCGGCCTTAAAATCATCGAGTGTAACGGTTGGTACTTTTAAATCGGTGTTTACACGGTCAAATAAAATCAGGGGCTTGTTTTGCTTGATAATTTCGCTAAAGTGGGCGGTATCTTCTGTTTCTAAAGACATTGAAGCCATAATACCATCTACCTGTGCTTCTAATAAAGTTCTTACGCCATTAATTTCATTTTCTACTGATTCATTAGACTGGTAGATAATCACACGGTAGCCGCTGTCTTTCAGGCCATCCTCTATGCAGTGGATAATAGATGCAAAAAAATGTGCCTGTACACTTGGTACAATTACACCAATAATATGGGTTTTGCCGGATTTTAATGCCGATGCGAGTTTATTCGGGCTATAATTTAATTTTTTAGCCATTTCAACAACGGCTTTTCTGGTCGTATCACTTATCGCCGGAAAGCCACTGAGTGCCCGGGAAACAGTTGACACTGTAATGTCAAGCGCCTTGGCAATGTCGTATATGGTAGTTTTCTTTTTCAATTGGGTAAGAGAGGGACAATCAATTATAGCATTTTTTTACTAAACCTTAATGATAAGGTTTTTTTTGTACATAAAATATAATAATACATAAAAACCAAGTACATAGGTTATGGCCCAAACCAGTGAAGCATTTATCGGGCTGAAAAACGGTGTATAACAAGTCTCGTAAAACCAAACCAGGATGCCTTTTTTGGTGCCATCTGTATTGGTAATCTGAATGAGGTTTAATACTCTTGGCATTAATCCGGCCAGAAAGAAAACTGTAATGGCATTTACACCATACACAACAAAAGGGGTAGTGAATTTTTTGTAACCCTGCACATCAATGATCCAGTAGCAGAGCGCCAATCCAATAGAGGCCAGGCCACCTGTATATAACACAAAAGAACTGGTCCATAACGATTTGTTAATCGGAAACTGGAGGTCCCAGAGTAAGCCTAAAATAACCGCAGCAATTCCAGTGGTAAACAACCAGGCCACTTTTGTTGGATTATCCACATCTTTTCTGCGCATCCAAACGCCAACCAGAATGCCAAATAAACAGGTACCTGTTGCCGGCAATGTGCTTAGAATTCCTTCAGGGTCCCAGGTTTTAGATGAAGCCCAGGTATGTGCCTCTGTTAAAATTCCATGATCAATCCAGGCCGCTAAATTTGTTTCTTTTTCCAAATTCGGGTATCCAACTCCCGGTACTGGGATAAAAGTCATTAATGCCCAGTAAACGGCAAGTACCACAATTAATATTTTAAATATTGTTTTGTTCGAAAATTTAATGAAAATGATACTGCTGATGATGAAAACAATTCCTATTCTTTGTAAAACACCCAGTAACCTAACCGTTTTAAAGGCTTCGACAATGGTACTATCGGTTGTTAATGCACTGATGATTTTCCCGAAGATAGCTAGAAAGAAGCCCAATAAATATAGGATAATACCACGCTTAACCGCTTTTATGATTGTTTTTTGATGTGTAGAGCGGTCTGCTTTACTGTTGCTCATGGCAAAAGCGATGGAAACACCAACAATCCATAAAAAGAATGGAAAAATCAAATCGGTAGGTGTGCAGCCGTTCCATTCTGCATGCTCCAAAGGTGCATAAATGTGGCCCCAACTACCAGGGTTATTCACTAAGATCATCGCGGCTACGGTTAACCCTCTAAAAAAATCCAGAGATAGCAAGCGTTGTTTAGGTTCAGTCATGATTAGCTGGGTTTGGTTTAGCAAACTAATTTAGACTATTGTTCTTAGAATGAGAAATTACTTGCAAAGTTTAGGCGGACAGCAGTGAGCAAGTCTATGGAAAACTTTCGAAGTCTTCCCACGCCCATGGCATTTGGAACATGAGAGGATAAAAAATCCTGCTTTGAGCTAACAAAGCAGGATTGAATTATATTTTATTAATCTTCAAATTTCCAGCGAACAAAAGCTTCCATCGCTTCGTATTCTGCTAGTCCAAGCTCGTCATAAGCTTTTGCAGTATCCCGGTTACGGTCTTCAGCCCTTTGCCAGAACTCTCTTGCGTCATCGCCAGGGAAAACCGCCCTGTCTTTCTGGCTCTGGTGTTTAAAAATCGCATATTTTTTGCGCTCAAGCTCTTGCGGAGAGATTGGAACGGCCATTTCGATTTCATGGGTTTCAAATTCATGCCATGCACCGCGATACATCCATAGCCAGCAATCCTGCGCCCAGGCTTCGGTTTTACGTAAACGTTTCAGGGCTTCTAAAACAATTTTGAAACAAACAATATGTGTTCCGTGGGGATCTTCAAAATCACCGGCAGCATAAACCTGGTGCGGTTTTACCTGCTGCAACAGGGCTATTGTAAGTTCGATATCGGCATCGGTTACCGGGTTTTTCTGAACTTTTCCGCTTTCATAAAAAGGAAGTGCCTGAAAGTGGATGTGATCATCTTCCAGGCCGCAATATCTTGCCCCGGCAATTGCTTCACCTTTTCTGATAAGCCCTTTAACCGTCTGGATCTCAGGAGTGTCGATCTGGTTTGGTTTTTTCTGCTCAATAAAGGTTCTCATGTTGTTATAAAGCTCCTTTAAATGCGTATTGTCCATGCCCATTTTCTCTGTAAAATCTACATTAAATTCCACAAAACGAAGTGCATCGTCATCCCATACGGCAGTATTGCCTGAAGTTTGGTATGCTACATGTACATTATGCCCCTGATCAACCAGGCGTAAAAAAGTGCCGCCCATCGAAATCACATCGTCATCCGGGTGAGGAGAGAATATAATTACATTTTTTTGAGCGGGTATGGCTCTTTCCGGACGTTGAGAGTCGTCGGCATTTGGTTTGCCACCCGGCCACCCGGTTATGGTGTGTTGTAACTTATTAAAGATATGGATGTTGATATTATAAACCGGTCCTTTTTCAGTAGCCAGTTGCGCCATACCATTATTGTTATAATCGTCTTCAGTTAATTTTAAGATTGGTTTTTTTAATGTATTGGCCAACCAGATTACTGCCTTTCGGATCAAAGCATCTGTCCATATACAATCTTTAACGAGCCATGGTGTATCAAAACGGGTAAGTTCTGAAGCTGCGGGAGCATCAAGTATAAATTCTACATGATCAGAAAGCTGAAGGTATGTTGCCGGAACTTCACCTGAAATTTCGCCTTCAACAGCTTTTTTGATAATGGAAGCTTTTTTACGGCTCCAGGCCATTAATATAATTTCTCTTGCTTTGAAAATTGTACCGATACCCATGGTAATGGCCTTTGTTGGTACAAAAGTTTTTCCACCAAAATCGCGTGCCGCATCCCGGCGTGTCAAGTCATCTAAAGTAACTAAACGGGTGCCAGAATTTGGTGCAGAACCTGGCTCGTTAAACCCGATGTGACCAGTACGGCCGATTCCTAAAATCTGGATGTCAAGGCCGCCAAGATCGCCTATTTTCTTTTCATATTCCACGCAGAAAGCCGGAATATCTTCCAGTGCAAGCGTACCATCAGGGATGTGGACATTTTTTTTGTCAATATCGATATGATTGAAAAGGTTTTCGTTCATAAACGTCACATAACTCTGTGCCGCAGTTGGCGCCATTGGATAATATTCATCCAGGTTAAAAGTGATTACGTTTTTAAAACTTAAGCCCTCTTCTTTGTGCAGTCTAACCAGTTCGGCATAAACTGCAATTGGGGTAACACCTGTTGCTAAGCCCAGTACTGCAGGTGCGTTTTTTGCTTGTTTTGATTTAATGAGTTCGGCAATGCGATGTGCCACATTAATTGAAGCAATTTTTGGATTTTCGAACACGCTTACGGGTAATTTCTCGAAACGTGTCTCCTCCAGTAGATTTAATCTAGCCATTTTTTTTATATGGATTTTAATGTACGGAGCAGTAAATATAAAGAGTTATGCCCAATTTATAATAAAGGTTATTTACATTTATTGCAAGTATTTGAATAAAATCCATTAAAGGTGGTACACAAACGTTTGATCTTTTTACGATAAAATCAATATGAACGCACAGATCCAAAAGTTATATTCTAAAGCAGGCAAGCCGGAACGGCTGATTATCGGGTTGATGAGTGGAACTTCTATGGATGGGCTGGATATTGCCCTCTGTTCGGTTAAAAAAAGTGGTGCCGAAACCGATATCAGGGTTTTAAAATTTAAAACAGGTGATTATACAGCTGATTTCAGGGCAAAAATAAAAGCCATATTCTCTAAAAAGGAAGTTGATCTACAATTGGTTTGCCTGATGAACGAGTACATTGCAAATACCCATGCCCAATTAATCAATGAAGCCTTAAATGAATGGGGGTATAAAAACGATGACATCGATTTTATTGCCAGCCATGGACAAACTATTTTCCACGCACCAAAATCTTTGCACCAGCTGGCCGATTATCCTAATGGTACGTTACAGATTGGAGATGGCGACCACATAGCCGTTAAAACCGGGATTATTACCCTATCTGATTTTAGGCAGAAACATTTGGCTGCAGGTGGTGAAGGTGCTCCTTTGGCTGTTTATGGTGATTATCTGATGTTTTCAAAAGCGGGGGAAGATCGGGTGATGTTAAATATTGGAGGAATAGCAAATTTCACGTACCTGCCCGGGAACACCGATGCCAGCGAAATTTTTTCGACAGATGTTGGACCAGGTAATACGTTGATGGATCAGTATATGCAACAACAGTTTAATCAATTTTATGATAAGCATGCGGCTGTTGCTCGGAGCGGTCATTCAAATACCGACCTATTGGCGGCATTGCTAGATTGTGAATTCCTCATGTTAGATTTTCCGAAAACTACCGGGCCGGAATTATTTAACCTGAAATATTTGGTAAAGGCGCAAGAAAAATCTGCAACAACGCATTTAGGTCAGGAGGATGTAATGGCCACCCTGTGTCATTTTTCCGCCGAAGCCATTTCCAATGCGATAAAACGTTGTTTTGGATCGGACGCTACGGTGCAGGTATTTATGAGCGGGGGCGGGATGCACAATCCGCTGCTTGTTCAGCTTCTTCAAATCAAGCTGCCATTTTGCAGCTTCTTAAGCACTGAAGATCTTAATATTAATCCTGATGCAAAAGAGGCTGTTTTATTCGCTGTTCTGGCCAATGAAACGCTATGCGGTGAGCCGATTGATTTCGGCAACCGGCAAGGTGTGCCATCGGTTTGCATGGGTAAAATCAGTTTGCCAAAGTAGTTTTTCGGACTGTTTTTCAGCATCTTAGTATCCATTCGAAAGGTGAGCTGACACTCAGATTGGTACCTTGTACTTTCAGCGGTTTTGACTTTTAATCATTTCAGCTATTGGGCAGATCAGGAAAAGATGGAAAATTAAGTTATAAAATATTCAGCTCCTTCTGGCGGTAGGTAGAAAGCGATTCATGATCTATATCCAGCTCGGTAATCAAATAACTAATGCTTTCTATCGGACAAACTCTTAAGCGTAAAGCAATGTTGAGTTTTTCTGAAATGCAAAGTACCACTGTTTTTTTTGCACAGGCCAACATGGCTTTTTTAAGTTGGTTAATTTCCCAGTAGGTGTCGGTTAAGCCTTCTTCAGGGTGGATGGCGCTTGTTCCCATCAGGCATAAATCGGCCTTAATTTCAGATAGTTGAGTAATTACTTGTCCGCCGTAAGTTATTTGCGAATTTTTTGAAAACAGGCCGCCAATCAAAATCACTTCAATATTGTTGTATTTCGCCAGTTCTACCGCAACCAGCGGACTAATGGTAAAAAAAGTGGCAGATAAGCCTTGTGGCAGCAGCTTTACAAATTCTAAAATTGTTGTTCCGCCGCCTGTTAAAATCACCATGCCATCCTTGATCAGGCGAACCGCTTTTTTGCCGATAGCAATTTTACTATCGCGGGCGTATACCGTACTGTCATCAAAAGAACTATGATAGGACTTGGATAATGCACCTCCATGAACCTTATAGAGCAGGTTTTCGTCAACAAGTTCCTGTAAATCCCTTCTGATGGTATCTTCTGAAACATTGAGCTGCTGCACCAGATCGGAAGTTAACACGCGGTTGTGCAAATTAATCTGTCGCATGATGAAGTCGTGGCGTTCTTTTTTTAGCATAGTGATGTTTGGCTTAAGCGAAAGTATAAAAGATTTTTAGATTTTCTATATGCTGCGCGTTTTTGCGTGTTGATGCGTGTTAATGTGATTAGGCGCTGGTAAATAGTTTGTTAAATTGTTTTTTTATTCCAAAACATTTATGATATTAGCATAAAAATGCGTTATTGTGCGTGTTTGGCAAACAACTATTTAACTAACTACAACTAACAAATCAATCATTCCTTAAACAGGCAGTTTATGAAAAAAAAATTACTACTAATTTTTATTGGTACGTTTTTGTTGCTGGCCCATGCTTTCGCGCAACAAATAACCGTTACCGGTAAGGTTACGTCGGCCGACGGACCTATCCCCGGTGTATCTATCCGTGTAAAAGGGAGTACTGTGGTTGCTCAAACCAATGCAGATGGAAATTATTCCATTAAAGCGTTAAAAACTGATGTACTTATCTTTACTTATATTGGTTATGCTACTGTTGAAAGAACAGTAGGAAACAATGCTTCTTTAAATGTGGTGCTTAAGGATAATGTGAATTCCCTTAACGAAGTGGTGGTTACGGCTTTAGGGCAACAGGTCTCCAAGAAAGCACTGGGAACTGCTCAACAACAGGTTAAAGGGCAGGATTTGGCCGATACCCAGCGAGAGAATTTTGTTAATGCCCTGCAAGGGCGTATTGCAGGTGTTGAAGTAACAAGTTCATCTGGTGTTCCGGGTGCATCTTCATCTATCACTATTAGGGGGGTAAGTTCTATTAGTGGAAGTAACCAGCCATTGTTTGTGGTAGATGGTTTGCCTATTGATAATAAAACGTTAAATACGAGTGCATTTTATTCTGATAACAGCTCAACTACAGCATTTTCTAACAGAGGGGTTGATTTTACTAATCGGGCTGCTGATATCAATCCAGAGGATATTGAGAGTCTAGTAGTTTTAAAAGGGCCTGAGGCTGCAGCATTATATGGAATTGACGCTGCAAATGGTGCCATTGTTATTACCACTAAGCGTGGCAAGTCAGGTAAAGGATCAATCAACTATAGCAATAGCTTTCGCTTGGAAAAAACCCGTACTAAACCAGAAATACAGGGTGTTTATGGCTTAGGTACAAATGGTATTTCCGGACCAGGAACGTTACAGTATTTTGGCCCTGCGTATGCTCCTGGAACTGTTTTGTATGACAATATTGATGGCTTCTTTCAGACTGCACTCACTCAAAAGCATAATCTGTCATTTGATGGTGGCGGACAAGACATGAGTTATAGGATTTCGACATCTTATACAGCGCAAAATGGCGTTGTTCCTAACTCTAATTATGATCGGTTTACCTTAAATGGGTCTACAAATGGAAAGTTAAACAATTGGATGAAAGTAGATTTATCCATGACCTATACTTACGCGTTGAATAATCAACCCTTTAAAGGGTCTGGAGGCCCGCTGATTGGACTGCTTTTATGGCCACAGGAAGATGATGCCAGAAATTATCTTACCGCTGCTGGTACAAGAAGAAGGTTTACGACTGCTACGGATTTAACTTCTGAAATTGAAAACCCTTATTTTAATGTAAATAAGAACAAAATTAATTCTATCCAAAATAGAATAACATCTAACTTTGGCTTTACTATTACACCGGTTAGCTGGCTTAATTTTAAATCGAATATCGGTTTTGATGTATACTCAAACAAAAACTTACTGTTGAGCCATCCAGAAAGTTCAAGGGGATTTAATAAACAGGGTATTATGGATGTTGCTAATGACAACACCAGAAATGTTAACATTCAGAATTTACTAAATTTAACCAAACAGAAAATCACCTCTGATTTATCTATTGATGCGACATTGGGTAATGCAATACAAGATCTGAGATCTAATATTGATGCTCAATACGGTGAAGGCTTTTTAGATCCAAACTTTATTTCTATCAATAATACCACTACAACATTGAGGAATGCAAAATCGTCCATTTCTCAAAGAAGATTATTCAGTTTGTTTGCCCGTGCAACTTTAAATTACAAAGATTATCTGTACATCACGGCTACAGGTAGAAATGACTGGACATCTACTATTCCTATTGGAGCAAATTCATTCTTTTACCCTTCTGTATCTGGTAGTTTTGTGTTCACAGAAGTTCCCGCTTTTAAAGAGGCCTTAAGTAAAGTCTTTACTTCAGGTAAGCTGAGAGCTGCTTTTGCGAATGTAGGTAAAGATGCCAGGCCTTACAGTTATGTTCCTTCGTTGGAAAGTAAAGCCACCGTTGGCGGCGGATTTGGTTATGGTTTTACAGGGCCAAATTTAGCCTTAAGACCTGAGTTTGCAAGTTCGTATGAGGTTGGAACAGAGCTGGCTTTCTTTAAAGATAGATTGGGATTAGATTTTACTGCTTACCGCAAAGAAACTTCCGATCAGATTGTTAACGATATCAGGGGTAGTTATGCTACCGGATATGTATTATTTAATTTAAATGGTGCTAAAACCAGAAGTGAGGGTATTGAGGTTACTCTGCGTGGAACACCAATTAAAACGAAAGATTTTAGCTGGAATGCGCTGGTAAACTTTGAAAGTGCGAGGGCAAAGGTTTTAAGTTTGCCAAATGAACTTCCGGAATCCTATGTTTCTGATACCAATGTGTATGGAACCATTAGAAATGGTACAACACCTGGTTATTCGACAAGATCATTAACCGGAACTTTCTACTTAAGAAATGATAGGGGAGATATCTTGATTAACCCAGTATCTGGATTACCGGTTAGGTCATCAGTAGTTATTCAAGGGCCGGGTAAGGGATATGACAGACAGCCAGATTTCTCGATCGGTATCACAAATACTTTTGCTTATAAAAACTTTGCATTATCATTCTTATTGGATATTAGAAAAGGCGGCGATGTGCTTAATGCCACCCAGAGTTTTCTTACACAAAGAGGTTTAAGCACTATGACACTGGACAGGTTAACCCCTAGAATTGTAACCGGTGTCATCCAGGATGGTAAAGAAAATAGTGCAAATCCTACAATCAATAATATTTCGGTAACTCCATTTTATCAAAATACTTACTACACCAATTTAAGCGAAGAACTTTTTATCGAAAAAGATATTAACTGGATCAGGTTGAAGGATGTAACCTTACAATATAAGTTACCACAAACTATTTTTAGCAAACAAAATTTCTTTAGAAGTGCCAGCGTTTTTGTGACTGGTACCGATTTATTTTTGATTACCAATTATTCAGGATTAGATCCGGTCGTGAATGGAAATACAGCTGCGGTTGGTGGTTCTGGTTCATCGGGAATAGATTATGGTAACTTTCCTGTACCAATAGGATTAAACTTTGGTGTTAAAATTGGCTTATAATAAGGAGAAAGAAGAAATGAAAAAATTACAGATACTATTAATATTAGGAACTCTTATTTCTGCAAGTGCTTGTAAGAAATTCTTAGATGTAAATACAAACCCCAATGCGCCACAATCGGTAGAGGCTAATTTATATTTATCGCCAATGTTGCATTGGATGGCTACGGCACCACAGTTTGATGGAATTTATATAGGCCGCTATACACAGAATTTGGCTTCCACAGCAACTCAGGATCTTTGGGAGCGGCATGGCAACAACCAGGCTGGTACCGCTCCCGATCAAGGTGGTCAAATATGGAGAACAACCTATTTTGATTTTGGACAAAATTTAATTGACATGACTAATAAAGCCGAAAGTCAGCAACGTTGGGATTTATTAGGCGTAGCACAGATTTTGAAAGCATGGGGCTGGCTTAGTGCTACAGATTGCAATGGCGAAATCATTATTAAAGAAGCGTTTGACCCAAATAAAACTTCTTTCAAGTATGATTCGCAAGAATTCGCTTATCAGGAAACATTGCGGTTAATAAACGCTGCAATTGCAAATTTAAATAGAACAGACGGGGCTGTAAATGAAACTTATTTGGGTAAGACTGATTTTATTTATAGAGGAAAACGTGCTTCTTGGATAAAATTTGCCAATGGTTTCAAAGCAATTGTTTTAAACCATTACTCTAATAAGACATCACTTTACAAACCAGATGATATTATTGCTGCAGTTGATGCTTCATTTGCAGGGAATGTGGATGATGCGCTAATTCCATACGCTGGAACAGCAAACGATGATGCTAACTTTTTATCTGCAACAAGAAATAACATAGGTACCCTTAGGCAGACCAAATTCATTCTATCATTAATGGACGGCACTGTTTTTACAAACGTTGTTGATCCGAGGATGAGCAGAATGCTGGCGCCATCGCCAGACGGTTTGTACAGAGGTTTAGAGCCAACTTTAGGTGTTGGTGCATTAACTACAGCTCAACAGCCACTAAACCTTTGGGGGTATTCTTCTCAGGCAGCAGCAAATGCTTCCGCAACAACTCCAGCCAGGTATTTATTTGCACGTAAAAATAAATTTCCAATTATTACTTATGCTCAATTACAGTTTATAAAAGCTGAAGCAGCGTATAAAAAGGGAGATAAAGCAACGGCGTTAGCGGCCTATAAAAATGCAGTTTCAGCACATTTTGACTTTGTAAATGCAAGAAATACGGATGACGGACAAACACCAACGCAGATAAGCGCCACAGAGAAGAGCACGTACCTTGCTTCTCCGGTTATTACACCTGCAAATCCCAACGATTTGACACTCTCACAAATTATGTGTCAAAAATATATTGCACAATGGGCTTGGGGTCATTTGGAACAATGGACAGATTTAAGAAGATATCACTATACAGATAAAGATCCTGTGACCGCAAATCAGGTATATATAGGGTTTACTATCCCTACAGTACTTTTTCCAGATAACCAAACCAAAGTAGTGCAGCGAATGCGACCACGGTTTAATTCGGAATACGTTTGGAATAGGGAAGGTCTTAATGCAATAGGTGGCCTTGCAACCGATTATCAGACTAAAGAAATGTGGATAACAACACCCCAATAATTAACTTATGAAAAGAAAATATATCATATTTGCAGTGCTACTGCTATCAACTATAATTTATTCTTGCAAGAAAAATGCTGTCCAAGAAATTTCAGTACCAATAACTGGTGCACAATTGAAGTATTTTAATTTTGCCATCAACTCTCCCGTAGTAAACTTTTATGCTGGAAATACAAAAGTTACGGCAGCAAGTTCTACAACTGGCGTAGAAAGTGGGACTGCAGGCGTAGCATTTGCAAGTGTTTACCCATCGACAAATTCGTACACAATTATTGCTCCGGGTACTTACGATTTTACGGCGCAGCGCCCAAGTACTGCAACTGTAGATCCTAACTTGGTTATTGCTACCTTAAACAAACAAGTAGCAGACGGTAAAAATTATTCGATTTATTTATCTGGCCTGTATAACACTACAACTAAGAAAACTGATGTTTTTGTAGTTGATGATGTGCTACCTGCTATAGATACATCAGGTGCTTACGTGCGCTTTGTTCATGCCTCTTATAATGCAAATCCCTTTGATTTAGTCTTGAAAAATACAACAAGTTTGGTTGAGACAACTGTAGCCACTAATATAGCTTATAAAAGTGCTTCAAGTTTTTCCAAAGTTCCACAGGGTATTTATGATTTAATATTACGGTACACGGGGACAGCAACTAATATTATAGTTAGAACTGGTGTAAGTGTCACTAAATCTAATACATATAGCTTCAGCTTAAGAGGGGATATCACATTGCCCTATACTGGTACGGCAGTCAATCGGCCTTTTATTGATAATACTCCAAATAGATAAAATACAAAAAAGCAGCCATATGGTTGCTTTTTTGCCTAAAATGTAGGTTTAAAGCTATTCTAACAAAGCCGATTAGGCGGCGATAATTCTGAAATAACGTTTGTTTACGCCGCTTTGGTGGGATACCAACTAAATTTCGATGTAGAAAGTTAAGCCTTTATCATCACAAATAGGTTAAAGTACCTGAATTTAAAATAAGCACCAGAGAAAAATAATCTGGCGCTTATTCCGATAGCTACAAAATCTTGAACCCTAAACTTAATTGAAATAAGTTGGGCTTTTGTGTATATTTTTCGCTTTTGCTGATGTTTGATAAACCAGCTTCATAGCGTAAATCAACCGAAATGCTGCCTACATCTACACCTGCACCAGCTTGTAAGCCCAATGCCTGGTTTTTATAATTGCTAAAATCTGTTGCTTGCTGATAGGCAGAACTAAAAGAAGAATTTTCATCCAGAACAAATGAAATAACCGGGCCTGCCATTAAGCGGAAGTTTAAATTTTTGGCGCCAAATTTTGTTCCCAATAAAACAGGAATATCCAAAGTCGTGAATTTTACTTTCCCTTCTGCAGATACCTCATTGCCATTATCCTGTTGAATGCTGATAAATTTATTGCCTTTGCTGCCAATATAAGCCTCAGGCTGTACATAAAAACTGGCGCCACCAATACGCGCCCAGGCACCGATCTGATAACCTAAACGGTTTTCTTCACTTGCGAAATCTGCATTTAACTTAGCCAGATTTACACCTGCTTTAACCCCCAGATTAAAAGTTTGTGCCTTTGATGTTACCCAACCCAGGGTTAGGAAAACAATGGAGAAAATGATTTTTTTCATGTTGTTTAATTTGTTTTTTTAGTTGTAATGCCAAAACAGTGCTCGAGAGATTTTATGTGTGTTTTGTGCTTATCGTTTCTTTTTACCTCTTTTGCTGTTTTCTGTTCCGGGATTTGGTTTTATAACGCGCATTTAACACAATTATCGTGCAAATTTTTTTTGCGGATAGCTACTTTTTTTATTCCGTTACATAAAAAGGTATCAACCTGAACAAATATTTTTTACTTTTGCATCAAACAAAATATGCCATGGCTAATTTTCAACTTACTCCCGAAACCGCATTTAAGGTAAAAACTAAATTTCTAAGAAAATACCGCGATCTGGCAAATGAGCCTTTGGAATTTACACCTGGCAAAGAAGATCAATTGGTTGAAGATTTAATGCGTTTGGTAAAACGCGACCGTACCTACATCGAATTTACCATCCAAAAAGCACTTGCCGATACTAAAGGAAACAGGCTTTAAGATTTTTATTTTTTCCAGCGCAAATTTTAGTTTAAACTTTCTTTAGGCAATTTAAATACATAAATCGCTTCAGGTATTTTGCTCCTGCTATGCAACGTAATTCTTTTATATTGGCATCCTTGCTTTGGTTAGTGGCGTTTACCGCAACAGCACAAAAACAGGTGTTTAATGATGCTTTCACCGATAGTTTAACTTCAGCGCAGACAAGAAAAGAATTAAATAATTTATCTGCCAATGACTACCTTAAGCAAAATTTAAGTAAAGGAAACCAATCTATTAATTATAGATTGCTATTGCCGGCGAAGAATAGAAGTCAGAAGAAGTATCCTTTGGTTGTTACGTTTCACAACTCAACACGGATAGGTACAGATAATGAAAAGCAATTAGAACCATTAGCCAGGATCTTGTTACGGCCAGACATACGCCGGAGGTACCAGGCATTTGTAATTGCTCCGCAGTTTCAAACACGATCATCAAATTATTATCCAGATTCAGTAAGAAATTGCTTAATCTCGAAGCCGTCTGACGATGTACATTTATTATTGGATTTGATCCGTGAAGTAAAAAATAAATATCCTCAGATAGATACTAACCGTATTTATCTGGTCGGTTATTCTATGGGGGCATCTACGGCACAGAACCTGATGAACATGGCTCCTGAAACCTTTGCCGCCATGGTTTCAATTGCTGCAGTTCCCGATTTTGTTAATATAAAAGCAATAAGTCAGAAGCCGATCTGGTTAATTCATGGCAGGCAGGATTATGACAATCCTTATGAGGGGAGCGAGCATTTATATCGCGCTTTAAAAGGCAATCGTAATCTATTGTTTACGACTTATAATAAGTTAGATCATAACCTGATTACAATTCCATTATTGCTTACACCTCAAATACCGGCCTGGTTGTTCTCCCAGCATCAATAGGATACACTGCCTTAGCCTTGAAACTGGTATTTAAATGGCCTGTTGCGTAACGCTCAATTTACGCTTTGCCCTCCAGCGGTCGTTTTTTATATTTATCGCTTTTTGTACATTTACATTGTATATAACACTAAATATCTTTCAAAAAGGCGGTAGATTATTGGTCCGCATCAGCGAAATTAAATAAAAGGGGAATGAAGAAACTAAAATACGGTCTTTTAGCAGCAGGTTTTGGGGTGGCTGTTTTATCTTTTTCGTTTAAAGAAGATTTATTTCTGGTATCTAAAAACCTCGATATTTTTGCTTCGCTCTACAAAGAAATTAATATCAACTACGTTGATGATACCAATGCTCCTCAATTGATGAAGACCGGTATTGATGCCATGTTGGATAGTTTGGATCCTTATACAGAATATGTGCCTGAATCTGAAATTGAAGATTATAAGCTGAAATATGTAAGCACGCAGTATGGTGGTATTGGTGCCAGTACTGTTTTTATTGATGGGAAGCTTTTTATTAACGATATCAGTGAAGGTTATCCGGCTAACAAAAGCGAGCTTAAAGCAGGCGACCAGCTGGTGAGCATTAACGGAATCCCGGTAAAGGGCAAAAACCGTCAGGAAATAAGTCAGCTTTTACGTGGCCCCAAAGGCACAGCAGTAGATTTGCTGGTGGTTAGAGAGGGGAAGGAAATAACGAAAAAGTTGGTAAGAGAGGAAATCAAACAGCCTAATGTTTCTTATTCAGGAATGGTAGGTGATGGAATCGGTTATATCAAACTTGATAAATTTTTAGAAAATTCCGGACAAGAGGTTAAAGATGCATTGTTGGCCATTCAAAAAGAAAATCCAAAAGGAGTTGTTTTAGATTTAAGAAACAATGGCGGTGGCATTTTGCAAGAAGCAGTTAAGATTGTGAACCTTTTTGTAGATAAAGATCAGCTTATTGTAACCCAAAAGGGCAAAAATGCTGAGAAAACCATTTCCTACAGAACACTTTCAACCCCGATTTCAACGTCGGTTCCATTGGTGGTGCTCGTAAACGGAAATTCTGCCTCAGCGTCAGAAATTGTGGCGGGTTCTCTGCAGGATTTAGACCGTGCCATCGTGATCGGGCAGCGGAGCTATGGTAAAGGCCTGGTTCAGCAAACGTTTAATCTCCCTTATAACAGCCTGGTTAAAGTAACGGTTGCCAAATATTATACACCTTCCGGCAGGTGCATCCAAAAGTTGGATTATGCACATAAAAATGCCGACGGTGTAGCGGAGCGTTTTGCCGATTCTACCATGGTAATGTATACAACTAAAGCAGGTAGAAATGTATATAGCGGCAATGGCGTTTACCCGGATATTGTGGTGGATGCTGCCAAGTTAAGCCCAATTACCATTTCGATGATCAATAAGAGCCTTTTCTTTAATTATGCCAATCAATACAGGAAAGAAAAACCAACATTAGCTTCGGCCAAAACTTTCCGGTTGTCGGATGCAGATTATGCCGCCTTCTCCAATAGCCTTGCCGATAAAGACCTGTCTTACCAAAGCCGGACCGAGCGGTTACTATCTGATCTGCGTGCAGAGGCTGAAAAAGAAAATAAATCTGAAGAGGTAAAAACCGATCTCGAAAATCTTAAATATAAACTTACTTCGTCTAAAAAAACCGACCTCGTAAGCCATAAAGCAGAAATCAAGCGGGTTTTAGAAACGCAGATCGTAAGTCGTTATTTTTACGAGAAAGGAAGGATTGAGCAGAGCTTTCAATACGATAAAGAATTGGCTGCGGCGAAGAATCTTTTTGCTAATCAATCGCAAATGCTGGCCATTTTAAAAGGCGATGGGAATTATAAGGTGATCGGAAAACCAACCAAAGCCACTGCATCAATAGATTAAACCTAAAAACCTATACCATTTCTTATGAAGAAATTGACCTTGTTGGGCCTTGTGCTATTTATTGCATTACAGTTAAAAGCGCAGGATTATACACCTACAGCTGCTAATTTAAAACAAAGAGCGTGGTTTAATGAAGCCCGGTTCGGCTTATTCATCCACTGGGGGCCTTTCAGTATACCCGGAAGTGGCGAATGGGTAATGAATGATCGAAAGCTTACCGTTCATAATTATACCAACCTTAAAGATTTTTTTAACCCTGTCGAGTTTAATGCGGCAGAATGGGTAAGCATGGCAAAAAATGCCGGAATGAAGTACATTACATTAATTACCCGTCACCACGATGGCTTTAGCATGTGGGATACGAAATATTCTGATTTCAATATCATGAATACTCCTTATAAAAAAGATATTGTTAAAATGATGGCTGATGAATGCCATAAGCAAGGTATACAATTGTATTTATACTATTCGCTTTTAGATTGGCGCAGGGAAGATTATCCACATGAAACCGGACGTACAGGGCAGCATTCCGGCCGGACCGGTAAAGGCGATTACGCCGGTTATTTGCAGTTTATGAAAAACCAGTTAACCGAGCTCTTGACCAATTACGGCGAAATAGGCGGAATCTGGTTCGATGGGCACTGGGATCAGACCGAACCAGAAGGATCGAAAGACAGAACCTCCAGGATTGATTGGAAATACAATGAGATCTATGGTTTGATCCACAAACTCCAGCCACAGTGCATGATCGGTAATAACCACCACTTAACGCCATTTCCAGGTGAGGATTTCCAGATGTTTGAACGCGATCTTCCCGGCGAGAATAAATCCGGGCTAAGTTTTCAAAAAGCATCAGATAAGCTGCCATTAGAAACCTGTGAAACCATTTCAAATTCGTGGGGTTATAATTTGAGCGATACCTACTATAAATCCGATAGAGAGCTGGTGCATATGTTGGTTAAAGCAGCCGGTTTGGGTTCCAATCTTTTACTGAACATCGGCCCGATGCCGAGTGGCAAAATCCAGCCGGAATTTCAAGACCGTTTGGCGGGCTTAGGTGCCTGGCTTAAAATTTACGGTGAAAGCATTTATGGGACAAAAGCAGGGTATATTAAACCTCAGAACTGGGGAAGCATTACGCAAACCGGTAAGAAAATTTATATCCACATTCTGGATGGCAAAACCACCAGGCTTGATTTGGAAAACGTTCCGGTAAAGAAAATAAAAAAAGCATATTTGCTAAAAGATAAAAGCGTAGTAAACTTTGTTTTCAAAAAATCGAAACTCACTATTGATACGGTACAAAATACAGATGCACCAGATCAGGTGATTGTTTTGGATATTGAGTAAGGCATTTGTCATCATTGAACACAATGAAGGATCTTTTTACCAATATTTTAACGGTCCAGCCAGCTTAAATATTCTCATATCGTAAAATATGGCATTTCAATTTTAAATCAATCGTTTTATTAATAGTAGTCGCCTGCAGTAATAATCTTTTTCTTTCAAAACCAGTTAAGAACCAGGGCTTTTAAGTAGAAGCAACAATTTTTGATCCTTTTAAGTTAAAATAAAGGTAAAACGTTTTATTTTTAGCGCGTTAATCTGTTATTGGAAACCATAAGCATACATCAATTCAAAAAAACTTTATCGATCCTATTTTAAATAAATGAAGAATATTTTTCTACTTTTCATATGTTGTTCAGCCTTTTTAGTCAATGCACAGCAACGATACGAGTTAAACTCGGGCTGGGTTTGTGCCAACATCAAAAATACCCAATCCAGCGGTCTGGAAATTTCTAAAACTAGTTTTTCGCTTAACAGCTGGATGCCCGCAACGGTGCCTGGAACGGTTTTAACTACTTTACTGAATAACAAAAAAGTGCCTGATCCATTTTATGGAATGAATAACGAAAAGATTCCTGATGTATATCACACAGGCAACGACTATTATACTTATTGGTTTGTAAAAGATTTTCAGGAGCGCGCAACCGGCAATGAACAGGTTTGGTTACAGTTTAGGGGGATAAATTATAAAGCCGAAATCTATTTAAACGGAAAAAAGGTCAATCCAGAAACGCAGGTGGGCATGCATCTCAGGGCGCAGTATAATATTACCAGATTGTTATCTCCCAATGGAAAAAACAGGCTTGCTGTAATTGTTTACCCGCCAGATTTTCCCGGCAACCCAAATGGTGGCCAGGGGGGCGATGGAACGATTGCCAAGGGTTTAACCACCCAGTATACTGCAGGCTGGGACTGGATTCAGCCTACCCGCGACCGCAACACGGGTATCTGGGATAAGGTAACCATCGAGAAAACCAAAAGCATCAACATTCAAAATCCGCAGGTAATCACTATGGTGCCAGGAAAACGTTTGCCGGAAGGCAAGCAAAGCCCTGCCACGATTAAGGTTTCGGTTGAAGTAGAAAACCCAACCAATCAATCTGTTTCAGGTATTCTACAATACCAGATCGATGGAAAATTGGTTAAACAGCGTGCAACTATTACCGCAAATAAAACTAATGCGGTTAAATTTCCTGATTTACAGCTCGAAAATCCGAAATTATGGTGGCCAAGCGGATATGGACCGCAGAATCTGTATGATGTGAAAATTGAATTTATAGCGTCCAATCAGGTATTGGATCAGGAGCAGCTTAAAGTTGGGGTCCGCCAGATTGATAACATCTGGAATAAGCATACCGGGAGTATGGGTGCTTTTGTAAACGGGCAAAAAATTTTTATTAAAGGTGGTAACTGGATCATTAGTGATGCCATGTTGCGCTTTAGCGATGCCCGTTACGATGCAGAAGTGCGTTACCATAAAGATATGAACCTTAACCTGATCAGAATCTGGGGTGGGGCGATTCTTGAAAGACCTGAGTTTTACAATGCATGTGATAAGTATGGCTTGCTGGTTTTTCAGGATTTCTGGTTTAGTGGCGATTGTAACGGTCGCTGGGTGGACCCAATGAAAAAGGAAGATCAGTGGACACGCAGAAATTATCCCGATGACCATCATCTAACCTTAGCTGCGATGGAAGATCAGATCAAAATGATCCGAAATCATGCCTCCCTTGCTTTTTGGTGCGGAGGGAATGAAATTACCCCGCCCGAAGATATTTTAGAGCCATTGAAAAACGATATACTTCCACGCCTGGATGGTACCAGGAAATTTTTCGATTTTTCTAACAGTGATGAAATGTCGTATAATTCCATTGGCGGAAACGGCGATGGTCCGTACGGTATTCGGGATATTAAAACTTTCTGGGGAGCGCGAACTTTTCCTTACAACTCTGAGGTAGGTTCTGTAGGGGTGGGTGATTATGCTTCCTTGCTCCGTTTTATTCCAAAGGAAAACCTGATTGCACCACAATACAAATCCAAACCCGATTCGGTTTGGGATTATCATAAATATATCTCATATGAGCAATACCTGAATCCATATGGTAAGCCAAAAAGTGCCGAAGATTTTGCAATGAAGGCGCAACTGGCTAATTACGATCAATACCGGGCTTTGGTGGAAGGTTTCTCTAACAAAATGTGGGATTGGTATACCGGCTCCATCATCTGGAAAACACAAAACCCATGGACGGCCATGCGCGGGCAGATGTATGATTATTACCTTGACCCGAATGCGTGTTTATATGGCTTAAGGAAAGGAAGTGAGCCTTTGCACGTGATGATGAACCCTTTGGATAGCATGGTTACGATTGTGAATAATGGGTTTTCTACAAAAAATAACCTGATGGTCCAGGCAAAAGCTTACGATATGGACGGCAAAGATTATTTTTATTCTCAGGTCTTTAATTCCGTTGGTCCATCTTCAGTAAGAAGACTTTTCCCTATGAATGAGTTTTTAACCAAACTGGATAAAAAAGAGGGTGTATTTGTTTCATTAAGAATTTTAGATCAGAAACAAAATATTTTAAGCGAGAATTTATATTGGCTCCCCGGAAAGGATTGCGAGTATTCGGGCTTGAAAAATATCAAAAGAGCGCCTTTAAAAATTGCGGCTATCCATCAGAAAAATGGAAAAGTATCGGTAACCTTAAGTAATGCAGCGGGAAATCCAGTAGCATTTTTTAACCGGATTGCGTTAATAAATGGCAATACCGGCGAACGTATACTCCCGGCATTTTATAACGATAACTATGTAAGCATTTTACCCGGAGAAAGCAAAACGATAACTGTAGAATATACAGGTAAACAAAGTAATCTGGCGATAGAGGTATATGGCTGGAATGTAGAAAAGCAGAAAGTAAATATCCGTTAGTCGGGATTTATAATCCCGGCTGTAGAGTGATTTTTAATCCTCAAAGTTGATAGCATAATTTGTTTTTTGGAAATGATGGGTTCTGATGTCTTGGCGGATTGTAGTCCTGCTATCGCTGCAAGTCCTCGCTGCGCTCCGGGCTTTTCGCTTTATCAGGTTTAGCAACAAAGGGCGGTACTCAAGAACTTTTGCTATGTTCCGTGGGGATTAAAATTCCACAAAAGAAGGGCCGGGATTGTAAACTCAAGTCGCGGTGGATTTGCGTAAGGAATTGTAGGTGTACACCGTTAGTCGGGATTTGTAATCCCGGCTGTAGAGTTAAGGATTTTTAATCCTCAAAGATTGATCGCGTGATTTGTTTTTTGGAAATGATGGGTTCTGTTGTCTTGGCGGATGGTAGTCCTGCTATCGCTGCAAGTCCTCGCTGTGCTCCGGGCTTTTCGCTTTATCAGGTTTAAAAACACAGGTAGCTGCACCAAATGCTCCAGACCTCTCAGGTTTTTTAAACCCACCGTTAGTCGGGATTTGTAATCCCGGCTGTAGAGTTAAGGATTTTTAATCCTTAAAGGTTGATAGCGTGATTTGTTTTTTGGAAATGATGGGTTCTGATGTCTTGGCGGATTGTAGTCCTGCTATCGCTGCAAGTCCTCGCTGTGCTCCGGGCTTTTCGCTGTATCAGGTTTAAAAACACAGGCAGCTGCATCAAATACTCCAGACCTCTCAGGTTTTTTAAACCTGGGAGGGTCTAATTTTAGCCAATAAAAATGGCGATACTTTTGATATCGCCATTTTCTTGTTATGATTTTCTACTACTTAACTTACGCCGTGTAATTTCACTTTTAATCCATCCATATTATTGTTTAATTGCAATTGGCAGGCTAAACGCGAGTTTGGTAAAAGGTCAGGCAAAGTATCCAGCATGGCATACTCATCATCTGTCATTTCATTAAGTTTTTCTTCCCCTTCCAATACATCAACACAGCAGGTTGCACATAAAGCCATTCCGCCACAAGTAGCCAGAATATCGTACTCTGATGCCTTTAAAAACTCCATTAGGCTTAAGCCCATGTCGGTTGGTGCAACGTGTTCCGTTACTGAGCCATCCGGCTCCTGCATATATATATTAATGTTGTTTTCCATTTTGCTCTCTTTCTTATCGCAAATATAACAGAAAGCTTAAAATTCTGAAACTCCGTTTACAGTGGTATATTTCATCGTATATTTCACACCAGGATTCATGTACGAATAAGCGCTGTGGCTCATTAATGCCGCCTCGTGGAAACCGCAAAGAATCAATTTGAGTTTGTTGGTATAGGTATTGATATCACCAATGGCGTAAATACCTGGAATATTGGTCGAGTAATCATCAACATTTACTTCAATTGCACTTTTGCTGATGTTTAAGTTCCAGTCTTCAATCGGACCTAACTTAGGGCTCAAACCAAACAAAGGAATTAAGTGATCGGCCTCAACAACTGTTTTTTCCATGGTACGGTTCTGTACAATTTCAACTTTTTCCAATTTATCTGTTCCGTGTACGGCCTGTAGGTTGCTGTTTAAAATCAAATTGATTTTTCCACTTTCTGCCAACGCCATTACTTTTGCAACCGAATCAGGGGCACCACGGAAACTTTCGCTTCTGTGCACTAAAGTCAGTTCAGAACAAACTTCTGCCAGGTAAATGGTCCAGTCTAAAGCAGAGTCACCACCGCCGGCAATCACCATTTTCTGGTCTCGGTATTTCTCTGGATCAAGGATCATGTAGTTTACACCTTTACCATTTTCAAAGTTTTCTAAATTTTCTACAGCAGGCTTGCGCGGCTCAAAACAACCTAAACCGCCTGCAATAACTACAACTTTAGCTTCGATAACGGTACCCATATTGGTCGTTAAAACAAAATCAGCTTCACCACGCTTTTCCAAACCTTCAATACGCTCACCTAAAGTAAACGTAGGATGGAAAGGCTTGGCCTGCTCCATTAAATTGTCGATAAGTTCCTGTGCCAGTACAGAAGGATAACCAGGGATATCGTAAATCGGTTTTTTAGGATAAATTTCAGACAGCTGACCACCAACCTGAGGAAGGTAATCAATTAAATGACAACGCATTTTTAATAAACCGGCTTCAAAAATGGCAAATAAACCAACCGGACCAGCGCCTATTATGGCTATATCAGTAGTGATCATTAAAGAAAAATTTGACGCAAAGTTACAAAATAAAGTCATATCAAATCAGCTATTTAGAAATATTCTAGATAATTTTGCAATCCTATTATATTCAGTATTTTATATGCTTTGAGCTAATTGAAAACAAAAGTTAAAGGTTTTTAGTGGTTTAAAGCAAATTATAATTGGTCTATAGGTTTAGTGGGGAAAATAATTTTGTCATCCTGAGGAACGAAGGATCTTTTGCCTTTTAAAGTTCCAATAGTCATAAAAAGATTTGCTTCGCAGAGCCTCCGGGTTCTTCACTGCGTTCAGAATAACAAAAGAACGCTACCAACTCATCCCTAAATTCTGAAATACAAAACTCCATACATCGGTTGCTTCTTCAATCAATTTGGTTGTGGGTTTACCTGCCCCATGTCCGGCATTGGTTTCTATCCGGATTACAACCGGGTTTTCGCCTTTATATTTCTCTTGTAGCGTTGCTGCAAATTTAAATGAATGCGCTGGTACTACACGGTCGTCATGATCGGCAGTTGTAATTAAAGTTGCCGGATAATTAACGCCGCTTTTGATGTTATGCAACGGTGAATATTTGATCAGATAATCGAAGTCTTCTTTTTTATCGCTGGTTCCGTATTCAACAGCCCAGCCCCAGCCAACGGTAAATTTGTGGTAACGGAGCATATCTAATACGCCTACGGCAGGTAAAGCCACTTTAAATAAATCGGGTCGTTGGGTCATGCATGCGCCAACCAACAGGCCACCATTTGAACCGCCCGAAATGGCAATTTTAGCGGGATTGGTGTATTTTTCTTTAACGAGATACTCCGCTGCGGCAATAAAATCATCAAAAACGTTTTGTTTTTTGGCTAACATGCCGCCTTTGTGCCAGGCTTCACCATATTCGCTACCTCCACGTAAGCTAGGTTGAACGTAGATGCCTCCGCGTTCCAGGAACAACATCCTGGAGAGACTGAATCCTGGTGTTAAACTTACCTGGAAACCACCATACGCATAAAGGTAAACCGGATTATCGCCATCCAGTTTGATGCCTTTTTTGTGTACGATAAACATGGGTACTTTGGTGCCATCTTTCGAGGGATAAAATACCTGTTTGGTTTCATAATTATCTGTATTGAAGTTTAGCTCTGACTTTTTATATAAGACTGATTCGTTCTTGGCTACATCGTAACGGTAAATGTTGCCTGGAGTGGTAAAATTAGAAAAAGTATAAAAAAATTCTTTATCTTCTTTGTAGCCCCCAAAACCTCCCACGGTTCCGATTGCCGGTAGTTTTACTTCGCCGATTTTCTTTCCGGTTAAATCAAACTGAATAATGTTGGTACTCGCATCTTTCAAATAGGTAGCCCAAAGAAACCCTCCGCCAGTTCCAACACCTTCCAAAGCCAGTTTGGATTCAGGGATAATTTTCTGCCAGTTTTTAGAATCTGCATTTTTTGGATCGACTAAAACAACCTGTTTGTTTTCTGCACCAAGATCGGTATTGACCAATAATTTATCTCCGACATTGTCAATAACACTGTGGTTGTTTTCAAAACCTTTAATCAATAAGTCAATTTTGCTATCTGGTATTTTTAAATCCTGATAATACAATGCATTGCCGGAAGTGCCCGCACTGGCATAAATCACCAAAAAACGTTCATCTTCTGTAACGCTAGCACCCAGATAGAGGTTCGGATTAGTTTGATCTTCAAAGACCAACTGATCATGCTGCTGCTCGTCGCCCAATTTGTGGAAATATACCTTTTGGGATTTGTTGGCTGCAGAAAGATCGGTTCCTTTGGCAGGCTCGTCAAATTTACTGTAGTAAAAGCCATTACCTTTCCAGGCTGCGCCTGAGAATTTGGTCCATTTTAACTCATCTGCTAATTTGGTTTTGGTTGCAATATTCATTACATAAATGTTGCTCCAGTCTGATCCGGCCTGCGCAACCGAATAGGCCAGGTACTTTTTATCGTGCGAGAAACCGAGTAGTGAAACGGCCGCTGTACCATCTTTGGTAAGTGTATTAGGATCAAGAAAAACTTCTTCTTTGCCCTCTAACCCTTTTTTAATAAACCAGATACTCTGGTTTTGAAGACCATCGTTTTTGGTGAAAAAATAATACTCACCAACTTTAAACGGGGCGCTTTCTTTCGGGTAGTTCCATAATTCAGTTAGTCGCTTTTTTATATCGGCACGATAGGGAATCTGCTCCATGTAATTTTGAGTGACTTTGTTTTCGGCCATTACCCAGGCTTTTGTTTCTGCCGAGGTATCGTTCTCTAACCACCTGTAGGGGTCGGCAATGGTTGTACCGAAATAATTATCTTTTGTGCTGTCTTTTTTTGTTTCAGGATATTTCATCAATGTTATTTTTTCTGCAGATTTTTTACCCTGGTTACAGGCAAAAAGGCTTAGTGCAAATAAACTTAATACAAATTGTTTTTTCATAATTTTTGATTGAAGAGAAATGCTAATTTAGTGAATGGCACTGATTAAGTTATTGATGATGAACGAATATTTTGGTTTGGCCTTATTTTTAACCGGGATTTGGGCGGTGGTTTTTATACTGATGTCTCAATCCTGGCAGCTCGCCATTGCATTACTGCCATTTAGTATGTACCTGCTATTCAATCCGGCTAATTGGTCCTATTATGTGCTGTTTTGCCCGGTTTTGTGTTTGCTCGTATTCGATATTCATGTACTGCCAGCGGATATGAGGTGGAAAGGATGGAAAAAATATTTGCCATATGTTTTTAGTCTGCCTTTTATCGCCCGGTTTATTTACTATACCCCTGCTCTTTTTAAAGATAGTTCGACAGTGTTTAAAGTATGGTGTATATTCATTGTTGTTTTGATATTGATACTTGTTGGTAAGATGTGGGTTGGCGATGTAATCATGTTGCTTCTAAACCGGCTGAAGTTAAAATCGGTAACCGAAATAGAATGTACCTTTAAGAAACGAAAGACTGAGCGTACTTACCGGCATATTCGGTACATGGTACAGTTAACCGGAATGGAAATGCTGGAAACTTCAGGATTTTTTTACTGGTACCTTAAGTTTCGAAATGTAGAAGAAGGTGATTCATTAAGGTTTAAAATTAAAACAGGATGGTTAGGACTCGAATTTATCAGCGGTTTCCCAAAGATTATAAATAGAAAAAATCAAACCAGCTGTTAAAAATCGTGACTCGTTTTTATTGCTTTAGTCTCTCTGCTTTGGCCTTTTTCCCTTATTTCCCTTACCTTTGAATTTGTACATGACAAAAAATATTTACTTCGCTTCTGATTTTCATTTGGGTACACCCAATTATGCTGAAAGCCGCGCCCGTGAAACGCGTATTGTAAGCTGGTTAGATTTTATAGAACCAAATTGTAGTGAGCTATTTTTGATGGGTGATATTTTTGATTTCTGGTTCGAATACGCTAAAGTGATTCCCAAAGGATTTATCCGTTTGCAGGGTAAACTGGCATCTATGACTGATGCAGGGATAAAAATCTATTTTTTTAAGGGTAACCATGATATGTGGGTGCGTAATTATTTCACTCAGGAAATTGGCATGGAGATCATCAGTGATGAACTGGTGATTGAGCGTGGTGGAAAGAAATTTTACCTGCACCATGGCGATGGCTTAGGGCCTGGAGATCATAAATATAAATTTTTGAGAAAGATTTTCAGGAGCAGGTTTTGCCAATGGTTATTTGCGCGTTTGCATCCAAACCTCGGGATCGGTATCGCAAGCGCGTGGAGCCAGGGTAGCAGGGCTGCACAAACGGAAAAAGAGGTGTTTTTAGGAGAAGATAAAGAGTGGTTGGCCATTTATGCTAAAGAGCAACTACAAAAATCGCATTTCGATTATTTTATTTTCGGACACAGACACCTGCCACTCGATATTGACCTAGGTAATAACAGCCGGTATGTAAATATTGGCGAATGGCTTAATTATAACTCTTACGGGGTGTTTGATGGGGTAGATTTAAAACTTGAATACTATAAGCCAAAACCATAACTTCTATTTTTTTGGAAAGCAGTGTCTGTAGCATTGTTTAATGTTCGTCGGGCTTTCCGTTATAGTCCCGGTGAAAAATCGGGAGCTGCCACTGCAATCCCATTTATTAAGGGAGGCCGGTACTACTATTTGAGGTTGTATTAAGCCTAAAATCTACCATACTTTGTTCCTTAAACCCGATAAAACGGAAAGCCCGGAGCGCAGCGAGGACTTGAAGAGATAGCGGGACTGCTGGCCGCCATAGTATCGGAACCGTCCATTTTCAAAACTGCTAAAATAATGCCTTACCTGTTAATCGATCTTTAAACTGAAAACTGATGTGTTTTTGGAAAGCAGTGTCTGTAGCATTATTTAATGTTCGTCGGGCTTTCCGTTATAGTCCCGATTTTGAAGGAAAATCGGAAGCTGCCACTTCAATCCCGTTTAGTTAGTCGGGTAAGTACTACTATTTGAGGTTGTATTAAGCCAAAAATCTGCCATACTTTGTACCTGAACCTAAGGGATAGCGGGACTGCTGGCCGCCATAGTATCGGAACCGTCCATTTTCAAAACTGCTAAAATAATGCCTTACCTGTTAATCGATCTTTAAACTGAAAACTGATGTGTTTTTGGAAAGCGGTGTCTTTAGCATTGTTTAATGTTCGTCGGGCTTTCCGTTATAGTCCCGATGAAAAATCGGGAGCTGCCGCTGCAATCCCGTTTAGTTACTCGGGTAAGTACTACTATTTGAGGTTGTATTAAGCCTAAAATCTTACCATACTTTGTTCCTAAACCCGATAAAACGAAAAGCCCGGAGCGCAGTGAGGACTTGAAGGGATAGCGGGACTGCTGGCTGCTATAGGGAAGGAACCGCTCATTTCTAAAACCTTCAGTAGTAAAATAACTTTCCTTTTTTCCATTCCTTTGCTGAATGCCCGTACAGTTAACCAATTAACCATTCTCCCCAACTAACTAATTCATCTTTTTTCCTTATTTTTGCATTTCCTGAATTTTTGGGCCTATGCCAACCATCAGGAATTTCAACAACAATAAATATGTTAGATAAATTAGAAGCTATAAAGCTGCGTTGGGAAGATGTAGAGGAATCGTTGAGCAATCCGGATGTAATTCAGGATATGAAACGTTTTGCGGCTTTAAATAAAGAATATAAAGACTTGGGCAAGATTGTAGACGAGTACAAAATCTACAAAAATGTGATGAGCAACATCGATGCCAACAAAGAAATTTTAGCTACTGAAAAGGATCCCGAAATGCGCGAAATGGCAAAAGAGGAACTCGATCTGCTGTTGAAACAACAGGAAGAAATGGAGAGTAATATCCGTTTGATGTTGATTCCTAAAGATCCGGAAGATGCCAAAAATGCCGTTTTTGAGATCCGCGGTGGTACGGGTGGCGATGAAGCAGCTTTATTTGCCGGCGATTTATACCGCATGTATACCCGATATTTCGAATCTAAAGGCTGGAATGTTGAAGTGGTTGATGTGACTGAAGGCACAGCGGGTGGTTACAAAGAGGTTATCTTAAAAGTGAGCGGTGAGGATGTTTATGGTCAAATGAAATACGAAAGTGGTGTACACCGTGTGCAGCGTGTACCGGATACCGAAACCCAGGGCCGTGTGCATACTTCAGCTGCCTCCGTAGCTGTTTTACCGGAAGCAGAAGAAATTGATCTTTATATTAACCCTGCCGATATTGAACTGCAGACTTCACGCTCAGGTGGTGCTGGCGGGCAGAATGTAAACAAGGTGGAAACCAAGGTGCAGTTAACACATAAACCATCGGGTATCGTAGTGGTTTGCCAGCGTGAACGTTCGCAACTGGGTAACCGTATAATTGCAATGGAAATGCTGCGCAGTAAGCTTTACGATATCGAATTGCAGAAAAAGAACGGCGATATTGCTGCTAAGCGTAAAACAATGGTGTCAACAGGTGACCGTTCGGCGAAGATCAGGACGTATAACTACCCTCAGGGCCGCGTTACCGAACACCGTATCGGCTTAACCATGTATAACCTGCCAGCGATTATGGATGGTGACATCCAGGAAATTATTGATGCGCTTCAATTTGCAGAAAATGCAGAGAAGATGCAGGAAGGTGCTGTTGGTTAAGGAGTTAAATGTTTTTTAAAAAAAAATTTGCGAATTAAGATATAGTCTCTATATTTGCAACCTCGAAAGAGACAAGAGGTTCGAACTTTAAAGAAGAACAAAAGGAGTGGTAGTTCAGCTGGTTAGAATGCCTGCCTGTCACGCAGGAGGTCGCGGGTTCGAGTCCCGTCCATTCCGCAAAAAGCCTTAACTTGAAAAAGTTGAGGCTTTTTCGTTTTACAGTTGTAGCAATAATCCGGATGAAGGAGGGAGGGATCGGATCAAGCGGAATTCTTGGGGGAAAGCTTTTAAGCGTATATTTTTGCTAATCTGAAAAGAAAGAAATTGATGTCTCTGACGCCTCTGGATGTTGCTCTGAACGCTTTGACTTTGGCATTGAAGGA